>ENA-ORCO01000373-ORCO01000373.1-marine-metagenome-genome-assembly--contig:-NODE-373-length-24205-cov-4.461414_pt1 | contig 24205 bp, 25 predicted proteins | sample MGYA00248633_ERZ508508 | MGnify/ENA primary metagenome ERZ508508 (study PRJEB26179, sample SAMN06268845) | marine metagenome | isolation source: A23 P1 aerobic enrichment on pine of planktonic cells taken...
GAGCCACTTCGTCGCGCCCTTCTGTTTCACGAGTTCGAGCCCGGCGTCCAGCCCCTCTCTGTACTCGTCACCTTCGGCGAATTCGTGCCACTGCATGACGACTGCGCCGAGCGACTCGTTCCACCTCACGGTCAGGTGGGATCGGTCGTAGTACGCCATGATACGCGTCGGTGACTCGTCCGACCGCAGTTCAAATTTACCGTCGAAGAGTCAACGATAATAACGGCGTCAGTTCGCGGCTCGGTCTCTGCCGGCGTTCCGCCTCCCGGTCTCTCGGACGCTGGAACCGGAGCGAAAGAGGGTTGACCACGGAACCGAAGTTGCCGACTATGAACGTCAGACGGCACGTCCCCGCGCTGACGGGCCTCCTCTCGGTCGTCTCGCTCGGCCTGGTGTTCGCCGCCGCCGGGGGTGCCATCCCCCGGTCCGCGCTCCCACAGGCCCCCGACGCTGTCGTCGACGCTATCCCACACGTCAACGCCGCGCTGAGCGTGACCGCCGTCGCAACCATCGTCGTCGGCGTCCGCGCGATCCGCCGTGGCGACGTCGCACGCCACCGCCGCGCGATGCTTGCAACCACCGCGCTGTTCGCGACCTTCCTGGTCGCGTACCTCTACCGCGTCGCGCTCGAGGGTCCCACCGACTTCGGCGGGCCGAGCGCGGTCGAACAGTACGTTTACTTCCCGCTGCTGGGGATCCACATCCTGCTCGCCGTCGTCTGCGTGCCGCTCGTCATCTACGTCCTGTTACTCGCGCTTACCCACTCCGTCGCTGAACTCCCCGAGACGCGCCACCCACAGGTCGGTCGCGTGGCGGCCGCGCTGTGGCTGGTCTCGTTCGTCCTCGGCACCGTCGTCTATCTGTTGCTCTACGTGGTGTACTGACAGCCCCGGTCTGTCCGGAGCGGTTGGGGTGCCCGATTGCCCTTCCGCTTTCGTGCGTTTCAATACCGGCCACGGACTCGACCCGGTGGTGACAGACACGACGACCGGGAGCCTCCGTGCCGCGTTCGCCGGCGAGAAAGCCAGGTTCCAGGCGCTGTTTTTCGTCCACTACGCGGCCTTCTCTGGCTTTGCGGTCTTCCGGAACGTCTACCTCGAGGAGATGGGGATGTCCGGGTCGGCGATGGGCCAGATCGGCTTTCTCATGACCGCGACCGGCGTGGCCGTCCAGCCGCTGTGGGGCGTCCTCAGCGACTACCTCCGGGCCGAGCGCCCGATACTGATCCTCGGTGCGGTCGCCTCGGCGCTCGCACTGCTCGCGTATCCGGCCGCCGAGGGGCTCACCGCACCGTTCCTGCTGGTCGCCGTGGGCACCGCCGTCTATTCGGCCGCCCGCGCGCCCATCGTCCCCATCACGAACGGCCTCGTCCTCTCGCGGGGCTACGACTACGGGAGCATCCGCGCGTTCGGCTCGATCGCCTTCGGTATCGGGAGTCTCGGCTTCGGCTTCCTCGTCGCCGCGCTCGGGACGGCCTCGATCGTCTACTTCTACGTCGGCGGGACCGCCGTCTTCGTCGCCATCGTCCTCTCGGTCTCCGAGAGCCCCGCCGAGGGGGGCGATGCCGACGATGCCAACGGCGAGGCGGATCCGACGGTGGACGGCGAGGCGGATCCGACGGTGGACGGCGAGGCGGAGCCGACGGTAGACGGCGAGGCGGATCCGACGGTGGACGGCGACGCCGAGCCGACCACGGACGGCGGCGAGCCTGACCGATCCGAGAGCGACACCGACGGGACGGACCCGTCTCTCCGGGAGGCGGTGCGGACGCTCGTGACCAACGTGGACTTCCTGGTCGTGCTCGTCATCGGCTTTCTCGTCGGGTTCGCGCTCCGCGGCGGGTCGGCGTACTTCTCGGTGTACATGCGAGCGGTCGAGGCGAGTATGGTCGTCGGTCCGTGGTCGCTCTCGCCCGACGCGGTCACCGGCCTCTCGTGGGCCATCAAGACGGCTTTCGAGGCCGCCGCGTTCGTCTACGCCGTCCGCCTCTCGTGGTCCTACCGCACCTTCCTCCTGTTCGGTGGCGTCGCCGTCGCGGTCCCGAACGTGGTGTACGGCCTGACCGGCCAGCCGTGGGCGATCATCGCCGTCCAGTCTGCCAGCGGCCTCGGCTACGGCCTCTACTACGTCGCCATCGTCAACCTCGTCTACGTCGTCGCGAGCGACCGCGTGACCTCGACCGCCCAGACAGTGCTCACCGGCGCGGGCCTCGGCTTCGGCGGCGCCGTGGGCCAGGTCGCCGGCGGCGAACTCATGGACCTGGTCGGCATCCAGGAGATGTACCTCTACCCCGCCGTCGTCGGCTTCGTCGGCGCCGCTGTCGCGCTGTTCGTTCGACAGGACGGGTCCATCGGCGACGAGAAGCGAGCCGTCTGAGACTGTTCGGTCAGGTCCCTCGAGCGAGGGTATCAGTCCTCGTCCTCGTCCGCGGGGTCGTAGCCGAGTTCGCCGCGCTCGCCGAGGTCGACGAAGGCGTTGTCCTCGGCGTCGAGCGGCAGGTCGACGCGCCCGCGCTTGCGAACGGACTCGTAGGCGGCGAAGATCACCTCGGCGGTCTTGAGCCCGTTGCGCGCGCCCAGTTCGGACTCGCGACCCGTCTCGAGCGCCTCGACGACCTCGGCGGCCGCCCGGTCGATGAACTCGCTGCCGTACTCGCGGTCGTCGGCCCCTGCCCCGTGCATGTTCTCGCCGTCGACGTCGACTGCCGTCCACGACTCCTCGCCGACGCGGCAGATCTCGAGGGTGTTGCCGGTGTCGCTCTCGATGCGGATCTCGCCGGCGGTGCCGGCGAGGCGGTGGGCCGCGTCACAGAGGTCGTCGCCCGGCCCGGTGGACATGACGCCGGTGACGCCGTTGTCGTACTCCCAGCGGACCCACGCCTGGTTCTCCTGGTGCATGCCGAACCGGACGTCCTCCTCGCGGTAGTCGATCTGTGCGATCACCCACTCCGGGTGGGCCTCGCCTGCGAACATCCCGGTGAGGTCGACGGTGTGGGCGCCGGTGTCGTAGAGGTCGCCCCACGCCGTCTCGACGCGCTGGAGGTCGCCGATCTCGCCGTCGGCGACGAGGTCGCGTGCACGGCGGAACGGCGCGCCGAAGCGCCGCTGGCGATTGAAGGTCAGCTGTACGTCGCGGCGCCAGCAGGCCTCAGCCATCCGGCGGGCCGCTCCCCAGGTATCGGCCATCGGCTTCTCGCAGTGGACCGCCTCGACCACGCCGCTGTGGGCGCAGTCGACGACGACCGGCTCGTGGATCGCCGGTGGCACCGCGACGGTGACGATATCGGGTTCGACGGCGGCGAGCATCACTTCGTGGTCCTCGAAGACGTGCTCGTCCGGGAGGTCAAACGCCCGTCCGAACGCCGCGGCGTTCTCGGGGACGATGTCCGCGCAGGCGACGACCTCGCAGGCGTCGGTGTTCGCGAACGACTCTCCGTGGCGATACCCCATCGCGAACCCATCGACGGTCGGGTTCTCCGGGTCTGGACCAGTTCCGATGATGGCGACATCGTACGACATGGATACGTATCCACAGCGCGAATACACCGAAACTTCTTTCGGTCGAACGTGTCGATTTTCGTTACAAGGCGGCGTTTCTCGGTCGATCTCTCCGGTTTCTCGCTGCAGTGGTCGGTCCGGACGGTTATTGAAAACTGTAATCCGGAAAGAAAATATATAAAGGATCCCTGGGGAACTTTAACTGGCAGGAGCACAACACACACGCATGGTTTCACTCAACGTCGGGGATCACGAGTATTCCTACGAGCGGGTCGCGAAAAACAGGTCGGAGAACGTCTTCGAGGCGGTCATCGTCGTGGAATCGCGCACCGGAGAACTCTCCGTTCGCCGGTTCGAACTCGACGTCGCCGCGCGGGACGAACTCTCGAGCGAGCGCGTCGAGGAGGCGCTAACCGAGTGGCACGACGACCACGAGAACCTGACCATCCACCGGCTGGTCATCGAGGAGACCAACCGCTGTGCGTTCGGGACACGGCTGCCCGACGGCGTCTCCGCCGAGGACGCGGCCGACGCCGAGGGCGCGGCCGGACCCGCGGACCGGGCGGCCGCCGACGGCCCGCTGTACCGCGGCGGCGCCTCGGCGACCAGAGCCCAGGTCGGCTTCGGCGACGTCGACGTCGAGCACGGCGACGAGATCGAGTACTACGTCGCCGGGCCGTCGACGTCGGTGTACGGCACCGACACCGGCACCGTCACCGGCGTCAAGTCCGGGACCGAGGACTACCACGTCCTCGTCGTCGAGACCGACGACGGCACCAAGCGCGTCCGCGAGGACTGGCTGGTCGACGAAGACTGAATCCTCGACGCGACCACCGCTCGCGCAGTCGGACAGCGGCGCCGCTCTCTATTCGCTCGTCGTGACCGACGCGTTCGGGTAGTTTCGGGACTCTCTTCGGTGAGTGACCACCGCTCGAAGTCGAGGAGCCACCGCTCGAAGCCGAAGAGACGTCGAAAACGGGATAGCCGCCGGTCAGTACGACCGCTCTTTGGGCTCGTACTCTTTCTCGGCCTCGAGTTCGACGGGCTTGTAGTAGAGTTCGGGACTGCCGTCGTTCCAGGCGAGCAGGGTGTGTTTGAGCCAGTTCTCGTCGTCGCGGTACTGGTGCTGCTCGCGCCAGTGGGCGCCGCGGAACTCATCGCGGGCCAGCGCGCCGGCCGTGATGGCCTCGGCGATGTCGATAATGTTGCGCGTCTCCATCGTGTGCAACAGGTCGGTGTTGTACGTGCGCGAGGGGTCAGAGGCGGAGACGTGCTGGTAGCGCTCGCGGGCCTCGCGGATGTCCTCCAGGGCCTCGATCAGGTTCTCCTCGCGGCGGAAGACGTTGACGTTCTCCGTCATCGTCTCCTGGATGTCGTCGCGGACGTGCGCGTGGTTGATGCCGTCCTCTTCGAGCAGCGTCTCGACGCGCTCGCGCTCGCGCTCGACAGCCTGCGAGAGCACCTGTCCGGGTTCGACCGCGGCGCCGTCGGCCGCGACGGTCTCGTCCGCACCGGCTTCGAGCGCGCCGATCTCGACGTCGGCGCCGAGGTCACCGCCCTCGCTTTTCGCGCTCGGTCCCGTCTGGATCTCGGCCTCTTTCATGTCGGCGCCGGCGGCGTGGCTGCCGGCGCGGGCGCCGAATACGAGCAGTTCGGGCAGGGCGTTGCCGCCCAGCCTGTTGGCGCCGTGGAGCGAGACACAGGCCGTCTCACCGGCCGCGTAGAGGCCGTCGATGCAGGTCTGGCCGTTCTCGTTGCACTCGACGCCGCCCATCTGGTAGTGCTGGCCGGGCTTGACCGGCATCGGCTCGTCGAGGCCGTCGACACCCTCGAAGTCCTCTGCGAGATGCAGGATGTTCTCGAGGCGGTCGAGGATGCGCTCCTCGCCCAGATGGCGCATGTCGAGGTGGACGTACTCGTCTTCGATGCCACGGCCCTCGTTGACCTCGGTGAGTTCGGCCCGCGAGACCACGTCGCGGGAGGCGAGTTCGCCCTCGTTGTTCGCGTAGCCGTGCTCGAACATGAACCGCTCTTCGTCTTCGTTGTAGAGGATGCCGCCCTCGCCGCGGACACCCTCGGAGATGAGGACACCCGTCGAGGGCAGGGTCGTCGGGTGGAACTGGACGAACTCCATGTCCTCCAGCGGGACGCCGGCGCGGTAGGCCATCGCGTAGCCGTCGCCGGAGTTGGCGACGGCGTTGGTCGTGTGGTCGAAGACCTGGCCGGGACCGCCGGTCGCGAGGATCACGCCGTCGCGGGCGCTGAAGCCCTCGACCTGTCCCGAGGCGATGTCGTAGGCGACGACGCCGTGACACTCGCGGTCCTCGACGTCGTCGTGGTCGGTCACCGCCAGATCGAGGACCTGCTGTTCCTCGTAGACGGTGATACCGCGCTTGACGACCTGCTCGTACATCGTGTGGAGCAGGTGGTGGCCGGTCTCGGCGCCGGCGTAAGTCGTGCGGGGGTGGGAGAGCCCGCCGAACGGTCGCTGGGAGACGGTGCCGTCCTCCTCGCGGGAGAAGGGCATCCCCCAGTGTTCGAGCTGGATGACCTCGTCCGGCGCGTCCTGGGCGAAGGTCTCGACCGCGGGGGCGTCCCCGAGGTAGTCCGAGCCCTTCATCGTGTCGTAGGCGTGCAGTTCCCAGGAGTCCTCGGGGTGGAGCGCGGCGTTGATGCCGCCCTCGGCCGCCCCGGTGTGGCTCCGGACGGGGTGGAGCTTCGTGACCATCGCCACGTCCGCTCCCTCTTCGTGTGCCGCGATCGCCGCGCGCAGGCCTGCGCCGCCCGCGCCGACGACGAGTACGTCGTGTTCGTGCATGGTTACCAGAATTTGAGGTTCGACTTGACCGCTTCGCGCTTCAGCTCCTGGATGTGCTCGGTCAGCGGGATGTCCTTCGGGCACACCTCCGTGCAGGAGAACTGGGTCTGACAGCGCCAGACGCCGTGTTCCTGCTCGATGATCTCCAGGCGGTCCTGCTTCTGGATCTCGCCCTCGCGCTCGTCCATCGCGAACCGGTAGGCCTTGTTGATGGCCGCCGGGCCGAGGTACTCGTTGTCCCCCGCGGCGATGTTACACGAGGACATGCAGGCGCCACACCAGATACACCGCGTGGACATCTTGACCTTCTCGCGGTTCTCGGGTGACTGGCGCTGTTCCTCGCGCTCGCCCTCCGGCAGATCGTCGGGCTGGAAGTACGGCTCGACGGACTTCATCTGCTCGTAGAAGTGCTCCATGTCCACGACGAGGTCCTTGACCACGTCCTGGTGTGGGAGCGGTTCGATGCGGACCGGCCCCTCCAGGTCCGCCATCTGGGTCTTGCAGCCGAGTCGCTGCTGGCCGTTGACGAACAGCGCGTCGGAGCCACAGACCGCCTGCCGGCAGGAGTGGCGGAAGGTCAGCGACGAGTCGTAGTGGTCCCGAGCGTAGATCAGCGCGTCGAGGACGGTCATCCCCTTGAAGAAGGGGACCTGAAAGTCGTCGAAGCGCGGTTCGGACTTCCCCTCGACCTCCGGGTCGTAGCGGAACACCTTGATCCGGACGGTGTCGTCGGCGTCGCGGACCTCCTCGCGAGCCTGCTCTTCGCGCTCGCGGGCCTCGGCCCGGGCCGTCTTCTCCGAGAGGCGCCGGTCCTGATGGGACTGCTCGGCCGGCTCGGCCGCTTCGGCCTCGGCCTCTGTCTGCTCTTCGGTCTGCTCTTGTTCGATTTGCGTGCTCATAGTAGGTTGGTCATCGCGAGTGCCACGCGGGTTCCCTGGACGATCAGTGCTATGCTCGCCAGCGTCAAAACGGCCCCGACTGCCGTCTTGCGGGTGCCGCTCAGCCCCTGGTTGACGAGGGCGTTGTAGACGCCGTTGACGCCGTGGAAGGTCGCGGTGACGAGGAACAGCCACATCGTCGCGAAGTAGCCGACCTGACTCATCCGCGCCTGGGTGCCGGCGAAGGTGACCTCGGCGGCGTGGTTGACGAAGTGCAGCAGGAAGAAGTGGAAGGCGAGCACGCCGACCAGGAAGACCGCCGTCAGTCGCTGGAAGAGCCACTTGACGCCGCCGCGCTCGAACGAGGAGTAGTGCTGTGCCATCGATTACACCCCCGCGAGGAACGTCGGCACGCTCGCGACGACGATGGCGGCCGTCACGACGAGCGACGCGTAGAAGCTCTTGTCCTGATTTTCGAGTCCGAACCCGAGGTCGACGAACAGTAGCCGAACCCCGTTGAGGATGTGGAAGACGGCCACCGACAGGAGGCCGACCTCCAGCACGCGGACGATCAGCAGTTCTTCCAGTCCCTGGAGCGTGTTCGTGTACAGCACCCCGCCACCCGTCGCGGTGCTCAACACGGCGATATGCGTAAAGAGGTAGCCGACGAGCACCCAGCCGGTGAACTTGTGGAAGATCCAGGCCCACATGCCCGGCTGGAACTCCCGCCACCGGCCGAAATCCTCGACCGCTCCGCGGTCGTACGTTCCGCTCATACAACGGGCGCAATGGTAGCAGGGGCTATAGTAGTTTCTACACCGACCCGTCTCGGCCGCCGAACACGTTCACGCGCACCCACAGGTTACCCGGATCGGTGGGTGTTTCGGGGATTTTCGCCGGGACTGCCGGCGGACGTACCAACGGGCTGTCAGTGGTCGCGCCCGCGTGCCGGCGACGCTCGCTCGCGCGCGACTCTCTCGGGCGCCCGCTCGACCCGTCCGCCCGGTGCTCACTCGGCCGCGCTCGGTGGGGTCGGGTCCCGCGGCGAGTTCGACCCGCCGCTGCGCTCGATCGCGTCCAGCGTGTCGTCGTCGAGTTTGACGAGGTGACACAGCGGGTTGCCCGGATAGACGACGGGATTTTCGAGGATGCCGACGAGCAGGCCGGTGAAAGGCGCCTCGACGTGGGTCCGTTCGGTCTTGAACGGGTTGGCGATGGTGCAGATGGTCTCGCCCTCGCGGACGACGCCGCCGCGGGCGGCGTGCATGTCGACGAGGCCGCCGGCGTCGGCGCGGATCCACGTCTTCTCGCTGGACCCCTCGACGACCGTCCGCCAGCCGGGCCACCGGACGCGTTCCGTGGGAAGCAGTCCGAACTCGGCGAGGACGCTCTCGACGCCGACCAGCGCGCGGTCGATGAACTCCCGCTGGAAGCGGTGGGCCTCGCCCATCTCGACGGTGACGGTGGCGGTGCCGCGATCGCTGGCTTCCCGGCGGAGCGTCCCGTCGGGGCCCTGCCCGTCGATGATGACGTTCGAGGCGAACGCCCTCGCGACGCGGGCGGCCGCTGGGTCCTCCATGTCGGCGCGGACGTGCAGCATGTTGGTCCGTCCCCGGGTAGAGGTGTGCAGGTCAAGTCCCACGTCGCAGGGGCGGACGAAGTTGTCGAAGATGCGCCGGGCCATCCGCTTGGCGCTGGTCGACCCCGCTTTGCCGGGGAACGAGCGGTTCAGGTCGCGGTCGTAGACCGGGAGGTAGCGCTCCTGGGCGATGAAGCCCGGGACGTTCAACACGGGGAGGCAGATGAGCGTGCCCGCCAGGTCCGTCAGGTCCCACTCGTGGGCCACCTCGCGGACGACCTCGACGCCGTTGAGTTCGTCGCCGTGAGCGGCGGCGCTGAGGAAGGCGGTCGGCCCGGCCTCCTCGCCGACGACGATCGTCACGGGGATCCTGACGGGATCGCCGAGATAGGTCTCGCTGACGGTGTAGCGTACGTTAGCCCGCTCACCCGGGTCGACCCGACCGCCGTCGTAGGTGAACGGCTCGGCCTCGTCCATACCGCCCACTACGCCCGGGGGTTGAAACGTGTGGCGACCCGGGGTTGCGGGGACGCTCCGGGACCGCGAGGGCGCGCACCCGCCTCGCGGTCGACGCCTCGATGTTTTCAGTTTCGCCGTCAGATCGCCGCACTGGCCCGATACGGGACCGTTAGTACTTTCGGCCGCCCGGGCGACGTTGGGGTATGACGACTTCTGACTCCGTTTCGGTGGGGGTGTTGAGCCTGCACAACAGCAAGGAGACGAAGGCGATCCTCAACGCCGTCGACGCGCTGGGTCACGACCCCGAGTGGCTGCGCCGGGAGAACACGACACTGCGCGTCGAGGGCTCCGAGCCGGTCCTCGAGCCCGAGGTCGACGTGATCGCCAACCGACTGCTGCTCTCGAAGTCGACCGAGCCCTGCGAGGAGATGGGCCTGGCGAACACCTTCGAGCAGCTCTGTCCGATGCTCAACGAGCCGGCGAAGACGCTCACGTCGATGCACAAGGTGGCGTCGGCGGTCGCGCTCTCGGAGGCCGACGTGCAGGTGCCGGACGCCCTGCTCGCGCTGTCGTCGGACCGGCTGAACCTCGAACGCGAGCAGTTCGGCGACGAGGCGGTGTACAAGACGGCGATCGGGACCAACGGCGGCGGCACGTGGAAGGTCGACGCGACCGAGCGGGTCAACGCCCGCGTCGGCAACCGCTACGCGTTCCTCCAGAAGCTGCTGGAGCGGGGCGACGTGCCAACGCGCGACCTCCGCGTCTACGTCGTCGGCGGCGAGGTCGTGGGATCGATGTTCCGCTACGCCCCCGACAACGAGTGGCGGACCAACGTCGCGCTCGGCGGCCGCGTCGAGGACGCCGACGGGGAGGTCGACGAGGCGGTCATCGACACCGCGCGGACGGCCGTCGAGGCCGTCGGCCTGGACTACGCCGGCGTCGACCTGATGGAGGGTGAGGACGGCTGGTACGTCCTCGAGGTCAACCCCACCGCGGGCTTCAAGGGTCTGTTCGACGCGACGGGGACGAGCCCGGCGCCCTACATCGCACGGCTCGCCGTCGAACAGGCCGGCGGGAGCGTCGACGACGAGCGCGTCGAGGAGCTGTCGGGCTTCCTCGACGACTCCGTCCCGGCGTGCAAACCGCCGTCGGTCTCGTCCGGGGCCGCGGAGTCGCTGGTCATCGGCTACACCGAAGAGGTGCTGATCAGCGGGACGAAGGGCTCGGAGTCGGTCGTCGCGAAGTCGGACACCGGCGCGACGCGGACCAGCATCGACACGCGCCTGGCCGCCGACATCGGTGCCGGCCCGATCAAGTCGATCACGAAGGTCCGCTCGGGTTCGAACAAGGCCTCCAAGAGCCGGCCGCTGGTGGACGTGGTCGTCGGCGTCGGCGGCACTCGCCACACCGTCACCGCCAGCGTCGAGGACCGCAGCCACATGAACTACCCCGTCATCCTCGGTCGCGACATCCTCGGCGACTACCAGGTCGACGTGTCCCGGCAGGCCGACCGCGAGTCCGACCCCGAGGTCGAGTCCGAGGAGTAAGCGACCGGCGCTACCTCCGGCCATTCTCGCCACGCGCTGCGATGTCTTCGGCGAGCGCCCGGGCCGCCGTGACCCGCTCGTCGGCCGCCTCGTCACCGGTTCCGTCGACGTTGCCGAGCAGGTCGGCGACGTGGCCGACCCGTTCGCGGACGGTCGCCTCGCCCCCCTCGCTCGCCAGGTCCGCGGCGTCGCCGGCGACCGCTTGCGCTTCGCCGATCCACCGGCTCGCGGTCCTGTCGACCGGCCGCTCCTCCGTGGCTTCGAGTTCCGCGTGGAGTCGCTCGACGCGCTCGGCGAGGGAGTCGCCACCGCCGCCCGGGTCGGCGTCGTCGCCCACGGCTCAGCCCTCCACCGCCCGCCAGAGGTAGAGACTGGCGTAGCTGCGGTACGGCAGCCACCGCTCGGCGGCGTCGGTCATCTCGGCGCGGGTCATGTCGGCGTCGAACAGCCGGTCCATCCCCTTGCGGATGCCCAGGTCACCCACCGGGAACACGTCCTCGCGGCCGAGGCCGAACATGAGGAACATATCGGCGGTCCACGGTCCGACGCCGTGGATATCGGTCAGTTCCGCCCTGACGGCGTCGTCGCTCATGTCGGCGAACGTCTCGCGGTCCCACCCGCGGGTGCGGAAGGCGCTCGCGGCGCTCTTGACGTAGTCGGCCTTGGCCTCCGAGAGCCCCGCGTCGTGGAGAACGGCGTGGTCGGCCTCGATCATCGCTTCGGGGGTGACCTCGACGCGCTCGAACAGCCGCTCGCGGATGGACGCCGCGGCGGCCATCGACACCTGCTGACGGATCAGCGAGACGACCAGCCGCTCGTAGAGATCCTCGGCGGGCTCGATCGTGACGGAGCCGTGCTCGTCGACCACCGGCCCGAGCACCTCGTCAGCAGCGAGTGCCTCGATGGGGTCCGCTGTCATCGCCCGAGTGTCGGGGACGGGACGGCATGGGGGTTTCGGAGCCCGCCGCGGCGCCGGGTCAGCTCGCCCCCGCCGCGCCGCAACAGGCCGGCGGCTCCGGCGGCGTCGCTCGCTCCCCGTCGGCGTTGCCGTCGCGTTCGTCCGTCGCCGTGTCGTCGGCCGCGGCGTCGTCGGTCGGCTCCGAATAGACCGCCCCGGGCTCGGATCCGGCACCTTCAGCCGCTGGTTCGGGCGTTTCGTCGTCCTCGGTGGTGTCGCTGCCGTCGACGACTTCGGCGGGATTCCCGACGACGGTCGCGCCCGGCGGCACGTCGTCGACGACGACGGCACCCGCGCCGACGGACGCGTCGTCGCCGATCGTGATGTCGCCCACGAGCGTCGCGTTGGCCCCCAGCGTGACCCGGTCGCCGACGGTCGGGTGGCGTTTCACCGGTCGCGGGTCGTCGCCGCCCAGCGTGACGCCGTGGTACATCGCCACGTCGTCGCCGATTTCGGCGGTCTCGCCGATGACGACACCCATCCCGTGGTCGACGAAGACGCGCCGACCGAGGTCGGCGCCGGGGTGGATCTCCACCCCGGTGAGAAACCGGGTGAACTGGGAGACGAGCCTCGCGGTGAAGTGCAAGTCGCGGGTCCACAGCCGGTGGGCCAGCCGGTAGGCCCAGACGGCGTGGAGGCCGGCGTAGAGCAGTACCTCGGCGGCGCTTTTGGCGGCCGGATCTGTCTCGCGGGCTGTGCGAACGTCCTCGCGGAGTCTGTCGAACATTGTGGGTGGTCCGTGTCGTGGATCGCTGGGTGTCGCGGTGGTCGGCGGTGTCGATGCAGACGAGAAAGAGCGGGCGCTCAACAACAGCAGCGCCGAACAGTGTTCGGCTGATCGGTGCCGGTGCGACCGGACGAGCGCGAGCGCCCGCGATGCATAGCTCGACTTCGACTTGCCAGCGGCTTAAATTACCCGACCCTCGCTAGCAGCTGATTCGAAAGTCTCCGATGGTGAGCGACGAAAGCCCTCGGCCCGCTCGCGGACGTTGCGCAGGATATTCTCGCTCACTTCGTTCACTCGAATAGTGCCCGCGCAACGCCTCCGCTCACGACGTTCCCCGCGAGCGCGCCTCGCCCTTTCAGTCCCCCGGGGACCGCACCGCACAGCGCCACACACCTCCCCAGCCGACTGCGGTGCTCGCTCACTCCGTTCGCTGTGCTCCTCGTCCCTCGCACGGCTATTTCGAGCGGCTCTCACGAGGTTCGAGCACGCTCGACAGCGCGCGCCGTCAGGCGAATTCACCGAGTAGTCACAGAGGCGGCCGGGGAGTCAGACCATCCCCTTGCCGAGCAGTTCGCGGGCGATGATGTTCTTCTGGATCTCGGTGGTGCCCTCGTAGATCTGGGTGATCTTGGCGTCGCGGTAGAACCGTTCGACGTCGAAGTCGTTGACGTAGCCGGCGCCGCCGTGGACCTGGACGGCCTCGTCGGCCACCTCGACGGCGACGCGGGAGGCGTACTCCTTGGCCATCGAGGCCAGCTGGGTGAGCTGGTCGTCGGCGTGGTCGACGCTCCAGGCGGACTTGTAGGTCAGCTGGCGTGCGGCCTCGGTCTGGGTGTGCATGTCAGCGAGCTTGTGCTGGATGGCCTGGAACTCGCTGATCGGGCGGCCGAACTGTTCGCGCTCCTGGGCGTAATCGAGGGCGCGCTCGGCGGCGCCCCTGGCGATGCCGACGCCCTGGGCGGCGACTGCGGTGCGGGTCTCGTCGAAGAACTGCATCAGTTGCAGGAAGCCCGCGCCGCGAGTCCCGAGGAGGTTCTCCTCGGGGACGCGCACGCCGTCGAACAGCAACTCGGCGGTGTCCGAGGCCCGAATCCCCAGTTTCCCGGTGATCTTCTCGGCCTCGAAGCCGTCGCGGTCGGACTCGACGACGATCTGCGAGAAGCCGTTGTACCGGCCCTCGGCGTCGGGGTCCGTCTCGCAGAGGACGACGAAGAAGTCGCCGACCGATCCGTTCGTGATCCACATCTTCGACCCGTCGATGACCCACTCGTCGCCCTCCTTGCGGGCGCTCGTGGAGACCGAGGACACGTCCGAGCCCACGTCGGGCTCGCTGATGGCCGACCCCATGATGGCGTCGCCCTCCGCGACCGGCCGGAGATACTCCTCTTTCTGCTCCTCGGTGCCGAACTCGACGAGCGCGTCGGCGCCGAACGCGGCCGACGAGATGGAGAGGCCGATCCCCGGGTCGGCGGCGAACAGCTCCTCGACGATGACGATGTTGGTCAGGTAGTCGTAGCCGACGCCGCCGTACTCCAGCGGGACGTTGGCCCCGACCAGACCCAGATCCGCGGCCTCCTCGACCAGATCGTGAGGGAATTTCTCTTCGGTGTCGTACTCGGTGGCGACCGGCCTGATCTCGTTCTCGGCGAACCGACGAACCTCGTCGCGGACTTGCTGTTGCTCCTCTGAGAGTGCGAAGTCCATGCGTCATATGTCATCGTCTGTCATACATAACGCTTCGTAATCAACGATCAACTCGTCGAGCGTTTACCGGCGAGAGAAACCTTGAAACGGGAGCCGAGCCAGGTTGCACACGTCATGGACTTCGAGGATATCGAACAGGTCGCAGTGCTCGGTGCCGGGAACATGGGCCACGGGATCGCCGAGGTCGCGGCCCTGGCGGGCTACGACGTGACGATGCGGGACATCGAGGAGGACTTCGTCGACGACGGCTACGAGAACATCGAGTGGTCGCTGGGGAAACTCGCCGAGAGCGGCCAGATCAGCGACGAGGAGGCCGACGCCGCCCTCGACCGCGTCGAGCCCCTCGTCGACTTCGAGCCCGCCGTCGCCGAGGCGGACGTGGTGATCGAGGCCGTCCCCGAGCGGATGGACATCAAGAAGGACGTGTACGGCGAACTGGAGGAGTACGCGCCCGACGAGGCCATCTTTGCCACCAACACATCGAGCCTCTCGATCACGGAGCTGTCGGAGGTGACAGAGCGGCCCGAGCAGTTCTGCGGGATGCACTTCTTCAATCCGCCGGTCCGGATGGCGCTGGTCGAGGTCATCCGCGGCGAGCACACCGCCGACGAGACGCTCGACGCGGTCGAGGAACTCGCCGAGGCCTTCGACAAGACGCCCGTGCGAGTGCGCAAGGACTCGCCGGGGTTCATCGTGAATCGAGTGCTCGTCCCGCAGATGAACGAGGCCTGCTGGCTCGTCCACGACGACGTGGCCACCGTCGCCGAGGTCGACTCCACCACCTCCTTCGACATGGGCCTGCCCATGGGCGCGTTCGAACTCGGCGACCAGGTCGGTCACGACGTGACGCTGCACGTCCTCGAATACCTCAACGAAGTCCTCGGCGAGGCCTACGAGCCGTGTCCGCTCCTCGAGGAGAAGGTCGAGGCCGAGGAACTCGGCAAGAAGACCGGGAAGGGCTTCTACGACTACGAGGACGGGGGCGTCGAGATCCCGGCCGACGAGGGTCGCGACGACGTGGAGGCCCGACTCCTGGCCGTGATGGCCAACGAGGTCGGCAAGCTCGTCGAGAACGACGTGGCACCCGTCAGTGACATCGACGAGGCGATGCTGCTCGGCGCCGGCTTCCCGGAGGGTCCGGGCAAGCGCGCCGACGCCTACGGGCTGGCCGACCTCGTCGAGACGCTCGAATCGGCCCACGACGAGACTGGCGCCGACCGGTACGAGGCCTCGGACGGCCTCCGCGCGGCCGCCGAGGAGGGCGGCTTCTACGGTGACGACGACGGGGGCGAGACCGTCGAGTACGAGCAGATCGTGGTCGAAACCGACGGCGCAGTCGGGCACATCCAGCTGGACCGCCCGGCCCGGATGAACACGATCACCGTCGACATGATCGACGAGGTCGACGCCGCGCTCGACGAGTTCGAGGCGGACGACGAGATCCGTGCCGTCCTCCTCGAAGGCGCGGGCGACCGGGCGTTCTCCGCCGGGTTCGACGCCGCCAGCGCCGCGCCCGGCAGCGGTCTCGAAGCCAGCGAGATGTCCCGCAAGGGCCAGCGCGTGTTCGGCCGCCTGGAGGAGGTCGGCATGCCGGTCGTCGCCGCCATCGACGGCTACTGTCTCGGCGGCGGGATGGAACTCGCGACCGCCGCGGACATGCGTATCGCCAGCGAGAGCGGCCAGTTCGGCCAGCCCGAGCACAACCTCGGCCTCCTGCCCGGCTGGGGCGGCACGCAGCGACTCTCCCAGGTCGTCGGCGAGGGTCGCGCCAAGGAGATCATCTTCACCGCGAAGAACGACTACGAGGCCGAGACGATGTACGACTACGGCTTCGTCAACGAGGTTCTCGCCCCCGACGAGTACGACGACCGCAAGTGGGAACTCGCCCGCGACCTCGCCGCGGGGCCGCCCATCGCCCAGAAGTTCACCAAGCGCGCGATGCTCGCCGGCCGCGACGACACCGACGCCGGCCTCGAATACGAGGCCTCGGCGTTCGGCCACCTGTTCACCACCGACGACGTGTGGGAGGGCCTGGCCGCCTTCCAGCAGGACCGCGAGCCGGAGTTCGAGGGGGAGTAGCGTTCCGGAATCGAGCGGTTTCCGTACGGTCCGTTATCTATTCCGGTCGATCCGCTCGCAGAACTTCCGGAAGTCACGCGCGCCGGCCTGCTCGGAGATATCCCGAAGCGTCCCGGTACTGATCTCGTCGTGGAGGGGCACAGGGACCGTCCTCGCGGCCGAGTCGTGGTCGTCGGGCGGTTCCCAGCGGAGGATCGCGTGGTCACCGTTCGTCCTCACCCACTCGTAGATCCCACTGTTGACCATTACTTTCACGACTTCTCGCCCGGAGAACGGACCGCGTGTCACCGAAGGCCTACACCGCTGGGACCGCTCATTCGAAGATATCGGAGTCGTTGAGCGCCCCGGACTCGTTGTGTTTCGGGTCGATCCCCATCTCGCGGAGCTCCTCGTCGGTCGGCTCCGACCCCGCTCCGCGATAGCCTGCGAGCGCCTCGTCGAGATTCTCCAGGGCCCCCTCTTTCGTCCGGCCCTGGGACGTAACGCCCGACTCGGTGTCCCTGGCGACCCACCAATCGCCCTCGTCGGTGAGCGTGATCGTCGGTTCGACGCGTTTGCTCATTGGAAAGGACTACCGCGCCGCGTCAGTAAAACGTTGTGTCGTCGCTATCCCGCGACGATTCGATACGGGGCAGGTCATCTCCACACCCAGTTCGCCGGCCAGACCGCGGAGCCGATCGGCAGGACGACGATGCCGAGGAACGACGTGGTCAGTTCGGGTACGAAAAACGACAGGACGCCGACTGTGCAGCAACCCGAGTCGTCAGGACCAGGCGAGGGCGTGCAAGAGCGCCGCGAGTCCGGCAGCCACGGCCGCGACGACCGCACAGGCGAAGGTCACGAGACCGAGGCGCGTAGCTCGTCCGTCCGGGGCGTCGCTCCCGTCAAGCGGCTCGAACCGAGAGCGCCAGCCGACGACGCCGACACAGAAGAGGACACCGCCGACTAGCACGGCCGTCGGGGCCGACCAGGTCGGAACGGCGTCGCCGAGTATCGCGAGGCCGACGGCGGCGTAGACGCCCGCGAGCCCGGCAGCGGTGAGCAGCGGCCAGCCGCTCACGGCGTCGACACCCGCGTCGCTCGCCGCTGGGAGGCCGGCCGAGCGTCGGGGACGGCCCGGCCGGCGTCGCCACTCGTCCAGTTCGCGAAGGCCGACCGCGGAACGACCGCGGCGGGCGCGGTCATCCGCGAGTGGCCGGCGCCGCAGAACTCCATACAGACCACCCGGAACCGACCCGTGTCGGTCGGTGTGGTCCGCAGATAGGTGTACTGACCGGGGAAGGCGTCGCGTTTCAGGCCCAGGTCCGGCACCGCGAAGGAGTGGATCACGTCCCGGGAGCGGAGACGGACGACGACCCGCCGGTCGACCGGGAGGACGAGCCGCTCGCTCGTCCGGTTCGCCGTCGGGTACCGGAACGTCCAGTCCCACTGCTCGGCGGTGACGTGGACGACGACGGTTCCCCCGCCTGCGCGGCCCTCGTCGACGCCGCTCTCTCCGGGCTCCGAGAGCGGCCCTCGGCCGGCCGTGTCACCGACGGCGGCCGGGGCCATCGCCTGATAGGAGAGCGCGCCGACCAGCAGGAGGGCGACGCCGACGCCGACCGCCCAGGCGAGTTCGGGCCAGCGGCGGTCGCCGACCGGCCTGGCCGGCGAGCCGTCGGCGAACCGGACGACGGCGTAGACCAGCGCCCCCTCCAGGAGGACGGTCACCGGGAGTCCGACGACCAGCAGCGTCCGGTGGAGTCCGCGTCTGGTCGCCTCGGTCGTCGAGTCGTACCCGCCGCCGGTCGCGGCGACCGCGAGCCCGACGGCCGAGACGGTCGCCAGCCCGACGGTCGCGACGGCGATCCGTCGGGCGAGGCGCTCTCGCCGCGGCGAGCCGGTCGACGGGTCCGGCGACCCGGTCATCCGCCGGGCGATTCGCGGTTCGGCGGCGTCACAGGTTCGAGCGCCACTCGTCGAGCATCTCGGAGTAGTGGTTGCGGATCGTGACCGCGGACACGTCGGCCGCCTCGCCGACCTCGGCCTGGGTCAGGTCGACCCTCTCGACGAGGCCCGCGGCGTAGACGGCGGCGGCGGCCAGTCCGCTCGGGTGTTTCCCGACGTGGTACTCCGACTCCTTGACGGTCTCCAGCAGGGCGCGCGCCCGGCGGCGGACCGCCTGGGGCGCGTCGAGTTCGGAGACGAGCCCGGCCACGTGGTCGGTCGGGTCGGGCGGGCCGACCTCCAGGGAGAGCTCGCGGACCAGCTCGCGGTAGGCCCGGACGAACGACGTGCTGTCGACCCGGCTCCGCTCGTCGATATCGTCGATGGTCGTCGGGAGACCCAGCGAGCGGGTGGCCGCGTAGAGGGCGGCGGTCGCCGTCGCCTCCAGCGAGCGGCCGCGCTGGACGCCCGCCTCGTGGGCGCGCCGGAAGAGGACGCTCGCGGTCTCCCTGACCGGTTCCGAGCGGTCGAGCGCCGAGGCCATGCGGTCGACCTCCGAGAGGCCGAACTGCAGCGACCGCTCGCGGCCGTTCCTGGCGAGACAGCGGCTGTTCCAGGTCCGCAGGCGACGGACCTGGCTCCGCTTGCGGTCGGAGAGGGTGTTGCCGAGGGCGTCGCGGTCGGCCTCGCCGATGACGGTCGCGAGCCCCCTGTCGTGGTACCGCGGCGTCGTCGCGGCGCCGACGCTCCGGCCGCCCTCGTCGCTGTCGCCGCGCGAGCGGTCGTCGACGAGGACGGTCTCGGAGGCGACGAGCCCGCAGTCGCGACAGACCACCTCGCCGCGACGGTCGTCCGTCAGGACCGGGCCGTCGCACTCCTCGCAGGTCCGGCCGCGCCGCTGGTCCGTGTCGGTCGTTCGAGTCGATTCGGCGGTGCTACTGGTCGTTGCAGTGTGTGTCGTCATGGGTGTGGGTGACCACCCGGTCCCCCGACCGCTCCGCGTCCACCGGTTCCGGCGTCGATACTTCGCTGTCGGCTTCACGTCGTCTCCGCGGTGATCCGGTCCTCGGAGCGCCGTTCAGGGACCGAACTCCTCCCGGTGTTCGACGTAGAGGACCGCGACGAACAGCGCGAACGGGACCAGGCCGACGATGGTCAGCGAGATCGCGACGACGAGCAGTTGCGGGACGGCGACGGCGGTCAGGAAGTAGCTCAACACGGCGATCCCGGTCGCGATGAACGCGACGACGCTGACGATCACCAGCCCGAAGCTCAGCTTCCGCATGCGCCAGGTGAGGTTCTCCGACCGGCGCAGCATCTGGATCAGCACGGCGATCGGCGGGATCGTCAGCGCGACGAGCTGCAGGACCGACAGGGCCACGTCCTGGCTCACGAGCCGGCCCCCCGTTCGAGGACGGCGCCGTCCGGCCCGACGGCCACGTCGAACGCCCCCAGCGCGACCGCGGTGAGCGCGTCCTCGGTCGGCACGGGGGACAACCCCCATCCCTCGCTGTCGACCCGGCGGTCGAACGCCGTCCCGTCGGTGCCGACGGCGACGGTCCGGCCGTCTCGGTCGTCGATCCCGGCGAGCGCCCCGACGCCGGCCTGTACGGGCGTCCAGTTGTCGCAGACGGCGTCGTAGCGGTAGACCAGGCCCCCGTCGCCGGCGACGAGCACGCGGTCGCCCGACGCCGCCACGTCGCGGAAGTCGACCTGGGCGCCGTCGATCCCGATCTCGCGCCACGCGCCGTCGTCGTCGGCCTCCGCCGGCTGCGGGTCCGAGCGGGATTCGGTGCCACCGTCGGCGGCGGCCGACGCCGCGACCGGTCGGGCGAACACGTTCCCGCTCGTGTCGGCGGCGTAGACGCGGCCGCCATCGGCGTCGAGCGCGGTGATACTCGACCCGCGGCCCGGTTCGACGACCGGACCGAAGCGGGGACAGCCGTCGGCGTCGACGGTCGCCGCGAGCACCTCGCCGGAGCCGTTGGCGACGAACAGCCGCTCGCGGCCGCGTTCGCCGGTGACGGCGACGCCCTCCCAGGTGCTCGTCTTCTCGCCGGGGGCGGTGAAGTCGTGTTTGCGGCCCGTCTCGGTGTCGTACCGGCCGAGCGCGCCGCTGGAACCGGCGAACCAGACCCGTCGCCCGTCCGCGGTCACGTCGACCGCAGCCAGGTGGTTGCGGGCCGTCGCCGGCCCCGCGGGGACGACGATCTCCCAGGTCCCGTCTTCGCTGCGGCCGAGCACGACGCCGTCGGCCCCGACGGCGTACGGGCCGACGGCCGTCTGTGTCACGTCGCGCAGGGCCGCGTCGACGGGTATCTCCGCTGCTATCCAGTCGCTCGTCTGTGTGTCTGTTGGCATGGTAGGTGAGTGTAGACGGACGCGCCGGCGTCGGGCCGACACGCCGCTGTCGCCGGACGCGTCACGTCGGGCCGACGACGGCGGCGACGACGACCGTCAACAGCCAGCCGACCCCGCCGACGAACAGCGCCGGCGGCCAGTCGCTCCCGCCGAGGTGCCTGACGACGTACGCCCAGGCGAGCGGCGAGACGAACCGCCCGACGACGGGGACCCAGCCGACCAGCAGGTCGACGAGGCCGCCGGCGAAGACGGCGGTGAGGGCGACGGTCACGGCGACGGCGAACGCCGGTCGGCGGTCGAAGCGCTCCGTGCCGAGCGCGGCGTGAACGAGCGGCGCGACGAGGACGACCGCGGCGACGAGACCGACGACGACGCCCGCGAGCACGTCGACGAGCGCACCGAGGATCATCGCCGGTCGCCCCCGGCGAGACAGATGGCGAGTGCGTCCTCGTCACGGGCGAGACGGGTCGTCGCCCACTGGAGGTACGACCGGATGCCGGCCTCGGCCTCGTCGGTCAAGTGGTAGCTGTCGGTCCGGCCGTCGATCGGGTGTTTCCGGAGGTACCCCTCCTCGTGGAGGTGACCGAGTCCCCGGTAGAGCGTCCCGTGGCTGGCGTCGCGGACGTAGTCTCGATCGAGGACGGACTTGATGTCGCTCCCGCTCGGGTCGGTCTCGGCGAGCCCGGCGATGACGAACAGCAGGTCGCGCTGGAAGCCCGATAGCAACACGAACGTCCGGAGGCTGTCGAGGTCCGGCCGTCCGGGGCAATCCGGGTGTCTCCGGCAGGCTGCGTGTCCGTCACGGTTCGGGTGGTCTGAAGTCGGCGCCTCCGGTCGAACGCAGTTTTCGTCGGACATGACTGTCAGCGGGCGAACCCGCTAACGTCGCGCCCGGGCGTTGCACCCGGAACCGGCGTGGGTACCGAACGCGATCAGCGGTCCCCACCCGCCCACCGCTCCCACACGCGGCCGGCGCCATCGCTCGCTCGACGCCGTATCTCCGCGGTCGCGTCCGCACCGCTCCGTATCGAGGTCGCGACGTTCCACACCCACACTACCTGGCCGACCCCCATGACGTACGCGCCGAGGGTCGCCACCGTCTGCAGCGGCGCGAGCCCCGTCGGATACGTCGCCGTCCGGCGCGGCTGCGCGAAGAGTCCGAGCGCGAGCATCGCCAGGAAGGCGACGGCCGCACCGCCCGCGGTCAGCCAGAAGTGCGCCCGCGCCAGCCGCCGGTCGCACAGCCGCCCCGTCAGGACCGGGAACCAGTGATAGCTCGCCGCGAACAGCGCGAACACGACCGTCCCGACGAGGACGAGGTGGAAGTGCCCGACCACGTAGTAGGTGCCGTGGAACAGTCGATCGACCGGGACGGCGGCCAGGAAGACGCCGGTCGCGCCGCCGAGGACGAAGTTCGCCACGGCCGCGAGCGTGAACAGCATCGGCGGCGCGAGGACGATGTCGCCGCCCCACAGCGTCGCGAGCCAGTCGAACACCTTGATCGCGCTCGGCGCGGCGATGGCCAGCGAGACGGCCATGAACGTCGCCGCCAGCCGCGGGTCGATCCCGGTCGTGAACATGTGGTGGGCCCAGACGCCGAAGGAGAGGACGCCGATCGCCAGCGTCGAGTAGACGACCCCGCGGAAGCCGACGAGTCTTCGACCGGCGTACCGCGGCAGGATGTACGATATCAGTCCCAGCGCCGGCAGTCCGAGCACGTACACCTCCGGGTGGCCGAAGAACCAGAAGAGGTGCTGCCAGCGGACCGGGCCACCGGTCGAAACGGCGAAGAAGGCCGTGCCGAGGTTCCGGTCGAGCAGCAGCATCACCAGTGCGGCGCCGAGGACGGGGAAGGCGAAGACGACCAGTCCCGCGGCGGTCAGTATCGACCAGGTGAACGCGTCGACGGTCTCCCAGCCGACCGTCCGCGATTCGAGGACCGTGACGATCAGGGTGATCGCCGCCAGCACGGTGCTGACGCCGCTCAGGTGCAGGCCGACGAGCAGCAGGTCGAGGCCGGTCCCGGGGGCCGACCGCGAGAGCGGGACGTACAGCGTCCAGCCGACCGCCGGTGGCGCGAGCCCGGGGACCCCGAGCAGGTCGCCCGCGGCGCCCGCGCGGGCGAGTACCAGCGCGGGCGGCAACAGCCAGAACGCCGTCGCCGAGAGCCGCGGGAAGGCCACGTCGTCGGCGCCGACCAGCGGCGGCACGACGAGCGTCGCGAACCCGAACGCGGCCGGCGTCGCGGCGAAGAACAGCATCGTCAGCCCGTGGGTCGTGAAGAAGGCGTCGTAGGTCGCCGCCGACCAGACGCCGCGGCCGGGCGTCAGCAGCTCCGTCCGCAGCGCCATCGCGTCGACGGCGCCCCAGAGCCCGGCGACGAGCGCCAGCGCGAGGTAGCGGCGGGCCACGTCGGCGTGGTCGACCGAAGTGAGCCAGCGGCGGCCGGCCGCCGCGACCGACCGGGCGGTCTCGGCGAGGGGGAGCGGGGGCACTATCGCTCCGTCGCGGTCCGCCGGGCGAACCGGCGGAGCTCCCAGACGCCGACGACGCCGACCGCCGTCGCCGCGCCGAACGCGACCGTCGGGTCGAGGCTGTAGAGGACGCCGCCGACCAGCGGTGCGGGCGCCACCGCGAGCGCGCGTGCGGTCCGGTAGTCGTCGGGGGTGGCCGCCGATCGACCGACCGCTTCGGCGACCGCATCGTCGCGGGCGCCGGCGGCCGCGGCGCGCAGGCCGAACAGCCCGAACAGCGCCGCGACGACGGCCGTGACCGGCGGGAGGCCGACGAACAGCAGCGGGAACCCGGCGGCGAGCGCCGCCCCCCCGACGAGCGCGGCCGTCGCGGGGCGGTGCCCGTCGGCGCGCCGTCCGACCGCGTCGCCCGCGGCCCCGAGGACGAGTTCAACGACGACCAGCGCGCCGAAGGTCCCGCTCGGGCCGAGCCGCACGCCCAGGAGCGTCGCCCGGAGGCCGAGGACGCTCGTCACGACGAGGACGACGAACACCGAGACGAGCCCGACGGCGATGCCGACGAGCGCCTCGCCGACCAGCAGCGACCGCGCGGTCGTCGGGGCCGACCGAACCGCGCGGGCGAGCGGCCGGACGCTCGGCCGCGAACTGTCGTCGCTCGACGCGGGGAGCGTCCGTCGCTCGACGGCGGCGTCGCGGTCGTCGCGGACCGCCGCGGACGTATCGTCGACGGCTCGCAGCGCGGCGACGGCGATCCCGAGGACGGCTCCGAGCGCGAGCAGCGTTCCGAGGGCCGCGCCGAGGGAGCCTGCGATGCTCAGCAGGGCGACGGCCACCGCGACGCCGGCGCCACCGGCCGCGGCGCCGCGCCAGTCGCCGTCCCGGGGCGCGACGCCGAACGGGTCGGTGGTCGGTGCGACGCTCGTCCCGTCGGCGGTCGCCGCGGTCGCGCCCAGCGGGACGACGCCGATGACGACCCAGACCCAGCCCGGGACGCCGGTCGCCGCGGCGAGCCCGGGTGCGAGCAGCCAGGTGACCAGACCGGCGACGGCGGCGAGTACCGGGGCGACCGACCGGCCGTCGGTCCCGAGGTCGACCCCGCTCGCGACCGCGGCGACCGCCATCGCGACCGTGCCGAACAGTCCGACGACGAGCGGCGAGCCGCCGAGGACGCCCAGGTACTCCGGCGCGTAGCGGCTGG
>ENA-ORCO01000377-ORCO01000377.1-marine-metagenome-genome-assembly--contig:-NODE-377-length-23833-cov-3.484551_pt1 | contig 23833 bp, 24 predicted proteins | sample MGYA00248633_ERZ508508 | MGnify/ENA primary metagenome ERZ508508 (study PRJEB26179, sample SAMN06268845) | marine metagenome | isolation source: A23 P1 aerobic enrichment on pine of planktonic cells taken...
CGTGTTCTTTCCGCGAGAGGTCGCGCTGTGCGCGTTCCAACCGCTCGCGTTCGTCGGACAAGTCGAGCGACTCGACGGCGGTGCCGTCGGTGTCGTGAGCGTACTTGAGAATCCCCACGTCGATACCGACGCACCGCTCAGGATTCTCGGGTTTCTTGGGTTTCTTGGGCGGGTCGTCCGGGGTTTCCACGCCGAGGATAACGTACCACTTGCCAGTGGGTTCCTGTTTGACCGTGACGGTCTTGATTTCGGCATCGTCGGGAAGGTTGCGGTGGAACGTGAGCGGGATTTCTCCGAGTTTCGAGAGCCACAGTCTTGTCCGACCGCTCGTGTTCTTGAGCTTGAAGCCGGATTGACTGTAGGTGAAACTGCGGTACTCGCCAGGTGCTTTCCACTTGAGCGTCCCGACGCGGTAGCCGTTTTCTTTGCGTCCTCGGAGCGTCGAGAGGTTGTCGTACAATCGCTGGACGACCTTCTGAAGCACTTTCGAGTGAACTTGTTTCAGGTCGTTCCACCACTTCTTGAGACTCGGCAGGACCTTCTGTTCGGTGTATGCCGACGTGTCGTCGGTGCGGTTGAGTCGGTGAAGGAAGTGGTTGTAGACCTGTCTACAGGTATCGACAGTCCACGCTAATTGGTCTTCGAGGGCGTCGGACGGTCGGAGACGATACCTGTAGTTGTAGTTCACGAGCGTTCTTCGATGAGTTCGTCGAGTTTCTCTTGAACGAACGACGAGAGGTTGAGGTGGTTCTCCTTGACCCACTCGGCTTGGTCGTCGCGGATAGAGATGTTCTTGCGCGTTGCCACAACACATAATACACAAACTACACAAATAAGGGTTGCGATTGCGTGGGCCTGTGGGCCGAGCGCCGGTCGTGTTTGATACTCGTGCGGAGCTGTATCCCCTCCCTACTCGCTCGCTCCGCTCGTTCGTTGAGGAAGGGGCCTTAGCGCCTCAATTCAGGTAAAGCAAGCGCAGCACGGCCATCAGAATCGCACTTCCTAGCACGACGCCAAGAAACGTCGGGGGATCCGTCACAGCGGTGCGGAGACCGAACGCTAAGACGGCGGTCCCGACGCGGAGAACCGTGTTCCCTGCCATTCTGTACCACGTCATCAGGGAGCCGCGACGTCTCGTCGTAGCCTGCGAGTAGGAACGTCCACCCGTGGAACCTGAGCAGTGCTCCAAGAACGGCCAGGAGCCCGCCGGCGACGAGCCACGCCACCGCTTTGGAGGCCAACACGGCCATCATTCACCACCGCCGTCCGGGCTGATCTCGAAGGTGGTGATCGTCCCAAGAAGTCCAGTAGTAGTATCTTGGATCGTGAGACCCGCCTCAGCGACAACATCACAGGGCTGTTGATCCCAGCGACAGCCGGTCTGGGCGTAGTGAGCGTCGGTCCGCCACTGCTGATAGCTTGCGATCGGTCCCACGTCACTTCGCCCGTGTTCGACCAGGCGGATCGTCCCCTTGGGCTTACATACCCGGTTCATTTCACGGAGCGCGGCGACTGGGTCGGGGAACGTACACGTCGACAGCGACGAAATCACTGCATCGAAACTGTCGTCGGCAAAGTCGAGATCCTGAGCATCCATCTCGAAAAGCGTGCCGTCGATTTCGAGCCCTGTAAGGCGGTTTTTTGCCCGTGCTAACATCTCCGGGCTAATATCTATGCCGACGAGTTCGACCGTCTCTGGAAGATACTGGAAGTTCGTTCCTGTCCCACAAGCGACGTCCAACACCTTCCCATCAACATCTTCGAACCGTGTGTGGCGGTAGCGGCCAGTGACGAGGCGGGCCAGCCAGTCAAACCGGTGGATCCAGTCAGCGTTCTTGGCATACGATTCTTTGATTTCTGTGACCGACATCGGTCGGTTCGACGCTGGGTCGGCCTTAGTTCGAGAGCGGTGCCGGTGGGAAGCCGTTTGAGTCGTGTTGTCTGGTGACGTCATATCGTTGGTGGAGTGACGTAGGGGATCTGTTCTGTTACGATTCTTTCTGGGATGGGTCCGCGTCGTCGGCTGTCAGCTCACAGTACCGTCTGAGAAACGTCTTGCGATCGACTCGACCCGCGTCGGCTGTTATGAGCGTCTCCTCGAGGTCGTCACGGTTCTGGTGACAACAATCACGATGGCAGGGCTTGCAGAGATATTCGAACTCCTTTCCCTCGCGGCTCCAGCGGTCGCCGTGTTTGTCGTACTCGCGGGCGTCCTCGCGGTCGAGCGTCTCGCCGCAGGCGATACACGTCACCTCCTGGTCCGTGCTGCGCCCCCAGAGCGACGAGGCGGTCATCGGTCGACCTCCCCCATGATGGTGTCGAGGCTCCCGAGCGTGGCGACGAGGTCGGGCACGTACTCGCCCTCCGCCATCGCCGGCAGCGCCGACAGGTTCGAGAACGACGGCCCGCGGATCTTGAACCGTGCGGGGGTGTCAGTGCCGTCGGCACGGATGTAGATCCCGAGTTCGCCCTTGGCACCCTCGACGGCCCTGTAACACTCGCCGGACGGCCTCAGCGTCCGGGGAACGTTGGCCTGGACGGTCCGGTCGTCGCTGGGCCAGTCCTCGAGGAGATCGACGCACTGCTCGACGATTTTTGCGGATTGTTCGAGTTCGCGGAGACGGACGAGCGGTCGGTGCCGACGTCCGCCGCCGACGGGCGGCCAGCAGCGAGCACGGGTCCCGAATCGGGAGTTACAAGTTCGGAGCCCCCTACCGTCGAGTGACCGTAATGACCGACGAGGGACGCTCCGGCGGCGCCGACGACGCAGGCGCGGATCCATTCGACGTCGAACTGCCGCCCGGGTGGTCGGCGCAGCGACGGGATGGGACGACGGCCTACCAGAACGGATCGGGCGATCACCGCGTCCGAATCATCGAATTCTCGAAGGGCTTGTCGCTCTACTGGTGGGTCGACGTCTACGTCTACGACGAGGAGTGGGAACACCGCGAAGTCGGTCTCGGCGACAGCTACACCGATCCCGAGGACGCCGCCTCGGCAGTCGAAGCTTACATCGAACGCGTCGCACAAGGCGGCACGACCGAGACGAGTGACACCGGGGCCGACGTCGACGATCCCGATTTCGAAGCAGCGTCGACCGCGGAGCACCTCGAAGACTTCGATCCGACGAACCACTCTCCTGAGAAGTGACTGACGAGGGCCGGATTTTTCTCCGCACCCGCCGAACGGCCACCTATGAGCCAACACGCGGCCGTCGACGTCGACCGGATCCTCGTCCCGACTGACGGGAGCGAGGGCGCGACATCGGCGCTCGATCACGCGGTCACCATCGCAACGGAGACGGACGCGACGATCCACCTCCTGGCCGTCGTCGACCCGTACGGACTGTCGAGCGTCACGGAGCGGCGCGAAGTCGAAGCGGAACTCGAAGCGGTCGTCGCCGACGCCGCCGAGCGGGTCCGTGACGTCGGTATCACGGCGGAGACAGCAGTCGAGGCGGGGTTTCCCCACAAGGAGATCCTGAACGCGGTCGAAGGCTACGGCGTGGATCTGATCGCGATGGGAACACACGGCCGGACAGGGTTGGATCGCTACGTCCTCGGCAGCGTCGCCGAGAAGGTCGTTCGCCTCTCGCCCGTTCCGGTGCTCACGGTCCGCGTCGACGCCGCAGGTGAGCGCCCGTACCGCGACGTCGTGCTGCCGACAGACGGCAGCGACGCCGCGGCACCCGCCGAGCGATGGGGAGTCGATCTCGCCAGTCAGTTCGACGCGACCGTCCGGGCGCTGTCGGTCGTCCCACGAGGCCGGGTCCGATCGAGTGAGACGGAAGCGGCCTACGAGGAGGCCGCACGGAAAGCGCTCGACCGCGTCAGCGAACGCGGTGCGGCGGCGGGGGTGGCCGTCCAGACGACGCTCGAACACGGCGTACCGCACCGATCGATCCTCGAATACTGCGACGACACCGACGCTGATCTCGTCGTACTCGGGACTCACGGCCGCACCGGCGTCGAGCGGTTCGTCTTGGGGAGCGTCGCGGAGAAGGTCGTTCGTCTCTCGGAGACGCCCGTCCTCGTCGTCCCCGCGTAGCGTCGCAGTCGGGGCAGTCTGTGATTTTGGTTTTCAGTTCACCGCTGTGAGTGCTCACTGAGTGGTTTGGAGCGCCGTGCGCCGTCACGCCCCGGAGGTCGAACTGCCGAGTTCGACGACGAAGTCAGTCCGGACCGTGTGACAGTTCCTTAGAGACGAGTACCCGACGTATCTGGCTCTGTTGTTTCGTCTATATTTGCTGAGTTCAACGATGTTCGGGCGAGTACGACCTATAGACGGGGGTCAGGGGGTCTGACACTCGTCGAGGTCGCTTATTTATGAAGAACCACAAACTGTGTACGGTGACACGGACGACAATACTCCGTGGCACCACATCTTCGCCGCGACGGTTCACACCGCCGGCGAACGAGCCAACGGGGACTGTCGTCGTCGACGTGCCCATCCTCGCGCGAGCGGGTGAGGGCGGCAGTCCACAGACGTAGCGACCCCGTCTTCGTCTCTCGCCTCGGCGCGCGTCGAAACGTCACGCTTACTCCGGTCGCTCGCCACCCTCGGATAATGACCGTTCCGTGCGTCCGCGTGCCGACGAGCGAGGGCGAGGAGACCCGTCAGACGCTCGCGGACCGCGACCTCATCGATCGCGAGCGCGAGATCACGGTCGACTCGGGATCGCTCTACATCCCCGTCACCGACGCGGCCGCAGTCCCGGCCACGTACGACGTGGTCGATCACGACGCCCCCGCGCGGGAGACGCAGACGACGCCCGCGGAGGTGCTCGGTTTCGAACCCTCCTACGAGCGCCTCGGCGACGTCGTCATCCTCGACGAGGACGACGCCGACCGCGCCCGCCGGATCGCCGACGCCATCGTCGAATCGGATCTCCGCGCGCGGACGGTCGTGAACCGCGCCTCGAAAGTCAAAGGCGAACTCCGAGTGCGCGAGTGGGACGTCCTCGTGGGCGAGTCGACCGAGACCGTCCACCGAGAGTACGGATACGAGTTCGCGCTCGACATCGCCGAGGTCTACTTCTCGCCGCGCCTCGCGACCGAGCGCCACCGCGTGATCTCCCAGGTCGGCGCTGGCGAACGCGTGATCGATATGTTCGCCGGCGTCGGCCCGTTCGCGGTCCCGATGGCCGGCCGCGGCGCTGACGTCGTCGCCTGCGATCTCAACCCCGTCGCCGTCGAGTACCTCCGGGAGAACGCCCGCCGAAACGGCGTCGAAGAACACGTGACGGCGATTCAGGGAGACGTCCGCGACCTCGCCGCCGACTACGCTGGCTGGGCCGATCGGCTCGTGATGAACCTCCCGCACAGCGCCGGCGACTTCCTCGACACGGCGATGGAACTTGCCGGCGAGGAGTGTATGCTCCACTACTACGATATCCAGCACGAGGACGACCCGTTCGGCCCAGGGATCCGGGCGGTCAGGGAAGCAGCGGCGGCCGCCGATCCGGCGTACGACGTCGCGGTCGAAACCGAGCATATCGTCCGCTCGTACGCGCCACACGAGTACAACGTCTGCATCGACGTTCGGCTCACGTCGCGGTGATTCGGAAGCCTTTTCTTACTCATCGCAGTACGGTCGAGTGCGTCTGAACGACCGCGCCGGTGTAGCTCAGCTGGCAGAGCGATTCCTTCGTAAGGAATAGGCCGAGGGTTCAAATCCCTCCACCGGCTCTTTCTCCCGCATATTACCTCCCTCGTGGTGTCTCGTGTGTCCCACCTCGAACGAGGTGTTAGTCTTCCGAACTGGTCGCTCTCGGCAATTCGACGACGGCGACCGTTCCCTCCGGTTCGTTGTCTTTCAGGGAGACGCTGCCGTCGTACTGTGAGACGAGCGTATCCACGAGATAGAGGCCGACGCCAGCCGCCGGATCGTCCAGTCCAGCCTCGGTTCGCCCGAAGACGGCGTCTTTCTGCCCATCGGGAATCCCCGGTCCGTTGTCGGCGACCCGGACGACGACCGTCTCCGACCGAACGTCGCCGTCGATGCTCACGCGCGGCGTCTCCTTGTCGTTGTGTTGGACGGCGTTGTTCAACAAATTTCGGAAGACTGACGTGAGCAGTTCGTTGGCTCTCACTTCGGCCTCGGGTATCTCGGCGGCGTCGAGTTCGGCGTCCACGTACGCCGTCGTCCAGCTTTCGAGGACCTGCTCGACGACCCGTTCGACGTTCACGGCCTCCAGCGTCGGATCTGCGTCCTCTTCGAGCGTCTCGACGAAGTCGCGGACGGTCTTCGTGAGATCGATGACGTGTTGGTCGTGTTTGCGGATCCGGTCGACGATGTCGTGGCCGCTCTCGTCGAGGTGCTCTTTCAGCATCTCACTCCAGCCGAGCGAGACGGACATATCGTTGCGGATGTCGTGTCGAACGATTCGGTTGAGAACCAACAGCTGTTCGTTTCGCATCTCGAGTTCTTTTTCGTACGACTTTCGCTCCGTGATGTCTCGGGAAGTGACGACGATGCCGCCGATCGCCGGGTCCTCGAGGCGGTTCGTTCCGACCGATTCGAGGCACCGCCAGGACCCGTCCACGTGTCTGAATCGCATCTCTATCGAAAGGGTCGGTCCACCGCTTTCGACGTCGGCCGAGAACTTCTCGATGGCGCGCTGGCGGTCGTCGGGATGCACGTACTCGAAGATCGACTCGCCGACGAGGTCGTCCGGTGAGTACCCGAGCACCCGTTCGATCGCCGGACTCTCGTACAGGACAGTCCCGTCCGCAGCGACGAGTGTGACGATGTCCTGGGAGTTCTCGATGAACGCCTCGTAGCGCTCCAACTCGCGTTCACGCTCTTTTCGCTCGGTGATGTCGACTGCGACACCGATGACACGCTCGACAGCCCCCGATTCGTCGAAGACGGGCCGATACAGCGTGTCGAACGTCGCGTCGTTGACAGTCACTTCGTCTCGGACACGGGCACCGTCGAGTGCGCGAGTGACGTTTTCGAGTATCGCTGGCGAGTCCCCGTAGACATCGAAGATCGACTCGCCGACTACCTCGTCCGCTGTCAGTCGGAGTTCGTCCAATCCTCTGCCCTGCGAGCACGTGAACACGCCCTCTGTATCGAGCGCGAAGAGGACGAGCGGTGCGTTCTCGAGCATCACCGAGAGCCGGTCCCGTTGCTGTCGCAGTTGCGCTTCGTACTCCTGCCGCTCGGTGACGTCCCGTCCCACGCCAGCGACCAGTCGCGTCCCCTCCTCGGTCGTCAGCGGAACCACGGAGAACTCGTATGGGACGTGACCGCCGCCTTGAGTTCTGAGATCCGCTTCGACGGTGGTTCGGTCGTCCGCCTCCAGTGCAGTCGAGATTGCGTCCGCAACGCGCGTTCGATCTCGCTCCCCGAAGAGATCCGTCGCCGAACTCGATTCGAGTTTGGCTTCCTCGAAGCCACTCACCGCTGCGAGCGCGTCGTTCCAGTAGACGAGATCACCAGTGGGCGTGCACACGCAGAAGGCATCGTCGAGAGCGTCGAGAGCGGCCGGAAAAAGAGAGAACTCTGCACTACGAGGATCGGCGTCTGTCATCTGTGCGTCCAGTGGGATATCGACGAGGATGCGTGCCGGTTCATTGCATTCGCGTATCGAATACCTAGCGTTGCTGGTTCAAAGACACTGTGGTCCGAAACGTGCAGACGAGGCTCCAAGCGGCCGTCTCATATGCTGATACTGTCGGACAGCAGTTCGTGAACTATGTTGGCACCCACGGGGTGTCGATAATCTCCACACAGTTCTGTCCGACAGTATGAGGCGGCCGCTGCGTTCGACGATCGAGCCTGCGCGGAAACCGAAAACGCACGGCTATGTGGTCACGTCTCCGGATTCGCCGGGTGCTTCGTCGGCCGTACGGCGTTCGGACGTCGCAGTCGACCCGGCGACAGCGGAGCGGTCGGCCGCTGGTGTTACCGTCACCTCGCGCTTGGGGTATGGGATCTCTATGCCGGCGTCGTTCAGCGCCTTGTAGAGCGACCGGTTGAGTTCGTGTTGGGCACGTCGTCGCCGCGTCGGGCCGTTAACCCAGCAGAGCAGTTCGTACTGGAGTGCGGAGTCGCCGAACGATCGGAAGCGGGCGCGGGGCTTCGGTGAGTCGAGGACGAGAGATTCAGCGGCAGCAACGTCGACGGCGAGCTGCTCGAAGGCGTCGATGTCGGTTCCGTAGGCGACACCGATCGGAACCCGGACGCGACGGCGGCGCTGCGGAGCCGATTCGTTCGTCACTTTCGCGGCGTTGAGCGTGGCGTTGGGCACGGTGACCATCACTTCGTCGCGAGTGAGAAGCGTCGTCGAGCGCACGCCAACCTTGACGACCGTCCCCGCGGTGCCGTCGTCGAGGACGATGTAATCGCCGATCTTGTAGGTGTCGTCGAAGTACAGCGCGATCCCGCCGAAGAAGTTCGCGACGGTGTCTTTCGCCGCGAACCCGACGGCGATGCCGGCGACGCCCGCTGCGCCGAGTAGCGGCGTGATCTCGATTCCCCAGAGCCACAGCAGCGTGCCGGCGCTCCCCAGCAGGACCGACAGCGTCCAGACGTTCGAGAAGACGGGAGCGAAGTCGAATCGGCCACCCTCCTCGTTGACGGCGGCGACGAGTCGGTTCACCACTTCGTTGGCGGCGTACGCCCAGACGAGAACGATGACCGAAAGCGAAGGCTTTCCGAAGGCCACGTCGAGCGTTTGGGCATCCAGGAGTACCGACGAACGCACCGCGGGGACCTGCGTGAGTACGTACACTCCCACGAGCGCCGCGGTGATGACCAGCGGGGGCCGAAGCGAGGAAATGACGATGTTGTCGTACTCGGTGCTGGTGTTCGAGACGTAGCGCCTGGCGACGCGGAGGATGACGAACTCCATCACGATGGCGCTCGCGAACGAGAGGACGAGCACGAGGGCCGTCGCTTCGATCGCAGAGAGCCCCTCGAACAGTTTCACGAGCGGCGAAAGCATACGGAACCGACGCCACGGGGTAGGATAACCGTTTCTGCGCTGTACATCGGACGCCCTCCACCGCTGGAGAGGTGGGTACCGCGGTGACACTACTCGACGTTACGCACAGATATCTCACAGGAGGCCTAACATTCCGACGTGAAGATGACGAAAACAGCCCACGCCGCGGCCGCGCTCGTCCTCGTCGTCCTCCTCGCCGGATGTGCGGGCGATTATCAGCCCTCCTCGCCGCCGGCCGGCGAGTTACACGTCCAGTTCGACAACCAACAGAACCAGGCGTACGACCTCCAGATCGTCGTCAGAAACGCGACGGGCGGGACCGTCATCAATCGGACGACGACCGTCGGCAGCGGGACCTCCGGCCGATCGAGATATCCGGTCGGTACCGAGGGTGAGTACGCCGTGACCGTCCGGGGGCCCGACCGATTCGAGACGACGGTCCAGTGGAACACCGAGGAGTGTGAGACGTTCCAGATCCAAGTGCAGATGACCCCCGACGGCGTGAACGCGACGAGTCGTTGCGCAGAGAACTGATAGTGGTTATCGTACCTGTGCATCGGTTCTCGCCGAACAGGATGGCAAGCATCGATGCGGACTTCCGATACTCGCTATGAGCCGACTGTCAGGTCTATGCGGGTCGCTCCCGCGAACGAAGCAGCGCGCCCGTCGCCAGGATCAAACGCCAGTGCGGCCCAGGCTGTCGACGTGCGCGTGTATCGACACACAACTTAGCCCAATTATTTCCTGTAGTTCCGAGATAGCCCTCACAAAACAAGTAATTATTTCCCATAGGTGAGTGATGCTCAAACGGGCACACAGAGTGCCCGTCGCAATTCGGTACCCCCCATACCGGGTCGGGTGGCTGTGGACAGCCTTCGCATCACCTCCTACAGTGCCAAACTGTCCACCACAGCCCCCGACTACTACCGTCGAACTGCCCGGCCGTTCGCCGTCGAGAAATCACGGGCGAGCGACTGCTACGGGTCGAGCGCATCGAGTCGAAAAAGAGAACGTGACCGTGTGGTTCGCATCGGAGAAAGTTGCGATGCGCTCAGGCGTTGCGACGTCTCCGGCCGCGCTGGCGGCCAGCGTATTGACATACCCGACAGCCGGATCGAACAGAGTGCTGAGATACCTCACAGTGGCGATTTTAGCGATTGCCAGCACGCCACACCGGCGATTTTTGAGGGAGTCAGGGAGTAAGTGGCATCGGTCCGGTAGTAGCGTTGGCACGGCTTCTCTCTCGGCCACACGCCGTCGAGCGGCCGGCTGAGAAGCCAGGGCTACACGTGATTCTCGGTTAGTATCCGAGCTGGTCGCGGACGAGCACGACCGTCGTGCGTCCGTCTTCGAGTTCCTGCCGGAAGATCAGTTGCTTTGCGATGGCGGACTCGACGCCGTAGGCCTCCTTGGCACGCTCGTTTTCGAGGGGATACGCGACGGATTCGAGCCGGTCGAGTGCGTCTTCGAGCGTGGGGACGATCTTGTTCACGCCGCTGACGATGACGACGTTGCTCGCGGCGAAGGGGTACGCGCCGATTCGGCTGCCCGAGCGGTCCGCGGCGACGAGTTCGCCCGTCTGCGAGATGGCGTTGATACCGCCGAGGAAGTAATCGGCCGTCTGGGACTCCCGGCGGGCGGCCTGTCGCGCTTCGTCGTCATCGATGCTCCAGATCTCGTCTGGCAGGCTCTCCCACTCGTGGTCGCCCTCGGTCAGGTACTCGGCGAAGCCGACCTCTTCGAGCGTCGTCGAGTGACCGTTCATAACCGACGCGCCCGCCGGGATGTGAGACTGGAGCGTTTCGAGCGCCTCGTCGGCGGAGTCGACGACGACGACGTCGAACCCGTTTGCTTCGAGGTTTTCGACCGTCTCCTCGATCGTCTCCTCGTTGGCCTGCTTGTCGAGTGTTGCGTCGATGTCTGCGTCGTCTACGTAGTCAGATTTCTGCTGTGACATATGGGTGATCGGTTTCGGCGATTCACCCTAGTCACGGGTGTTACTTAACGAATCGCGGACACGAGTGTTAGGTGGTTACGCTCACGTCACTTTCGTTTCAGTCGTCGGACGGTGCCGCTCGACGGTTACTTCAGAAACTGGACGGAGACCAGCGCCGTCGGGATGAGAATCGGAATCGTCAGGATCGCGCCGCTGATGACGACGAACGGTGCGACGCCCTGGACGGGGTAGGTGAGCAGATCGACTGCGACCCAGTTTACCACGTTCGCCATTACAGAGTATGCCACGGCGGCAAGTAGCACGATCACGCTGAACGTTCCGGCCACGACGGCCGCAGCACCGGGCGCCGATTCGTTGCTCGTTTCTGTCTGCTCTTGTACACTCATTTCGTATTAATCACTATTGGTATTGTAATAACTGAGCACACTTAAAATGATTCGTATGTATCTGACGCCAACTCAGACAGCCATACGGCGTGTTTTGAACTACTTACTCTGGGCGGCGGCATCAGGATTGAGACACCATAACAATATTGTCCGGGGTCGCCCAACCGTTGTGCTCACTCGTAGCGGAGTGCCTCGATGGGATCGACTTTCGAGGCCCGCCACGCCGGATAGAGTCCGGCGACGACGCCGACGCCGATCCCGACGATCACGGCGAAGACGACCCACTCGCCCGCGATCGTGAACCCGACTTCGGCGAACCGCGTCGCGCCCCAGGCGACCACGAGACCGACGGGAACGCCGACGACGGCCCCGACAGTCCCAAGCAAGGCCGACTCCGTGAGGAACAGCTGCATCGTGTCGCGATTGGTCGCTCCGACTGCTTTCATAATCCCGATCTCCTTGGTCCGCTCTGTGACCGACACGAGCGTGATGTTGGCGATGCCGATCGCCGCGACGACCAGCGAGATCACCGCGATCCCGGTCACGAAGCGCGTGATCCGATTGATCACTTGCTGAATCGTCTCGACGATGTCGCCGCTGGTCTGTACCTGGATCTCGGCGCCTTCAGAGAGCAGTTCGGCGGCGTCGGACTCCGTCGTCAGGTACGTCTCGGTCGCCTGCTTCACCGACTCGACGGCGTTCGGGTTCGCGACGACAGTCACCTGTGGGTAGGCCCGGACGTCCGCTCCCACCGAAGGGCTCTCGACTGTCGTCGGATAGAACGGATCGACCGGCAGGTACACGCGCGGAGTCACCTCGCCGAACCCGGAGACGAAGCCCCCGCGGGTTCCCGAGGTGATGCCGACGACCGTGACGTTCCGCGTCTCACCCGTGGCTAGCGTGAGCTTGACCGTCGAGCCGACGGTGACGTTCTGCTCGAACGCCTTCGCCGCGGCCTCGTTGAGAACAGTCTCGTTGGCCCCGAGCTCGAACGCCTCGCCGCTGACGAGGCTGTCGTCAGTAAACGTCGCCGGCACCGTCGCGGTCGCTTGCCGCTGGGCGATCGTCTGATCGCCGTACGCCATCGTCGAGACACCGACGATCCCCTGCGGGATGACGGCCTCGACGCCCTCCTGCTCGCGGAGGGTCTCGACGTCGATCTCCGTGAACACGGGCTGACCGAAGCCAGAGACGCGACCGGGCGGGCCGTCGTCCCCGCTCGCGGGTGTCGCGAAGACGTTGTTCGCGTTCGTCTCCCCGATGTCGGCGATGACGGCGGCCTGCACGCTCGCGCCGAAGGTCGCGAAGACGACGACGGAAGCGATGCCAATCACCATCCCGACGACAGTCAGTCCGGAGCGCAAGCGGTGGGCTCGGATCGATCGCGCCGCGATCCGCAGTGCCTCGCGGAACTCCATCGTCAGTTCCGCCCCCGCCTCGTGTCGCGCGAATCGTCGCCGGACGCCGGCGTCGCCGCCAAGTCGGAGACTTCCTCGACGTCCTCGATTCGACCGTCGCGGACGTGGACGATTCGTTCGGCGTGCTCGGCGATCCGCCGGGAGTGACTGACCAGCATAATCGTATTCCCGCGCTCGTGGATCTCGCCCAAGAGCCGCATAATCTCCGCGCCGGTTTCGGTGTCGACGTTCCCGGTCGGTTCGTCGGCGAGCAGGATCGACGGCTCGGGCGCGAGCGCCCGGGCGATGGCGACCCGCTGGCGCTGCCCGCCAGAGAGTTCGTTCGGCTTGTGGTCGTACCGCGCGCCGAGGCCCACGTCGTCGAGGACCGTCCGCGCCCGATCGAGCCGGTCGTCCCGGTCCCAGCCGTCGAAGACGAGCGGCAGCGCGACGTTCTCGACGGCGGTGAGACGCGGCATCAGATTGAACGTCTGGAAGATGAATCCGATGTCGGTGCCCCGCTTCTCCGCGCGGCGGGACTCCGAGACCGCGCCCAGGTCGTCGTCTGCGACGCGAACGCGACCCTCGTCCGCCGTGTCGAGTCCGCCAACGAGGTTGAGAAGCGTCGACTTGCCCGACCCGCTCGGCCCCATCACTGCAGTGTAGGAGCCGGAACCAAGCGACAGCGACACGTCGTCGAGCGCCGTCACGGTCCCGCCGAGTTGGTACCGTTTCGTCACGCCCGCTAACTCCACGAGCGGCGTCGGCGCACGCTCGCTTGCTTCCGAGTGGGGTGATTCGTCGGCTCCGGCGACCCCAGTGGCCGGCGAATCGTTCGACACAGGACTCACTACGAGCGGTTGGGTTCGAACGGGGAAAAACTCACGGCTGTCCGCGGTACGGGGGGACACCGCGTCGTCCACTCTGCCGGAACAGCACATAATGGCGCCGGCCGCAGCGCATTTACAGACGAAGTCCGTATCGCTGACAATGGTGGGAACTGACGGCGACGACAGAGGCGGCATCGGAATCGGGGTCGTCCTCGGGGTGGTCGCTCTCTTGGGCGTTGCGACGATAGCCGGGATGGCGGTCACCGACGTCGGTGCGCCTTCCGGTGCGGAGATTCTCGACGACGCGGAGCAGCGATACGAGAGTGCCGAGACCGTCGTCGGCGCGGCGACCGTAACCGCGACGAACGAGACGGCGACGCGAACGTACGAGGTCTCGTTCACCGCCGCCGAGGAGAACCGATCTCGCGTGTCGATTTCGAGCGACAATCGGACGGTTGTTCTCGGAACGAACGGCAGCGTCGGCTGGATCCACGACGAGCGAACGGGCGTGACCCGGATCGTCTCGAATGCGTCGACGCCGGCCGACGAGGCGATGCAGGGGGCCGATTCGATGCCGGACGCGATGCGCGAGATGGACCACTCCGCGCTCAACGGGAGTCAGAAGCAGGCGTTGGAGGACGCGAGCGAGCGGGCTCGCACCGTAATGTATGATTGGACCGAGGAGAACACGACCGCGACCCGGACGGCCCGTGAGACCGTGGACGGAACCGACGCCTGGGTCGTCGAAGTGACGTCCGAAAACGAGAGCCGCACGGGCACCGTCACCAACTGGATCGCCGTCGACTCCTCGAAGGTTCTCAAACAGGAACTCAGCGGCGAACACGGCACCATGACGATCACCTACTCCGAGACGCGGTTCGACATCAGCGTCGCCGACAGCACGTTCCAGCCGCCGAGCGCGGAACTGCCGGCCGGCGCGGAGATCGACTCCTTCGACGCGCTCCAGAACGCGACCGACGTGACTGTCCCCGAAGTCACCGACTCGGCGTACGAATTCAGTGAGGGCGCCGTGTTGAACTACGGCGGCGAGACGGCCACCGCCCGCTACGTGGGTCCCGAGAACGTGACGGTCTTCGCCAGCAACACGGAGACGCTCCCGTACACGAGCGGTGATGCGACCGAAACTGAGATCGGTGGCGTAAGCGCGAACGTGACCGAGATGGACGGCCGAGTCGCGGTGACGTGGGAGACCGACGGCGGAACGGTCGCCCTCGTGACTGACTCCGACCGCGAGACGGCGATCGAACTCGCGGAGTCGCTCGTCGCACAGACAGCCGCCTCCTAATCCGCGCGCGAATCGACCCGCCCCGGCGAGCGATGCTGCGCTCGCCGGACTCCGCGCCCTTTATCTCGAAGCCGCGGACACGAGGTACGTATGGCATCTGGCGGACGTGAGCGGACAGCGACGCTTCGGGGACTCCTCGAACTCACCCGTCCCGGTAACGCCGTCGCCGCGGGCGTTCTCACGTTCACCGGGGCGTTCGTCGCGTCGGGGTTCGGCTCGGGGCCGATCGCCGTCGTCGCTGCGGTGCTCGCGACCGTCTTCGCGACGGGCGCCGGAAACGCGATCAACGACTACTTCGATCGGGAGATCGACCGGATCAACCGTCCGGACAGACCGATCCCTCGCGGCGCGGTGTCGCCCCGCGGCGCGCTCGTCTTCAGCGTCGTGTTGTTTCTCGGTGCGGTCGTGGCTGCACTCGTACTTCCGCTGGCGGCGATCGCGATCGCGGTCGCGAATCTCCTTGCGCTGCTCGCGTACACGGAGCTGTTCAAGGGGCTTCCCGGCGTCGGCAACGTCGTCGTCGCGTATCTGACCGGCTCGACGTTCCTCTTCGGTGCCGCGGCAGTCGGCCGTCTCGGCGATCCGGCGGCGCTCGTGCTGTTCGCGCTCGCCGCGCTGGCAACGTTGACGCGAGAGATTGTCAAGGACGTAGAGGACATCGCCGGTGACAGAGAGGAGGGACTTCGGACGCTTCCCATCGTCGTCGGCGAACCGACGGCACTCCGAATCGGGGCCGTCGTGCTGCTCGTCGCCGTGGCGGCGAGCGCGCTCCCGTACGTGATGGGAACGTTCGGACTCGTGTATCTGCTCTTGGTCGTCCCCGCAGACGGCGTGATGCTCGCCGCGTTGCGGCAGTCCTTCGACCGCCCGTCGATCGCCCAGCAGCGACTGAAGCGGGGAATGTTTCTCGCGACTGCGGCGTTCGTCGCCGGGCGAGTGGCTGAGACCGGTCTCGTGTTCTAAAATCCCAGCAAACTAGCTCTAACTCCAGATAATCTGGTGTACAGCGCCGGTTCATTCGGACGGCGATTGCCGTACCGCACACCGGAGCAATCAAAAAGAATATTATCTGCACCCGATATGGTCTACTCGTCTAATGACTCCCGGCGAGTCGACCCATCGGACGATCAACACCTTCCTTGTAGCTAGCGGCTCGACGCCGAGGAGATCAGATGTATGACCTCGGCCCGGACCTCGATGCAGAGGTCCCTCCGGGAACGAACATCCTGGTGAGCGGTCCACCCCTCTCGGGGAAACGATCGCTCTGTCTCGACATCCTCGCGTCGGGCACGGAGAAAGGCGAGGGAGCGATCATCGTCACTACCAAGGACGGCGCCGACCGCGTGCTCAGAGACTTCGAGACGCGGATCGCATACGAGGACCGCCCGGTGGCCGTCGTAGACTGTGTCACGCGCCAGCAGGGCGTCGGCGACATTCGCGACGACGACCGGATCAAATACACCTCCTCGCCCGTCGATATGACCGGGATCGGGATCAAACTCTCCGAGTTCCTCCAGGCGTTCTATCAGGATCAGGGTATCCAGCAGAACCGCGTGATGCTGCACTCGCTGTCGACGCTTCTGATGTACGCGGATCTCCAAACAGTGTTCCGATTCCTGCACGTCTTCACCGGCCGCATCCAGAGCGTCGACGGCCTCGGCGTGTTCGCCATCGACGCGAGCGCCCACGACGACCAGACGATGAACACGCTGAAGCAGTTGTTCGACGGCATCGTCACGACACAAGAGGACGGACCGCCGTCGGTTCGGCTGGCGGGCGAGTAAAGCCACCGCGCCGACCACGGCAGACATTTTATCCCGGTCGCGTCTCTCCTCCACGTATGCCTATCAGCGACGACGACGGACTGCGATCGGTACTGGCTCACGAGACGGTCGCCGTAGTCGGGTGCTCGACGACGCCTGGAAAGGCCGCCCACGACGTCCCGGCGTACCTCCAGCGGCACGGGTATCACGTCGTGCCGGTCAATCCCTTCGCCGACGAGATACTCGGCGAGACCGCCTACGACTCGCTCGCGGACGTTCCAGCGTCGATCGGCGTCGACGTCGTCAACGTCTTTCGGCCGAGCGACGAGGCCGGCGACATCGTCGACGCGGCGATCGAGCGCAGCGACGGCATCGGCGACGTCGAGGCGGTGTGGCTCCAACTCGACATCACCGACGACGCCGCCGCCGACCGGGCCGTCGATGCCGGTCTCGACTTCGTTCAGGACAAGTGTATGAAAGTCGAGCACGCGCGGCTCGTCGACTGATCGCGGAGAAAAATCGCTTCTCGCGGCGCTCGTGGCGGATCGAGCTACTCGGACGACGCCGACTCGCTCTCGGTCGTCTCCGACGTCGACTCGCCTTCGTCCGTCTCCGAGGCAGCCTCCTCGTCGGCCTGCTCTGCTTCGGCGATGTGTGCTTCGGCGGTGACGCTCTCGACGTCGATACCCTCCTTCTCGGCGAGGGCGTCGAGTAACGCGCGCATCTCCGCGGCCTCGCGTTCGAGGCGGTCGACGCGGTCGCTGGTCTCCTGGGTCGTCTCACGCATCTGGACGACCTGATCGCGGAGATCGTTCAGGCGCGTGTAGACGTCCTCGGCCATCTCTGTCACCTTCTGGAGCTTCTTCGCCGTACCTCCTAGTCCCATACGCCCCTCTGTGCGCCCCGGCTTTGTGTGCGTTCCGGCTTCGTCTGCGAGGCGGCGTCACCCGCGCCGACCGCCTCACAGGGCCAGCGTGTCCTATGGCGCCGGCGGGCTCAGAGGTCGTCGGCGTCGACGCGGCCGACGAGCCGACGCAGACCGACGTAGATCGCGACGGAGACGGCGACGGCGACTCCGACGGCGACGACTTCCGCACGTCCGGCGCTCCCGATTGCGAGCCGTGAGGCAGCGTTGACCGGCCCGTTCGGCAAGAGCGTCGTCCCGCCGAAGACGAACAGTACGCCGATTGAATAGAGGAACTGCGCGGCCCGTCTCTCGGGCGCGAGCAACGCGATCCCCGCTCCGAGCCCACAGATCAGAAGCGCCATCGCGGCGACGAGCGCGAGGAGTGCGGGCACGTTCTGCACGCTCGTGCCATTGAGTTCGAGCAGGCCGATCCACAGCGCGGCCTGCACCGGCGCGAGACCGGCGGCCGCGAGCAGTTTCCCGTCGACGACGTCGGAGAGCGAGACGGGCGCGACGCGGAGCAGTTCGAGCGTGCCGCGATCGATCTCCTCGGTCAGGGAGTCGACGGCGACCGATCCGGAGATGAACACTGGCAGGAAGAGCAACAGCGGCAGCAGGATAGTGTAGGTGAAACTAAAGTACGGGCTGGAGGTCGCTTCCGGCGGGAGTTCGAGGGGGAGCGAGTCCAGATACGCCGCCCGGTCGGTACGCTCGGCGCGCTCGAACGAGCGCACCACGTCGCGCAGTTGGACGACGACGATAGTCGTCTGGACGTTCGAGTCGGGCGCGACGGCCCTGACGAACACCCGCTGATCCCGCGTCTCCGCGACGAGGACGGCGTCGATGCCGGTCGCCCGATACTCCTGGAACGCCCGCATCGCCGTCTCCTCGGAGCGGTAGAACTGCGCGTCGACGCCGCGCACCTCCCGTGACGCGCGGATCAGGTCCTCGGCGGCGTCGCCGGTGACCGCGACGTCGACCTCGTAGCCGTCGACCTGGCCCGGATCGTACAGCGAGACGAGCCCCACGACGAGGAACGAGGAGAACGCCGCGATGAACAGCTGGAGCGCGAGCGCGAGCACGATCGTCTTCTCCTTTCGGAGGCTGCCCAGTTCGCGGCGCGCGATCGTCAGGCGCGGGTCGGTGCGATCACCCAAGGCGAGTCACCACCGTGAGATTGTAGGCCGTGTGAACGAGCACACTGCCGAGGAAGGCGGCCGCGTACCAGCGGGTGTCTCGACGCGCGCCGAGCGCGGTCAGTCCCGCGGTGACGACGTGGAGCACGAGCGGCGCGAACAGCAGGCCCGCCGCCGAGAACACACCGATGCCCGAGGGCGCGAACGCGGCCTGTCCGAGCGCCAGCTCGGGGAGCCCGACCACCTGCGCGACCGCGGTGAACTTCTCGCCGACGAAGAACCCGAGTCCGGAGAGCGCGCCGAGGACGAGCGCGACGCGTCGCGTCCGCGGGAACGTGTCGCTCTCGAAGACTGCGTAAACGTGCAGACTCTTGGCGAGTTCCTCGACGAGGGCGACGACCACGAGGAGCAGCGGCACGGTGAGCGAGACCGGCAGGGCGAAAAGCACCGCGATCGCGAGCAGCTCCGCGACGAAGACGAACGGAATCGACAGCCCCGAGAGGACGGCGACGTCCCGCGGACGCGACACCTGCGCGTCGAGCGCGTCGAGGAACTTCAGCGGGACAGGACGCTGGGTGAACAGATCCTCTTCTCTGTAGATGCCGACGCCGAGCAGGAACAACACGCCGGCACAGAGGACGAACGGTCCCGTCGCGAAGAGGAACGCCCCCGGCGTCACCGACTCCAGCGGCTGGAGATCCTGGACCACGACCGTCAGCGGCGAGATGAGTGCGATCGGCGTGACGTTCGCGAAGATCGCGGGCACGAACGTGTACGCGGTCAGGAACACCGACACCGTGACCGTGACGAACGTGAGTTCCTTGAACGAACGCGCGAACATCGCGCCGGCAAACGTCGCCGCGAGGAACACCAGCGCGATGGGTATGACGGCCGCGACGGCGATCACGCTCCCGCCGACGCCCAGCGCGACGAGCGCAGTCAGTGCGAGCATCGCGGCGAGATACGGGAGGGTCTTGCCGGCGACGATGTCGCCCGGCGAGATGGGGGCGACGAGCAGGAGTTCGCCGCGGCGGTTGATCCGCTCGTTGAGCATCGTACTCCCGTAGGCCTGCACCACGAAGTTCATCGGAACCAGAAAGGCGAACGCCAAGACGAGCGAGCCGAAGGGGAAGGGCGGTTGGATCTCCGCCGGCGACCCGGAGCTTCCGCCGCCGAGCGGATTGATCCCACTCAGCGCGGGGACGCCGAGCGGGCCACCAGATCCAGTCGACGCGGTCGACTCACCGCCGTCTGTGGTACCGTCGGAACCGGTCTCCGAGCCGTCGGTCGCGCCGCCCGCGCCGCCGTCTGCTCCGCCTCCGAGCCCACTCCCGGACCCGTCATCCTCGTCAGCGATGGCGGCATCTGGGATGCCGGCCGAGCGCGAGACGTACTGGAGGACGACGACGACCGGGAACGCCGCCGAGCCGTTCTCCTGTGAGCGCATCAGGCCGACGTTGTACGCCCGGACTGCAGACCGAAGTTCCGAAAGCGCCGCGCGTCCCTTCGGCGTGTCGGCGGCGCGGAACTCACCGTCTCGCACGAGGACGTCGACGTCGCCGTCGCGGAGCGCGTCCGGATCAGGAGGGCGCGCGTCGAGTGCGACGCTCCGCTCGACGGGCTCTCGGTACGGGCTGTCCTGGTCGACGCCGACGCGGTAGATGTCGCGGTCGAGCGCGACCCCCCCTGCGAACGCGCTGGCTCCGAGGATCGCCCCCGCAAGTACGAGCGCGAGCACGCCGAGCACCGCCGTCCGACGGTCGACGATCCCCGCCGAGCGTTCGACCTCCCAGCGAGCGATCCGGAGGACTGCCGCGATGCGATCGCGCAGCGAGCGCGTCACTGCCGGCGACCCCCGTCCGGGTCGGTCTGGAGAGTGTCCGCGTCGCCGTGGGATGGCGTTCGCCCGTCGTTCTCTGCCCGCGCCCGGGGGGCGCTCGCTTTCGGCTCTCGACCCTGTCCCTCGGCCGCGGCGGGCGGCGTCTCGCGGGCGAGGTCGAGGAAGATGTCTTCGAGGCTCTGCTCTCTGGTCCGGATGTCGACAACCTCGCCTCCGGCGGCGGTGGCTCGCTCTCGGATGGTCTCGACGGCGTCCATATCGGGGACGACGGTGCGGTAACGCTCCGCCCCTGACTCCGACCGTCGGTCGGGCGTCGCGCCGTCGACTGAGACGGTGGTGAACACGTGGTAGTCGGTGCTCCCGTGGGCCGCGCGGATTTCGGGGACCGTTCCGCGGGCGATGATCTCTCCCCGGTTCATAATCACCACCCGGTCGCAGACGCTCTCGACGTGATAGAGGTTGTGCGCGCTGAAGAGAACGGTCTTGCCCTGATCGGCGAGTTCGCGAGTGAACTCCAGCACGTAGTTCGTCGTCAGCGGGTCCAGCCCCGAGGCGGGCTCGTCGTAGATGAGGAGGTCGGGATCGTTGACCAGCGAGCGGGCGATCGCTACCTTCCGCTTCATCCCCTTCGACATATCGCCTAAGCGCCGCTCGCGGTGTTCGAGTTCGAGGCGATCGAGCGTCGATTCGGTTCGCTCCGTCGCCGCCTCGCGCGGGACGTCGTAGAGATCGGCGAAGAACTGCAGATACGACCGCGGCGTCATATCCTCGTACAGCGGCGACTCCTCCGGGAGGAAGCCGAGGTTCCGGCGCATCTCCGGGTCGCCGGCGTCGCGGCCGGCGACCTCGGCAGTCCCACTCGTGGGCTCGACGAGCCCGGCGAGCATCTTCAGCGTCGTCGTCTTGCCCGCGCCGTTCGGGCCGACGACGCCGAATATTTCCCCCGTCTCGACTTCGAAGTCGCTGCCGACGACGGCGGGAAAGTCACCGTACGTCTTCCGCAGCCCTTCGACCCGTATCATCGCCATTGTCGAGCGCCACGACGGCCCCCGAAATAAAACCCGTCGGCGAATGGTCCATTCGACCGCATCACTGCGGGGAAGAAGGCGGGAGCACGGCAGCCACAGCATACCGAGCGTGTTGGTGTGATGACGGAAATACTCAAGTTGCCGACTGCGGAGATACTACTCGACGGAGGCAAGTGTGAACGAGGATGGGGAGTCCGAAGGGGGGAAGCGAGAACCGATCGGCAGCGACGCCGCCGAACCGGACGCGACCGACGAGACTCCTGGTGTGTTCAGCGGTACGATCGGCCCCGACGGGCTTGATCGTGAGGCAGGCGAGAACAGTGCAGCCGGCGAGGATGGAGAGGAGGGGGAAGACGACGGCGAGCTCGACATCCCGCTCCCGTGGAACACCATTTCGAGCGACGACGACGCGGATGGCGCGGACGACGCCAATTCGGCTGCCGATTCGAGTGCCGAGGAGAAGCACAGCGGTGAGAACTCCGATCCGGTGGCCGGTCCCGACTGCTTCCAGGATCTTCACTTCGTCGGGCCGAAGACCGCGGCTCTGCTCCGGGATTCGGAGATTTCGCTCACGGACTTTCTCGAGAAGCGCATCGCCTACCGCGATCTAACGGCGGCGGGCGTCAACCCGGGCGTCGCAGCCAAGATCCGCCGTGAGCACTCGCTCTCGTGGTCGCTCGACGGCGGCGGTACCGACCTCGGTCGGCGCTCCTCGCAGGTGCGCGGCCTCGACGACGACGAACGCGCCTGGATCGCCGCCTCCTCGGGGTGGTCGGAAGACGAAGCTGAGACCGACGGGTCTGGCGACGGAACAGCGGGCGAAGCGGCCTGGCGTGAACAGACGGCGAGCGGAGATGACACCGAAGGTCGGACGGTCGACCGCGGCGTCGACGACGATTCCTCCGCGACGGACGGCGAGGCGGCGTGGCGGGCCGGCGGAAGCGACGACCTGCTGGGTTCGGACGACGGAGGCTCGGAAAATACGGCCGATACGGGCGGAGACGGGACGTCGACAGCAGCGAGAGATGCGGAGTCGGCGTGGCGGCGACAGAGCGCGCCGACGCCGCTAACCGCGGTCGACGGTCTCGACGAGGAGGCCGCTGCGACCCTCCATCGGGCGGGCATCGGCTCGGTGCGCCGACTCACGACCGCCGACATCGAAAGCGTCGCGGACGCACTCGAAGTCGACCGCGAACGGGTCGAATCCTGGTACCGCCTCGCACGCGAACACGAATCCTGACGACCCCCTGTGGAGGTCACCACTTGACGAGTTATTTACTCGCCGAGTAAATATAGTACAGATTTCGAGATGGCTACAGAGTCTATTCTGGGGAGTCGTATCGGCGGTTTGCGGTCGAATCAGGTTCGTCTGCAGTAACAAAGATTTTATGGCTTTTGTAACCGCACACTGAACTACCGATTCCGCTGTCCCCGGAATGAGTGATCCGATGGCTACGAGAGACAATCCTGCGCCGACCGAACCCGAATCGACCAGCGCCACCATCGACGCCGTCCTCGACGTCGTCGATCCGAAGCCCGACGAGTCGACCGAGGTCGTAGCCCAGTTGGTCGAGCGCGGTGTCGTTGGCGGCGATTATTCGCCCGCGAGTGTCGTGAACGAGGACGGTGTCGCCGATGCCGTCGAACAGGTCGAGATACTCGTCGCGCGACTGGCGGAGGGCGGCCTCGCGGCTCCGGAGCGCCTCGATGGTCGTCGCCTGCCGAGCGGCGAACAGTCCGACGAGGACGCCGACGGCGCCCCCGGCGCTGGCGAAGTGGACCACCACGAGCGCCGACCGAACCCCCGTGTCGGACAGGAGGTCGAACGCGACGAATCCGCCGAACGAACCGAAGACGAGCATCCCAACCCCTGTCGTCAACGGCACTCGGAAGGCGACGCCTTCGGCGAGGTTACTCCGCAGGAGCCACGCCGCCGCGACGAAAAGGAGGACGGCGAAGCCGAGAGGGGCGGCGACGACAGGCGAGACCAGCCGGTCGGTTCCAACCGTGACGAACCAGACGGCGGCGAGTCCGAGACCGAGACAGACGACGAGTGCGGCGCCGGCGAGTCGGTCGAACGACGGGACCTTCACGGTGTGTTCACCAACAGGTGTGACCGCGAAGACGGTTAGATAATGGTGTCTTACTGAGACCGCTGCGCGTAATAATGACCCCTTACTGGTTGCAGCGTTCCGAAATCAGCGGCGATAATCGGGTGCCGAACCAGGTGCCGACGGGATAGGAGTTATTTTAGGCCGTGGGACCTTGAGCCGGGACATGGACTACGACCCGCAGGACATCGAGGAGCGCTGGCGGGAGCGCTGGGCCGA
>ENA-ORCO01000382-ORCO01000382.1-marine-metagenome-genome-assembly--contig:-NODE-382-length-23650-cov-3.091588_pt1 | contig 23650 bp, 22 predicted proteins | sample MGYA00248633_ERZ508508 | MGnify/ENA primary metagenome ERZ508508 (study PRJEB26179, sample SAMN06268845) | marine metagenome | isolation source: A23 P1 aerobic enrichment on pine of planktonic cells taken...
GATGTGACCCGCGTAGCGTTTCTTCTTGCCCGCCTGGAAGAACCGGCGATAGAGCTTCTCGAACTCGATCTGGAACCGGTGGTCGCTGGCGTTGAGTCGCTCCATCGCGAACTCGTCGTAGGATTCGTTGATCGTCTCCTCCAGTTCGAATCCTTTCTGGATGGTCGCCGCGAGTGTCTCCAGTTCGCCGTCGTCCATCTCGGGATGCTTCGCCCGAATCTCGTCCGTAACTTCCACGTCACCCTCGACGTCCGCGGCGGTTATATCGCCCAACTGCAGCATCACGGAGTCAGTGTCGCCGTAGACGACCTCGTACCCCTCGTCGGCGACGACTTCGTCGGTGTAGTCGATGACCTCGCGGCCGGTGGCGGTGACCGCCGCGCCCATCTCCTTGTCGTAGAGCCGGAAACGGTCCCATCCCAGTACGCCGTACAGCGAATTCATGATAACCTTGACGGCGGCCTGCTGCCTGTCAAAACGCTCGTACTCCGGGTTATCGGGGTCGTAGCTGTTCCGCTCGGCCTTCTTCTCTTCTCGTTCTGACAGGAGTTCGTCGACCATCTCCCGGATGACGCCGTCCGGTTCCTTCCGGAAGTGGGTGCCGTTGGGCGCGCGGTAGGTGTCGCCGTCGTAGGTATCCGGGTCGACCTTCGTCTCCGGACTGGCGTTGGTCGTCACCATGCACATCGGGTACAGCGACTTCAGGTCCAGCACGGTGACGTTCTCGCGGACGCCGGTGATAGGGTCGAAAACGGCTCCGCCCTCGTAGTCCTCGCTCTCCTGTTGACCCTTCGACGGCAGTGCGAACTCCCCGTGGAGCTTGTGGAGGACGTACATGTCCACGGCGTCGCCGGGCGTCGTTGCGTCCTCCAGTTTGCAGCCGACGAAGGTGCGGACCTCGTCCCAGAAGTCGATGATGTCCTGTTCGCGGTCGAGTTCGACACAGAGCTCCACGTCCCGAAGGTTGTACTCCAGCAACTGCTCGGGGTCCTGTTCCCAGAGGTCGCCGATGTCGCCGGTGTAGCGCTCCTTGCCGACGCCGAGTTCCTGTTCGCCGACGGCGTCGAGCCGGTAGGATTCGAGTTCGGTGAACTGGGTGCGCTTGTAGGCATAGAGAAGGTCGAAGACGACCCGGCCCTTGATGTCCGGGCCGCCCCAGCCCGAGCGCCAGACCTCGTCGACCCGCGAGAGGCGGTCGATCTGCAGGTCGTAGTCGTGGGTGTAGCTCTGGAGTTCTTCCAGTCGGTCGAGGAAGTACGGCGCGTCGAAGTCGTCAAAGTTCCAGCCCGTCAGCACGTCCGGGTCGGTGTCGACGATGTAGTCGACGAACGCCTCCAGCATGGCCTCCTCCTCGTCGAAGACGCGCACGTCGGCTTCGAAGTCCTCCCGAATCGGGTCGTAGCCGGCCAGTGCCTCGGGGCCGTCGATGCCGTCGGGGGACTCGTACAGCCAGACGACATACTCGTCGCGGTAGGAGTCGTGAGAAGTGAGACAGATGATCGGCTCCTCACCGTCCTCGGGGAAGCCGTGGCGGTCGTCGACCTCGATATCGAAGGTATTGACGCGCGGGTCGGCGTGGGCTTCGACCGGCTGGATCTCCTCGTGATGGACCTTCAGGCTATCGTCGTCAAGCTCTCGGGCGGGGACGCGCACGCCGCTCGTGATGTCCTTGTCGATGAGCAGGCGGTTGGGGAAGAGGATGTCCGCCTCGTAGTGGTCGAAGTCGTCACGTATCTGGCCCACGTCGCGGGGCGTCTGACCGAATATCTTCGTCAGACGCTCGCCTCGGATGGACTCGTAGGGCTCACCGTCATCGCCGGCTTCCTCCCACCCGGTGATGCTGTCGTACTGGCGGAGTTCGTCCTCAGTGACGCTGTCGGTCGGTGCATAAAAGTAGGGCTTGAAATCAAAGACACGAGCGTGGACCGGCTCGTTGTCGTCGGTGCGGCCGAAGACGTGGACGACCGGAGACTCGTCGTCACCCTGGCCTTCGATGGTGTAGTCGACCTGCGTGACAACGAACTCAACGGTCTCCTCGACCGGTGGGAACTGGCGCTCGTCGAGGTCGACGACGCTCGTCCCGTCGGTATCGCTCCCACCGTTGCCCGCGATGGCTGCCGCTTCGTCGGCCACCGGGCGGTCCTCGTCCGCGCCTTGCTCGAAGTCCCCCAGCGTGCCCTGGGTCCCGTCACTCATTCTTGGCCATGCTTCGAGATGCCGCATAAAAACACCGACGGTCGACGGGGTATTGCCACAGGCAGAAAGTATATGCCATCGAGTACCATACCCAAGTTTGACGGCTAATGTCGCACCACGCATCCCCCCACGGCGAGGCGGATAGGTCCGAAGAACTGCGGTCGGAGCCGGCGCTCCCGGACGCCATCCAGACGACCGAGACCTACGAGACCGAGGAGGGGACAGTGTTCTACGACGCGGAGAACCCCCTCGCGTGGCTGCAGACCGATACGGCACTCACCTTACAGGAGATCGCCTGACACAGAGTCCTTTTATTTGCCGGACGACGTAATGCGCCTGTGATGGATATCCCCGGCGAGGACGACCCCAACCAGAGCCCGGGGGTTCTCTCCGAAAAGAGCGAGCACGAGCCCTCGGAGTTCGACCCGGAGAGCCTCGGCCCGGACGTACCCTCGCCGTCGGACGGCGATTACAACGGCGAGGCCACGGGGCTGTTCGTCAGGCTCGTCATCGTGTTCAACGTCGCGCTGCTGGCCCTCTCGCTCGGACCGATGCTGGCCTACTTCGAGGGACAGGTCGACCTCGGGGTCCGGATCTTCCTCGTCGGCGTCATCGCTTTCGGCTACGGAACGTTTCGGTACGTCCAGTTCGAACGGGAGCGCAAATCGGACGACGAGGACGAACCAACCGAAACAACAGATACCCAGCCAGACGACGCGGAGGCAAGCGACCACAACGGCTAACCGGCCCGGTCGGCTACGAACGGCCATATGCGTACTGTGCGGGACGACGACGGCACGCGGTACTTACTGCTAAAGGAGTCCACCGAGTCGAGTCTGGTCCGGGACCCCGAAACCGGCGAGCAGCGCCACGTCCCGAACGCTGATCTCGAACCCGTCGATGGCGAATCGCCCTTAGCCACGGCCGCCGAGGCCGTTCCCGACGCCGCCCGCCAAGTCATTACAGCGACCCACGACGACCGCGCGCTGGGTCTCCTCGTCGAACTCGACGAGCGCGGGCCGCTCTCTGTGGCGGAACTGCTCTCTGCGTACGACCTCTGTGAGAGCGACCTGCACGGCCTGCTGGCCGAGTTCCGCGCCGCCGGCCTGCTTACCGAGGCACAGATCCACGGCCAGCGGGGCTACGACACGACGGAAACAGCCCGTGATGGACTGGCTCACCTCCGCGACTGAGGCCGGGTCAACGCTGCGACTGTTTCAGGCCAGTTCTGCGACCGTCGCTTCGACCTGCTCGACCCGCGAGCGGTTGGTCGTGGCGTCCTTTTCCACACGGACGAGGTCGTCGGCCGCGCCGACCAGTTCCTCGTCGTGGCTGACCACGAGAATCTGCTCGACGCCGACCTCGTCACGCATGTACTCGACGAGGTCGAGCAGTTGCGTGACGTGGCCCGAATCCAGGAACACCGTCGGCTCGTCGAGGATGAGCGGGGGCATCGGCGCTGCGCCTTCGATACCCTCCGCGAGCAACCGGTAGATGGCACACCGCAGGCTGAGGTTGAACAGCGCCCGCTCGCCGCCGGAGAGCTGTTCGGGCTCCAGCGGCTCGCCGTCTTTCTGATACACCGTGAGCTGGTACTGCCCGTCGAGTTCGATGTGGGAGTACGAATCGTTCTGGTACACCAGATCGAACGTCTGGTTGAGCATCCGTTCGAGCGTCTCGACGTTGCGCTGGCGCAGTTCCGCCCGGAGCGTACCGTACATCTCCTGTAGCTCCTCGGTCTCGTCGTACAGCGTATCGAGCTGTTCGAGGGTCGCTTCCAGGTCCTCGCGCCGGTCCCGCAGCGACTCCAGTTCCTCGATCTCGTTCGTGACGCCGCCGATGGCGTTTTGCAGTTCGTCGCGCTTTTCGCGTTTCTCCGCCAGCGCCTCCTTGGCCTGGTCGATGTACTTTTTCGCGCGCTGCTTCTCGTTGCGGGCTTCGTCGATTCGCTCCTCGTCGAACGACTCCGCGAGGTCCTGCTTGCGCTCGCGCTTCTCCGCTAGCTGTTCGCGGCGCTGGTCGTTCAGTTCGGCCTGCTGACCGCGCTTCTCCCGCAGACGCTCGATGTCGTCGTCGCAGTCGTCGATGTCGGCAAGCAGGTCCTCGACGCGCTCCAGTCGCTCAATCGACTGCTTGACCCGCTGGCGCTCCTGGTTGCATTCGGCGACGACCGAACGGCAGTCCTCGGCCTGCTCGCGGGCCTCGGCCGCCTTCTCGCGTTTCGTCTCGGCCTCGGACTCGTGTTCTGTTGCTTCCTCGCGGAGCGTTTCGATGCGCTCCTGGTCCGCGTCCAGCCCGTCCGCCTTCTCCTCGACGAGCTGGACGATGTTCGAACGGTTGTTCTCTAACGTCGATAACTCGTCGGCGACCCCGACCAGTTCCGTCGCGGTTTCGTGTTTCGATTCGAGTTCCGAAAAAACGTTCTCGCGGGCGTCCGCGAGCGTCTCCTCCAGCTCGGCGATCTGCTCGCGGTCGTCCTCGATGGAGTCGACGTGTGGCGACTCGCTCACGTCCTGGCCGCACTCGGGACATTTGCCTTCCTCCAGCAGCGCCTCGGCCTCCGCGAGCGACTCGCGCTCGGTCTCCAGTTTCGTCTCCAGTTCGGTCACCCGCTTCCGGGCCTCTTCGAGGTCACTGGCGACGGATTCCTTGTACGACTGTGCCCCCTCGCGGTCGGTCGGCGCGTCCTCGAATCTGGCTTCGAGGTCGGCGATCTGGTCGTCGATGTCGCTGATCTGCTCCCGACGCTGGGCGATGGTCTCCCGCGCCGCTTCGAGGTTGGCTTCCAGTTCGTCGGCCTCCTCGCGCTTGTCCTCGGCTCGGGATTCGAGGTCTTCGGCGCTGTCAGCTAGCGCGTCGGCGGTGCTGCTGTGTTCTTTCGCGTCCACGCGCTGGTCCTCGATTCGGCTCTGGAGGTCGTCGTCGCGGGACTGTAGTTCCTCCAGCCGTGCGTCAACGGTGTCCGGGTCCGGCTCTGCGCTGTCGAGGTCGGTTTCGGCTACCGTTTCCGAGAGGTCCTCCCGCAGCGACTCCCGGCGGTCCTGCAGGTCGCTGATCTGCTCTTTGAGCTCGGTTCGTTCCGTCTCCGTCTCGGTAATCGTCGTCTCCAGTTCCTCGATGTCGGCTTCCAGCGCCGACAGTTCCTCGCGTTTCTCCTCGTACTCTTCGAGGACGGACTCGGCCTGCGTGAGCGTCTCCTCGGCGGTAGCCTTCTGGTCCTCGATATGCTCGATTTCCTCCTGCAGATTGGACTCCTTCGTTTCGAGGCCGTTCAGGCGCTCGTGGAGGTCCTTCGCCTCTTTCTCCTGAATCTGCTCGTCGAGTTGTGAGAGCGCTCCCTGTTTGTCGTCGCGAACGCGACCCACGCCGACGCGGGCGTCGCTGGCCCGCTCGCGGTACTCCTCCAGTTTCCCCAGTTGCAGGAGGTCGTCGAGCATGTCCTGGCGATCGCCGGGGGAGGCGTTGATGAGCTTGTTCACCTCGCCCTGGCGGACGTAGGCGCAGTTGACGAACGCCTCGCTGTCCATCCGCAGGAGTTCGGTAATGCGCCGGCGTACGTCGCGGGCCCCTTCGTAGTTTCCTTCAGGTGTCTCCAGGACGCACTTCGCCGTCGTCGGCTGCGCTCCGGTCGCGCGGACCCGGCGCGTGAGGTGGTAGTCGCCGCCGGCGTGAGAGAACCACAGTTCGACGGTGCAGTCGTCGGCCCCGATGGTGACCACGTCGCCGAGATTCTCATCCAGCGCTTTCGAGCCGTACAGCGCGAAGAAGCAGGCCTCTAACAGGGATGACTTCCCGCTTCCGTTGAGCCCGTGGATGACAGTCACGCCGCTGTCCAGTCGCAGGTCGGCATCGTCGTAGCACTTGAAATTAGATAGTTTGACGCGTTGAAATTTCATCGTTGGCCCTCCATTACAGGAACTCCTCGACGCTCGCCTGGCCGTCGTCGTCTGTGCCGTCGGCCTCGTTCACCGCTGCTCCGCTGTCAGTTTCGTCCGTATCTATGTTCGCAGTCGCTTCCGTGTCGTCTGCGCTCGGAGGGCCATCAGCGTCGGCCGCGAGCGCATCCTCGGACAGCAGCTCGCGCACGTGCCGTTCGACCTCGTCTTTGACGTTCGCGTCGGCGACCTTCGAGGCACGAATCGTCTCGTCGATGTCGTGAGCGGCCTCGCTCAGCCCGAGGTCTCGAACGCGCTCGGTGACGGCGTCGTCGGGGTCGGCGAAGCTGATCTCCGTTTCTTGCTCTTCAGCCGTGATTTCACGGTGGTCGGTGACCCGAGCGACGAGCGCTCCCCGGTCCAGTGCGAAGGACTCGACGCTGGCCGGCGTGACCGGGTCGCCGTCGCCGCTGATGGAGACGATGACGACGGCGTCCTCCAGGTCGTGCTGGCCGACGCGGCTCCGGACGCGCTCGACGCCCTCCTCGGGCCCGAGGTCCACGTCGACGAAGACGAACTCGCGGGTGTCGAGACCGCGGCGGGTGATACGGACCTCGTCGTCGAAGGTGACGATGTTGTAGCCGCGGTCCTCGCGTTCGCTCGCACTCGCCCGCTCGGTCGACCCGCAGTAGGTGACCCAGGCGTCCTCGACCTGCTGTTTGCCGGGGTCGTGGTTGTCGCCGAGCAACAGTGCGTCGAACGCGACAGACGACTCGGTGAGTATCTCCGCGGCGTCCCAGTCACCGTAATCGAAGGGCTGGAACAGACCGTGGGTGACCAGCGCGGCGCTGTCGGCGTCGTGCGGGGCGAAGTCGTAGTCGAGGTCGTCGCGCTGTGACCGGGGCACGAAATCGAGGCCGTAGAAAGCGGTGTCACCGATGACGGTCGGCTCGTCGTCGAGCCGCGTCGCCAGGCCCAGCGATTCGTACAGGTCGAGCCACTGGGCGTCCCGCTTTGCTTCGTGGTTTCCCACAACGGCAAGAAACGGAATGCCGGCCTCAGAGAGTTCTTCCAGAACGCTGAGCGTACCCATGATGTCCGCAAGCGCCGGGCGGCGGTCGTGAAAGAGGTCACCGGCGTGAACGACGGCGTCGGCGTCGTCCGCGATGGCGTCCCGGACCACCTGTCGGAACGCATCGAGGAAGTCGTCCCGTCGGTCGGGGACGTTGTACTGCTGATACCCGACGTGGGTATCGCCGGTGTGTATCACCCGTGTCATTTGCCCACCCGTAAGCCAGCGCCACCTAAAGAGGTATCGTGACCGGAGTGAAAGTGGTCGACGGCAGTGCGGTCGGCCCGGTGGCTACGCTTCAGCATCAGTCCCCGCCGCGGCATCCCGATACTGCTGGAACGCTCGCAAAGCCGCCCGCCCCTCTTCGGCCAGCCCACTCACTTCGTGTTCGGCCTGGTCGACAGCCGCTTCGAGTCGCCCGACGCCAAACGCCTCGACGAAGGCGACTGCTTCGCCCAAGTCGTTGGTCGCCCGAACTGCTCGTTCGATGACTGTCCAGTAGTCGGCGTCGTCATCCATCCCGTCGGTGGGCATCCGGCCCGCGACGGTATCGTCCCGGTCGGCCAGTTGGGTCGATCCGCCCTCGTCGCTGTCGTCCTCACCGTCAGCGAGCGCCGTGAGTGCCGCCTTCACTTGGTCGCTATTGGCCATAGAATGAGGTGGTCCCGGCATCCGGTATAAACGTTCAGTGGCTCTACTTCGACCGGTAGCACTACGAGATAGTCCCTCCAGATGGGATAGAAAAGAGCACAGTTTAGTGATATGACACGGTTGGTAGAACTAACGGCCCAGCGTCGATGCCACCAGACAAGAACCCATCACTGGACATCCCTCACACCGTGCTTCGCAACAAACTCCTCGCTGACGACCGTTCGATTTCGTCGGCTACAGTCGTCGCACTGCTGATTCTGGCAACTCTACTTATTTCCATTGTCCTCGCGATGTTCATCCTCGGCATGGGTGGCTGAGGCGGGGAACCGTAACGAACGGTGACCGGACGTAGCCCCGGCCCCGGTCCGAGCGTTCAAATACCAGCACGGGACCAGAGCCGGGCATGACGGATATCGAGACGCTGGCTGAACGGCTACGCACGGTCGAACGCGCGGTCACGGACGGAACGATGGAGTTCCCGGAGGTGACCGAACTCGCGGGGTTGGAAAAGCGCGTGGAAACTGTCGAACAGCGCGTCGACGACATCGACGAGCGGACGGGAGAACTCGAAGCGGCCACACAGGCCCTCCGCGGGTACGTGGGGAACATCCGCGCAGTGAACGAAGATGTCGAACAGCGCGCCGACGCGGCGCTGGCAGCGACCGACCGACTGGAGGTGCGTCTCGACGAGGAACTCGGGCCACAGTCGGCGTCCGACCCATCGGCGACGAGCTCCGAACAGCGACGGACAGCGACAAGACAGGAGCGTCCACGCTCGTCGGATGGTCACGACCACGCGGATACGAGCGCCACGACCAGCCTCGCGGCCGAGGCGCAGACCGATTTCTCCGCCATCACCGACGGCGGTGGCCCGGACAACGACGAGAACGAGACCACAGACACAGGCGTGTTCGGGCGCATCCGCGCGCTACTGTGATATACCGGCTGGTCATCGCCGTCGCGATTATGACCGCACTGTTTGGCGCGACGGCCCCGGCATTGTCGACGGCTCGGGCGGACGCGGCTAACAGTGCGATGGAGCGCCAGATGGACGAACTGGCGGCCGAACTGGCGACGCTGGTCGAGACTAATGCGGCCACGCTGGACGGCGACGCACAGCGCGTGGTAGAGATACGGCTGCCCGCGCAGACGTACACAAGCGCCGGTGTGGACCACCTCGGGTTCAGCGCGCAGGCCGGTGTCGGCCTCGCAACGTGGCAAGTCGCATCTCAAAAGCAGACCGAGCAACTGATCGATATTCCGCTCCGAACGACAGCGTCGACCGACCGGCTCAATGAACCCGGCACACATCGACTCGTGTTCGTGCTGACGCGGTCGGACGGCCGGCGAGTGCTGACGGTCCATCGGTTTAAGTCCGATACCGTGGCGAGGCGTGGCCATGCGTGAGTTGCTCTTCGGGTCATCGACAGCGGCGGACTGTCGCTGTGAGACGGCCATCGAGGGTGAGCGGCTGGTGGTGACCGCAGAGGACTGCCCGGGCGGGGGCGACCTCGCCGCGTCGGCTGACTGCCGGGCAACAGTCGTCGATTCGCTCTCCTCGACCGGTGTCGAGACTATCGTTACAGAACAGGCAGGACAGGAACGGGTGTACGTCGGCAGGGCCGCGGCGGTACTCATTGCTGCCGGCCGATTCGCGACCAGGGTCGCCTCGCTTGACGAGCGACTCGCTGAATGTGCCCGCCGTGACCCGGTCGCCGCTGCGACGGAGGCAGTCGGGCGGGCGGGGCCGGTCGCCGACCTGGCGGCGGAGACCGGGCTCGCGGTCGCTACCGAAGCATTCGACACTAGCGAGCAGGCGATGACCGCCTACACCGGGCCGACGATCAGTGATGCCCGCGTCGGAGTAGCGCCACCAGCGGACGCAGCGCTTCGGGACCAGCGAACGCTCCGGACAGAGGCCCTCGTTCGACGATACGACAGGCCCGGCGACCACCTGCCGGTGTACCACATCGAGCCCCGCGAACAGCGGTTCGACGCGGCAATGATGGAGTCGCTCGTCGCGGCGTACGAGCGGATGGCGAACGCCGCCGTCGACGGTGGCTGTCACGCCTATGACGCGGCCGATGCGGCGGCCGACGACAGCACGACCGCAACAGCCGTCGGGGCCGTGCTGGAGAAACACACTGGCGGCCTCGGCGTTCTCGAAGACATCTTCGCCGACGAGCGAGTGTCCGACGTGTTCGCGACAGCCCCTGTCAGTGACACGCGGCTCCGGGTTCACTGCGACGGCGAGACCATGCGGACCAACGTTCGCATGACACCATCGGGGGCGAACGCGCTGGCATCGACGTTCAGACGGTCGAGTGGCCGCGCCTTCTCGCGAGCGAACCCGACGCTGGATGCGACGGCGACGGTAGCCGACCGGCAGATACGCGTCGCTGGGGTGAACGAGCCAGTCAGTGATGGCCTCGCCTTCGCGTTCCGCGCCCACGACAGCGATGTGTGGCAGCTGGCCGACTTCGTCGACAACGGGACGATGCCAGCCGCCGTCGCCGGACTGCTCTCCGTCGCCACGGAGCGGGGCGGGGCCTGCCTCATTGCTGGCCCCCGCGGCGCGGGCAAGACGACGACACTGGGTGCGCTGCTCTGGGAGATCCCCCGCGAGGTTCGAACTGTCCTCATCGAGGACACGCCGGAACTCCCCGCGTCGTCGCTCCGGGACGACAGCCGGGACGTGCAGGCGCTTCGGACCGCCCGCGGAGAGGGACCGTCGGTCGACGCTACCGAGGCCCTTCGAACAGCACTCCGACTCGGCGAGGGCGCGCTCGCCGTCGGAGAGGTCCGCGGCGAGGAGGCCGGCGTCCTCTACGAGGCGATGCGCGTCGGTGGCGGCGACGGGGCCGTCCTCGGCACGATTCACGGTAACGGCCCCGAAGCGGTTCGGGAACGGCTGGTGTCGGACCTCGATGTCACCGTCCAGTCGTTCGCCACGACGGACCTCGTGGTGACGCTGGCCTCGCCCACGTCAGAGCATGGCCGTGGCATCGCCTCCATCGCAGAAATCGTCTCCCACGGCGACGACGTTTCCTTCGAGTTGCTCTACGAGCGAGACGGGTCGACAGCGGCGGCTACCGGTCGCCTGGAGCGGGGCAGCAGCCGTCTAGTGGAGTCGCTTGCCGCACCGGGCGAGTCCTACGCCGAGGTACTCGAGACTATCGAGGCGCGATCCGAACAGTTCGAAGAATCGTTAGCTGTCCAGACGCGAGGGAGCGAGGCGCCCACAGACGAGGTCCAGCCGTGAGCCACGCCAGCGGTTCAGACGACGACCCTGCTGACGCCAGCGCGGCACCAGCCACGACTTTCGCAACCGTGCTCGCAACAGCCTACCCAGGCACTGTCGAGGTGCCCGACGACTACCGCCGGGCGTGCCGACTACTCTCGATCCCTGCCCCGGCAGAGACAGCGCTAACTGCCAGTTACGGCATCGCGCTGTATGGCTCCCTGCTCGCGACGGTCGCCGTCTTGGTGGTACGCGGACAGCTAGCGACGACCGTCGGCCTCGGATTCCTCGTCCTGTCCCTGAGCGTCGCGGCGCTGGGACGATACGGCATCCCCTTCGCCGCAGAGGCGAAACGCATCCGAACGTTGGGAGCGGCGCCGTCACTCGTCACGACGCTGGTGCTCGGTGCGACGCTGTGGCCCAGCGCCGAGCGAGCGGCCGCGTTCGCCGGACGGGCCGGGAACGGGTTGCTCGCCGCACGCCTGGACCAGCAACGCCGGCGAGCCGCGGGTACACCGCGGAGCGGCCTGGAAACGTTCGCAGTTGCCTGGAGCGGCCGGTTCCCGGCGCTGGAACGCGCAGTCGGACTGGTCGAAAACGCGACGGCTGCTCCGGCCGAGGAGCGGCCCGAAGTCCTGGAACGCGCACGGCGATGCATCCTCAACGGGACGCGTGACGAGATGGCGGCCTTTGCGGCCTCGCTCCGCGGCCCGGTGACCGGGGTGTACGCGTTCGGCGTCCTCCTGCCACTGGCGATGGCGTCGCTGTTGCCTGCCGCCGCTGCCGCAGGCGTGCCAGTGACAGCGTCCGTGTTGATCGGAACTTACGGCGTCGTCTTGCCCACCGCGTTGTTGATCGCCTGTTGCTGGCTGCTGGGCCGCCGACCAGTCGCGTTCCCGCCGGCGACGGTCCCTCGGAGCCACCCGGACGTCCCGGATACACCGCTGTACTCGGTCCTGGTCGGTGTTGTCGCCGGAATCGGGGGGTGGCTGCTCGCTGGTGTCATCGTCGCTGAATGGGCCTCCCCTGTCGGTGCGCTCGGAGCGGGCGTCGGGAGCGCGCTCGCCATCAACTACCGACCCGTCGCCGAGGTCCGCGACCACGTCACCGACATCGAATCGGGCCTCCCCGACGCGCTGTCTGCCGCCGGTCGGCGTCTGGACCGCGGCCAGTCGGTCGAAGCAGCGCTTGTCGAGGCTGTCGACGAGGCTCCCGAACCCACCAGCGGCGTCATCGAAGCCGCCGTCGCGCGCCAGGAACGCCTCGGGACCAGCGTCGAGGGGGCGTTTCTGGGTCCCGGCGGCGCGCTCGCTGACGTTCCGAGCCACCGTACCCGTCGGGTCGCAATGCTACTGGACACGGCCGCGACGATCGGGCCACCGGCGGGCGAGCCGGTGACGACGATGGGTGAGCATCTGGACGCGCTCCGGGCCATCGAGCGCGAGACGCGCCGCGACCTTTCGCAGATAACCGAGACACTGTCGAACACCGCCGCGCTGTTCGGCCCGCTGGTCGGCGGCGCGACCGTCGCGCTGGCCGGGTCGATGGGCGGCGGTGAGCAGTTCAGCACTGTTTCCGACGCGCTGCTGGGGCCGGTCGTCGGCTGGTACGTCCTCGTCCTGGCTGTCCTGTTGACGGCGCTGTCGACAGGGCTTCACCGCGGACTCGACCGCGCACTCGTGGGTTACCGCGCCGGCCTGGCGCTCCTGTCAGCCACGGCCACCTTCCTCGTCGCCGTGGTCGCTACCGAGTTGCTGGTCTAGTGTTTAAATCGGAGAACGCAGCCAGACCAGTACATGTTCGAGACGCACGTCGACACGCTGTACCTCTGGGTCGGTCTGGGAACAGTGAGCGTGGTCGTCCTGGGAGTTGTCATCGGCCTGCCGACGACCGCACCGCCGGACGCGACGGAGGCAGCGGCGACTATCGATGAGGTCACCACCAGCCCGTCCGGGTCTGTTGCACACCGACGACTCATCGCCGAAGAGTGGGCGCTCGACGGCCGCGCAATCCGCCTTCGAAACGATGGTGGGACAGCCACCGCGCGGTTGGTTCGAGCGGCTGTTCCCGCACAGACTGACCGGCTACAGGCTGTAGTGAATGGGGAGCGGCCAAAGGCGGTGTACGACTCAGCAGGCGCGTTCCGTCGAGATACCCGTCAGGCTCGAGCCGCGGACAACAGGTGGCGACCGGCCCCCGACCGACTGACAGTCAGGCACGTCGCCTGGGGAGGGCTCGATGTCACCATTGTCGGATAAGGCGACGACGGAGCCGCTTGCCGCGCTCGTCGCTGTCTTCGCCGTCACGCTCGGCCTGGCGCTGTATGCCGGCGTGCTGAACGATGCGTTCGGCACGCTGGACGACGACCGCAACATCGCCACGCCGACCGCCGATGCTGTGGAACAGCGGCTCTCGTCAGCGGGCGTCGTTCAGCCCGAAAGACTCCACAACGCGCTCGATACGGTTCCGGCGAACTATCACGGGAACGCGACTATCACGGCGACGACCGGCGAGCGATGGAGTCGCGGCCGGAAGCCACCGAACAGCGCCGACACCGAAACCAGAACCGTGAGCGTGCGAGTCAGACCAGGGACAGTCCGGCGTGGAACGCTCACCACGCGGGTGTGGCGATGACCCGAGCAATGAGCACCGTCGCCGACGTGACGGTGTTCCTCCTACTCGTTGGAGTGGCCGCGGGAACAATCGTGGGCGGCGTCGGTGTCGATAAGCCGGCGGCGATGACAAATCCTGCAGCCGAGCAAGCGTCGACGCTAGCGACGAGTACCGCGAGCGTCGAGTACGACCTGGTCGTCCCAGCGTCAGATCGCCGCAAGCCACCGGACCACGCCACGCGGCGACAGCGAACGAGTCACGGGACCGTCGCGGAACTGCTCGGCGAAGCGGCGATGAGTGGCGTCATCGTCGACGGAAAGCGGCTGTCGGCCGCCGGCACGGACTTCGAATCGAAAGTCAGGTCGACGACGCGTGACAGGCTCCACAGCCGGGGACACAAAACGTCTGTCCGTGTCACCTGGTCGCCGTATCCCGGTGCGCCAGTCAAAGGCGAGTACCGCGTCGGCGACCGGCCGCCCGATACCGTTGACGTTCGGGCGGCAACGGTGACGGTCCCGAGCGGGATGGAGAACGTCTCGGAGCCAGCCCGTGAAGCGGCGAGAATAAACGGCTACGACGGCACGGCGGCGGTCGTGGCCCGGAGCGTCATCGACGGGCTGTTCCCGCCGGCGCAGTCGCGGTACGCCCTCCGCGGCGACTACCCCTCGGACGTGCTGATGACGGCACGGTACGAGCGCACGGCCGACTTGACGGGGGCGAGCGTTGCCGTTGAGCGGCAATCGACGACAGAAATGAACCGCGACCTGACCGCGGCGCTCGCCGCCCGGCTTCGGACCGACATGCGGTCGCAGTACAACTCGCCAGCAGACGCCGCTCGCGCCGTCCGAACGAGCCGTGTTCGCGTGACTGTCCGGACGTGGTCGCCGTGAGAGACGATACGCGCGGCCGGGTCCCGTTCGCGTTGCTCGGCGTCCTCTTGCTGGTGAGCAGCCTCACGCTGGCCCCGACGTTCGTCAGCGAGCCGGTCCCGAGCGAGACGGCGGTCGAGCAGGCGCTGAATCAGGCGACAGCGGAGACACAGGTCGCCATGCGGGACGGGGTTTCGACAGCCGGTCGGCAGGCAGCGGCGAATCCGGTCGTCACGCCGGCCGACACACCCCCCGGTCAGGTTCTGAACGACTCGACGGCGTTCCGCGACTCGCTCAGAATCCGTGCCTACCTCCGGATCGCGGATCGTCTAGAGGCGGTATCTACCCGGAGCGGTGACGTGACGGTGACCGCGAGGCTGCCAGCGGTCACGAACGCGAGTGATCTCCGGGCGGCGAAACACCGCGTCTCGGTGGAACGCGCCGGACCGAACGAGACTGCACTGCGAGCGACGGTCGAGAATATCGTGCTGACGGTTCGGCGCAACGGTGTGGTGGTCTCGACGCGGCAGGTTTCGCCGACCGTCGTCGTCCCGGCGCAGGCGCTCATGCTTCACGATCAGGTGTCGACCTACCAGACGCGGCTGAATAACGGCCTGGACAGGCCGGGGCTGAGCCGGCGGATGACGGCCCGGCTGTACCCGATGGCGTGGACGAGGGGATACGCACAATACGGCGGTGCAGGCATCGAGAACGTCGTCGCGAATCGGCACGTCTCGCTGGCGACGAACGGTGCACTGCTCGGCGTCCAGCGGTCGACCTTCGGCCGGAGCGACCCGGCCGGTCGCCGTGCCCTGACAGAGGCGACAGCGATGACGGGGATCGAGGACCTAGTGCGGGGTAGCCAGGGGACAGCGTACTCGAGTGCAGTGCTCGATCAAGCCCAGTACAAACCGGTCAGCGAGACGCCGCCACGTCTGAAATCCACAGCCAGTCCGAGCCCAGAGGACTCGATGACCGTCGGTGTCAACGGGACGGCCGACACCGCGTTCCGGTCCGTCACCGAACCGTCGACGCTCAACGAGACTCTTGAAGACGCGTACACCGTCGAGGTAGCCCTGGAAGCCGACGAGCACCGGCTGGGCGGGGGACCGCCGGGCAAGCCGCCCTCACCGGGCCCCGAGTGGACGCTGGTCGCCGACCGGATGCCCACCTCTGTGGAGACGGTCGGGAACGCCAGCGGAAGTGTTGCGACGCCGGACGGCTGGCACGCGGTCGAGACGTTCAGCCGGACCGTCGAGCGCCAGTACACGCGGACCGCCGTCTGGCAGAACGGTGCGGACCGCCGACGCACCACCGCGTCGAGCACCGCGCGCTATCGCGTAACCGTCGCCGTCGTCGGCCGTCACCACGGCCGTTCGCCGGCACCGAACCGCACAATCCGGACCGCACACGACGCCAGCGCAAGTCCGCTGAACGGGTCGAACCTTGCCGACGTGGAGCCGAAAGCGATGGACACGCTTGTCGACCACGCTGGGGGGCGAGACGAAACCGCCGAGCGGGTCGTCGACGACAGCCTGGGCCGGACGGAGGCGACAGTGACGGCCGACCAACCGCCAGAACTGCACGACTGGGCGTATCGGGACCTGATGGGCCTTCGAGCGGCGGTCCGCAACACGACGGTCACCGTCGAGCGCGGACGCGTCGGGACCTTCGAGACGAATCCGCCGAAGGAGCTCCGAAAGCAGGTCACACAGCGCCGTGCCCGCCTCGCAGCCGTGCCGGACACCTACGACAGCACGGCCCAGAAGGCACGCGTGGCGGCCCGGCTGACCTATCTGAATGCAGTGTCGGCGGAGTTGGAGGAGCAGGCCTCAGCGCGGGATGGCAACCGGGAGCGAATCGACGCGCAGCTAACGGAGCGCACCGAAGGGTCGCTGCGTGACCTCCGCAAAGGGTTAACCGCCCGCGAGACGGCCGTCCCGCGGTCACGCCCGGTACCAGTCAGTCCGGCCGGCCCCGTCAGAACGCGGATCGATACGCAGACCCCGTATCTGACGCTCGCCGAACTAGATGAGAGCCGATATCGCGCTCTCGACGGGCGCGAACACCCGCTGGTGGCGCGGAATGCGAACGTGTTTACGGTCCCATACGGTGACGCCGCCGATGCCGTCGTTGACGGTGCGTTCGAAGGCGGCGACAGAGTACGCCTCGCAACGGCGGCGAACACACTCGCGGCCGCGAACGAGACCCTCGAAACCGAGTCAAGCTCGACGCTCGCCGGGGAACGCGACGCCCTCCAGCGAGAGGTACGGGCGGCAAACGGGGAGATGACGACCCAACTCCGGCAGACAATCCACCGGCAGACCGACGCCGAAGCGGAAGCGAGCAAGGTCATCGTAACCGAGGGGATATCGGCGTGGGAGACACCGGAAGCCAGGGCGCAGGCGCTGACGAACGGTTCTGCCCAAGGACGAGTCGCCCGCGTCGCCGGGAACCGGCTGAACCTCACGCGAATCGAACGCGACCGGCTCCGCCTGACGCTGCTCTCGGTCGACACGCCAGCGACCAGACCGACACTGCGCTCGACGAACGGGACAGCCTCGGCAGTCCGGACCGTCGCGAGGGACGAGCTGAGCAGCGCGCTGGCCGACAGCGGCAAAAAGAAGGCCCAACAGATCGCGAAGAATCGCCTCGGGACGGACAGGCTCCCGGCGGGACTACCGCTGGCACCGCCGGCTACCCCCTGGTACGCGACGGTGAACATCTGGTGGGTGACCGTCGAGGGCGAGTACGCCAGGTTCGCCGTCTCTGCGAGCCACGGCCCGCCGAGCGAGCCCGGCGCGCGGACCACTTACGCACGCGACGGCCACAACGTCACGCTCGACGTGGACGACGACGGAACGGCTGAACGATTGGGTACCGCGGACCGGGTCTCGTTCAGAGCCGATACTGGCGTTGCCGTCGTGGTGCCGCCCAAACCGCGCGGAGTCGGTGACAAGGGTGGCAACGCTGTGGAGGAATCGAGCGGGTGGCCGGACGCAGGCACCTGAACTCGGACCGCATAACCGAAGTAAAATACCCCGGGGCCGTACCGATGCCCATGCTTCGAGGCGAGTTTCCGGACGCGGGCGAGCAGTCCCCCGAGGAGTTACTGGCGGCCTACGGCACCGTGCTGGCCGAGACAGTCGAGACAGTCGGCGTCGAGGAAATCGCCGCCGAGACCGATCTCGACCAGGCGACTGTAGCAGCGTTCGCGGACGGCGATATCGCCGACCGGACGCTTTCGGAGGCGGTTGCCGTGCTGGCGACCGACCCGAACCGACCGGATGGCGACGCGTTGCAGGCCGAGGCGCAGGACATCCTCCTGATGGGGATGACGACAGCCGTGATGGACGTGGAATCGCTGGCCTCCGGCATCGATGACGAACTGGAGCCGAAGGAGATCCAGCAGAAGATCGAGGGCAGATACCCGGTGACACTGGCCGAGTACGCCCTCCTGCACAGCTACATCGAGGGGGAGAAGCGGTGACGGAACGCGTCGCCATCCTAGGCTGTGGCTACGTCGGCTTGGAACTCGGTCGGCAGTTGCGGAGCAGCCACGAGGTCGTGGGCGTTCGCCGGTCCGACGACGGCATCGCAGCTATCGAGAACGCCGGCTTCGAAGCGGTCCGGGCCGACGTGACCGACCCCGAGTCGCTGTCGGCGGTGCCGGACGTCGACTGGCTCGTCTTCGCCGCGAGTTCCGGCGGCAGGGGAGCTGAGGCCGCCCGCGAAGTGTACGTTGAGGGACTCCGGACGGCTATCGACCACTTCTGGTCGCGGGCGGACCCGCCCGAGCGACTGGTGTACACCTCCAGCACCGGCGTCTACGGCGACCACGACGGCGCGTGGGTTGACGAGGAAACGCCGCTGGACCCACAGACAGAGAAGACCGAAGTGCTGGCCGAGGCGGAGCGCGTGGCCCGGGAGCGCCCCGTTGAACATGGCGGCCACGGCGCGGTCGCTCGCTTCGCCGGCCTGTACGGTCCGGACCGCTACCGACTGGAGCGGTATCTGGAGGGACCGGTGACGGCCGGCTACCTGAACATGGTCCATCGGGCTGACGCGGCTGGCACGGTGCGACACCTGCTGACCGAGAATAATCGCGAGGAAGTCGTCCTGGTCGTCGACGACGAGCCGGTCGAGAAGTGGGCGTTCGCCGACTGGCTGGCCGAACAGTGCGACGTCTCGTTCCCGCCAAAACAGACGACAGAGGAACGGCTGGCCGACGATAGCCTCTCGGAGACGGCGAAGCGCCGCATCCAGACGAGCAAGCGATGTTCGAACGACCGTCTCCGGGAACTGGGCTATGAATTCGAGTACCCGACGTTCCGGGACGGGTACCGCGACGCCGTCCGGGAATACCGGCAAAACTGACGCTTTCGGGGCGAACTTTATTACTGATAGGCTGGCGAACAGCGAGGTATGACACGCGTTGCCGCCGGCGGGCTGCAGGTCAACGCCGCCGCGGCGTACGCTAGCGAGAACCCCCTGTTGGTCGCTGGTGTCGCTGTGGCGCTTCTCGCCCTCCTCGGTGCCGGCATCTGGTTACGTCGGTATCTCAGCCGGACGCCCGCAGAGCGGTTGCGTCGGACGCTGACCGACTACGACCGGATCGCGGTGTTGATGCACCCGAACCCGGACCCGGACGCGATGGCCTCCGCGCTGGCCGTCAACCAGCTCGTCGCCGGCACCGACACGTCGGCGTCGCTGCTGTACTCCGGCGAGATACGCCGCCCCGAGAACCGGGCCTTTCAGACGGTCCTGGACCTGGATTTCGGTCACGTCGAGACTGCCGAGGACATCGACGCGGAAGCGGTCGTGCTCGTCGACCACAACACGGCACGTGGTTTCCCCGGTGCCGGGGATATCGAGCCGGTCGCAGTCATCGACCACCACCCCGGCGACGGCACCGGCGAGGCGTTCACCGACGTGCGGTCCGATTACGGGGCCTGTGCGACCATCTTCGCGAGCTACTTCAATCAGTTGGAGTTCGAGTTCAGCGACACGCAGGGAACCGCGAGTCTCGACGTCGACGCGGCACCGGCAGAAACCATCCCCTGTGCGCTCGCGACGGGGCTGATGTACGGTATTCAGTCGGATACCCGCTCGCTGACAAACGGCTGTAAGTCCGAGGACTTCGCGGCCGCCGCGTTCCTCTACGACGGGATGGACAGCGACCTGCTCAACCGCATCGCGAACCCCCAGGTCGACGCCGAAGTGCTCGACGTGAAATCCCGGGCCATCGGGAAACGAGAGGTGCGAGCGCCCTACGCGTTCAGCGACGTGGGTGAGGTGTCGAACACGGACGCGATTCCGCAGGCTGCGGACGAACTGGAGACGCTGGAAGGCGTCTCGGCAGTCGTCGTCGTCGGCGAGAAGGAAGGGACTATACGCATCGCCGGGCGCTCGCGGGACGACCGCGTCCACATCGGCCGGGCGATAGAGGCCGTCGTCGACGATATCCCGATGGCTGAGGGCGGCGGCCACGCTCGGATGGGCGGTGGCAAGGTCCCGGTCGAGCACATGGCCGGCCTCGGCCCCAGCGACGGCGTCTCCCGCGAAGACTTCCGTGAACGGGTGTTCGATGCCATGAGCGGCGAACTGTAACAGGGCTGGAACACAATCGCCGCACGCGGTGAATCTCTGGCCTTTTGTCCCTCCCCGACCAACAGTCGGTATGGCCACACGGGAGGCGACCTGGGCGTACCGGGACGACCACGACGAGTTCGCGCGCACGTTCTACCGACGGTTCGGCGACGGCGTCGTCTCCAGCATCGGTATCGGCACGTATCTCGGCGACCCGACGGACGAGCGGGACGCGAGCTACCACGACGCAATCGTCACGGCGCTGGAATCCGGCATCAACGTCGTCGACACGGCGATAAACTACCGTCACCAGCGCTCCGAGCGGGTCGTCGGAGACGCTGTCGCGGACGCCGAGGTGGACCGCGAGGCTATCGCCGTTGCGACGAAGGGCGGCTTCATCCCGTTCGACGGGGAGCGTCCGGCGGACCCCGGCGCGTTCGTCCGTTCGGAGTACCTCGACACCGGCATCGTCGACCGCGACGACCTCGTTGCCGGCCAGCACTGCATCGCGCCCGACTACATCGACGACCAGCTCGACCGCTCGCTCACGAATCTGGAGCTGAACACCATCGACCTCTACTACGTCCACAATCCGGAAACGCAACTGAAAACGAACTCCCGTGAGGAGGTGTACGACCAGCTAGAGGCGACCTTCGAGCAACTGGAAGAGCGCGCTGCAGCCGGCGACATCAAGCACTACGGCGTCGCGACGTGGGAGGCATTCCGCGTGGCCGCCGACCACGACAGCTACCTCTCGCTTCCCGAGGTCGTCGAGCGCGCACGCGCCGCGGCAGAGACGGTCGGCAACGCGGCGACACATCTCCGCGCGATTCAACTGCCGTTCAACGTCGCGATGGCCGACGCGTTCACGGTCAAGTCCCACGACGGCGCGGAGGGGCCGCAGTCGGCGCTGTGGTTCGCTCACGAGGCCGGGCTGGACGTGTTCACCAGCGCGTCCATCATGCAAGGACAGCTAGCTGCAGCGGTCCCGGAAGACGTAGCCGCGAAGCTCTCGGGCGAGACGAGCGCACAGCGCGCCATCAACTTCGCACGCAGCGCGCCGGGGGTGACCTGCTCGCTGGTCGGGACTGGGTCGGTTAAGCACGCCCAAGAAAACGTCGATGCGGGTCGATACGAACCGCTCGGTGCTGACGCGTTCGACGCCGTCTTCGAGTAGCTAGCTGAGCTCTTTCCACTCGCTGCCACACTCGGGGCAGACGCGTACCTTCCCGACCTCGTCCGGGTCGTTCTCCGTCGCGAGCGGCTCGTCACAACTGGTACAGGAGAGCCGTCCGTAGTTGTCCTTCTCGACGTCGCCGGCCCGGAGGGCCTTCCTCACTGAGTCCATACCTGCCAGTGTGCTACCCGCGTGTAAAAACCCCGTGGCGGCGTTCCGGAACGTTGTTCAGGTTTTCCGACCTATCGCCGGTCGTGTCCCGTCGCCGCCTCTTTGGATCGCTACTGGGAATGGTGTTCTGCATCAACCTCGCCAGAGTCGTCTTTGCACCCCTTATCGAGCCGATCCGGGCGACGACGGGTGCGTCTGATGCGACGCTCGGACTGCTCGCGACGATGGTCTGGGCCGGGAGCGCCCTCCCGCGGCTACCCACCGGCGTCCTGTTGACCCGGATATCGCGGGCCAAGGTCATCTTCGGCTCCGGCGTCGTGTTGACGGTCGGGACGACGTTCACCGCGTTCGCGTTCGACCCGACGCTGTTGCTCGTCGGCGCGTTCGCCATGGGGCTGGCGAGCGGCGTCTACCTGACCGCGGCGAATACGCTGGTCAGCGAGCTGTTTCCCGACCGGCCCGGCCGCGCGCTCGGGCAACACGGCGTCGCCGCCCAGCTCGCCGCCGTCGGCGCGCCCGCGCTCATCTCGTTCGTGCTCATCGTCGGAACGTGGCGGACCGCACTGCAGGGGATAGCGGTCGCTGCGGGACTGGTAACCGTCGCTTTCACGCTCATCGCGAGACGCTCAACACTACCCGACGCCGGGAGCGAAGACAGCGACCTGCTCGGCGCGGCGCGTGCCCAGTGGCATATCATCGTCACCAGCGTCGCCACCATCGGCGTCGCGGGACTGGTCTGGAACGGGCTGTTCAACTTCTATGTCACCTACGCCACGAGCGTCGGCCTGTCCGCGGGATCGGGTCGGACGCTGCTCTTGCTCGCGTTCGGAGCCGGCGTGCCGGCCTTCTACGTCAGCGGTCGGCTGGCCGACCGCCTCCCGTCGATTCCGTACCTCCTGACGATCCTGGCGACCTTTACCGGCTGTGTGCTGGTACTCCCGTCGCTGACCGGCTTCTGGTCGCTGGCCGCGTTCAGCGTCGTCGTCGGCTACGTCATCCACAGCATCTTCCCGGCGGTAGATGCGTACCTGCTGGGCTCGCTCCCAGATCGCCACCGTGCGAGCGCCTACGCCACCTACGGCGCGGGGATGATGCTAATGCAGGCCCCCGGGAGCGCGCTCGTCGGGAGCCTACTGGACGCCGGCGTCACGTTTCCGACGCTGCTTCGCGGCATGGGGCTGGCGTTGCTCGTCGTCCTCGTCGCGATGGTGTCGCTGCACCTCGACGGCCGGCTCCCGAGCGCCGCCCGAGCCTAAAGGCTGAAGCCGCTCCGTGCCGCGTCCCCTGTATGGACCTGCCACCGGACGAGCTGGCCGGCGTCGTCGACCTCTTCGGTTCGCTCACCAGAGCCGAACTCGTCGACGCCTGTGGCGAACTCGCCTTCAAGCAGGGCATCGACGCCGACCCGGACGCGGTCGTCGCAGCCATTGACGACGCTATCGACTCGTACCACCTCGTCGCCGTCGACGGCCACGCCGCAGACACCGACGAGACGCTGCTGGTGGTCGGCCCCGTCGCGTTCCCGGCTCTGCCCGACGGCGCGGCCGATCTCCCGCACATCATGGACGTACCGTCCCGCGACCTTGCGCGCGACGCCGTCATCGAGGCCGTCAAGTCCCGCTTCCGAGAGGACGCGGTAATGGCAGTGAAGAACAGCGACGAGGACCGCGTCGAGACACTGCTTGACGTGAGCTACGACATCGAAGCCTGGGAGAGCGTGGAGATGGACGGCCTCCGCGACCGTCTGGACGACGTGTGAGCCCGGTGCCCGTATTCTACACTATTAAATCAGATAGTTCGCGGGAGTGAGCCACCCGAATTAAGACGGCCCGTCACCTACCATGAGCTATGCAGTTCGACCGGGTCGCGGCTCACGAGCCAGTCGTCGTGGACGACGAGCCACAGGAGGCTGCCGTCATCGCCCCGGTCGTCACACAGCCCGAGGGCGAGGCGATACTGTTCACGAAACGCGCTGACCACCTGTCGGACCACCCCGGGCAGATGTCGTTTCCCGGCGGCGGCCGCGAACCCGAGGACGAGGACCTGCTGCGGACGGCGCTCCGTGAGGCTAACGAGGAGATCGGGCTCGATCCGATGGCGGCCAACGTTGTCGGGCGGCTGGACGACATCAGAACCATCACGCGCTACTCCGTACGCCCGTTCGTCGGGCGGATTCCGGACCGCGACTATCTGCCC
>ENA-ORCO01000387-ORCO01000387.1-marine-metagenome-genome-assembly--contig:-NODE-387-length-23371-cov-6.026702_pt1 | contig 23371 bp, 26 predicted proteins | sample MGYA00248633_ERZ508508 | MGnify/ENA primary metagenome ERZ508508 (study PRJEB26179, sample SAMN06268845) | marine metagenome | isolation source: A23 P1 aerobic enrichment on pine of planktonic cells taken...
GGACGCTACAGGTCCACGCGGTCACCGATCTCGGCGATCTCGATCCGCTCGGGGTACGCGAAACTCCGGGCGTGGTTGTGCAGCACCGTCGGTTCGGTCGTCATCCCCTTCCACATGTCCCAGTGGGTCGGGAGCAGAGTCTCCAGGCCCAATTCGTTGGCTGCCTCGACGATCATGTTCTCGTCGTTGTACCACTTCGTCCGGGTCGGTTCGCCCGTCTCCACGGCCTCGGACAGCGGGTCGCCGGCCAAGTCGACGAGTTCGGCCAGCCGCACCGCCGCCCCGACCGGGTCGAACCCGGGCAACCGCTCGGCGTCGTCGTTCCAGACCGCTGCGCGGTGGTGGGACTCCTCGGCCGACGCCCCGACGCGGCGCGTCTCGAAGGGGTCGCCGGCATCGAACTTCGAGAGGCTCCCGTAGCCGCTCGGCGGCAGTTGTTCGGTGGTCGTCTCGCTCGTGGGGGTGTCGCTCCCGGCCGTGGCGAGACAGCCGGACAGCGACCCGGCGAAGAGGGTGGGGAGGGCAGCGAGGAGGTCGCGGCGACGCATCGCCCGGAACTACGAAACGGGGTATCATACCCGTTGGGATAGGTCGAACGCGCGTTTCAGTTACCGTCAGTCTTCGATCAGGTCCAGTCGTCGAGTCCGGTCTGTACGATCGACGACTCGATCCGTTCGAAGCCGCGCTCGACCTCGTCGGGCGCGACCGCCCACTCCTCGGTGACGTACGCACGGGCGGCTTCCATATCCGGCGAGATCGTCGTCTCGAAGTCGTACTCGTCCACGGCGTAGGCGGCGCGCTCGGCCCACTCCTGAGCGCGCTCCTCGGTGGACTCGCCCTCGCAGACCCAGCACGGTTCCTCGGGTTCGAGGTCGGCGACGGGGCGGTCGTCGGCGAGCGCGGCGGCGACCCGGAGGCTCCGGCCGCGCTCGCGGTTGGTGAGGCCGAAGCTCCGCTCGGCGACGAGCCGGCCGAGACAGGGGTCACAGAGCGGCCCCGTCTCGACGGCCCGCCGAGCCAGATCGAGAACGTCGTCGGTCATGGCAGTGGGTGGGCGACGGGCGCGTAATTCCCTTTCGACACGGCGTCGCCCGTCAGACCTCCCGGAGTCCGAGACTGTACTCCAGCGCGGTATCGACCTCGTCGAGCCGGTCGTCGGGTATCGACCCGATCACGTCGGTGATCCGTTCGTCGATCGAGACCGTTCGGATCTGGCTACACAGGACGACCGAGTCCTCGCGGAGCGCACACTCCTCGGCGGGCACGAGCACCTCGAAGGGGTACAGCTGGTCGCCGAACGACGACGTGAACGGCACGACGATCGTGGTCGGTGCGTTCTCGTTTCCGGTATCGTTCTGGACGACGAGACAGGGACGCGTTCCGCACTGTTCCGAGCCGCGTGTCGGGTCGAGATCGACGATCACGATATCTCCGCGGCGGACGTGTGTCCCCGCCATTTACCAGTCGGGCGCGTCCCCGAGATACCCGTCGGCTTCGCTCGACGCGTGTTCCATCTCCTCGGCGACGTCACGGGCGCGTTCGGCGGTCGCCCGGTACCCCGCTGCGAGCGCCTCGCGGGTGACGGGCTTCTCGATGACGACTCGCCCGTCGTCCTCGTGGACGACGACCTCGTCGCCGCCTTCGATCCCCAGCCGCTCGCGGATCTCCTTCGGAAGCGTCACCTGTCCGCGTTCACCGACCGTTCGCTCGCTCCCTCTCGACATACAAGATCATATCATATTCGTATATTTGGGCGTTTCGGCGCTGCGGGATCCGGGACGGGTTACCGCCGCGACCCGCGCCCGGATCGCTCGCCGGTCGGTGCTACACGGGCGTCGGGCCGCTGTCCGTCGGCGTGAAGATCGGTGTCGAGGCGGGGGTCGCCGTCTCGATCGACAGTCGCTCGGTCTCGACGGATTCGATGGTCGCGCTTTCGACCGTGACGTTCTCGACGACTGCGATCGTGAGGTTCCCCGTGTCCGTGGGCGTCCCGGCCGGAGTCTCGGTGGGCGTCGCCGTCGGCGTCTCGGTCGCGGTCCCGGCCGGCGTGTCCGTCGGCGCGTCCGTGGCGGGCGCTTCGCTGGTGGCGAGCGTCCCCACGTCCATCTCCTGGATGGTGAGGTCGTCGACGGAGACGTTCTGCACGACGAGGAACGTGTTCCCGTCGTCGGCCTCCTCGTCGTCCATCGGCGTCGCCGTCTCGTCGTCACCCGCGGGCGTCGCGGTCGCGTCGCCCGCGTCGGTCGGCGTCGCGGTCTCGTTGGCCTCGTCGTCGCCGTCGCCGCCGAACAGCCCGCGGATGAAGTCGACGATCCCGCTGATCACGCCGCCGCCCTCGCGTTCGTCCACGTCGAGCTGTTCGATCGTCACGTTGTCGACGTTCATCCGCTCAATGGTCGCGTTGGCCACCCCTCCGGTCTCGGTGGCGTTCGGGTTGTTGGTCAGGACGCCGGCGGCGCTGATCCCGAGTCCCTCGGCGGAGGCGTTCTCCAGCGAGAGCGCCTCGAAGCTCACGTTCCGCAACACGACGACGTCGTTCTCGGCACCGAGCGTCTGGTTGATGTCGTCGAGGCCGGTCTGGTTCTCTACCGTGAGTCGGTCGATCCTGAGCGCTTCGATCGTGACGTTGTCTATCGTGGCGTTGTCGAGGGTCAGTTCGCCGACCTGCGCGTTCGCGACGGTGACCGGCTGTGTCGTCGCTCCCATCGCTCGGTCGGCGTCGCCGGTGTCGCCGGCGACGACGAGCACAGTCATCGGGGCCGATACGACGATAGCAGTCGCTATCAGTGCGGCTGTCGCTTTCTGTCTCATTCCGATCGAACCTGGAACTCCAGTGACGATAAAGGGCGAGAGCCGTTTCCGGGGCAACGCGACCGTACTCTCCCGCTCGCGCCGATAGGACCGACCTGTCGGCGAGTCGGGTCACGGTACTCGCGCCGGTTCGGATCGCCCGGGTGCTAATCAGACCCTTCGGCTCACTGAGAGACGGGGCGGCAGTCCCGAACGATCGCGTTCCGTGCCGATTCGGCCGAAAGCTCGTCTTACAGCCGCGAAAAAAGCCGGTCAGTCCGCGAGTTCGGTCGATTCCTCGGCCGACACTCGCGCCGGGTGGGTCTCCGCGCCGCCGTCCGCGCGCTCCATCGTGACCACGCGCTGGGGGAAGGGGATCTCGATGTCCGCCTCCGTGAACGCGCGGTAGACGCCCTTGTTCAGCCGGTGGGTCGCCCGGCCGCGCAGGACGGGCGCGGGGATCCAGCAGAGTAGTTCGACGTCGAGCGCCGAATCGCCGAACCCGCGGACCCGGACGCGCGGTTCGGGTTCGTCGAGTACCACGTCCTCGGCGGCCGCGACGTCGAGGAGGGTGTCCTCGACGTGGTCGATGTCGGAGCCGTAGGCGACGCCGACGGCCACGCGGACGCGCCGCTCGCGCTCGGGCGAGGACTCGTTGACGATCGTCGCGGTGTTGAGCACGGAGTTGGGGACGGTCACGAGCAGGTCGTCGCGGGTGCGCAGGACCGTCGAGCGGATAGAGATGTCCTCGACGCGGCCGCGCTCGCCGGATTCGAGGACGACGAAGTCGCCGACCGCGTACGTGCCGTCGGTGTACAGCGCGATCGACCCGAAGAGGTTGGCGATGGTGTCCCGCGCGGCCAGGCCGATGACGATGCCCAGCACGCCCGCCGACGCGAGCAGCGGCGTCACGTCGATCGACCAGTAGGTGAGCACGAGGAACACGGAGGCCCCGAGCAGTAGCGCCGACCAGACGTTCTGGAAGATCGGCGCCATGCGGTTGCCCAGCCGGTCGTCGCTGGTCAGCTCCTGGGAGACGCCCCGGCCCATGCGGGCGAGCTGGACCGCCCAGACGACGGTGACGACCGTCTGCGCCGTCGCGGTCGCGGGGCCGATCCACCCGGGATCGGTCGTCAGCAGTCTCGTCCCCAGATAGCCGCCGGCGGCCAGGACGCTCACGTACAGCGCCGGGTGAACGCTCCGGAAGATCACTCTGTCCACGTCCCCCGGGATCGTCCGCGTGAGCCGACGGATAGCCACGTCGCCCCCGACCTGGATCACCCGTGCGACCAGCAGCGAGAGCCCGACCACGAGGACGACGCTCTGCCAGCGCGGCAGCGCCTGCAGGTCCACCCACAGGTCCGTCGCCAGTTGCGTTTGCATGCGGCACCTACACCGCCAGCATCCATAACTATGCTGTCACCATCCGTGACACGGGCCCTCGCTCGACGCGGGGCGCGAGCGAGTCGCGCAGACCCGAACGCCTTTACCCGCGACGCACGCTCTGCCGCCATGGACCTGCAGGCGACGCTGCTCGCGCTCGTCGTGGGAGTCGTCCAGGGCGTCCTGGAGTGGCTCCCCGTCTCCAGCGAGGGCGGCGTCGCGCTCGTCGTCGCGCTGCTGACCGGCGAGTCGGCGTTCGACGCGACGCAGTTCGCCCTCTTTCTACACGCCGGGACCGCCGCCGCCGCGCTCGCCTTCTACCGCGACGAGGCGGTCGGCCTCCTCGGGTCCGCGCCGTCGTGGCGCCCCCGCGACGCCTTCGGTGCCGACCGCGCGGATCTCACGTTCTACGGGGTCGCGACGCTCGTCTCGGGCGTCGTCGGGCTCTCGATCTACGCCGCGCTCGCCGAGGCCGCCACGGAGCTGGCCGGCGGCGCGTTCGTCGCCGCCGTCGGCGTCCTGCTCGTCGGCACTGGGGCGATCCAGCGGGCCGCCGACCGCTGGGGGCTGGGCGAGCGCGAGACGCCCGGCGCCGTCGACGCCGTGCTCGTCGGGCTCTGCCAGGGGCTCGCGCTCCTCCCCGGCGTCTCGCGGTCGGGGACGACCGTCAGCGCGCTGCTCCTGCGCGGCCACGAGGGCGAGCGCGCGCTGCAACTGTCTTTCCTGCTGTCGATCCCGGCTTCGCTCGGTGCGGGCCTGCTGGTCGTCCTCGACGAGGGCGTCCCGACGGTCCCGCTCCCGCAGGCGGTCCTCGCGCTGGGCGTGAGCGCCGTCGTCGGCTACGTCACCGTCGGCGCGCTGGTCGCGCTGGTCCGCCGGGTCGCCTTCTGGGGCGTCTGCGTCGGCTTCGGCGCGCTGGCGATACTCGGCGGTGGACTGCTCGTCGCGGTCGAAAACGGGTGGCTCGCGCCCGTCGAACACTGGTTGCTCGTCGTCTGAGTGGTCGTCGGCTGACTCCGGCGAAACGACGAGGGCGTGAGGAGGACCGAAGCGCTCGCTCGGGGGGACCGTCTCAGTTCGCTCGCGTCACTTCGTCGCCCGGCGGCCGCGCTCGGCGGCCAGCCGTTCGTGGGCGCGGCGGGTCACCGGAACGGTGACGACGCGCCGGAAGCGAACGGCCGCCGCGGCGACCACGAGGCCGATGCCCAGCGCGGGCTGGGCGAGGACCGCCACCACGGCAACCGCCGCCACGACCGCGATCAGGCTCGCGACGACGACCCGGGCGACGGGATGAGACGCGAGGGAGACCGATGCCACAGTCGATTCGTGGACGGGTTGGCTCATATCTGATCGAAGGGTCGGACCCACCATAAACATAATCTGAAATACATTTCTGTAAGGCGGAATACCGAAACGGATTCCAGTAATCGAGTTATCACGTTCTGGGGCGCGACGAGTCGCAGTCCGTCGGGTCACCCAGACGATTTTATATGCGTCGCGTCGTCATCTTTCGGTAGTCGCGCCATGAGCGGGGACGAAGCGAAACTCGTGGACACCTCGGGCGATTACGCGTTCGTCGTCAGGGACGGCGAGCCGGTCGCGGAGCCGCGCTGGCGCTCATCGCGGGTCGTCCTCACCAGCGAGCGGCTGGTGTTCGCCGACGCCGACGGCAACCAGTCGTTCCCCCACGGCGCCGTCGAACTCGTCGACGACCCCGAGAGCCTGGTCCCCGACGGGTTTCCCGCCGACGGCGCCACCGCCCTGCGCGCCGGCAACCACGCCGTCCTCGTCGACGCGCCCGACGTCGAGGCTTTCGACCGGGAGTACTGCCGCGCCGCGCTGGACACCGAGGTCATCCTCGTCAAACACCCCGCGGTCGTCGGCGGCGTCGTCCAAGACACCGAGTGGTCGAAAGCCCGCTTTCGCTTCGCCGACGACACCGTCAAACTCGCGCTGCCCGGCGGCCGGAGCACCGCCTTCCCCGTCGCGGACGTGGGTACTGTCGAGACCACCACCCAGGGAGTTATGGGTACCGAGCGCCGGGTCGTCCAGCTCGAACACACCGACGAGGAGGGCCGCAGCGTCGAGACGCACTTCTCGGGCACCGACGCCCACTGCCGGGCGCTCGCCCACCTGTTCGAGGCCGTCGTCTCCGACCGCGGGAGCGGCGAGCACGAACTCACCGAGACCGAGAATCAGGTACTGATGGCGCTGTATTCAGGTGTCTCACCCTTCGAGATGAGCGACTTCGTCGGCATCAGCGTCGAGGAAGTCGAGGAGATCTACGGGAAGCTGCTGGAGATGGACGCCGTCGACGAGGTCCGCGTCCGCACCGAGGTGTCGCTCAACGCCCACGGGCGGAACCTCGCCAGCGAAGCGATGAGCGAGCAGTGACGGTTCGTCGCGCAACGAGACCGGGCACTACAATTATTTACACGCGTGACCGGATGATCGACTATGGCGAAGGCGGGTATCCCGGAACTGCCGGGTGTCGACGTTGACGGGATGCGCGAGTACCTCGCGCAGACGGACGTGATATTTGCCGTCCTGTTTGGTTCTCACGCGCGTGGAACGGCGACCGAGTCCTCGGATATCGACATCGCACTCCGCTTCCCCGACGACATTGACGACTACGAACGATTCAAACGGCGAAATCGGATCGATGCCACCCTTCAGCGGTACGCTTCGGGGTTCGTCGATGTAAGTGACGTTGAAGGCTTGCCGACGCACGTGGCACACACCGCGCTGCGCGACGGAATACCTATCGTCGGTAACGAACGGGCGATAGCGGACTACCAGCAACGAGTCGCGGCCGCATACGAGCGCGATCGGTCGGAGCGAGAACAGGAACGACGAGCATTCATTGATCGATTAGCACGAGGTGATGTCTGAATGGCCGATGAATCGGTCGTCACCGACAAACTCCAGCACGTCAACGAGTACACGTCTGATCTGAAGGAGATGCGGGGGATATCGAAAGGCGAGTACACGTCCGACGTTGTCGTTCAACGCGCGTCGAGCGTACGTTCATGAATCTGATCCAGTCCTGCATCGATCTCGCCCAACACATCCGGGCATCGGAGGACCTCGAACCGAGCGGGACGGCCAAACAGGAGATCGAGGCGCTCGGGAACGCCGATATCATCTCACGTGAGACCCAAGAAAAGGTGGAAGAGGCTGTCGGGTTCCGGAACGTGCTCGCTCACCGCTATGGGAATGTAGATCACTATGTCGTCTACCAGACACTTCACGACGATCTCGTCTGGTTCGACCAGTTCCAGCAGGAAGTCGCGCGGTGGTTCCAACAGCACCGGAACTGACCGGTCGGCGTCGCGGTTGCCCAGTTCCACTGCCGATAATCGGCCCACAATGCCTATTGTGGACCGCCGGGAAGCCCCGACAATCGCGGTCGATCTTCCAGCATGAGCAACTCGGAGAAGAAAGTGACGGACATGCAGGGCCGGTACATGCAGGCCGTCGCCGAGGGGCGCCAGCGCGACGACGCCGACTGGCAGTCCTGCCGGATCGTCCTGACCACCGAGCGGCTGGTGTTGATCGCCGACGGGAAACTGACCGTCCCGCTCGCGGACATCGACGAGATCGGCGAGCGCTACGACGTGAACCAGCGCGCCGCGGGGGTCGCGAGCTACCTCGGCCTCCACGTCGGCGACGACGTGGTGCTCGTCTCCGGCGCCGAGCACGCCGAGTTCGAGACGGACTTCTACCACGCCTGTCTCAACGGCGAGGTGCTGTTCGTCGACCACCCCGCCGTCGAGGGCGGCGTCGTCCAGGGCACCGACTGGACGAAAGCCCGCATCCGCATCACCGACGACGACATCCGACTGGCGCTGGCCGACGGCGAGCGCGTCGTCATCGAACGCGACGACATCGGGGAGGTCGAGGAGGACGAGCGCCAGGCCGCCGGGGAGGAGCGCCGGGTCATCGAGGTCGAACACAGCCAGGGCGAGATCAGCGTCGAGACCCACATCACCGGCGGCGAGTACGATCTCTCCGTCCTCTGGCAGGTGCTCGAAGAGGGCGTCGAGCGCAACCGCGCCGACCTGGACCTGGGCCCCGTCGAGGAGCAAGTCGTCATGGCGCTTCACTCCGGGGTCTCGCCGTTCGAGATCCCCGAGTTCGTCGACAGCGACGTCGAGGACATCGAGGCGATCTACGACCGACTGATCGACCTCGACGTGATCGAGGTGGTCCGCGAGCGCACCGAGGTGGAGATGACCGCCCGCGGGCGCTCGGTCGCCGGCGAGACGATGGGCGAGCAATGATTCGAGCGTCTACTGCGAGCACTGGACGACGCGGCGGACGTCGCTCACTGCGGCCGAGCGGTCTCACCCGCCCGCGCGCTCTTCGGTCCGAGTGCCCGTCTCGTCCGATGGTCTGAGACTCGACGCTTCGCCGTCGATGGACAGAAGCAGTCGCGCCATCAGTCCGACGCTCAGGAGGGGCCAGCACGGCGAATATGACGACCTGGGGGAGTACCACCGGTCATCCGGTGGGCCCGATCCGAATGTTTGGAATTCCGATGGGGCGGGACACGGCGCGCGTGAGACCCACCGCCCAGAAACTTGAAAGTGGGCGACCACGACGAATACGTATGAGCATCGATACGGCGGTGGTCCTCGCGGCGGGTGAGGGGACGCGGCTGCGGCCGCTGACTCGCAACCGGCCCAAGCCGATGTTGCCGGCGGCCAACCGGCCGATCCTGAAGTACGTCTTCGACGCGCTCGTCGCGGCCGACGTACGGCAGATCGTGGTCGTGGTGGGGTACAAGCGCGGGCGGGTGCAGGACCACTTCGGCCCGACCTACGCTGGGGTCGACCTGAAGTACGTCACCCAGCACAAGCAACTCGGCAGCGGGCACGCCCTCCATCAAGCCCGCGAGGCCGTCGACGGATCGACGCTGGTCGTCAACGGCGACCGCGTCATCGACGCCAACATCGTCCGCGACGTGGTCGACGAGTTCGAGCGCAGCGGCGATCCCTCGATGGCCGTCCTCGAACGGCCCGAGACCAGCCAGTACGGCGCGGTCGTCCTCCACGAGGGCGACGTGGCCGAACTCGTCGAGAAGCCCGACACCGACGAGTACCGGCTGATCAACGCCGGCGTCTACGCCTTCGAGTCCTCGGTGTTCCCGGCCATCGACGCGACCGAGCGCTCCGACGGCGAACTCGCGCTGACCGACACGATCGGCCGTCTGATGGACGATGGCCGGGTTCGTGGGGTTCGGACCGAGGGGATGTGGGTCGACGCGACCTACCCCTGGGACCTGCTGACGGTGGCCGACGAAGTGCTCGCCCGCGGCCACGTCGACGAGCCACAGCGCGAGGGGGCCACCTGGGTCGACCCGGCCGCGAACGTCCACGACGCGGCGATCCTGCAGGGACCGGTCGTGGTCGGCCCGGACTGCGAGATCGGCCCCGGCGCCGTCGTCGGGCCCAACGCCGCGCTCGGCCAGAACGTCACGGTCGGCGCGAACGCGACGGTCCGGAACTCCGTGCTCGACACCGACACCCGCGTCGAGTCGGGGTCGACACTCATCGACGCGGTGACGGGCCAGGACGTGACGCTGGGCGCCGGGACGGTCGTCCCGGGCGGGCCGGCCGACGTACGCGTCGGTCGCGAAGTGTTCGAGGACCAGCGCCTGGGCGCCGTCGTCGCCGACCGGGTGACCGCGGAGGGCGACGCGAGTTTCTCCCCGGGGACGCTCGTCGGCCCCGACGCCCACATCGGCACCAGCGTCCGCGCGGGCGGACGCATCGCCGGCGGTGCGGAGGTGGTTCGATGAGTGGCTTCGAGACGTGCGAATCGAACGAGGTGACTCGCTAATGTGTGGTATCATCGGCTGTGTGGGCCGCGTGGACGAGACGCTCGACGTGCTCGTCCACGGCCTCTCGAAACTGGAGTATCGCGGCTACGACTCGGCGGGCGTCGCCCTCTCGGGCGACCGCGTCGACGTCTGCAAGAAATCCGGCAAGATCGAGGATCTCAGGGGCGCGCTCGAGTCCCGGTCCATCGGCGGCGCGGCCGGCATCGGCCACACCCGCTGGTCGACCCACGGCCCGCCCACCGACGCCAACGCACACCCCCATCTCGACTGCACGGGTGACGTGGCCGTCGTCCACAACGGCATCATCGAGAACTACCAGTCGCTCCGGGACGAGCTCGCCACTGCGGGCCACACGTTCAAGAGTGACACCGACACCGAGGTCGTCCCCCACCTCGTCGAGGACGCGCTGGCCGACGGGGCCGACAACGAGGCCGCCGTCCGCGAGGCGATCGCGCGGCTCGAGGGGAGCTACGCCGTCGCCGTCGTCGTCTCCGGCGACGACACCATCTACGCCGCGCGCAACGACTCGCCGCTGGTGCTGGGAATCGACGACGGCGACGACGAGCGCGGTCCGGCGTACTACCTCGCCAGTGACGTGCCCGCCTTCCGTGATTTCACCGACCGAGTGGTGTACCTCGCCGACGGCGAGTTCGCGACGCTCTCGGCCGATAGCTGGCGGGTCTCGGACGTCGACGGGAACGCCGTCGACAAGGTCGTCGACACCGTCGACTGGGACCCCGAGGAGACCGGCAAGAGCGGCTACGACCACTTCATGCTCAAGGAGATCCACGAGCAACCGCGCGCGATCCGGCAGTGTCTCCGCGGGCGCGTCGACGAGATGGCTGCCACGGTCGACATCGGCGACCTGGGTGACCTGTTGCCGACCGGCGTCCAGTTCGTCGCCTGCGGGACTTCCTATCACGCTGCCCTCTACGGGGCACAACTGTTGCGGAACGCGGGGATTCCAGCCCACGCGTTCCTCGCCAGCGAGTACGCCACGTCGCCGCCGCCCATCGGCGACGCGCTCGTCGTCGGCGTGACTCAGAGCGGCGAGACCGCCGACACCCTTTCGGCGCTGCGGGAAGCTCGGAAACGGGGTGCGCGGACGCTTGCGGTGACGAATACGGTCGGGTCGACGGTGGCGCGCGAGTGCGACCACGAGTTGTACATCAGGGCCGGCCCGGAGATCGGTGTGGCCGCCTCGAAGACCTTCGCTTCGCAACTGGCCGCGCTGAACCTGTTCACCTTGGGGACGACGCGTGTAGATGGTGTTCGTGATACCATCGGGGCGCTGCGGGACCTTCCGAGTAACATTCAGACGATTCTGGACGAGTCCCGGGCAGAGGCTGTGGCCGAGGAGTACGTCGACAGCAACGCTTACTTTTTCATCGGCCGTGGGCTGCAGTATCCGGTTGCATTGGAAGGCGCGCTGAAGATGAAAGAGATCACTTACAAGCACGCCGAAGGGTTCGCTGCGGGAGAGTTGAAGCACGGGCCCCTGGCGCTAGTTACGGAGGACACTCCCGTGTTCGCCGTGGTTACCGGTGATGGAGAGATGGCGAGGAAGACCATCGGGAACGTCAAAGAGGTGGAGGCGAGGGACGCGCCCGTGGTTGCGGTTACAGACGGTCAGTCGGACGTGGGGCGGTATGCTGATGAGGTGTTAGAGGTGCCTGAGACGCATCCGCAGGCCGCAGCCGTGTTAGCGAACGTGCAGTTACAGCTGGTGTCGTACCACGTGGCGGATAAGCTGGGGCGGTCGATCGACAAGCCGCGGAATCTGGCGAAGAGCGTGACGGTAGAGTGAGCGAGACGGAGTGTCCCGAGTTCAGCTGGACGCCGACTGTAGCCGGTACTACCGATATTGCCATTGCTGGGCGAAAACCTCAAAACCCTGAAACCGCTGATCGCGACTAATGCCGGCCGGCGATCAGAGACAACTGACTCGTCTGGACGAGACAGACTAGTTCACTGATGAGGATTAGAGATGTGGTCGAGGCGGCGCTCGCCCGGACCGGCTTTGACCGTGTGGTACAGTCTCACCGGATGCTCGCGGCGACTATCGACGACGACGTTCGGACGGTCTTGGATGTCGGGTGCGGGGACGGACATCGATTGCAGAACGTTCTGGGTGACGACTCAGATCGTAGTTGCTATGGTGTCGATATCTACGGGCCAGACCTCAGAACGGCCGCACACTGGTACAACGGCGTGATCAGAGCCGATGGAACTCAGTTGCCAGTCGTGGAGGGTGGCGTCGATTGTATCGTGGCGCTAGACTTCATCGAACATTTACAAAAGGAACGGGGCCAGGCATTCCTTTCGGAGATAGAACGGGCCGCTGACAAGCAAGTGATCGTCTTTACGCCAGTCGGATTCCAACCACAGGAACCCTACGACGGGAACGAGTTTCAACGTCATCGCTCGGGTTGGACGCCTGCGGAGTTCAGATCGCGAGGGTACGACGTTCTCGGCGCGAACGGACTCGGGCCATTCCGAGGGCGGCGCGGCGACATCGTCGGGTCTTCTCGGCCAGTGCGGGCGATTAGTTACACGCTGACACACGCGACACAGGCACTCGCCTACACCGCTCCGAGCGCAGCATACCAGATGGTCTGTCACAAACGGCTCGATTGACCCCGTGACCGACAGAGCAAAGGCCGGCCCGGGCAAGCGTTGCACCATGTCTCCCGTCTCGCATCGACACGTTCGCATCCGAACGATTCAAAAACCAAAGCACGATTCGCGCCGCCCCCACCACCCTATTTCGACAGTTACGTCTGAATCTACGCAGACCGACTGTGGGAGGTGTCATTCCCAGGATGGTGGACCGTTCCGTCGGTGCGTCCGGCGATACGGCCACACGACAGTGGGCCGAAGTATATCTTCTTCAATATGATCCGGCGCGTTCTCGGCGCCGAGCCGATCCGGCGTCCGCTTGCACTCGTTGCTCGGGCGCTTGATTTCTGTAGGCACGAACAAATGATCGCGGAGTACAGGACCGAATACGAGGTCGCTCAGTCGTTTGAATTCCAAGGGCGATCAACTAAACTTTCAGGTAGTGGAAATATACGTATCGGCGAACACGGACACGTTTCGGGAGGTGCTCACTTTCACGCCTATCACGGAACGACAGTCGAGATCGGGGACTTCGTCCGAATCGGTTCTAACGTGACAATGCAGACGGTGAACTATGCTCCGGACCAGGAGTTTCAACGGCCCGAGTCGGCCGTCTCGTACCAGACCGGCGACATTCAGGTGGGCGATGGCGTTTGGATCGGCAACAACGTGTTTATTGTTGAAGGAACCACAATCGGTTCCGACTCGGTCGTTGCCGCGAACGCCGTGGTTTCTGACGATGTCCCCTCAGGCGTCGTCGCCGGTGGCGTCCCCGCACGAACTATTCGGGAGCGAATGCAACGGAGCGGGTGACCGATGAAAGTCCCGCTCCGCTCGCTCGCCAGCCGACTGGAGCGTGTGTACGCTCCTCCGGTGAGAACTATTTTTCAGGTACTGGGCGTGGAGTCCCATCTCATTAAGCGGTATCTCGACTGGCTCTCACCACAGAGTGTCACGGTGGCGGGCACGTGCGCTTCGTTCTGTCTCCGCACGACCGGCGACCTCGCATACGTTCGTGAGGTGCCTGAACGCGATGTTATCCGGGACGTGCTGGCCGAGATACGGTCCGACGACGTGTTCTTCGACATCGGCGCCAATGTCGGTATGTACGCCTGTTTCGTCGGCCAGCGGCTGACCGAGGGCCGGGTTGTGGCCTTCGAACCGACACCGGCAGCTATGAGTCGACTTCGGCACAACCTGAAACTCAACGAGATTGATCCCGCGAGCTGCCTCGACGTAGCGCTGTCAGATTCGGCCGGGTCCGCCGAGTTCGTCCTCCGAGGGTCGCGTGGCAGTGAGTCGGGGGCGGTCACGGATAGCGGAACTGATGGGAATATCAGTGTCCAGACGGTCATTGGCGACAGATTAGTCGCCGGGGGCGAAGTTCCACAACCGTCCGTACTCAAAATCGACGTCGAAGGTGGTGAAATGGGTGTTCTCCGTGGAATGCGTGACACGCTTTCAGACCCAACACTTCGGCTCGTCTACTGCGAGATCCACGATGACAAAGGCACCGACCGAGGCCACACCGACACGGACGTTCGCAGTCTGCTCACGGGACACGACTTCGAAATCAGTCACCTCGTCGGACCGTCACACCGCCCGATCCTCAAAGCGAAGCGGTCCCAGGCGGGTTCGTCGGACGAAACGATTTAGTCATTCATCACCACTGGTAACTATGGATCTCGTCTGGCTTGTTCTCGACTCGGTCGGGTTTACGCATACATCGTTCGCACCCGATGGTCCCGCGACTACGCCCGATATCTCGACCCTGGCCGACGAACACGGACGGGTATTTACACGAGCATACGCCCCAGGACCTGCCAGCCCCTCCTCCCATGGGTCGATGCTGACCGGCGCACTTCCGTCGCAAACTGGAATGACTGAGGCACAACCGTTCTTCGATGGCGAAACACTGACTGTTCCCGAGGCGCTGTCAGATACCCATACGACGTACCTCACCAGTGTGAATCCGTTTTTATTCAACGGATTAGCAGCTGAATTCGATAGTAGCGATGACCTCGCACGGCGGCAGTACATGATCTTCACGGATGCGGAGGACCCGCGTGCGTTCGCTCAAACCGCCAACGGTGACACCACGCTCGAACGACTCGTCGAACTCATCGCGCGAAGCGACCGACCGTTTCGTTCGCTGGTCAACGCAATGAGCTACAAGTACTGGGATCGTTTCCACAACGAGTTCATACCTGATAGCGTTGCCGGTCCTGATGGCGCGTATAAATACGCTGTAGCGATAAACGAACAAATCAGCTCGGAGCTATCGGCTCCAAGCGACTCGTTTATTCTCGCGAACTACATGGATGCGCACCCTCCCTTCGACGTGAGTGAGAGCGTCCTGTCCGATATCGAGACTGAGTACGACCGCTCGGAGCTGCCGGTCGGCGTTCGAGCGGAGGACACCGACGAATATGACAATCAGGCGATGGAAACGCTCTATCGCGCAAGTATCCGCGAACTCGATTCCCAGGTGGCCCCACTGGTCGACGAGCTCGTCGACCAGGGGACGTTCGTCGTGGTGACCGCCGACCACGGTCCACGATTCGGACGGAGAAACTATCTCACCGAGGAACGACTCCACGTCCCATTAGTCCTGTTCGGGCCTGGCGTCGAGTCTGAAACCATTGAACATACCGTCTCGTTGCGCTCTCTCGCCCGGACTACTGCGATGGCTGCGACGGGTTCCGATCTCGGCTTCGACGGCGTTGACCTCCGCTCGGTCGAGAAGGACCAAATTGCCGAAACTGAGTACATCCATCATAACAGTGGCGATGTCGGACCGGTCAACCCGTACGGTAGTTCGGACGAAGCCCGATACGACCTCCGACTTCGTTTCGGCGAAGCTACACTCGCTGTGGTCGATGGTGCAAAGACCGAAGCGAGAGGTTCCGAGACAGTTCTGGAGGAGCTACGTGAGCGCGCCAAGATGCTCCGGGCACGAAGCTCCAAACTGAGCGGAGACGATGTCGAGTATGGACGGGAGACTGAGCAACGCCTCGAAGACCTCGGATACCTGTGATACCCGCTTGGACAAAGCCCCTACCGATGTTGGGCGAACGTCCGCCTGGTCCACGCCCCGTAGTCGGAGAGTTCCCATCCCACCCTAGCTGCGGGCCACGCTCCGTTGACCCGAGGTAACGTCAGCGGGTCATAGTCCGCGGTCACGAGTCCCGGTTCGACCGTGACTCCCCATTCGTGGTGCTCACCGACGAGTCGGCGGACTGCCTGATCGTACTTCCCGCCGGGATAACAAAACGTGTTCACTTCGATGTCGAGGCGTGCTTCGAGTCGGTCCTTGGCGTCGTTGACTTCCGTCCTGATGGCCTGCTCGTTTAGTGAGGGCAGGTTGGCGTGGGTGAGGCTGTGATTGCCGATGGTGACGAGCGGATCTGTGGCCAGTTCGTCGAGATTGCTCCACGAGAGCATCGCCACCGATTCGTTGTAACCGTCCTGCCGCCACGATCCACCCACTTTCCCGGGGACGACAAATAGCGTCGCCGGAGCGTCGAACAGTCGCAATTCCGGAAGCGCACTACTCCTGAAATTATCGTAGCCATCGTCAAACGTGAGAGCAAACCGCTTTTGATCGGGTGCCGACTCTGTCAGCAATCTCTCCAGCGAGACTACCGTTCCGACCTCTGTCAACCGCTTCAACTGACGGCGGAACGCCGCCCGCGTAAACCGGCAATGACCTGGGTTTCCGAACCGCTCCCTCACGGAGTGATACATCAAGATCCCGTCACCCGTCCCAGTGAATCCAAGTCCGAGGGTCGTACTCACTCCCGCACAGATATCCCAGAAGCGTCGGCGGGCACGTCCCATTGTCTCTAAGTTCTGCGGCCCACACATGACTGTTCGGTTCGCTCTCTCGGTCTATCGGGGGAGTACGACCGCGAGATTTACATCCCTAACGACGCTTGCACAGACAATGATCGAGCCCCACGGCGGCCGGCTCGTCGACCGCGTGGCGACTGGTGACCGATCTGAGCACCTCCAAGATAGAGCCGGTGGTCAGCCGCGGATATCCCTCTCGCCCAGTCAATATCAGGATGCGCGTAACATCGCAAACGGCCGATACAGTCCCCTGACCGGATTCCTATCACGCAACGACTTTCGGAAAGTCGTTGCCGATATGACGCTCGAGGACGGAACTGTCTGGTCGCTTCCAATCGTCTTAGATGTCGACAGTGATACCGCAGCGTCTGTTACGCCCGGCGAATACGCGGCACTGCAAGGCCCCACCGGCGAGACGGTCGGTTTCATCGAAGTCGACGATATCTACGGATATAACGAAAGTGACGTCGCGCGGTCGGTGTTCGGAACTGATGATGAGGGCCACCCGGGAGTCGCGTCGCTCTACGACCTCGGAGACATTTTAGTCGGCGGGACAATCGAACTGTTCGACACGGATCGCAACAGGGAAACGAATCTCTCTCCGGCGGAGTCGCGAGTCCTGTTCAAAAAATACGGTTGGGAGACAGTCACCGGGTTTCAGACCCGAAACGCACCCCATCGCGCTCACGAGTACATTCAGAAGTCCGCTCTCGAGTTCGTCGACGGACTGTTCGTGCAACCGAAAATCGGGGCGAAAAAAGGTGGTGACTACCGTGACGAAGTGATCCTTGGTGCCTACCAGGCGCTCATAGACGAGTACTACCCCACGGAGAGTGTCGCGCTTGCGGCGTTCCCGAGCGAAATGCGGTACGCTGGTCCACGCGAGGCGGTGTTCGATGCCATCGTCCGAAAGAATCACGGCTGCACACACTTCATCGTCGGCCGCGACCACGCCGGTGTCGGCGACTACTACGACAGTTTCGACCCGCATCGGGTGTTTGACGACGTATCGGACATCGGTATCACGCCCGTCTTCTTCCACTATGCGTTCTACTGTAATGCCTGCGACGAGATGACATCGGAGAAAACCTGTCCCCACGATGACGACGAACGAGTCTACCCAAGCGGTACCCGCATCCGGAAGAAGATCCAAGCGGGGGCAACACCCTCTCGCAAAGTCGTGCGACCAGAGGTGGCTAGATTTATATTAGAAACCGAACAACCATTTACGGATAAATGAGTTTCACACTTTGGTTCATGGGTCGACCCGCCGCCGGGAAATCGACGCTCGCCAAGCAGGTTGAAACCGTCCTTAGAGAGCGGGGCGTACGACTCGAAAATTTAGATGGCGACGAGATACGGACGAATCTCCATCCCGACCTCGGATTCACAAAGGAGGAACGAGCGATAAACAATCGCCGGACCGCGTTCATCAGCAAGTTGCTGAACCGAAACGGAATCGCGACCATCGTCGCGATGATAACTCCGTTCCGGGATGCCCAGCAGACCGCTCGCGAGATCGTCGAGGAACACGCTAATTTCGTCCTCATATATGTTAAATGTTCGGTGGAAACCGCCGCTAACCGCGACCCCAAAGGACTGTACGAACGGGCAAAATCGGGGAAGATCGATAATTTCACCGGCGTCAGTCACCCGTTCCAAGAGCCTATCAAACCGGACATCATTATCGATGCTGAGACACAGAGCGTCGACGAGTGCGTCAAGGAGGTGCTCGACCACGTCGAGGCGCGTGACATCATAGACGAGACCCCAAGCGAGGACTACGAATTCGATATAACACGTAGAAGAGAGGCAGAGATCAAGTCCCGCCTCGAAGACCTCGGATACCTCGAATAGTCGGCGGGCAACCGGAGGCGAGTTCCCCACACACGACGCATGAATCGCCGGAAATTCATCACGGATGTCGGCTCGTCCCTCGCACGATACACAGTGACCTTCACCCGTGGGGTGCTGCTCATCCCGCTGATCGTGCGCATCATGGGAATCGAGAGCTACGGCGTCTGGGTTGGTGTGCTCGGCGTGTCGAGTATCCTTTCGACACTCGGAACACTTAATCTAGGTAGCGCGCTAGTCCGATACGCCCCGTCCGCGGACACCAGCGAGCGTGTTCTCGTCGAAACGCTCGTGCTTGCGGTCGCAGCGACGACGCTCCTCGCGGCGGGCTACGTGGCTGTCGGGTTGAGCGCCTCGTGGTTGATCGGAGATGTCGGCACCGACATCATCCTCGCCAGCGGGTCGTACATCATTGCGAACGGATTCCGTCAGTTGACACAGTCGTATCTGCGAGCGCTCGACCGGATCAAGCTCCACGAGTCGGTTACGACGCTCAAGACCCTCTCGGACATCGGTGGGCTGGTCCTGGCGTTCGGGGTCTTTCGCTCGGTTGCCGTCGGGTTCCTCGCACTGTCAGCCGTCTCTGTTCTGATCGGGTTCACAGTGCTGTTCGCTTTCCTCCCTGGGCACCGGGTACGGCCGCGGATGGCCCCCCTGGAGCGATATTTGCGATTTAGCCTCCCGCTGGTCCCACAGACTCTGTCGAGCCGCCTGATCCGCAACGGGGACCGGTATCTCGTGCTCGTGTTTGTCGGTCCGACCGCGGCCGGAATTTACAGTGTCGCCAGTGTCGCTGGGAAGATGCTCGAAGACATCAGCAAGACGATCAACCCGGCACTGCTTCCAGCTGTCGTGCGCGAATGGGACGCGGGCAACTGGGACTCACTCAGGGAACTTTACAACCGCGTCCTCCGGTGGTACGTGCTGTTTGCCGTCCCCGCACTCGCTGGAATCGCCGTCCTCGCTGGCGATATCATCGCCGTGCTGATTTCGGCGCCGACCACGCGCTCCGTAGAGTCCTACGTCCTGACGATGGGTGTCGCCTACGTGATCAGCGGTTTCAACACCCCGTTCGGTGCTGTTTTCCAGGCCGATGAAAAAACGCGGGACTTTGGAATGCTTTACGCCGGTGCGGCGGTGTTGAACGTGTTCGGGAACCTCCTGCTGATTCCGCTCTATGGCGTCGCGGCCGCAGTCGCGACCACCGCCCTTACCTATCTCATCGTTACCGGTCAGATGTACCGCCTGGCGGCGCGGCTGTTCACGTTCCGGTTCCCGTGGGCGGCACTCGTTCACGCCGCTGTCGGGTCGGCGCTGATGGTCGCGGTGCTACACGTGGTCCCGACGCCCGCGGCATCTCTCTACCGGTTAGTTTTTGTCCCGGCTGTCGGGGTGTTGGCGTATACGTGTTCTCTCCTCGCAATGGGCGCACTCACAGAGGATGAAAAACACTACCTGCGTTCGATCGCCGCGTACATCGACGGATGAAACTGGCTACTAATCCAGCCAGTGGTCGAGGTTTCGCCCGGTGTACTCTTCGAGTCCCGACACGTCCTCTCGGTATATCTCTGCGAGTTCCGCTTGCATCTTCGCCGAGGGACCTTCATCGTACTCCGTTGTGGTCATCAACGCGTTTTGGACGGTGTCGTGGAGCGGACGGACGGCTTCGATGACTGACCTCGGGGCGACGTTCGTGAAGTGGTGCATCAACAACTCGTAGTATTGGCCGGTTGCCCGGGCCTCGTTGACGCGCCGGTCGAGAATCGACGGATCAAACGCGCTATCGACGCCGACGAGGTCGTAAACTCCCCTGAGATAGGCCTCGTCGTCGCTGACAAGGTCGTCGAAAAAGAGGACAGTTATCTGGTCGTCATCGAAGTACTCCCGGTACCGCTGGATGTGCTGGTGGTAGAATCCAGGGACGATCCAGTTCCGGTAGAAGTCCGGACTGTGCAGGGCCGTCTCGAACGACACCGCTACCTTGTCACGCCCTTTCAAATGCCAGTAGTGAGAGAATGCCCTCCTGATCGGGTCTCGAACACAAAACAATAATTGCACGTCAGGGTCGTCGTCGGCGAGCCGTCGGGGAGCAGCGTGTGAACGGATGTAGGAGGGGGTCTCCTCGCCAACAACGGACTCCCCGTCGTAGTGATCGTAGTGCGACAGATACCATTCGCGGCCACGGTGGTAGTTCAGGCCGTCAAAGTAGTTGATCGAATCGATATTGTGACCGTCTTTGTGAGGCATCAACACATCCGGGTGCTCCCGAAGACCGCGATACAGCCATGTGGTTCCGGTCTTCTGTGTACCAGCGATAACAAAATCGGGACCAGAAACGCCGCTCATACCTTCCTCATGCTCGACGGTTCTGATAACGCTATCGGGTACGGACGTCTTCTTCTACCGGCGAACGTCGGGACAACTCAACAGCATCTACTGTACCGTGGTGTGGGGAGGGACGTCACCGGGTTCACAGCCCGCTTCCGTCCGGTTCAGGGACTCTGGACTCGTATCCGAGGGCACGCAGGCGGTCGTGAACGGTCTCGTCTGCAATGCGGTTGAACCCAATCGGTTGCTCGGAAACAGTGTCGCGTCGCTCTTCTGCGGGGATCTCGAGCCACGGGACCGTATACAACTCCTCGGTTTTGAGACCGTGTGGATGGCCGATCCATCGTTTTCCGAACGGCACGACTTGCTCCCCGAGTAACTCACCATGGTCCGCAGAGACCACCGACTTGCCGTCGAGTTTGGTCTGGAGACGGCCGACGGCCTCCAGCACGATGTCGAGTGTCTCGGAGTACGCCTGCTGAGACTCTTCCCAAGAGACGAGTCCCCGCTCGACGGCCCCAACCCAGTTCGTCTCCGTCGTCTGTTCGACCTCTCTCTCCTCGAAGTTCGTGAATGGGTGATACCCGCGGATGTCCACCCGTTCGTAACACGCCTCGGCAGTCGGCCCCAGATATGGGATATGTGGTTGCATGAAGTGAACGATCAGGCGCTTGTTTCCATGGGTTTCGTTGGCTTCAATCGCCGCATCGACGACTTCTGACGGGGGCACCGTTCCTGGATTCTCCTCCCAGCGGTCGAGGAGCGGATTGACTGTATAGAAGATGTCTTCCGAGAGTTTCCCTACGTGTGGATTGGCAGTGACGTAGACAGTATCGTGTAACTCACGGTCGAGGAAGTTCTCCTCGATAAATTCCATGCTATTTCCGCCCTTCGAGTGGACTGCGGAGAGGCCTCCTGCTATCGTGTTCTGCTCAGCGAAGTAGTCGTATCGACAGGCATCTAGCAAAATGAGGTTGTCCCAGTCTCGCGCCATGACATCGATTCCGGACCCGTGTCTCGCGCGAAACCGACGGTTGTGGTGCCAGTATATTGGCCGTCTCGCGACCCGTTTTATACCTTTGACAAACAGACTCGGGTCTCGCACAGCCCGCCTCGCGTTCTCGATAGTGAACAGCCCCGGCATCCGATTGTACTTTTTGTAACGAGTCGCTTCAATCTACCCGATCCCCATTTTGCGCTCGTTGGTACCGCTCGCTCTTTTGTAGCACCCGCCAGGCCTTCGATTGAGCCCGAAGAAGGCGTTTTCGTGCAACAGATTTTACATCCTAAAGACATGTTCCGCGTGGAGGCCGGCCGTCATATTCCGGGTATCGAATATCAGCGATGCGGCGTCGACGAGCCACTCCGTGTCCAGGTCGGAGTGATCGGTTGCAACCACGACACAATCCGCTTCTGCGACTCGTTCTTCGGTGAGCGTGACCGACCGGCGCGTCCCCCCACCGAGTTCGAACGAGGGGACGTGAGGGTCGTGATAGCTCACATCCGTGTGCCATTCTTCCAGAGCCTCGATGATGTCCAGAGCGGGTGACTCCCGGATGTCCGAGACATCCGGTTTATACGCGACTCCGAGTACGAGGATATCCGCCGTCGATGGCACGATTCCGTGATCGTTGAGCAGTTTGATCACACGCTGGACAGCGTATTCGGGCATCTCCCGGTTGATAGTATCGGCTAGCTGGATGAATCGCGTGTCGATACCTTGCGTGCTGGCCTTCCAAGAAAGGTAGAATGGGTCAATCGGAATACAGTGGCCCCCCAGTCCAGGACCTGGATAAAAAGACATAAATCCGAACGGCTTGGTCTCGGCTGCTTCGATGACGTTCCAGATGTTCACTTCAAGTTCGTGGGCCACCTGTGCGAGTTCGTTTATAAGTCCGATATTCACCGCCCGGAATGTGTTCTCGAGTAGTTTGACTACTTCTGCTTCCATCGCGGTATCAACACGGACGATTTCCTCGAAGACAGGTTCGTACAACGCCATCGCGCGATCGCCACAGGCAGCTGTGACACCTCCCAGTACCTTCGGGATATCACGCGGTCGGTACTCCCCGTTCCCTGGGTCTATTCGTTCGGGCGAGAACGCGAGATAAACGTCCTCACCGATAGTCAAGCCGTTCGAAGCGAGCGTATCACCGACGACCTCTTCGGTGGCCCCAGGATAGACAGTGCTCTCGAGTACGACCGTACATCCGTCGGGCAACACCGGTTCGAGTCGCTCTGCGGCATCCAACACGTACGAGAGGTCCGGTGTATCTGTCTTTTTCAACGGTGTCGGTACACAGATCGCGACGCCATCGACATCGGCCAAGGCTGCGTAATCGGTGGTGAATTCGATGCCGGTCGAGACCGCTGCCTGAATTCGATCGTCGTCGACATCGTTGATCCGAGTTTTTCCATCTTCGAGTTGAGCCACGGTCTCTCGGTCCACGTCGACGCCGATGACCTCGTACCCTGCATCGTGCATCGCGAGGGCAGTCGGGAGGCCAATGTACCCGAGTCCAACGACGCCGACACGGCCCAACTGTGCCATGGTCAAGATAGCGCGATGGGTGCTTGTGAATGTTTTCACTATCTCGACGGTGGTGTTTAGTTAGTGGCATTATGCCAGCGAGCAAAGGTTTGAAGCCATGATTCGGCGGTTTCCGGTTCAACGTGACTGAAGCAGTTCGAAAACGACGA
>ENA-ORCO01000392-ORCO01000392.1-marine-metagenome-genome-assembly--contig:-NODE-392-length-23025-cov-4.766341_pt1 | contig 23025 bp, 23 predicted proteins | sample MGYA00248633_ERZ508508 | MGnify/ENA primary metagenome ERZ508508 (study PRJEB26179, sample SAMN06268845) | marine metagenome | isolation source: A23 P1 aerobic enrichment on pine of planktonic cells taken...
CCCGGACGGGCTTGTAGGGAGTCCAGTGGTTCCCCGACGCGACCATCACCATCGCCTGACACCCCGAGAGCGCGTAGCGTTCCCTGTCCGCCCAGGAGAGCGTGTGGGCGTGGTTGTGCGGGTCGACCCAGGGGACGTTCAGGAGGTCCGTCGGCGGGTCGAACCGCTCGTCGTCGGCCGCCTCCAGGTAGGCGGCGTCGGTCGGACGCGACGTGGGATGGTTCGGTGCCACGGCCGGAGGAACGCCAGCGAGAGTATTCAGTGTTTGGAGCCCCGAACGCCGCCTCACAGCGGCGGAAAGCCAGTCCCGACTCGGGACGGACAGGTGGGCCCGCCGTCAGCGGCCGACCGGCGACGGGTCGTGAGGACGACCACGGGTGAGAACCTCTGCCAAGAATTTATGAGGCACCCCACAGAGGGTGTACCCATGTCCTTACTCATCGGTACCGACGCGGGCCTGTACCGGGTCACAGACGTCCCCTTCGAGCGGGGCGACGTCGAACAGGTGCTGGACTGCGAGGTCGTCACGGCGGTACAGACGTTCGATCACGCCGAGGGCGTGTTCGTCGCCTCGACGACCGGCGCCTACCGGTCGCTCGACGGCGGCGACACGTGGGATGATCTGGGGGTCCCGCTCGGCGACCGGTTCTGGCACGCCGGCACGAGCGAGGTGTGGTCGATCCAGGTGACGCCCGAGGCCATCTACGCCGGAACGAACGACCCCTACGTGTTCCGCTCGGTCGACGGCGGCGAGTCGTGGGCCGAGTGCAAGGGCTTCCGGGACCTGCCGTCCCGCGGGCACTGGGAGTCGCCGATCGATCCCCACTACGCCCGGCTCCGCACGCTCGAATCGGTCCCTGGACGGCCCGAACAGTTGATCGCCGGCGTCGAGGCCGGCGGCATCCACGTCAGCTACGACGGCGGGCAGACCTGGGAGGACCGACGAGACACCATCGTCGACGACGTCCACCAGGTGTACCCGATTTCGGAGGACGTCTGGCTGGCGGCGACTGGCTACCTCGATCACAACCTGGAGAACCTCGGGCTGGGCCACGCGGTCGCGGACGGCGGACTCCACCGGACCGTCGACGGCGGGGAGTCCTGGGAGCGCATCGACCGGGGCAACGACTTCTCGTACATCCGCGAGGTGTTCGTCCACGACGGCACCGTCTTCTTCGGCGGCGGCCAGGAGGCGCCGCCCGCCTGGGTCGAGGACGAGCACGACGCGGCCCTGTTCGAGTCGACCAACTTCGGCCGGGACTGGGAGCGGGTCTCCTACCCGGGCGAACCCCACGAGGTCGTCGAGACCTGGACGACCTACGACGGCGACCCCATCTGTGGCTCCGGGCTGTTCGACGTGCCCGACGCCCGCGACGACGTGCGCGGCCGCATCATGCGACGCACCGACGACGGCGACTACGAGGCCGTCGGCCGCGTCGACGCCAACGTCAGCCGGATCGAGGGGGTCTGAGTATGGGGGACGGAGACACGTCGCCACCCTCGGCGCTCGGGCGACTCCTCTACAGCGGCGTCCTCGCGTACATGGCGCTGGACGGCTTCCGGAACAACGAGAAACGCGTCGAGGTCGCCGCGGACAGCGGCGTTCCGATGGCCGACGTGACGGTCCCGTTCGTCACGGGGATGCTGTTCGTCGCCAACCTCGGGGTCGCGTTCTGGAAGTACCCCCGCGCCTCCGCCGGCGCGCTGATCGTCTTCTTCCTCGGGACGACGCCCGCCATCCACAACTTCTGGACGATGGAGGGTCAGGAGCGCCAGGGGAACAAGATCAACTTCCTGAAGAACCTCGCCCTGATCGGCGGCGCCGTCGTCCTCCTCGACGCCGCGGACCGCCAGGCCCGCGAGGACTGAGCCGCGACCGCCGTCCCGCCGCCCACCGCGTCCCACCGGGCGACCGAACCCGTCGTCCGGTCGCTCGACCGGAGAAGCGGCCGCGATTGCCGATTTTTACTCGATGGTAAAACATATCCCGGCGCGGCCGCCAGTGGCGGGTATGGTAGACGTAGCAGTCGTCGGCGGCGGTCCCGCCGGCCTGAGCGCAGGACTGTACGCGGCGAAAAACGACCTCGACACCGTGGTCTTCGACACCGACGAGTCGTGGATGCACAAGGCCCACCTGTTCAATTACCCCGCGATCCGGAGCATCAGCGGCGACGAGTTCCTCGAAGTCACGCGCGGGCAGGTCGAGGACCGCGGCGCCGACCTCGAAGACGCCGAGGTGACGGCCGTCGAGGAGACGGACGACGGGTTCGCCGTCCACACCGACGACGAGGAGTACGCCGCCGACTACGTCGTGCTCGCGACCGGCGGCGACCGCGAACTGGCCGAGGACCTGGGGTGCGAGTTCACCGACGAGGACGTCGTCGACGTGACCGTCGACATGGAGACCTCCGTCGAGGGCGTCTACGCCACCGGCGCGATGGGGCGCGCCGAGAAGTGGCAGGCCGTCATCGCCGCCGGCGACGGCGCCGCCGCCGTGCTGGACATCCTCTCGACTGAGAAAGGGGAGTACTACCACGACTTCGACATGCCGTCGGACGTGCCCGACCTGTAGCTCGGCCCGTTCTCCTGTTTCTCCCGTTCGACGCCCCGCCAGCGGCGCGTTCGACCGCCTGGATTTATCATCGTCGTCCGTGAACGTAGCGCCATGACCGAACTCGTGGTCGGGACGGACACGGTCGAATCGAGCGAGGCGCTGGCGGCGTACCTGTCGGACGTCGTCGAGCCGGAAGACACGATCTACGTCGTCAACTCCCTGGAGGGCGGCGACGACACCAGCGGCGAGGACGTTCGCACCGGCGAGGCGGCCATCGAGGCCGTCGTCGACGCGCTCGTCGACGTGCCGGTCAGCGTCGAGACCCACCAGTTCGTCCGCGGCAACGAACCCGTCGAGGACCTGATGACGTTCGCGCAGGAGATCGACGCCGACGAGTTCGTCGTCGGCATCCGCAAGCGGACGCCCGTGGGGAAGGTCGTGTTCGGGTCGACGGGCCAGAACCTCCTGCTCGGGACCGACCGGCCGGTGCGGTGCGTCCCGCTGGTGGAGAGCTAGGGTCCCAGCCGGGCCACTGCGGGATGGTCGACGAGGCCGGTTACACTCGTGTCCCCCGATTACTCGCACGTCCGCGAGCGCCTATGAGGGTAGGGTCCCTCGGTCGAACTGACGCGTGACGCGAGTCACGGAGACACTACCAATGAACGTACTCTTGCTCGGTGCGAGCGGCATGATCGGACAGCGTATCGCAGACGAACTCCTCGACCGCGACCACGCGGTGACGGGCACCTCCCGCAGCGGCGCGGTCGACGGCGTCGCGGGCGACGGCTTCGACACACTCGCGCTCGACGCGACCGACGCCGACGAGGTCGCCGACGCGGCCGCGGACCACGACGCCGTCATCTCCGCGCTCGGCCCCGCCGAGGACGCCGACCTGGACATCCTCGTCGAGATGGCCGACGCGACCCTCGACGGGCTCCGCGCCAGCGAGACCGACCGCCTGCTGTGGGTCGGCGGCGCCGGCAGCCTCTACGTCGCCGAGGACACCCAGTTCATCGAGACCGAGGACTTCCCGGACGAGCTCGTCCCGCTGGCGCAGGCCCACATCGACGCCTTCGAGGTCGTCCGCGAGGCCGACGATATCGAGTGGTCGTACCTCGCCCCGCCGGGGATCATCGAGCCCGGCGAGCGCACCGGCGACTACCGCACCGCCGAAGGCGAACTCGTCGTCGACGACGAGGGCGACTCCTACATCACCTGCGAGGACTACGCCGTCGCCGTCGCCGACGAACTCGAAGCCCCGCAGTTCGTCCACACGCACCTCGGCGTCGGCTACTGACGACCGAAGCACCCGTTCCGTTCGCGGTCACACGCTCCCCGTTCCCCCGAGCGGGGCTCCGCCGGCACGGCGGTCCCGCGCTACCCCCAGTGGGCGACCGACTCCCCCCGTTTTCGGTCGCGGCCTCGCGGCCACAAAACTGATTCCGTCGTTCTCCGAAGCGACGGCTACGCAGACAGATGCCCTCCGTTCCCCGCCGGTTGCCGAGCGACTGGGAGTCCTGGCAGGCCGCGACGCTGCTCGCGCTCGCGATCTGGATACTGGCCGAGACCAGTCAGTTCTGGCTGATGAGCGCCCTCCAGTCGGTGGCCTGGTCGCTCCACGGGACCGTCCCCGGCGTCCCGCAGGCGAGTCTGGACCAGGTCCGACCCGTCGTGAACGGCTTCGCCGCGATGTGGCTCCCGGTCGCTCTCTGCACGTTCTTCCTCGGGTTCTTCGCCTTCCACGCCGAGTCCGAACGGCGCCGCGAGACCGAGGAGCGGTGATCGCGTCGGGAGGCTGTCTCCGCAAGGATTAGGAGGGGAACCCGTGAAGCGTCGGGCATGACACGAGCGAACCTCGCGGACGCGAGCGACACCCTCGCATCGGCGGTCGACGAGACGAGCGACGACGACGCGGCCGAGCGCCTGACCAGCCTCGCCGACCAGCTCGACAGCCTCGCCACGCGCGACCGCGACCCCGACCACGGCCGGCTGGCCCGCATCGAGAACGCGCTCAACGACCTCGAAGACTCGGACGTGACCGAGCAGGTCCAGTCGGCCCACGAGTCGGTCCTCGCCTTCCGCGAGACCGTGGACGGGGTGTAGCCGACTCCGCCCTCCTCGCTCGCGGCGTCACTCGAAGGCGGCGGCGAGGACGGCGTCGTAGGCGTGGTCGTAGGCGTCGGCGACGGCTGCGGGGTCGGCCCGGGTCTCCGTCGATAGCGGCGGCAGCCGGGCGTCGGCTTTCGGTTCTATCAGGTCGGTCACGTCGCCGACGCGCTCCTCCAGCTGGCCGGCGTCGGGGCCGCCGCTGGCGATGGCGCATCCCTTCGCGTAGCGGTCGCCGTCGTAGACGCGGACTCGGCCCGGTTCGACGACGGCGACGGCGTCGGGGTCGATCTCGCGGAACGGGCGGGCCACGTCGGCGTAGGACTCGACGACGGCGCGCTCGGTCGCCTCGATCTCGGCGAGCAGCGAGCGCTGCTCGGGCAGGTGCCGGTCGGTCATCACCTCGTTGAACGCCTCGACCGACGAGACGCGGGGCGCGTCGGCGAGCGGGAGCGCCTCCCGGACCGAGTCGGGCAGTTCGACCGTGCCGTTGACGACGAACGACTCGCCGACGCGGTCGACGAGAAACTCCCGGTCGTCCCTGCCGAGCACTCCCGACCCGCCGCCCGGGCTGGGTCGCCAGAGGCGGTGGACGGCGTTGATCTCCTCGGGAACCACGTCCGCGCCGCTGGCGGCGGCGAGCTTCCGGGCGTCCTTCCCGTAGAGCCGGCCCTCGGCGGTCGCTTTCAGAAAGTCGTCGTGGTCGAACCAGTAGTCGTTGCCGGCGCGGGGCTTGAACCCGATCGCGTCGGTCCGCGCGACCAGTCCCGTCGAGAAGGTCGTCTTGCCGGCGTCGACGCGGGCGCCGCCGGAGACGAGCACCCTCATCGGTCGCGCTCCCGCTCTCGGTCGCGCCGGCGACCGCGCTCGCGCGTCATTGCTCGGCGGTACCGCCCGCGTCGACGCCCGGCGCGAGCCCGTAGTAGCCGGGCTCGCCGTCGCTCTCGGGCTCGGCGAAGACGAACTGCTCGCTGTGGCCCATCATCCACGGGATCGCCCAGTCCAGCAGGACGTTCTCCGTCTCGATGTCCAGTTCGGCCTCGGCGTCGAGCCCCTGCAACAGGCGGCCGATCTCGTAGATGGTGTACAGCTCGTCGGCGTCGAGGATCTCCGCCGGTTCGTGGAACTCCAGCGGCCGCAGGTCGTCGAAGTCGTCTTTCGGTCGTGGCATGCGACGAGTTACTCGAGGTCGACGCCTAAAGCCCTCGAAACGCGACCGGGGGCACGGCGTCGGTCCCGGCGGCGACCGAGCCGGCGGCTGGTCGATAGAGTGCGGCCCGGCGGCTGGTCGGTCGGGCGCGAAAAAACGGCGATGGTGAACTGATACGGATCATTGCAAGACATTCCGGGATCGACCGCACGCAGTCGTGCGGTCGACCCGAAAAACGCTTGCAATGATCCGTATGACTCGTCGTTACTCGAAGTGGCCGACGGCGGTCTCGTACTGGTCGGCGACCTCGTCCCAGTCGACGACCTCGAAGAAGGCGTCGATGAAGCTGCCGCGGTCCGGGCCGTAGTCGTAGTAGTACGAGTGCTCCCAGACGTCCAGGGCCAGGACGGGATGTGCGCCCCAGAGCGCGCCCTGGTCGTGCTTGTCGACGGCCACGTTGCGCAGCTGCTTGGCGACCGGGTCGTACACGAGCAGCGCCCAGCCACCGGCGGCCGAGGCGGCGGCCTCGAACTCGCCCTTCCAGCCCTCGTAGGAACCGAAGTCCTCCTCGATGCGGTCGGCCAGGTCACCGTCGGGCTCGCCGCCGCCGTTCGGGTCCATGTTGTCCCAGAACAGCGTGTGCAGATAGTGACCACAGCCGTTGTGGGTGACGTTGCCGAGCGCACCGGCCGAGGACCCGAACTCGCCCGACTCGCGGTTCTCGGCGAGTGTCTCCTCGGCGGATTCGAGGCCGTTGACGTACCCCTGGTGGTGGGTGTCGTGATGCCACGTGAGCACCTGCTCACTGATATGCGGTTCGAGCGCGTCGTAGTCGTACGGGAGCGGCGGAAGCTCGGGATCGGAATGTTCTGGCATAGATATCTCCTCCGTTCGTACGGTCGGCTGGATACCTGTTAAAGTTTGAGGAACTGGATGAGAGAAACTGTCACGCACGGCTGGCACGGGCGGAGCCTGACCCGCGGGACGCGGCCGAATCCGTCGGCCCGCCGGGCACCCGCGACCTCTCGGCGTCGAGAGAGGTAGACGCCGTGACGCCTCACCGTCAGTCGTCGGCCCGCGCCCGCTCGAACATGTCGATGGCCTGCTCGCGCCGGTGGCCGTGGTCGACGATCGGTGCGGGGTAGTCGGGCGCGAGCATCTCCCGGCGACCCCGGTCCAGTTCGTGCCACTCGTGGACGGCGTCGGCCGGTACGTCGCGCAGTTCGGGGACGTACTCGCGGACGTACTCGGCGTCGGGGTCGTAGCGCTCGCCCTGGGTCATCGGATTGAAGATGCGGAAGTACGGCTGGGCGTCGGTCCCAGTCGAGGCGGCCCACTGCCAGCCGCCGTTGTCGTTGGCGGTGTCGTGGTCGACGAGCTTCTCGCGGAACCAGTCGTAGCCCTCCCGCCAGTCGATCAGGAGGTCCTTCGTCAGGAACGAGGCCACGATCATCCGCACGCGGTTGTGCATGTACGCCTCCGCTCGCAACTGGCGCATCCCCGCGTCGACGACGGGGTACCCCGTCTCGCCGTCCTTCCACGCCTGGAGCGACTCGGGGTCGTGGTTCCACTCGATCGGCCGCTCGTAGTCTTTGAAGTTCTCCGTGACGACGCTCGGCTCGTCCCAGAGGACGTGGTGGTAGAACTCCCGCCAGGCCAGTTGCGACTCGAACTCCTCGGCTGAGTCGTAGTCGGCGCCCGCGGCGGCCGACTTGGCCTCGCGGACCGCCGCGTGGACCTCCCTGATGCCGATGGTTCCGAACTTCAGATGCGCCGAGAGCCGGGACGTACACTCGTCGGCGGGGTAGTCCCGGCGGTCGTCGTAGTCGTACACGTCGCCCTCGCAGAAGGCGTCGAGGAGGGCGCGAGCCGCGTCGGTGCTCGCCGGTGGAACGTCGGCTTCGGGCTCGTCGAACCCCAGGTCGGACAGTGTCGGGATCGGGTCGTCGTCGGCGATATCGGCGAGGTCGTCGGCGTCCGGCGCGTCGACGGGGGCGAGCTTCTCGCGGTCGCGCCACTTCTTCCAGAAGTAGGTGAACACGGAGTAGACCTCGCCCTGGTTGGTGCGGATCGACCCGGGCTCGTGGAGCAGGGCGTCCTCGACGCTCCGGCGGGCCACGTCGGCGTCGTCGAGCGCCCGTCGGACCGCGGCGTCGCGCTCGCGGCCCAGCCCGGAGACTTCCGCGCCCCACGTGACGGCGTCGGCGCCGAACTCCTCGGCGACGGCGGGGACGACTTCGCGCGGGTCGCCGTGGCGGACGAGGAGATCGCTCCCGCGCTCGCGGTACCACTCGCGCAGGGAGTCGAGCGCGTCGAGCATGAACGCGACGCGGGGCGGGCCCGCGTGGGCGAGCACGTCGCGGTCGAAGACGAACAGCGGGACGACGGGGCCGTCGGCGGGCACGTCCGGGAGCGCCCCGGTCGCGGCGGCCAGCCCCCGGTTGTCCGCCGCCCGGAGGTCCCGCCGGTGCCAGTGAACTCTCATACACGACCCACTCGGGACTCCGGCCTCAAAGTACCCCCAAACGAGTGTGGGAGCGACCACGGGGGAGCGACGGCGCCGCCCACGTGACCGGCACGCACGCTTAACCGGTCGGCGTCCCACCGTCTGGGCATGGACAACGTCACTCTCGACGTCTCGGACGGCGTCGCGACGGTCACGCTCGACCACCCGGAGATGCGCAACGCGCTGACCAGCGGCGTCGCCACTGACTTGATCGACGCGATGGACGCGGTCCCCGACGACGCTCGCTGCGTCGTCGTCGCGGGCAACGGCTCGACGTTCTGCGCCGGCGGCGATATCGACGCGATGGTCGAGGGGCTGGAGGGCGAGCGAAGCGAGCCCTCCGAACGGGCGAGCGGGGAGCGGAGCGAGGGCGACCGGAAGGAGCCCTCGGTGCGAACGGGGAACGAAGTGACCCGTGAGCGGAGCGACCCGCGAGGCGGACCCGAACCCGCCCACGACCGCGTCGAACGCATCGTCGAAGAGACGGCGGGCGCCGTGCGAGCGGTCGCGACCTGCGACCTCCCCACGGTCGCGAAGATCCACGGTCCCGCCTACGGCGCCGGCGGCGCGCTCGCTATCGCCTGCGACGTGTTGCTGGCCAGCGAGTCGGCGTCGATCAGCTTCGGCTTCCGCCAGGTCGGCCTCAACGTCGACTCGGGCGCCTCGCACCTCCTCCCGCGGATCGTCGGCGACAACGTCGCGAAGGAACTGCTCTACACGGGCGAACTCATCGACGCCGAGCGCGCGGAGGCGGTGGGGCTGTTCAACCACGTCTACCCCGACGACGAGTTCGAGAGCCGCGTCGCGGGGATGGTCGGCCGGATCGCCGCCGGGCCGACGGTCGCCCTGAAGCAGTCGAAACGGCTGGTCGAGGACGGACTCACCAGTTCGCTCGACGCGGCCATCGCGAACGAGGCCGCCGCCCAGATCGTCTCCGCCTCGGCCGACGACCACGAGGAGGGCGTCCGCGCGTTCGTCGAGAGCCGCGAACCGGACTTTCGGGGGAAGTGACGACCGACGACAGTTCGGTCAGTCGTCGGCGGGACAGCCCGACCCGTCGCCGTCGATCCGGCAGTCGCTCCGCGCGCGGTCGGCAACTGCGTCGGTCCCGCCGTCGGTCGCGTAGGCGTCGTCGATCGAGCGCAGGCTCTCGGAGGCCAGCAGGCGGCCCGGGAGGGTGTCCCGTAGTCCGGGCCGGGCGAACGATTCGCTCCCGATGACGGCGAACCCGGCGAAGACGACGAGGAAGCCGACGGCCGAGAGGAGGGAGACGGTCTCGCCCAGCAGCGCCCACCCGCCGAGCGTCGCCACGAGCGGGACGACGTAGAACGCGAGGTTCGCTCGGATGGCGCCGACCTCGTCGATGAGCCCGAAGTAGGCGATGTAGGCGAGCGCGCCGGCGAACAGGGCGACGTACCCGAGCGCGAGCACGGCGCGGGGCGTCCACGAGACCGCGGCGGGCGACTCGCCGACCGCCAGGCTCAGCCCGTGCGTGACGAGGGCGGCCAGCGGGAGCCCCCAGGCGATCCGCACGGTGCTGGAGAGGTCGGCGTCGGCCCGGCGGATCAGCACCGAGCCGAGCGCGCCGCAGACCGCGCTGACGACCATGATCCCCTCGCCGACGAAGCCGCCGGCGCCGAACGCCGCCGGGTCGGGGTTGGCCACGAGGACCACGCCCGCCAGCCCGAGGACCATCCCGACCGCGCCGCGGGCCGAGAGTCGCTCGTCGGCGAGCAGGACGGCCGCGAGCACCGGCGTCAGGATCGGGTTCAGGCTCGCGATGATGGCGCCCACGCCGCTGGTGACGTGCTGCTGGCCGACGAACAGCAGGGCGTTCGTCAGTCCGATGGCGAACAGCCCGGTCGCGACGATGCCGCCGAGGTCGCCGCGCGTCCGCGGGATCAGGTCCGCCCGCGACCGGGTGAGGAGGACGTACGCGGCCAGCGCGACCGCGGCCACGTCGAACCGGTACGCGACGAACAACAGGGGCGGGAAGTACTCCAGCCCGCCCTTGGCCGCGACGAAGGTCCCCCCGAACAGCAGCGCGGTCGCGAGGAACGCCGCGACGGCCTTGCGGTCGATCACCGGGACACCCCCGCGGCGGCCGGAAGCGAGTAGATGGCGTGAGAGATCATCGGTATATTTCGTAGGTTTCGGGCCCTTATTAGCTCGTTTAGAAAAATTTGAGCGGCGGGCAAGCGGCGCACGAACCGTCGCGGTTGCAGGGCGCGAAATCATTTCAGGTCGTGAAAGCGGCGCGCGAGTCGGACACAGCGGGGCGGTCGGCGCCCCGAAAACGGTTTAGCCCGACGCGCGCCACATCCGGTATGGAAGCGGCGCTCGAAGACGTGGAGTTCCTCGCGCTCTCGGCCAACCGCGTGGCGGTGTTGCAGTCGCTGGCGGCCGGGTCGCGGAGTCGGTCGGATCTGGCCGCCGAGACCGGCGCCTCGCAGGCGACGCTCGGGCGGATCCTCGCCGACTTCGAAGAGCGGTCGTGGGTCCGGCGGGCCGAAAGCGCCTACGAGGCGACGGCGACGGGCCGGCTCGTCGCGGACGCGTTCTCGGAGCTGCTGGAGGCGCTGGAGCTCGAGCGCGACCTGCGGGAGATCGGCGAGTACCTCCCCGCCGAGGAGCTGGGGTTCGACCTCGCGCGGCTGACCGACGCGACGATCACCGTCCCGACGGGGACCCGGCCGAACGCGCCGGTCCAGCGACTGATCGACCTGGAGCGCGACGCCGCGGAGGTCCGGGCGTTCTCCCACGCGTTCAACGAACAGACGCTCTCGCTGATGGCCGAGCGGGCGGCCGAGGGGACCGTGCGGTTCCGCGGGATCTTCTCGCCGGACGCCGTCGCGGCGCTGACCGGTGACGACGCGCTCCGCCGACACCTCCTGACGCTCGTCGACGCGGACGACGCCGCGGTCAGGGTTCGGTCGAGCGGCGTCCCCGTGGCGGGCACCCTCGTCGACGGGCGCCTCCACCTGCTGGTCCGCGACGACAGCGGCGTGCTCCGGGCCGCTATCGACACCGACGACCCCGCGGTCCGCGAGTGGGCCGACGACGCGTTCGACCGCTACTGGACCGAGGCCGCCCCGCTGGAGCGCGGCGACGTGGTGGCGACGGACTGACCGTACCGGTTAGCCGCGCGCGAACGGCCGACGGGCGGGATCGCGCGACGTTGTTGGCTTCGTCAGACTTATGATTTAGATCGGTCTAATTTACGAGTATGAACCGTCGTGTTCGTCTCGGCCCCGGCGGTCGCCGCGAGGGGCGGCCGCCCCGTCCGTGGGAGGTGAGACCGACGTGAACGGCTTCCTGACGGTGATGTTCGCGGCGATGGTCGCCCAGCTGGTCGTCCTCCCGGGCGAGAAGGTCCAGTTCATCATCGCGGGGCTGTCGACGCGGTTCGACCCGCTGACGGTCGTCAGCGCGGCCGGGCTGGCCTTCGCCGGGTGGACGGCGCTGGAGATCTGGTTCGGCGAGGCGCTGAAGGGCGCGCTCCCGCCGGTGTACCTCGACGCTATCTCTGGCGGCCTGTTCCTGCTGTTCGGGGTGTTGCTGATCCGGTCGATCCCCGAGGGCGGCCGCGAGCGACCGGACGGCGACGGCGAGCCCTCGGCGGAGGACCTCGCGACCGAGACCGACGGCGGGTTCGCGGGCGTCGTCGGCGGTGGGGAACTCGACGTGTCGGTGCTCGGCGTCGACGTGCCCAATCGCTTCGGGAGCTTCCTGCCCATCTTCGCGATGATGGCCGCCGGCGAGTTCGGCGACAAGACCCAGCTGGTCACCATCAGCCTCGCCATCCAGTACGGCGCCCACCCGGGGATCTGGGTGGGCGAGATGCTCGTCATCATCCCGATCAGCCTCGCCAACGCCTACTTCTTCAGCACGTTCTCACACCGCTTCGACGCGGCGAAGGCCCACCTGTTCGGGGCGAGCCTGTTTTTCTTCTTCGGCCTCGACACCTTCCTCGCCATCCTCACCGGCTTCTCGATCTGGGAGACGGTCGTCGGCGCCGTCGCCGGCGCGCTCCAGTCGGTCGTCGGTGGTCTCGGGGCGTCGGTCCCGGCGTTCGCGGCGCTGGCCTGAGCCGCCGTCCGATCCACGACTCCCTCCACCGGCGACCGATCGCCACCCACAAGCGGGTCCGACCGATACCGACTGTCGATGAGTGACGCCGACGCGGGGACGGACTCTGACGCGCCAGCGGAGGCGTTCCTGCCCGAGGACGCCGACGCCGTCCGCGACGCGCTGGTGGCGTGGTACGAGGCCGACCACCGCGACTTCCCGTGGCGCCGCACCGACGACCCCTACGAGATCCTCGTCTCGGAAGTGATGAGCCAGCAGACCCAGCTCTCCCGCGTGGTCGCCGCCTGGGAGGCCTTCCTGGAGCGATGGCCGACGACCGCCGACCTGGCGGCCGCCGACCGGGCCGACGTGGTCGGGTTCTGGAGCGACCACAGCCTCGGCTACAACAACCGCGCGAAGTACCTCCACGAGGCCGCCGGACAGGTCGAAGACGACTACGGCGGCGAGTTCCCCGAGTCGCCCGACGAACTCTCCGAGCTGATGGGCGTCGGCCCCTACACCGCCAACGCCGTCGCGAGCTTCGCGTTCGACAACGGGAACGCCGTGGTCGACACGAACGTCAAGCGCGTGCTCTACCGCGCCTTCGACGTGCCGGACGACGACGCGACCTTCGAGCGAGTCGCCTCGGAGCTGATGCCGGAAGGCGAGTCCCGCGTCTGGAACAACGCGATCATGGAACTGGGCGGGATGGCCTGCGAGAAGACGCCGGCCTGTGACGAGGCGGGCTGTCCGTGGCGCGAGTGGTGTCACGCCTACGGGACGGGCGATTTCACCGCGCCGGACGTGCCGACCCAACCCGACTTCGAGGGGAGCCGTCGGCAGATGCGTGGTCGGGTCGTGAACGTCCTCGGCCAGTCGGACGAGCTCGCGCTGGACGAACTCGGCCCGAAGATCCGCGTCGACTACGCGCCCGACGGCGAGTACGGCCGCGAGTGGCTCGCTGGCCTCCTCTCGGATCTCGACGACGACGGACTCGTCGCCTTCGACCGCGAGGCGGGGGTCGCCAGCCTGGCGCGGTGACCGCCGCCCGGCTCACCGCTCGGTGAGGGCGAGCGACGACTGTATCGAAGTGGTTACCGCACCAACGGCGAGATTATCGCGAGCTAAGGCCCGAGTTACAACGAGCGCGTGAGTCCATCGACGGGTACGATCGATCACGAGGACGATGGACGGGCTCGACGCCGAGTACGAGGAGCCGGAGTACGAGGAACCGGAGATCGACGCCGTCGCCAGAGCGCTGGACGAACGGCCGATGGCCGAGCGGGCGCGGGTGACCCGCGGAACGGTCCTCAGAGTCGCGGGGCTCGCAGTGGCGTTCCTCGTGCCCTACGCGGTCGCGCTCTCGCTGCTCGGCGTCGACGTGACCGAGCCGGGCGCACTGCGCCGATCGCTCGTCCCGAGCGTCGTCCTCGCCGGGCTGGTCTTCGAGACGTTCGACTCCGCCTCGGGGATGGGGTTCGGGACGGCGCTCACGCCGCTGTTGCTCTCCTTTGGCTACAGCCCGCTGGAGATCGTCCCGGTGCTGTTCGTGACCGAGAGCGCGACCGGACTGCTCGCCAGCGTGGTGCACCAGGAGTTCGGCAACGCCGAGTTCTCGCTGCGGCCGCCGTCGGACGCGACGCGAGCCGTCGCCGTGCTGGCCGGCGCCGGGATCGTGGGGACGGTCACCTCGGTCGCGCTGGCGTATCTGGCGTTCGACCTCCCCCAGACGCTCCTCGAGGGCTACGTCGCCGTCCTCGTCATCGCGATGGGGTTCGTCGGCCTGCTCCGGCAGTACCTGCCCCGTCCGGAGGTGTACCAGCCCGACCGCCTGGTCGGCTTCGCGTTCCTTGCGGGGATCAACAAGGGCGTCGCCGGCGGGGGGTACGGCCCGGTCGTCACGATGGGACAGATCTTCGCGGGCGTCTACGAGAAGACGGCGACGGCGATCACCTCGCTCGCCGAGGGGATCGTGTCGGCCGTCGGCGCCGTCGTCTACTTCGGACTGTTCGCCGCCGGGTTCCCGGTGAGTTACGAGCTGCTCCCGTCGCTGTTCGTCGGCTCCTTTGTCGCCGCGGTCCTCGCCCCCTACGTCGTCCGCGTCCTCCCGGGTCGCGTGCTCGCGTATCTCATCCCGATCTACGCGTTCCTCATCGGCGCCGTCACGCTCGCGGGGGTCCTCGGCGTCTGACCCGCGGTGGCGCCCGTCGCCCCGGCCCCGCCGCGACCCCCACGACCGGCGACACGTTACGGCACCGCGACCCATCGGCGCACATGCCCGGCCGCACGTCGTCGCTCTCTGCGGCAGTCTCCGCGAGGGAGCGACACGCGCGAAGCACTCGGCGGTATCACGCTCGGCAATCAGGCCGATACATGTAAACGAGCGGGGGACACAGGGCTGGACAATGAGCGACGGCGCGGCGGTCCTGTGGGTCGGTGAGCAGTCGGCGACCGGCGGGAGGACGGGCGCGAACGAGGGCGACGGGCCCGAACGGCTGGAGCGAGCCGGCTACTCGGTCGTCCGGTCGACGCCCGGCTCGGTCGCCGAGGCGCTCGCTGGGGAACGACCGCACTGTGCGGTCTGTGACACCGGCGCGCTCTCGACGGCCGAAGCGGTCGAGGCGGTCGAGACGCTCGAGGGGAGCGTCCGCGCTCCGCCGGTCGTCGTGTTCGCGCGCGCCGGGGACGAGTCGCTCGCCCACCGAACCGTCGCCGCCGGCGCCGACGAGTACGTCCCAGCGTCGCCGGACCGCTCGCTCGCCGACGCCGTCGACCGCGCGGTCGAACGCGGTCGGCCGATCGAGCGCGACCGGGGCGCGAAGCGGCGACTCGACGCGCTGTTCGCCGACACGCCGGACCCGGTCATCGAGTACGCGTTCGTCGAGAGCGAACCCGTCGTCGAGTCGGTCAACCGGGCGTTCGTCGAGACGTTCGGCTACGACCGCGCGGTCGCCGTCGGCGAACCGCTCAACGACCTGGTCGTCCCCGAGGGCAAGCGCGACGAGGCGGCGTCGCTCGACGAGCGAGTCCGCGCCGGCGAGCGCCTCCACGTCGAGATCGAGCGCGCGACGACCGACGGGAGCCGGGAGTTCCTCTTCCGGAACATCCCCGTCGAGTCCGGCGAGCGGCCCGTGGGCTACGCCGTCTACATCGATATCACCGACCAGAAGGAGCGCGAGCGACAGCTTCGCGAACGGAACGACCGGCTCAACGAGTTCGCCAGCGTCATCGGTCACGACCTGCGCAACCCGATGGGCGCGGTGAAACACCGCATCGAGATGGCCCGCCAGACCGGCGACGACCGCCACCTCGACGACGCCCTCTCGGCGCTCGACCGGATGGACGAACTGCTGCGCGACCTCCTCCGGATGGCCCGCCAGGGCGAGGAGGTCGGCGAGACCGAGCCCGTCTCGCTCGCCGAGGTCGCCCGCACCGCCTGGGACCACATCGCCACCGGGGAGAGCTCGCTGGTCGTCGACGACGCCACCGTCGTCGCCGACCGCGGCCGGCTGACCCAGCTGCTGGAGAACCTGTTCATCAACGCCGTGGAACACGGTTCCACGAGCAGTCGGCCGGAGGCCGACGACGCCGTCGAGCACGGTGCCACCGGTGGCGAAGCCAGGGCCATCGAGGTCAGGGTCGGCGTCGGCGAGGACGGGTGCATCGTCGTCGAAGACGACGGACGGGGCATCCCCGTCGCGGACCGCGGGGAAGTGTTCGACTCGGGGTTCTCGACGGCCACCGACGGCACCGGCTACGGCCTGGCGATCGTCCGGCAAGTCGCGCGCGCTCACGACTGGGAGGCCGCGGTGACCGAGAGCGTCGAGGGCGGCGCCCGCTTCGAGTTCCGCGGCGTCGAGTTCGCCGACTGACCGCCCCGTCGAAACAAACGACACCTTCTTGACGCCGTCGGGGATACCGACGACTGGGCGCGGGTAGCCAAGCCAGGAAACGGCGCAGCGCTTAGGACGCTGTCCCGTAGGGGTCCGCCGGTTCAAATCCGGTCCCGCGCACTGAACGGGTTTTCGAGCGAAGCGAGAAAACGAGAGGGGAGCAGGACCGCGATTTGAATCCTGGAAGACGAGCGTCAGCGAGTCCTCGTCCGGTTCAAATCCGGTCCCGCGCATTCTGTCGCGAGCCGAGCCCGGGTTCGATAATGACCCAGTCACCGGGCATCGAGAACGAGACCAGTATCGGGGGCGACGATGACGGTGCGCCCGGCCCAAGCGTCGACGACTTCATCTGAGGAGCACGATCGACGCACCGCGGGACCGCTGTGTCGTCGAACTCGGTGGCGACGGAGTTATCCCGTCGCCGCCGAACCCGACGGTATGACCGATCGAAGGAGGGAGCGCTCCAATCGTCCCATCCGGAGGGCGAAACAGTGCGCGTAGTGCTGGCCGTCGGGACGACGCGGACCGCGACGATCGACGGGATCAGTGCAGCGGGGGCAGACGCCGACGCGATGGTCCACACGCCGAGCGCCGACGCGGAGATCGTGAGCTACGGCGAGCCGGTCCGGGCGCCGGTCGTACCGGTGAGTCCGACGGGGACGCCGACGCCGGCGCTGGTGACGCGGGCCGTGCGGGACCTGATGGACTTCGACGTGACCGTCGTCGACGCCGGACTGGCCGAACCGACGGGCGCGCCGACGGTGACAGTGGGCGCGCGACCCGGCGGCGACGTTCGCGAGGAAGACCCGGTGGCGACGGCGCACGGCGCCTTCGAGGCCGCCCGGCAGTTCGGACGGGCCTTGCCGGACGACGCGATATATCTGGGCGAGTCGATCCCCGGCGGGACGACGACGGCGCTGGGCGTCCAGGCGGCGCTCGGCGAGCGGAGGGGATCGGACGCTGGGGCCGGCGTCTCCTCCTCGCTCCCGGAGAACCCGGTCGAGCGCAAGCGCGAGGTGGTCGCCGAGGGCCTGGCGGCGAGCGGGCTCGACGAGGGAGCGGCGGCGGGCGAGCCGAAAGTCGCGCTCCGGCGGATGGGCGACCCGGTCCTCGCCGTGGTCGCGGGGACCGCGCTGGGCTGTCTGGAGACCGACACGGCGGTGACGCTGGCCGGCGGGACGCAGCTGGCGACCGCGGCGGCGCTGTTGCGCCACGCCGGTGTCGAGCGGACGCTGGCGCTGGCGACGACGAGTTTCGTGGCCGCCGACCCGTCGCTCGACCTCGACGCCGTCGCCGACTCGCTGGATCTCTCCGTGACGGTCACCGACCCCGAGTTCGACGAGGGCGACCATCGGGCGTTCGACGGGTACCTCGCCGGCGAGGCCAAGGAGGGAGTCGCCATGGGCGGTGCGCTCGCGCTCGCCCGCGCCGCCGGCGTCCCGATGGCCGACGTTCGCGACCGCGTGCTGGCGCGCTACCGAGCGCTCCCGGACCTGTCATAGCGATGCCGTTTCGAGCCCCAGCGGAGGGTCGCGGACCCGCAGTTCGGCCGCCAGGTAAGACGAGCGCGTGACGCGGGTCAGACGTGGCGAAACGCTTTTTCCTGTCGGATGAGTTGATACGACAATGACCGGGCTCGACGAGTTTCTGGAGGGGTTAGTCGCCGACGCGGACGCGGTCTGTCTGTTCTCGCCGGGGAAGTCTCACTACGAGACGCTGTCCGGCGACGACGTGGTAGTCGTCGGACCGGACAACGACGTGGAGGCCGAGGCGTTCGTGCAGTTGCCCCTGGAGTTCGAGGACCTGCGCGACCGGATCCGGTTCGGCGTCGAGGGAGCCGTCGAACACGGCTACATCGACGAGGACGCCGATCTGGTCTGTCTCGCGAAGGTGTTCGGCGAGGACGCCGACACGATCACGCGGGTCCGCGCCGACGAGTTCGAGAAGTCGGGCGTCTACGATCTCTTCTCCAACTCGCGGGCCGAGCCCTCCGTCATCCGGGACGTGCTGGAGGTGGCGGTCGAGCTCGGCAAGAAGGGTCAGAAGGGCAAGCCCGTCGGGGCCCTGTTCGTCGTCGGCGACGCCGGGAAGGTGATGAACAAGTCCCGGCCGCTGTCGTACAATCCCTTCGAGAAGTCCCACGTCCACGTCGGCGACCCGATCGTGAACGTGATGCTCAAGGAGTTCTCGCGGCTCGACGGCGCGTTCGTCATCTCCGACTCCGGAAAGATCGTCTCCGCCTACCGCTACCTCGAACCCTCCGCGGAGGGCGTCGATATCCCGAAGGGGCTGGGGGCCCGTCACATGGCGGCCGGCGCGGTCACGCGGGACACGAACGCCATCGCGATCGTCCTCTCGGAGAGCGACGGGCTGGTCCGGGCGTTCAAGGCGGGTGAGCTGATTCTGGAGCTGGATCCGGAGGCGTACTGATGCAGATCGAGTGGCCCGAGGTCATCCGATCGGTCTTCTCCGAGCGCGGCGCGTTCGCCGCCTCGATAGCGATCCTGTTCCTCGGCGTGATCGCTAGCTACCTCGTCTGGCGGTGGACGCGGACGTTCCTGCGGAGCGCCGGCATCTCCGACGCCGTCGAGGGGACGCCCTTCGAGCGGACGGCCCGGAGCTTCGGCACGTCGACGGTCGGCATCGTCTCGACCATCGCGGCGGTGTTCGTCTACGTACTCGCGCTCGTCGTCGCCGTCAACCTCGCCCAGCTCGGCAACCCGGACCTGTTCTGGTCGCGGCTCGTGGGGTTCCTCCCCAGCCTGTTCGTCGCCGCCTTCGCGCTCATCATCGGCCTCGTCGTCGGCGACAAGGCGAAACTGCACGTGAGCGAGCGCCTCCGTAGCGTCAAGCTCCCCGAAGTCAGCATCATCCCCGAACTCGTCAAGTACAGCATCTTCTACGTCGCCATCCTCATCGCGCTCAGTCAGCTCGGCGTCGAGACGACGGCGCTGGTCGTCCTGCTGCGCGTCTACGCCCTCGCCCTCGTCGTCGTCGGACTGGTCGCGTTCTGGGACCTGCTCCGGTCGGGCGCGGCGGGTATCTACCTCCTGCTGCGGGAACCGTACAGCATCGGTGACCGCGTCCGCATCGACGACAACGAGGGTATCGTTCAGGAAGTAGACATATTCACCACGCGTATCGAGAGCGACGGCGAAGAGTACATCGTCCCCAACCAGAAGGTCTTCTCCAGCGGTATCGTCCGGATCCGAGACTGACTCCGGCGGGTCCGGCGACCGTCACCCACCGTTGCTCGTTCACCACCGCTCGTCACCGTCGGCCGCCGCTCACGCCTCGTCCTGCACGGTCGCCGGGACGCCCGCGACGGTGGCGCCCGGGGGCACGTCCTCAGTGACCAGCGAGTTGGCGGCCACCTGCGCGCCCGCACCGATCTCGACGCCCGGGAGCACGACCGCACCGGCGCCGATCATGGCCCGCTCGCCGACGACGACCTCGCCGGTCCGGTACTCGTCCTGCAGGAACTCGTGGCAGAGGACGGTCGCGTCGTAGCCGACGATGGCGTGGTCCTCGACGGTGATGAGATCCGGCCAGAACACGTCGGGCGTCGACTCCAGGCCCCACGCGACGCCGCTCCCGACGGAGACTCCGATGCGGCGCAGCAACCAGTTTTTCAGCCGCATACTCGGGCACACCCGACAGGCCAGGATCACGACGTAGTTGACCATCACCCGTAGCGGGTGACGGGCGTCGGTCCAGTGAAAGATGGAGTTGTACGGCCCCGCGGTCGGGTGACGAGTCACCCGGTCGTAGCGCGGGTTCGCGCCCCTGGCGGCCGTCTCCGACCCGGGTCGGCCGCCGCGAGCGGCGTCACTGGCCGTCTCGTCGTCGCCGCCGTCCGCCCGCGTGTCGTCGCTCACGCTCCGACGTTCGTGCGCCGCTGTCTTGAATCTCGTCACATCGCTCGACGCGGCCGCAAAAAAAGTGGCTCGCTCGCGAAGCTACGCGCCGGCCTCGGTCGCCGTCTCGGTGCCGGTGTCTGTCGCCGTCTCGGTACCGGTATCAGTCGCCGTGTCGGTTCCCGTGTCGGTGGCCGTCTCGGTGCCAGTGTCTGTCGCCGTCTCGGTACCGGTATCAGTCGCCGTGTCGGTGGCCGTCTCGGTGCCAGTGTCGGTTCCCGTGTCGGTCGCCGTGTCGGTGGCCGTCTCGGTTCCCATGTCGGTCTCGGTCGCCGTTCCGTCGTCCGTGGCGGTGTCCGTACCGGTCTCGGTCTCCGTCTCGGTTCCCATGTCGGTCTCCGTGCCCGCCATCGCGGTGGTCGTGGCGGTTTCGTTGGCCATCTCGGGGAGCGAGACGCTCATCGTCGCGTCCTCCACGGGGATGACGGTGAACGAAGCACCGGCGGGTGAGTCTTCGGTGTCCGCGTAGCCGGCCGCGAACGCCGAGTAGGCGTTGCCGCCCTCGACCGAGAGGTCGGTGGCGAAGAGCACGTCGCCGGTCTCGTTCGAACGGATCTGGACCCTGTAGTCACCGGCCGGGACGTTCACGTAGTCCGTGGCGTTGCGGAACGTGAGGTTCCGCGCGAGGTAGGTCTCGTTGTCCTCCTGCTGGGCCGGCATCAGGTTGTCGATGCCGACGGTGTCGGTGGCCGTCCCGGTGGCGCCCGCTTCGGTGGCCGTCTCGGTCGCTCCGAAGGGCGTCGACGTGGGCGTCGCGCTCGGCGACCCCTGCGCGGTGGCCGTCTCGGTTGCCGTGCCGATCTCGGTCGCGGTTTCGGTTCCGGTGTCCGTCGCCGTGCCCATCTCGGTGGTCGTCTCCGTACCGGCCTCGGTCCCGGTCTCCGTGGCCGTCTCCGTACCGGTGTCGGTGGCCGTCTCCGTGCCGTTGTCGGTGGCCGTCTCGGTCTCCTCGGTCGGGCCCTCGGTCACGACCACGTCGACCGCGGGCGCGTCCGGCGAGAGGTGGACGAGGCTCACCGCGGCGGTGTCGTTGTCCGGTTCCCAGGCGTTGTCCTCGAAGAGGACCGGTTCGAACTCGGTCTCGGAGCCGCTCGTGAACTCACCGCTGGCGGCCAGCGTCCCGACCGTCCGCGGTTCGAGCGTCAGGTTCCCTTCGAACAGGACGCTGCTCGGCTGGTCCGCGATCGTGACGGTCGCGTTGTAGGTCCCGCTCTCCAGTGCCAGGTACCCGGTCACGTCGCCGAACTCCGCACCTTCGACGACTGTCTCGTTGTCGAGCGACACGTCCACCGCGGACGCGTCCGGGGAGAAGTGCCCGATCCTGAGGTACGACGTGTCCTGAGTCTGTGTGGTCGTGTCTTCCTGCGCCGCGAACGACGCCGCCCCGCTCGCCGCGAGCGCGCTCACGACGAGTGTCAGAGCGACGGCTCCGACTATCGCTTTCGTGTATCTATCGTAAGTCATGCGACTGAGGACAAGACCGAGATACACTTTGTTATCCTCCGCCCACGGATCGGCCGTGAGACGTAAGCCCGAGCAACCGCGGCCCGCTCGCGCCTAGGCCGAACGTTGTGTCAGCGGCACCCATCCCCACCGGGCCGCCGCACACGACGTGTACGGGCGATCCGCCAGTGGGCTCCGCTTACCGCCGGTAACAGCAGGTTACCCGCGAGGTCCGACCGGAGCCGCTCCCGCTCTCCTCGGCCGGTCGGTTCCGGTCGCGCTCGTGAACGACCACGGACAGAACTGCGGAAACCGGCACTGGCGTCGCCCGTCGGAACTGCTCGACCCGGGTCGGTCTCGGTTCGCGCCGGCCGGGATCTGAACCCGATGGCGAGACGAGCGAAGCGCGTCTCGCGTGATTCAAATCCCTCTGGCGATTCCGTTCGTCACCTCCGTTCCACACAGAATGCGCCGGCCGGGATTTGACCCCGGGCCATGAGCTTGGAAGGCTCAGGTCCTACCACTAGACCACCGGCGCGCATCGGTCGAGCGCCGCATCCGGCGGCGTCGGCCGTCATCCGTGTGTTCCCGGTCCCCGAATAAGGATGTTACCCTTTCGGGTCGCCCCCGGCAGAAAAGTCGGTCGCCGGCAGACGCTTTCGACTCAGTCGTCGGCCTGCGCGTCGACGGGATCCAGCGGCGGCGCGCGCGCCTCCTCGAACTCGGCCGCGGCGGCGCGGACGCGCCCGCCGATCCCGGGCACCTCCGCCGCGTCGACGGGGCCGTCCTCCCGGATCGATTCGAGGTCGCGCGGGAACTCCCGGAGCCCGTAGTGGATGTCGATGCCGGCCTGCGCGCCCTCGCCCATCGCGACCGGGACCTGATTGTGTCCGGGCGTGATGTCGCCGACGGCGTAGACGCCGTCGACGGTCGTCTCCATACTCTCGTCGACGATGACGGTTCCGTCGTCGTTCAGCTCACACCCCAGTTGTTCGGGGAGCGCCGTGTTGAAGTTCGAGCCGTACATCGGGAATCCGCCGCGGTACCGACGTACCGACCCGTCGTCGAACTCGAACGCTTCGAGCCAGCCGTCCTCGCCCTTCTGCATCCCGGTGATCTCCGGTTCGACGATGTCGACCGGGTGACCGCGGAGCTGTTCGTCGGTCTCCTCGCTCCACTCGGGCGTCTCGCCGCGAAGCAGCAGATCCACCTCGTCGGTGAAGTTGAGCATAATCATCGCGACGTGGGCGGCGGCCTCGCCGTTGCCCATCACGTACACCGGGCGGTCGACGAACATGTACGCGTCACAGTGGAGGCAGTAGTGCAGTCCGCGACCGGTTCGCGGAACCGGCGGTTTCGGTCGCTCGTCGTTGAATCCGACGCCGAGG
>ENA-ORCO01000404-ORCO01000404.1-marine-metagenome-genome-assembly--contig:-NODE-404-length-22332-cov-4.064929_pt1 | contig 22332 bp, 20 predicted proteins | sample MGYA00248633_ERZ508508 | MGnify/ENA primary metagenome ERZ508508 (study PRJEB26179, sample SAMN06268845) | marine metagenome | isolation source: A23 P1 aerobic enrichment on pine of planktonic cells taken...
AACCTTCCGGGGGAATGGTCTGGCAACAAGTAACGAAACGCTACGGCTTTGTGGAGACAGTGGAGGCAATGATCGGCGCATTGATATCAGCCGCGGCGGTCAGGTGACAACCACCGAGGAGGACTGCCCATGAAAACGGGATCTCTGGCAGAAGGACGTTCCGAGAGAGGGCTCTCTTTGGTTGAGGTGCTTGTTGCGGTCGTGATTCTGGCGATCGGACTCCTTGGAATTGCCAGCACCCAGTTGGTGGCGTTGGAGCAGACCAACCTGGCGCATAAACGAACAACCGCGACCATGCTTGTTTCGGAAATGGCGGATCGGGTCAGGGCCAACAATGGCGATATACCAGCCAGTGTGCCGGCGGATCTCCAGCGCCGCATGGATGATGTGCTGGGTACCGATGCGGATATGGATATGGAAATGAATGACGACATGCTGGAAGTAACTCTGGAATGGAAGGAACGGGACCGTTTCGAGGACGACGGCGAGCGGGATGAATCCTTCACCATGCAGGCGAGGATGAACAATGACTGACGGTTACGGTAACCAGCGTGGCCTCTCGGTGGGGGAGCTGATGGTAGCCCTGTTGCTTGCCAGCTTTCTCACGATGGGGATGGTCTACATCTTTACGAGTAACAGCGATACATTCCGCTTGAACGAAGCCAGTGCACGGGTTCAGGAGTCCGGACGTATGGCTATGGATATTCTCGGGCGGGCTATCCGGAACGCGGGGTACTGGGGGTGTATGGATCCACCGGAAAATCTGACTTGTCCCGACGGTGGTGATGGGGATCAGCCGTTTTCATGCATGCTGAACAATAATGTCGAAGATATCGATTCCATGTTCACAACCCTTGGGGGTGATGACAACGTTGGCGGTAGCAATGGTTTCGGGGCCGTCGCTGGATCCGATGTCATACGCTTTGGCGGTGTGCAGGGCAATGCATTATTAACAGCTACGACGCAGACACCCGTCAACTCGGCCACGATTTTTTCTGGCCAGAATCCGCAGGCCCTGGTCAACGACGGTGACATCCTGATCATCAGTAATTGCCAGGCAGCGGATGTTTTTCAGGTGAGTAACACGCGGAACAACGGGTTTACGGTTAATACAGGTACTGGCAGCCCCGGCAACGACCGACAGAACCAGTCGGCCTATTCCCAGGGGGCCAAGTTCTTCCGGCCGAGCAGAGTTGCATACTACATACGGGATGATGATGGGCGACGTTCGCTTGCTTTCAACACCCTGGATATGCAGGCCGATGGCAATGGCACCGTTGGGCAGTACTCCACATCCAGAGAGGAGGAGCTCGTCAGCAATATATGGGGTATGCAGATCCAGTATGGTCGGGACACGTCGGGAGACGGGAGTGTTGACCAGTGGAGTGATCCGGGCAGCGCCTCGGATGCTCAGCAGGCGTTGGCCGTGCGTTACAGCTTTCTCGTGCGTTCCCGCAATGAGGATGTGGTCGAGGAGCCTCAGACCTATTGCTATCCCGGATGGCTGGACTGCGAGAGCAACCCCGGGCTGAGAACCACGGCGGGTGACCGGCATCTTTACAGGGTCTACACCAGCGTCAGTACGCTGCGCAACAGGGTAGGAGGGTGATATGTATCGTCAGCAGGAGTATGGCAGCGCGCTGTTACTGGCTCTGATTCTGCTGCTGGTTCTGTCTCTTCTCGCGATTTCCGGAATGGAGGGCAGCCTGATGCAGGAGCGCATGAGCACGGCGCAGCGTGAAGGGGTGATGGCGCTGGAGATTGCCGAGTCCGGGGCTCAGGACGCCGAAACCTGGATCGAGGAGGACGTTGTGACCCTCACGGAGTTCGATGGAAGTGACGGGCTTTACGATGCGACAGAAGACGGCGAGCAATCTCCGGATCCCCATAGCGCGGATATCTGGGCCAGTGATTCTACACAGACGCGAACCGCCGATTCGGTTGAGGGGGTGACGCCCCGGTATTTCATTGAATATATGGGCGAAGGGTTTGCGCCTGAAGAGTTAACCGACGGCAATATTGGCGGTTACCAACATGATAGTGGAGGTTCTGATACCCATGCTTTCCGCATTGTTGTGCGGGCCGAAGGCCCCTCCGGTCGGGGGCAGCGCATGATTGAAGTCTTCTATACACGCCAGATCTGAGGGTAGCGGGGTAGTCATCATGAATACGGGCAAATTACGGACGGTTATCGTCGCGTTGGGCGCAATGGCAACGGCAACGATTGCATCCGCTGACGATGTCACACTTTCCGATACGCCATTGTTTATTGCGTCAACGGCGGATCCCAACCTGATGTTCATCCTTGATGACAGCGGCTCCATGAGGTGGGGCTTTATGCCGGATGAGCTTGATGGTGGTAATAATTTTGGGTCACTCGACTGTACTGGTAGGCGATATAATTACGCAGGCCAGACTTACCGCCTTTGTGATGTTGACGAGGATGCCAGGTATCTCGCGTCTCCAAGCACCAATGACCTGTACTTTGACCCTGATGCGACGTATCCCCCGCCTCTGAAGCCCGATGGCTCTTCCTATCCGGATGCCGACTACACCAATGCCTGGGTGGATGGGTACGCGGCCGCCCGAACGGATAACCCTGTGACGGTTGACCTTGGAACACGGTATGCCGCCCTTATGGATCCCTATTTCCACGGCGGTGGTTTCATGCTGGCCGATGGTACCGATCCCAATGGATACCTTGATGAGGCTTTCTATTACGAGCTTCAGGATGGTTCGGGGTGCGATACACTGATACCACCTGACAGTTGCTTCAGTGCCAGAAAACATCCGAGTACTGACGAGGAAAAACAGGCTTTTGCGAACTGGTACGCGTACTACCGTACTCGTGAACTGTCATCCAGGCTGGGCATTACCGAGGCTTTCATCGATCAGCCGGAAAGCATGAGGATTGGCTATGACACGATTAACTCCAGCTGGGTTGAGCGTGGGGTCCGGCCGTTCAGCGGAGAGGACCGGACTGAGTTTTTCGAATGGCTGCAAACGCATAATGCGGGTGGCGGCACTCCCCTAAGGAATGCACTTGATACGATCGGGGGGTATTACGAAAGTGAATCCGATGAAGGGCCGTGGGCAGACGAACCAGGGGTAGAGGATGGGCAATCTGCTGACACCTTCATCGAGTGTCGTCAGAGCGCGGCGATTCTGATGACCGATGGCTATTACAGCGGCGGCAACCCCGGAGTGGGGAATGTGGATGGCTCGAACGGAGACGGTATAAGTGGTCCGGACAGCGAGACGTATACCTATGAATCCGGGTCACCCTATGCGGACGAGCACAGCAATACCCTGGCGGATGTGGCGATGGAGTATTGGGTCAGGGACCTGCAACCCAGCGTCGCTAACCGGGTGCCGACGACAGAGGATAATCCGGCATTCTGGCAGCATATGAGTACCTACGGTATTGGACTCGGCGTTACCGGCAGCATCACTGAAAGTGATGTCTCGGAGGCAATCAGTAATGATGAGGACCTCGAGTGGCCGGACCCTGCCGACAGTGATTCCGCCAAGATTGATGATCTCCTTCATGCCGGCATCAACAGTAGAGGCGGTTCGTTCAGTGCGACCGAGCCCAAGCGGTTCGCCAATGACTTATCCAAGCTTCTCAGCGACTACATTGACATGACGGGGTCTTCTTCCGGTGTCACTTTTGACACCGCAACTCTCGAAGAGGACTCGCTGATTTTCGGTGCCCGTTTTGATTCCCTGAACTGGAGTGGGGATCTCGACGCCCGCCCGCTTGAAACTGATGACAACCTGGATAATCCCCAGGTGGGGGAGCCGGTCTGGTCCGCGGCGGATAAGTTGGATGCCATGGATTGGCAGGAGCGGGAAATCATGACGGCTGTAGGCGGGACCGGTGTGGCCTTTGAATGGGACCAGTCGGTGCTCTCGGATGAACAGGTTGGTGACCTGCGATTTGGCTCCGGCACGAGCGCGGAACGGGATACTCGGGCGCAGAACCGGTTGGACTACCTGAAAGGTGACCGCTCCATGGAGGGGAGTGGCACTGGCGATTTCAGGGAAAGGGACTCAAGGCTTGGTGATATTGTCAACTCAACGCCGGTGCGCGTTTCTGAGCCCGCATCCGGATGGCCGGACAATGATGAATTCGGCGAAGACGGTAACCGCTATTCGGATTTCCGCTCTGATAAAAAAGATCGCACGCCGGTCATCTACGCGGGAGCCAATGACGGCATGCTGCACGGGTTCAGGGCCACTGAGAATGGCGGTGACGAGATGTTTGCGTTCATGCCATCGGCGATTTTCTCGGATGAGCCTGGCAATGGTCTCCACCATCTAACATCGCAGGATTACCGCCATGACTATTACGTTGACCTGGCACCGTTGGTATCCGATGCGTTTATTAAAGGAAAGGACAGTAACGGAGACATCACCGGTTCCGCGGACTGGCGCACGGTCCTTATTGGCGGTTCCCGTTTTGGCGGAAGAGCCATATTCGCGCTTGACGTGACCGATCCGGATTCCATTTCGGAGGCCACGGCTGCGGAGACGGTACTCTGGGAATTCACTCATGAAGATGATCCCAGGATGGGGTACATCACCGAACCGCCAATCATTGCCAAGGCCCCCTGGGGTAATAACGACATGCGTTGGACGGCGTTCTTCGGTAATGGCTACAACCCGGAGGAGGATGCGACCGGGTTCTTCATGCTGGATCTTGAGGGTGGCCTGGATGGAACCTGGACTGAAGGCGATGACTATGAGTTTGTTTCCTTCGAGACAGGCACCGATGCAACGGGTCTTTCCCCGGTCGCCGTCTACGATAAGGATGGTGACAGCATCGCGGACAGGATCTACGGCGGTGATCTTGCAGGCAATCTCTGGGTAGCAAAGTCCGGCAGCAAGGGATTTGAGTCGGCCTACACCGAGGGGCAGGGTAAGAATGAAACGGCATTACCCCTGTACGAAGGTGCTACAATTGATGGGGATGATCAGCCCATAACAGCGGCTCCCCTGGTGATTCCCAACGCCCTTTCGAACGAGGGGGGAGAGCCTGACCTCTACGTTCTGTTTGGTACCGGGCAGTATCTGAACAACGATGACCTAGGGGATAAGAGCCTTCAGAGCCTTTACGCTGTTCGCGATATCGGCACCTCTGAAGTTCAGCGGAGTGATCTTGCGCCCAGGGAGCTCCAGGAGGATACCGATGCGTCGGATGGGGCAGAAGTGCTGTTCTCCGAGGCAGTGGACGAGACCAATCTGGACAGTGGCTGGTATGTGGACCTGAAGGTTGCGGACCAGGATCCGGAAGGGGAGCGCCTGACGTTGTCACCGCAGGTCCGGGGCGAATACATTTTCGTGAATTCCACCATACCCTCCGATAACCCCTGCGTTGCCGGCGGGCAAACACGGGTCATGGCGTTTGGGCTTCGCGGTCTGACTCCGGAAAGGCCACTCTTCGAGGCCTATGATGGAAAGGTAACGGCGTATCGGAAAGTGGATGGCATTGCCAGTCAGTCCGCATTCCTGGGGGATTATCGATTTACACCCCTTTCCACGGGCGAAGTGGACGTTGAGGAAACCGATATCCCGGATGATGATGAGCGGCTTGGCCGGCAGGGCTGGCAGGAGATGATTGAATGAATTGGTATACGAGTGCTAACGGTAGGATCAGAAACGGGCGGCTTGGTCTGATTACAGGTGTCCTGACTCTTGCTCTGGGGCTAGCTTTCGGCACAGCCACTGCTCAGTCTGATCGGTTGTCTCCCGCGACGAACGACTCGGGGAGTCGTGTCCAGGGGGCGATCAGCGCTGTGGACTGGAAGGACCATACGATTGTGTTGGAAGGTCGTCAGTTTACGATACCCCGTGAACTGAAGGTTGATGGGGTGGATCTGGATCGAGAGAAGGTTCTTCAGCGCTTAACCGTGGGCTCGACGATTACCGTCATCCACAAGAATGATTACAGTAATACCGTTAGCCGTATCCGGACGAGGTTAAAATGACTGAGTGGGAAGGATATCAGCGGAACGCTGCGTCGAGGTCGCGTGGTTTCACGCTTGTCGAGCTGATGATCGTTGTCGCCATCATCGGCATCATCGCCGCCATCGCCTTCCCCACTTACCAGGACCATGTGGAGCGCACGCGGCGTACCACGGCCCAGGGGGACCTGATGGAGTTGGCGCAGTGGATGGAGCGCCGTTATAGCGAGAACTTCAGTTACCTGAACGATGATGACAGCGCACCCACGCTTCCCTTCAGTCACTCACCGCGTGAGTATGATTCCGGGGATGCGTTCTATGACATCAGCTTCAGTGGCAGTGTTACCCAGAATTCCTTCACGCTCCAGGCCCAGCCAAAGAACGGGCAGAGTGGCGACGACTGCGGTACGCTGACCCTGGATAACCAGGGTAACCGTGGTGCTGGGGGTAGTGACTGCTGGTGAATGCGCTCAGGGGCAGGTGACGGGTTTCCCGTTGCTGCCCTGAACGATCCCATCTCCAGAGTGGTCCTGAGCGTAGCGTAAGCGCCCGCCCATATTGATGATGAGCTGTCCGGCATTTTTCTCGTCACCGCTTTCCGGGCACCAGGTCAGATTGCCGAGGGTTCCGCGGACCATGCCGTTCGGGCGGTACTGGAAATAGCCCCGGTTGCCCACTCTTACTGTCCATGAGCCGGATTCCGATGGTTCCTTGATGCGCAGTGATTGCCGGCCGGCCGTGAGCGCGCGCTGGTTTTCAGGATCCGCAAAGACATGCACCGGTTTCTGCCAGTTCCCGGTGCATTCATTGCTGTCATCCAGGGGGCAGATGGTCACGATGGTGCCCTGGCTGACGGCCTGGGTTCGGGCAAGATGGAACAGCCCCACCATGCTCTGCATTTGGGTCCGGCGGGAGGTGTTCTCGAAGAGCTTCTGCAGTCCGGGGATCATGGTGGTGGTCACAATGGCCAGTACTGCAATGACGATGATCAGTTCAAGCAGCGTCACGCCGCGTTCCGTGCGTCTCATCCCTGAGTCCTCTTCTGTCTGATCCGTTCAATCCCTGTTCGGATGAGCGGATTCTAGGCAAAGAGGGCCCCGGAGGGCAACGAACGGATTCGCGGAAGTGCTACTCCATGCCCAGTTTCTTGAGCTTGTAACGCAGGGCCCGGAAGCTGATCCCCAGCCAGCGCGCGGCTGCCGTCTTGTTGCCTTCGGTCTGGGCCAGAGCTTTCTCGATGGTGGTGCGCTCGATGGATTCCAGGTAGGACTCCAGGTCCATGCCGCTCTCCCCAGGCTCCGGAATGCCCGCACTCTCCTCCGGGGCCAACCCTGTTGAGGGGGCACCATTGAGCTGGAGGTCCTCGCCCCGGATCACATCCTCCTCGCTCAGGGTGAAGGCCCGCTCCAGGCAGTTCTCCAGCTCCCGTACGTTGCCCGGGAACGGGTGGGCCTGCAGGGCGGTTACCGCGTCGTCGCTGAGCTGGGCCGGTGGCAGATCGTAGTCCCGTGCCAGGCGTTCCAGGATGTGCCGGGCCAGTATCGGGATATCAGCGGTACGCTCGCGCAGGGAAGGCACCCTCAGTTCAATCACGTTGATCCGATAGAACAGGTCCTGACGGAAGAGGCCGTCCTCCACCAGCGCGGCCAGGTTGCGGTGCGTGGCGCTGAGGATACGCACGTCCACGGCAACCTCCTCCTTGGCCCCGACAGGCCGGATGCGCTTCTCCTGGATGGCCCGCAGCAGTTTCACCTGCATGGGCAGCGGCAGGTCCGCGACCTCATCCAGAAACAGGGTGCCCTGATGCGCAGCCTGGAAGAGCCCCTCACGGTTCTCGGTAGCGCCGGTAAAGCTGCCCTTGCGGTGGCCAAAGAACTCGCTCTCCATCAGTTCCTGGGGAATGGCGCCGCAGTTGACGGGCACGAAAGCATGCTCCCGGCGGGGCCCGTGTTCATGGATCAGCCGGGCCACCAGTTCCTTGCCGCTACCGGACTCACCGCTGATGTAGACCGGGGCCTGGCTGCGCGCGACCTTGCGGGCCTGGCGCCGGAGTGTGTCAATTTCCGGCGACTCGCCGAGCAACAGCTCCTCGTCTCCGGCGCCAGTGGTTCCCTGGTCCTCGCCTGCGTTTTCCGGGGGCAGTCGCAGCGCACTTTCCACCAGCTCCCGCAGGCGCGGCAGTTCCACGGGCTTGGAGACAAAATCGAAGGCGCCGGTCTTGAGCGCCGTTATCGCGGAATCCATGCTGCCATAGGCGGTGATCACCGCTACCGGTATGTCCGGGCACTGGCTCTGTATCCAGTCGACCAGGTCAATGCCGTTGCCATCCGGCAGGCTCATGTCGGTCAGGCATAGGTGGAAGACCTGGTTGGCGAGCAGGTCACGCGCTTCACCCAGGGTGGCGGCGGTGGTGCACTCAACAGCCATCCGGCTGAGTGTAATATCAAGCAGTTCCCGGATGTCCGGCTCGTCGTCGACAATCAGGGCCCTGTAATCGGTCATGGTTCATTCCCTGTCAGGTTGGCGCCCGAGGCACTGAAATCCAGAGCGCGGCGCCCCGGGTGGGCAAAGGTGATGCGGAAACAGCATCCGGTCTCGCCGCTCTCCAGCAGGAAGAGCCGGGCCTGGTTGGCCTCGCACAGTTCCCGTGCCAGATAGAGTCCCAGGCCGGTGCCTTCCTGTTCGGTGGTGTGGAACGGTTCGAACAGCGAGGCCTGTTGGGTCTCATCCAGCCCCGGGCCGTAATCCTGCACATCAATATAGGCCCTCTGACCGTCCTCGGTCACGCCGGTCCGCACCGTGAGCTGGAGGCGGCCGGTTCGCTGACGGCTGTAGCGCAGGCCATTATCAATCAGGTTGGTCAGTGCCTGTTGCAGCTGTGAGGGGTCAAAACGGGCTGATCCGGGAACACCCGAGAGCTTGAGATCGATCAGTACCGGCTCCTGGACTGTCTCCACATAGTCGTTGACCACCCCGGCCAGCCACTCGCCCAGATCCATCAGGCGGACGCTGGTCGTGCGTCGCCGCGAGAGCTCCAGCACATTCTCGATGATCGCGTTCACCCGTTCACTGTGGCGCTGGATGATGCCGGCCATCCGGCGGTCGCCGTCATCCGCGGTCTCGGACTCGCCCAGGAGCTGGGCGGCATGGCTGATCGCGCCCAGGGGGTTGCGGATCTCGTGGGCAATGCCGGCGGTGAGTCGCCCGAGGGAGGCCAGTTTCATCTGCTGGGCCTGCTGGACGATCTTGCCCGTGTCTTCCAGAAAGATCAGGACCAGATGCTCCAGTGGGCTGTCCAGACGCATGAAATTCGCCTGAACGCTGGGCGTGTCGTTGCGGGCCTGGAATGGTGGTGTGCGTTCGCCAGGCTGCTCAAGCCATTGATCAAGGCGCTGCTTGAGCGCCTGGGGCAGGATGGTCAGTCTTGGGGCTGCCGTGCGTTCTCCCAGCAGCAGCTCGCCGGAAGCGGCGTTGGCCATCCGGAGGGCCCCATTGGGCTCCGCGACCAGGATGCCGGTATGCATGCGCTGGATGATCTGGTGGTTGAGCTGTTCCAGCTCCTCAATGCTGCGGGCCCGTTCCGAGGCCAGCTGTTCACTGGAGGCCAGGCGGCGGGTGATGTTCTGGAGCAGGAAGGCGGCGGCAAAGTAGATAAGCCCCATGACGCCGGCCCGGACGATGTCATCCACACCGGACAGTCCCTGCAGCAGGAGCAGCGCGGCTGTAACCAGCGATGCCAGCGTGGCCAGTGCGGCGTAGAAGATGCCGATCCGGCCGGGAACCAGGATATTGCCCGCTGCCACGCTGATGATACCCAGGTTCACGATGCCGCTGCTGATGCCGCCGCTGAAGAAGGCGAGCAGGTGGATCATCAGTATGTCCGCCAGGATGGAGACTGTGATGTGCCAGGGGCGGAGCGCATAGCCGGCCAGCAGCAGCATGCCCGTGACGATGTTCATCGCCAGGTAGGTGAGGGCCGTGGCCTGGAACAGCCATTCGTTGTGCAGTCTGGTGCCGACCAGATCCGTCTCAAGCAGCAGCAGTGCCACCAGCAGCAGGCTGATGACGATCCGGTAGTAGTTGTAGATGCGGAAAAGACGGGCCCGCTGGTCCTTCCGCGCGGCCTGTGGCGACGCCTCCATGGAGACTCCGTGTGAGTGGAACGTCAAAATGGATTCAGGTGGTTATAATAGCGTCCCAGCGTCCATGGTGACAGGAGACAGGGGAATGACAGCGGGTTTGCGGGTCGTTATGGCCCAGTTCAATGCCACGGTCGGGGATATCCCCGGTAATGCCGAAGGGATGCTTTCAATGGCCCATGACGCGGTTCAGTCGCATGGGGCGGACATTGTGGTTTTCCCGGAGCTGGCGCTGACGGGCTATCCCCCCGAAGACCTGCTGCTGCGGCCGAGTCTGGGGACCAGGGTGGAGCGCGCACTGGAACACATTGCGGAGGCCATGCCGGAGGCCATCCTGATCTTTGGCGCTCCCCGGGTTACGGATGAGGGCCTGGTCAATGCGGCCATGGTGCTGGACTCCGGCCAGGTGCTTGGGCAGGCCGCAAAGCAGTACCTGCCCAACCAGGATGTGTTTGACGAGAAGCGGTGGTTCGTTCCGGGAACGGCCACCAGTGTGTTTGAGCTGCGGGGGCTGCCGGTTGCCATCACCATCTGTGAGGATATCTGGCACGATCAGCCGGCGGTTGGGGCGGCTGATAGCGGAGCCCGTCTGCTCATCAATCTGAATGCCTCCCCCTACCATCTGGAACGCCAGCCGGAGCGGCGGGAGCGGCTGGCCACACTGGCCCGTGCGCACAATCTGGGCATCATCTACGTGAACCTTGTGGGTGGCCAGGATGAACTGGTCTTTGATGGCGGTTCACTGGCTTTTGACGGTTACGGCCGAGAGTGCGCCCGGGCGCCGCGCTTTGATGAGGCGCTGCATCCGGTGCAGCTGGATGGTGATGGAAACCTGGCGGAGACGGAGCTGGCACCGGAACCCGATGAGGATGCACTGGTCTACCGGGCCCTGTGCGTGGGGCTGCGCGACTACATCGGTAAGAACGGTTTCCCCTCGGTGGTGCTCGGCCTTTCCGGGGGGATTGATTCCGCCCTGACGCTGGTGGTGGCGGTCGATGCACTGGGTGCGGACCGGGTATCCGCGGTGATGATGCCGTTCCGGTACACCTCGGGTATGAGTCTGGAGGATGCCGAGCGCATGGCGGATGGTCTGGGTGTTGAGTACCGGGTGCTGTCCATTGAATCCATCTACGATGCTTTCATGGGGGCACTGGCCGAACCTTTTGGCGACCGCGCCGTGGATACCACCGAGGAGAATCTGCAGGCCCGGATCCGTGGCACCCTGCTGATGAGCCTTTCCAACAAGTTCGGCAGCATTGTTCTGACCACCGGCAACAAGAGCGAGCTTGCCGTGGGCTACTCCACCCTCTACGGCGACATGGCCGGTGGCTTCAGTGTGCTCAAGGACGTGTCCAAGACACTGGTCTACAGGCTTTCACGCTGGCGTAACCGGGCAGAGGAGGCGATTCCGCAGCGGATCATCGAGCGTCCGCCGTCGGCAGAGCTGGCACCGGATCAGAAGGATGAGGACAGCCTGCCGCCCTACGAGGTGCTGGATCGGATCCTTGAGCGCTATGTGGAGCAGGATGTCAGCGCGGAGGGCATCATCGCCGAGGGGTATGACCGGGAGGATGTGCTGCGGGCGGTCCGGCTGGTGGATATCAACGAGTACAAGCGCCGCCAGGCCCCCATTGGCACCCGCATCACGCGGCGTGCTTTCGGGCGGGATCGGCGCTATCCGATCACCAATCGGTGGCAGGCGGGCGACTGAAGCCCGTCACTCCTCGTCTTCCGGGCCGCCCATGAGCCCGAAGGTCAGTACGCTGGTCAGGGAGCGGTCCCGGATACCGAAAGTCTGGCGGGTGAAGCGTCCGTCATCGTTCAGCGCCGGGTTGTCCGGGAAGTTCTGGGCGAGCACGCGTGCGGTGTCCTTGCGTTCCTGATTCAGGCCCAGGCGGGCGTACATCTCGGCCATGATGACCAGCGCCTCTTCCACCGCCGGCGTTCGGTTGTATTCCTCAACCACGGTTCGTGCGCGGTTCAGTGCCGCGATATAGGCTTGCCGCTTGATGTAGTACTGCGCTGCCGCCAGCTCCTGCCCGGCCATCCGGTTACGGATGGCGATCATGCGCTGGCGGGCGTCGGCGGTGTACTGGCTTTCCGGATAGCGGCTGACCAGCTGTGAGAAATCCTCGAAGGCCTGGAGCTGCTGTCCGGGATCGCGGGCGTCTACTTCAATGGGGAAGTAGCGTGCGGCCAGCCCCAGGTCCATGTAATAGGAAGCTATGCCGCGCATGTAGAGCGCGTAGTCCGCGTTCTCGCTCTGGGGGTTCAGCCGCAGGAAACGGTCTGCCGCGCTGCGCGCACCCTGGAGGTCGAGGTTCTGGTAGCGGGCATAGATCAGGTCCAGCTGGGCCTGTTCCGCATACCGTCCGAAGGGGTAGTAGGTCTCCAGTGCCTCCAGGTTCTGTTGGGCGGACTCGAAGTTGCCGGCGTTCATGGAACTGCGGGCCTGTTCGTAGTACTCCTCCTCGGGCAGTGTTTCCTCCCCGGTGCTGGCACAGCCGGCCAGAAGCAGGGCGGTGAGCACGGGAGCGAGAATCCGGCCCGCAGTGCGCTGGATGGAACCTTCGGAATGGGGCAGCGACCGGCGCGTCATGCGATTACCTGTATACTGTGATGTAAAAGGGTGTGAGTTGACGGCCATTGTAACGGCCGGGATCATGATTCGGAACCAGCAGAGGGCAGGACAGCACAATCCATGACAAGCGGCACAGAACGCATCGAGGCAAGCTTCAGTGTACCGCCGGAACTCAGCGACCAGCGGTTGGACCAGGCCGTGGCACGGCTGATGCCGGAGCATTCACGCTCGCGCATCCAGGGGTGGGTGCGCTCCGGCGAGCTCACGGTCAACGGCGAGAAACGCCGGCCGCGGGATCGGGTACTGGTGGACGACCGGGTGGACGTAGCAGCACAAGCGGAGGCTGAGGTCACCTGGGAAGCGGAGGCCATCGATCTGGACATCATCCATGAGGATGAGCATCTGATCGTGCTGAACAAGCCGGCGGGTCTGGTGGTTCACCCCGCTGCCGGCCACGAGGCGGGGACCCTGGTCAACGCGCTTCTCCATCATGCCCCGGAGCTGGAGCGTATTCCCCGGGCGGGGATCGTGCACCGGCTGGACAAGGACACCAGCGGCATCATGGTGGTGGCCCGTAGCCTGGAGGCGCATACATCCCTGGTGGCGCAGCTGCAGGAACGGCGTATGGGGCGCGAATACCAGGCCGTCTGTCTCGGGGAACTGACCGGCGGTGGCCGGATTGAGCAGCCCATCGGTCGCCATCCCCAGCAGCGCAAGAAAATGGCCGTGGTGCCCGATGGCCGCCCGGCGGTCACACATTACCGGCTGGTCAGGCGCATGGCCGGGTTCAGCCACATCCGCTGCCAGCTGGAGAGCGGGCGGACCCATCAGATCCGGGTCCACATGGCACACATCCGTCATCCGCTGCTCGGTGACCCGGTCTATGGAAGCCGTATGCGCTATCCCAGAGGGACGGATGAGGAGCTTCGGTCCGCGCTGGACGGGTTCCGCCGCCAGGCCCTGCATGCGGCCCGCCTTGAGCTGGCGCATCCGGCCACCGACGAGTTCTGCGAGTGGGAGGCGCCGCTGCCCGCGGATTTCCGTCAGCTTCTGGATGCCCTGTCTGCTTTTGAGGAAAGGCGGTCCGCTTCATGATCACGGAGTCTGACGAAAGCGTCTTCGTTCCGGACTGGCCCGCACCTGCCGGGATTCGATCCCTGGTCACCACGCGCCGCGGTGGTTTCAGTAGTGGTCCCTGGCGCAGCTTCAATCTCGGTTTTCATGTGAACGACGACGCGGGGGCCGTGCACGCCAACCGGGCAAAGCTGACCCGAGTCAGCGGGCTGGCTCCAGGGGCTGTTCACTGGCTTGAACAGGTTCATGGCAACCGGGTGGTGCGTGTCCCCGCCATGGAACAGACGCCGGTGGCGGATGCGGCCTGGACGGACCAGCCGGGTCAGGCCTGTGTGGTCATGACAGCGGACTGCCTCCCGGTGCTGTTCTGCGATGATCGAGGATCCCGTGTTGCCGTGGCCCATGCCGGCTGGCGGGGACTGGCGGATGGTGTACTGGAGGCAGCCCTGGGTGTTTTCCCGGAACCGTCGCGGGTTCTGGCGTACCTGGGGCCCGCCATCGGGCCCTCCGCCTTTGAGGTGGGCGATGAGGTCCGTGCCACCTTCATCGCGGAGGACCCGGAAGCCGGTCTCCATTTCCACCCGGCTTCCCCGCTGGGTGAAACCTGGTATGCGGACCTCTACGGCCTTGCCAGGCAGCGGCTTGAGACTGCCGGAGTCAAGCGCGTTTTTGGAGGCTGCGCCTGTACCTACTGGGATGAGGCGGATTTCTTTTCCTACCGTCGTGACGGCACCACAGGCCGCATGGCATCCCTGATCTGGCTTGACAACGCTTGAAGAGCCAGCAAAAGCCCCAATATCTCCCCACAAAGCCAAAATGAGCAACCGTTGGTGAAGGCACCACACGGTTCCTGGAACAGTGGGAGAATGAATCGATGCGAATCGACAAGATGACGAGCCGGCTCCAGAACGCACTGGCGGATGCCCAGTCACTGGCGGTCGGGAACGACAACAACACCATTGAGCCCCTGCACCTGATGCAGGCGCTGCTTGACCAGAAGGACGGCGGCACCCGCGGGCTGCTGCAGCAGCTGAGTGTGGACCCCAACCGCTTCCGCCAGTCCGTGGCCGAGGGCATCGATGGCCTGGCGCGTGTCAAGGACAACCAGGGCGATGTCCAGATGGGCCAGGAGCTGGGCCGTCTGCTCAACATGACGGACAAGCTCGCCCAGCAGCGTGGTGATGGCTATATCTCAAGTGAGCTTTTCCTGCTCGCCGCAACCGAGGACAAGGGCCCCCTGGGCAAGGTCTTCCGGGAATTCGGCGTTACCAAGGACTCGATGGCCCAGGCCATCGACAGCATGCGTGGAGGTGAGACCGTGGACGACCCCTCAGCAGAGGAAAATCGTGAGGCTCTGGACAAGTATACCTCGGATCTCACCGCCCGGGCCCGGGACGGTAAGCTGGATCCGGTGATCGGCCGGGATGATGAGATCCGGCGGACGATCCAGGTACTGCAGCGCCGCCAGAAAAACAACCCGGTTCTGATCGGCGAGCCCGGTGTGGGCAAGACTGCCATCATCGAAGGGCTGGCCCAGCGGATCGTGGACGGCGAGGTGCCCGATGGGCTCAGGGACAAACGGGTTCTGGCCCTGGATCTGGGCGCACTGCTTGCAGGTGCCAAGTATCGCGGCGACTTTGAGGAACGCCTCAAGGCGGTGCTGAACGAGCTCGGCAAGGAAGAAGGGCAGGTGATCCTGTTCATTGACGAGCTCCACACCATGGTTGGTGCGGGCAAGACCGAAGGTTCCATGGATGCGGGCAATATGCTCAAGCCGGCGCTGGCCAGGGGCGAGCTCCACTGCGTGGGGGCGACCACCCTGGACGAATACCGTGAGAACATCGAGAAGGATGCCGCCCTGGAGCGCCGTTTCCAGAAGGTGATGGTTAACGAGCCCACCGAGGAGGACACCATCGCCATCCTGCGTGGGCTCAAGGAGCGCTATGAAGTCCATCACGGCGTGGAGGTGACCGACGGCGCCATCATTGCCGCGGCCAAGCTTTCCAATCGCTATATCACGGACCGCAAGCTGCCGGACAAGGCCATCGACCTGGTGGACGAGGCGGCCAGTCAGATCCGGATCGAGATGGATTCCAAGCCGGAATCCCTGGACCGGCTCGAGCGGCGCCTGATCCAGCTCAAGATCGAGCGCGAAGCGCTCAAGAAGGAGAAGGATGAGGCCTCGAAGAAACGCCTGGATGAGCTTTCGGAACAGATCGCGGATCTCGAGAAGGAGTACGCGGATCTGGAGGAGGTCTGGAACACCGAGAAGGCCTCTCTCCATGGCGCCCAGAGGGTGAAGGAGCAACTGGAAGAGGCGCGCATCGAGCTGGACAACGCCCGCCGTACCGGGGATCTCCAGCGCATGTCCGAGATCCAGTATGGCCAGATCCCGGAGCTGGAGCGCCAGCTTGACCGGGCGAGCCAGGCGGAGATGATGGAGATGTCGCTGCTGCGCAACCGGGTGACGGACGAGGAGATCGCCGAGGTTGTCGGCAAGTGGACTGGCATCCCGGTTTCCAAGATGCTCGAGGGCGAGAAGGACAAGCTCCTGCGTATGGAGCAGAGCCTGCATGAGCGGGTGATCGGGCAGGATGAGGCCATCAGTGCCGTGGCCAACGCGGTGCGCCGTTCGCGTGCCGGTCTGTCGGATCCGCACCGCCCCAATGGCTCCTTCCTGTTCCTTGGTCCCACCGGGGTGGGTAAGACCGAGCTCTGCAAGGCACTGGCGAACTTCCTGTTCGATACCGAGGAAGCCATGGTGCGCATCGATATGTCGGAATTCATGGAGAAGCATTCCGTGGCACGGCTCATTGGTGCACCGCCGGGTTACGTCGGCTATGAACAGGGCGGCTATCTGACCGAGGCGGTACGGCGCCGGCCCTACTCAGTGCTGCTGCTGGATGAGGTTGAAAAGGCGCATGGCGATGTCTTCAACATCCTGCTCCAGGTCCTGGATGATGGCCGCCTGACCGATGGCCAGGGGCGTACGGTGGATTTCCGCAACACCGTGATCGTGATGACCTCGAACCTGGGCTCGGACATCATCCAGACCATGGCCGGCGAAGGCCAGTACGAGCAGATGAAGAGCTCAGTGATGGATGTGGTGAGCAGCCACTTCCGGCCCGAGTTCATTAACCGGGTCGACGATGTGGTGGTCTTCCATCCGCTCGACGAGGAGCAGATCGAGGGCATTGCCCAGATCCAGATCGACCAGCTCAATGCGCGTCTGGCTGAGCAGGAGCTGAGTCTGAGCCTCTCCGAGGAGGCGATGAAGAAGATCGCCGGTGTGGGTTATGACCCGGTCTATGGCGCACGGCCGCTCAAGCGGGCCATCCAGCGCTACATCGAGAATCCGCTTTCCCAGCAGCTGCTGGAGGGCGAATTCCAGCCGGGCACCACCATCCAGGCGAATGTGGAAGGCGATGCCTTCCGCTTTACTGCGGACTGAGGCTTGAGGCCTCAGTCGCAGTTCTCGTCACGGATTTTTTCGTAACGTTCGCGTTCCGCTTCCTTTTCCTCCGGGGAAAGGTAGCGGCGCTCCCCATCCTCCATAACCTGGACCCGGGCGTTCTGCTCCAGGGTCTTCAGTGCCTGGCGGGCCGCTTCACAGTTCTGCTCGCGGATCGCCTCTCTTTCCTGCTGCTCTTTCCCGTCCTGCGTTTCGCCATCAGCTGCCGCTTCCTGCGACTGCTCGCTGTCCGTACCGGCGTTCCCGCCTTCCGCGTCGGCCTGCCTTGAGCCGGTATCAATGGTGTTGGTGCTGCCCGTGGAAACCGGTTCAGCGTCGACCCCGGCAGGTGGGTTGGAGCCGAAGCTGGTCTCGCCGGCCTCGTTGGTCCAGCGGTAGATTTCAGCGCTCGCCGGCAGGGCAATGCAGAGGGCGGCAAGCAGGAAAAGCGGGCGGAAAATGCGCATGGCGGAGCTCCGTGGTGTGGATCAATCTTACTCCCGAATCTAGCCCATTACAGGCTGATCGCAAAATGTGCCGTCACGCAGGGTCTTACGGTTGACACTCCGGCACACCCTGTCAGAATTGACGGTGCCTGTAGGCGGTTGAATTGCATGGCGGCAATCCCGGTAGTGTAATTCCTCGGCATCCACACCACTCAACCCGCTGTACACCTTTACCCTCAGGGTGCAGTTGCCCCGGAGCCAACCTCCTCGCGGGGCGGTGTGGAACAGAGCCCGATTCGGCTTTCACAAGAAGCGTTTCCCCAGGGCACAGGCAGTGGAAGAGACATTGAACATTGATTGCTGTGTAAGAGGGTGATCCAACGTGGAATTACTGTCTGGTGCCGAAATGCTCATCCGGTCCCTCAAGGACCAGGGTGTTGAATACATATACGGATACCCGGGCGGGGCTGCGCTGCACATCTACGATGCGCTGTTCCGTCAGGACGATGTCAAACACATCCTTGTGCGCCATGAGCAGGCCGCCACGCATATGGCGGATGGCTATGCGCGCGCCACCGGTGAACCCGGCGTGGTTCTCGTGACCTCCGGTCCGGGCGCCACCAACACCATTACCGGTATCGCAACCGCCTCCATGGATTCCATTCCCATGGTCGTGCTCTGTGGCCAGGTTGCTTCCCATCTCATTGGTGAGGATGCCTTCCAGGAGACCGACATGATCGGCGTCTCCCGGCCGATCGTGAAGCACAACATGACGGTCCGGCATCCCTCCGAGATTCCCCAGCTCGTCAAAAAGGCGTTCTATCTCGCCAAGAGTGGTCGGCCGGGGCCGGTGGTGATTGATATTCCCAAGGACATGACCGCACCGAACGGGCGCTTTGAGTACGAGTACCCGGAAAAGGTGAGCATGCGCTCCTACAACCCCGCAGTGCGTGGCCATGCCGGTCAGATCCGTCGAGCCGTGGACATGATGATGAATGCCCGCCGTCCGGTCATCTATGCCGGTGGTGGCGTGGTCCTGGGCAAGGCCTCACAGCAGCTGACGGACCTGGCCCATGAGCTCGGGTTCCCGGTAACCAATACCATCATGGGGCTGGGTGGCTTTCCGGCTACCGATGAGCAGTCGCTGGGGTGGCTGGGCATGCATGGCAGCTACGAATCCAATATGGCCATGCATCATTCCGACCTGGTGCTGGCGATCGGGGCCCGGTTTGATGACCGGGTGACCAATGCCACGGACAAGTTCTGTCCCGGTGCCCGCATCGTTCATGTGGACATTGATCCGGCCTCCATCTCCAAGACGGTCCAGGCGGACGTTCCCATTGTGGGCCCGGTCGACTCGGTACTTGAGGAGATGCTCTCGCTGGTGCGTGAAAGCGAGGAGCAGCCCGACCAGGAGGCGCTTGGGGCGTGGTGGAAGCAGATCCGGGAATGGGGCCAGTACCGTTCGCGCTACCATTACGAGCAGAACGGCGACAACATCATGCCCCAGGAGGCGATCCAGGCCCTCTATCGCGTTACCAAAGGGGATGCCTACGTCACCTCGGATGTTGGTCAGCACCAGATGTTCGCTGCCCAGTTCTATCCGTTCGACAAACCCAACCGCTGGATCAACTCCGGCGGGCTGGGGACCATGGGCTTCGGGTTCCCGGCGGCCATGGGCATCAAGCTGCACATGCCCGAACAGGAGGTGGTGTGCGTGACCGGTGAGGGCAGCATCCAGATGAACATCCAGGAGCTGTCCACCTGCAAGCAGTACCACCTGCCGGTGAAGATCATCAATCTGAACAACCAGGCCCTGGGCATGGTCAAGCAGTGGCAGGACATGAACTACGAGTCGCGTTACGCGCACTCGTACATGGAGTCGCTGCCCAACTTTGAGAAGCTGTTCGAGGCCTATGGCCATGTCGCGTTCACGGTAACCCGGCGCGAGGATCTTGAGCCCGTGCTCGAGAAAGCCTTCGCCATGAAGGATCAGCTCGTCTTCGTCGATATCTACGTGGACCCCTACGAGCACGTTTACCCGATGCAGGTGGCCGGCGGCTCGATGAAGGACATGTGGCTCAGCAAGACGGAGAGGGTCTGATATTATGCGGCGAATCATATCGATCCTGATGGAGAACGAGCCCGGCGCCCTCTCGCGTGTGGTCGGGCTGTTCTCCCAGCGTAACTACAACATCGAAAGTCTGGCGGTGGCGCCGACGGAAGACCCGACGCTGTCACGGCTGACGCTGACCACCGAGGGCTCGGACAAGGTCATTGAGCAGATCACCAAGCAGCTCAACAAGCTGATCGAGGTGGTCAAGCTGGTCGATCTCACCGAGGGCAGCCATGTGGAGCGCGAGCTGATGCTGATCAAGCTGCGCGCCACAGGGGCCCAGCGGGCCGAGATCAAGCGTACGGTCGACATCTTCCGAGGTCAGATCGTGGACGTGACCAGCACCGTCTACACGGTGCAGCTGACCGGTGATGGCGAGAAACTCGATGCCTTCATCCAGGCGGTTGGCACCATGGGCGTTCTGGAAGTGGTGCGCTCCGGCGTCTCCGGTATCGCCCGCGGTGAGAAAGTGCTGTCGCTCTGAATCGCCAACTCCATTTAAAGACACTCTGAACAGGGGAACGTAATGCAGGTCTACTACGATAAAGACTGTGATCTTTCCATCATCAAGGGCATGAAAGTGGCCATCATCGGCTACGGCTCCCAGGGGCACGCCCACGCCAACAACCTGAAGGAATCCGGCGTCAGCAACGTGGTTGTTGGTCTGCGTCAGGGCTCCTCTTCCTGGAAGAAGGCGGAAGAAGCCGGCCTGAAAGTGCAGACCATCGAGGATGCCGTGAACGGCGCGGACGTGGTCATGGTCCTGACTCCGGACGAGCACCAGAAGGCCCTGTACGAGCAGCAGATTGAGCCGAACATCGGCAAGGGCGCCGCGCTGGCATTCGCTCATGGCTTCAACATCCATTACAACCAGATCGAGCCGCGTGCGGATCTGGACGTCATCATGATCGCGCCCAAGGGCCCCGGCCATACCGTCCGCAGCCAGTATGTTGAAGGCAGTGGCGTCCCCTCGCTGATCGCGGTTAAACAGGACGCCACTGGTAAGGCCAAGGACACTGCGCTTTCCTATGCCTCGGCCAACGGCGGAGGTCGTGCCGGCATCATCGAGACCAGCTTCCAGGAAGAGACTGAAACCGACCTCTTCGGTGAGCAGATGGTACTGTGTGGCGGTACCAGCGCGTTGATCCAGGCTGGCTTCGAGACCCTGGTGGAAGCGGGCTATGCGCCGGAAATGGCGTACTTCGAGTGCCTGCACGAGCTCAAGCTCATTGTGGATCTGCTCTATCAGGGCGGCATTGCGGACATGCGCTACTCCATCTCCAATACCGCTGAGTATGGCGATGTGACCCGTGGCCCGCGCATCATCAATGAGGACACCAAGAAAGAAATGCGCAAGTGCCTGGACGAGATCCAGAGCGGTGAATTTGCGCGTGAATTCATTCTTGAGAACCAGGCAGGTCAGCCCACGCTCAAGGCCAAGCGCCGTATTGCCGAGCAGCACCAGATCACCGAAGTGGGTGATCGGCTGCGTGGCATGATGCCGTGGCTGCAGAAAAGCCGCCTGGTCGGCAACGAGTGAGATTGTGTTGCAGTGCCCGGCAGTATTGAAGGGAGAAGTGGCCTGATGGCGGAACCTGAGCAGGACGTGTCGCCCCCGGCCGAGGCCGGAGAGGAGGAGGTTGAGGGCGCCGAAGTGGTGGAGGAAGAGGTTGTGGGCGGGTCCCGTGTGCGTAAGCGCGGGATCTACCTTCTTCCCAACCTGTTCACCACGGCGTCGCTGTTCTCGGGGTTCTATGCCATTGTGGCGGCCTCTAACAGTGACTTCGCGATGGCCTCCGTCGCCATTTTTGTCTCCATGGTCCTGGATGGCCTGGACGGTCGCGTCGCGCGGCTGACCAATACCCAGAGCCGTTTCGGGGAGGAGTACGACAGCCTGGCGGATATGGTCGCCTTTGGCGTGGCTCCCGGGCTGGTCGCCTTCTTCTGGGTGCTTAACGACCTGGACAAACTGGGCTGGGTTGTGACCTTCATCTATGTGGCGGGGTCGGCGCTCAGGCTGGCCCGCTTCAACACCCAGATCGGGTCCGTGGACAAGCGCTATTTCGTGGGGCTCCCGAGCCCCTCGGCGGCGGCAGTGGTCGCGGGCATGGTCTGGTGCCTTCATGGGCTGGAGCAGTCATGGTGGCTGGAGGTGCTGGCGGTCGTTCTTGTCGCGGGCGCAGGCACGCTCATGGTGAGCAATGTGCTGTACTACTCCGGCAAGGATCTGGATCTCAAGGGGCGGGTGCCTTTTGCGGCCATACTGCTGGTGGTGCTGGCCTTCGCGGTAGTCGCCATTGAGCCGCCTGTCATCCTGTTCCTCGCGTTCCTGGGGTATACCCTGTCGGGCCCGGCGTTCTGGCTTTGGCGTCGACTGCGGCGCAGGAAGAGCGCGAGCCAGGGGTGATTGCGCGCCTGTAGCAGCGGCTGTTGGTGTCGATGTTACGGGTTATTCAAAAAACGTGTTGACGCTCACGGCGCAGGGTGTAGAATACGCATCTCTTTCGGGGCAACGGCCCACAGCGGCGGCGCTTTCGGGCGCAGATGAGTTGTTCCGGG
>ENA-ORCO01000405-ORCO01000405.1-marine-metagenome-genome-assembly--contig:-NODE-405-length-22222-cov-4.492752_pt1 | contig 22222 bp, 19 predicted proteins | sample MGYA00248633_ERZ508508 | MGnify/ENA primary metagenome ERZ508508 (study PRJEB26179, sample SAMN06268845) | marine metagenome | isolation source: A23 P1 aerobic enrichment on pine of planktonic cells taken...
GGGCACGGAGGCACGCCTCTCGTGGGACTACCCGGTCACGGGCGTCGAGAGCGTCCGCGAACTCCCGATCGAACCCGAGTGGCTCAACATCAAACCCTCCCGGTTCGGTACGGTCGAGTCGCTGCTCGACACGGTCGAGTACTGTCTCGCCGAGGAGATCACGATGTACGGCGGCGGCCAGTACGAACTCGACGTGGGCCGCCAGCACCTCCACGCCGTCGCGTCGACGTTCTACCCCGACGCCCCGAACGACACCGCCCCCCGCGCGTACAACATCCCCGAACCCCACGCAGACGTGCCCCCGAGCCCGCTCGACCCGCCGGAATCGCCCGCGGGACTGGGCTGGCAGCACCGTTGAACCGGCCCGGTGGCCTGCGGCGACAGCACCCTGCATCTCTCCACTGACACGTTCGTCGAGCGATCAGATCCGGATCGGCGACGGCAAAATCGCGCGGTGGCCCCCTCGATCCCGATATCGTCCCGCGCGACGACGAGTGTGTAGCCCCGTACACAACAACTCGCGGAACTATTTCCACTCTATTCCGGTACGAAAGATATTATTAACGGGGGAGTCGATGCGGTAGCAGTATGGCGGACGACAGGGATGTGACGCGGCGCGCGTACCTCGCAGCGAGCGTGTCGGGCGCCGTCTTCCTGGCAGGGTGTCCGGGTGGTGGGTCGTCGACGGAGTCGGCGACACCGGGCACGGACGACGGACAGACCCCGACCGACGCGGACGGCGAACCGACCGATCCCCTTCAGGGGAGCGACCCGACGGCGACCGACGGATCCATGACTACCGAGACTCCAGCGACCGACGAGGCGACAGACGGATCGACTGCGACCGACGAACCGCCAGACACGGCGACCGACGTCGAACCAGAACCGGCCGACACCGGACAGGGCGTGCTCGTGAACCAGGTGGGGTATCGGCCGGCGGACCCGAAACTGGCGGTCGTGCGGACCGCCGCCGAGAGCTACGAGGTGGTCGACGCCGGCAGCGGCGAGGCCGTCGCGAGCGGTGACCTCTCCGAACCGACCGAGGACCCCAACTCCGGGGACACGGTGCACCACGCCGACTTCACGGACGTGACCGAGTCCGGCACGTACCGACTCAGCGTCGGCGACGGCGCGGCCGACTCCTACGAGTTCGCGGTCGGGACGGACGTGTGGGGCCAGACGCTCGCACAGCTGGGTCGGCGCTACACGCTCCGGCGGGCGAACGTCGCCATCGACGACCCCGTGACCGGCCTCTCGTGGGACGTGGGCTACCCGCAGGACGCCGAGGCGGAGCTGTACTTCGGCGACGAGTTCCACGACGAGGGCGAGGCTCTCGATATGGCCGGCGGCTGGTACGACGCGGGCGACTACGGCAAGTACGTCACGCCCGGCGCGATCACCGTCGCGCAGTTGCTGCTCGCCTACGAGCAGTATCCCGACACGTTCGGCGAGGGGCAGTTCGCGATTCCCGACGGCCTCCGGCAGGACGACACCGCCGGGATGCCGGACCTGCTCGCGGAGGCGAAGTACAAACTCGGGTGGCTGGCGAAGATGCAACGCCCCGACGGCGCGGCGTATCACAAGGTGTCGGGCACATCCTGGCCGGGGATGACCACCGCACCAGACGAGGACGACCAGACCCGCTACGTCTTCGGCCTGTCGACGTACGGGACGGGAATGCTCGCCGGCACCTTCGCGATGGCCGCCCGCATCTACCGGGAGTTTGACCTCGAGTTCGCCGACCGGATGCTCGACAGCGCCGAGGACGCGTTCGACTTCCTGAGCGCCTATCCCGACCCGATCTTCCGGCAGGACGAGGGCCAGAACAGCGGCTCCGGGGGGTATCGCAAGGACGGCGACGGGGCCGAGCGGTTCTGGGCGGGGGCGGAACTCCTGAAGACCACCGGCGACGAGCAGTATCAGGCCTACCTCGACCAGGAGGTGTCGGGGCTGTTCGAGACGCAGTCGTCCTCGATCTCCTGGGCCAACAGCCTCCTGCTCGGCCACTGGGCGTACTACACGGCCGAGGCCGCCGACGACGAGCGCCGCTCGCAGGTCGCCGAGAGCATCGTCGGCGCGGCCGACGACCTCGTCGAGCAGATTCAGTCGGAAGGGTACCGGATATCGCTGCGTGCCGACGAGTACGTCTGGGCGTCCGCGAAAATCGCCGTCGCGAAGGGGTGTCTCCTCCTCCTCGCCAACGAGGTCGACCCCGCCGAGGAGTACGTCACGGGCGCGCTCGACCAGGTTCACTACGTCCTCGGGCGGACGCCGACGGCCTACTCCTACGTGACCGGGTCGGGCGAGCAGGCCCCGCAGAACCCTCACAGTCGTACCGTCGAGAGCACCGGGATCAACGTCCCCGGCAACGTCGTCGGCGGCCCCAACGCCAGCGGCGACGACCCGACGCTCTCCGAGTACATCGCGAGCGAGAGTCCCGCGCCCGCGAAGGCCTACGTCGACCGGACGGGCTCGTACGCCTCCAACGAACCCGCTATCGACTACGCTGCCCCCGTCGTCTTCGCACTGGCGCACTTCACGCCCGGCGACGCCGTCGGCCTCGACTGAGAACTGCGGTGGCGCGCGCCGTCGCGCGCTTTCATGCGCGCGACGGAGTCGTGCGAGGGATGAGCGAAGGCGGTCTGAGCGAAGAGGCTGGGGAGGTGTGAGGCCGTCTGCGGTCGCGGTGCGGTGGCGGTGCGGTGGCGGTCCTGGTGGACTGAAAGGGCGAGGCGTGCGAGGCGCTTGCGCCTCGATGCCGAACGGCGCTGCCGTGAGGCGCGCTCGCGTTCATCTAGTCGTCTGAGCGCGGCTCTATTCTCGCGGTGCGAGGCGCTTGCGCCTCGAAGCGAACGGCTCTGCCGTGAGCGCGCGGTGCGGAGAGCGAGAATATCCCGCTCAGCGACCGCGAGCGGGGTGAGGGCTTTCAGCTCACAGGGCTGTCTGCGGTCGCGGTAGCTGTGACTCGGGGCGAGCGGGGTGAGGGCTTTCAGCTCACCTGATCGACTGCGGTTGCGGTAGCGTTTCCAGTCGAAACAATTCGAAGCGAGCGGGGCGAGGGCTCTCAACTCACAGGGCTGTCTGCGGTTGCGGTGCCGTCTGCGGTCTTCGTTTCAGCTAGCGAGCGGGCCGAGGGCGGTCGTATACCGCCAGTACAGACTCATTCGTCGGCGAGGTAGTCGTCCTGGACGGCGACAACCTCGGCCGAGTCGGCACAGTCGGCGTATCGCCGCAACGGCTCGTCGTTGAGTTCCAGAAACGTGTGGCCCCACGAGAACTTCGAGAGAATCTCCTCGGCCTGCGCACGCTCACCCAGGATGACGAGCGCGCCGGCGAACGCTTCGACGGTGTTCAGCTGGAAGGCAGTGCCGTAGTTGACGGGGTTGCCGGCGACGAGAAAGGGCAGGGAGCGATGGACTCCTTCGAGATCGAACGCTTCGCGCTCGGCGGTCTCCCAGGAGCAGTCGAGGGCGACGAGGCGGTCGCGTCTGCGACCGGAGCCTTCCAGGTCGGCGGGCGAGAGCGCCTGGTCGGCGAAGGGGTTGAGGACGATGCCGGGCGGCGTCGCTCGCGCCGAGCGGTGCAGTTCGGCGAGGTCGAACCGCGCGAGCTTTCGCGCGGAGCACTTCTCGGGGTCGTCGTCGCCCTCGTATCGCACGTGCAGGTCCACACCCACCGTACCCGGCCGGCGGACAAAAGCCGCTCGGGACCCGGTGCGACCGTGCGAGGGCGGCGACGACCGCGGACCGACGAGGGCTTTTTCAGACCGTGAAACCGCCCGAGGGACCCGAAAACGGCCGAATTTCCCCGAACACCTATATGTGACGAGTAGAATGTGTGGGACAATGATTACAGAGGGTGGGCGGGCGCCGGCGGTCACCCTCCCCGCGTACGTCGACGGCGAGCGCAGGCGGGTGGACCTGGGCGAGTATGTGGGTGAGGGAATCGTCGTCTTGGCCTTCTATCCGGCGGATTTCAATCCGGCGTGTACGATGCAGTCGTCGGACCTGGACAACCTCGACCTCTTTACGATGCAGAAGGACGTGTCGGTGTTCGCGGTGTCGCCGGACAGCACCTACAGCCACGCGGCCTTCGCCGACCGGTACAGTCTGCACATCCCGCTTTTGAGCGACCCGGACGGCGAGGCCGCGGCGGCCTACGGTGTCGCCACCGAGAACGACGTCGGCGAACGCCTGGTCGAGCGGGCGGTGTTCGTCATCGACCACCGCGGGGTCGTCCAGTACGCCTGGTCGGGCGAGGACATCGCGAGCGAGATCGACGTCGCGCCGGTCAAGCGGGCCGTCGGCGACATCGGCGGCGACGACACCGCCCTCAAGCGGTATCGGGTCGGCTACGAGCACTACGTCGAGGGTCGCGAGGCGTTCACGACGGCGATGAGCGAGTACGAGGACCGCGAGTGGATGGTCGCGTTCAACGAGTTCGAAGACGCCGAGCCCGCCTTCACCGCCGCGGCGGACCACTTCGACACGGCGGTCAGGTTCGCCGAGACCGACGACTTCGAGACGGTGGTCGACCGCGGCGAGGAGAAGGCGGACACGCTCCAGCACGCGGCGGACTGGCTGGCCGACTCGGCCGACGCGCTCGCCAGCGGCCGCGGCAAGCAGGGCAAGGAGTTCCGCGCGGACGCCGACCGCCTGCTCGAGGCCGCCTCCGACCTGCCCGAACCGCCCGATCCGGCGGCGTTCACGCTCACCGACGACGGGATCGAACTCGCCGACTCGATCGAAGTCGACCCCGACGAGGCGGAGGCCTACGCCTGGCGGGCGAACGACCCCGACGCCGTCGACGCGGACCTGGGGCTCGACGACGCCGACCTCGACGCGGCTGTCGAGAGCGGGGACGCAGACACTGACGCGACGACGGCCGAGTCCGCGGACGGCGACACCGTCGAGGGCGGCGACCTGGAGATGGACATGGCGGCGGTCGAGGCGGCCGATGCCGAGGCCGGGGCGGACAGCGAGGCGACCCCGGCCGCGGACGCCGCCGGGGAGTCGGGCGGGCCGACCGAGAGCGAATCGTCGATCGAGGGCGACACCGTCGAGGGCGACCTGGAGATGGACATGGACGCCATCGAGGCCGCCGAGGACGAGGCCGCCGGGACAGACGGGGGCGAGGGAGCGTCGGCCACCGGGACGACCGGAGCGGCCGATAGCGAGAGCGCGCCGTTGATGCGCGGCGGCGCCGGCGAGCGCGACGACGGTCCGACGGACCCGGATGCGGCGGCCTCCGAGGGAGGACCAGACGGCGCGCCACAGCCAGGAGAGAGCGGCGGGGCGAGCGGCGACCACGACCCGTCGGACGCGGAACCGGACGGGGCGGAGAAGGCAGACCCAGACGCGGGCGGCGCGGACGCCGACGGGGACGACGAAGTCGAGCAACTCGACCTGGCGGACCCGACGGAAAGCGAGGACGAGACGGACGACGAGGACGAGCGGGCGGACTGGGACATTCCCGGTCAGTAGCGTCGGCGGCGGACCGAACGACGGGGCGGATCGACCACCGCGTTCTTGCCACGGCGCCGCGTAGCAGCGGTCATGTCCGAGGACCGCGTCGACCGCGCACAGGAGTACTACCGCGCGCTCGACGACCACGACTACGAGGCGCTCGCCGCCCTCCTCGCGCCCGACTTCGTCCACGACCGCCCCGACACGACCCTGGAGGGGCGCGACAGGTTCGTCCGGTTCATGCGCGAGGAGCGCCCGCAGAAGGACACGAGTCACCCGATCGACGATATCTTCGAATCGATGGCCGCGAGCGGGCGGGACGGCGACGACGCCGGTGGTGGCGTGGCCGTCCGCGGGCGCCTGCTCGCCGCCGACGACGAACCTATTGCCGCGTTCGTCGACGTGTTCACCTTCGAGGGCGCGGACGTAGCGCGGATCGACACGTTCACGCGCTGACGAGACAAGAGCGGTAGTTGGGAGCGCAATTTCTGCAGGATGGGCCGTGTACCCGTCGCCAGATAGAGCGTGACCTGAGCAGACGACCCGCGAGCAGGTGGTGGACTCACCGTCGCTACTCGGGGCCGACGACTTCGACTTTGATTCCTTCGGGGTCTTCGCAGTAGAGGGCGTAATAGCCGCCGGCGTACGGATGCTGGTCTTCGTACAGAACCGCTGAATCCCCCCGTCTCCGGACACCGTCGGTCAGTTCGTCGACCTGTTCGCGCGAGTCCGCGTGGAAAGCGAGGTGGTTCAGTCCCGACGCCTGTCGGTCGAAGGGACGGTCGGAGTTCGATGCTCGCTTGAGGACGATGTACGTCGGGCCGTTGATCCAAGAGCGCCCATCGCCCCACTCGTTTTTCGGCTCGTAGCCGAGTTCGTCCAGTAACCATCCCCAGAAGTCGGTCGACGCTTCGAAGTCGGCCGTACAGAACTCCACGTGATGGAGGTGCCCGCTGTATTCCGGGTTTCCGTGGTTGTGGCTCATGTAGTGTGACTCGCGAAGTCGTCGAGAGCCCTGAGAGCTACTCCCGCTCGCCGGCGCCGAGCGCGCTCTCGCCGACGGGGTCGTGCCCCTCGATGACCTCCTGGCCGCCCATGTACGGCCGCAGCGCCTCGGGCACGGTGACGGTGCCGTCGTCGTTCTGGTAGTACTCGAGGATGGCCACCATCACGCGCGGGACGGCCACGCCGCTCCCGTTGAGCGTGTGGAGGTACTCCGCGCTCTCGTGGCGCTCGGGCCGATACCGGAGTCCGGCGCGGCGGGCCTGGAAGTCCTCGAAGTTGGACACCGACGAAACCTCCAGCCAGCGCCCGCCCACGTCCGGACCCTCTTCCATGTCGTCGCCGGGCGCCCACACCTCGATGTCGTACTTCTTGGCCTGCGTGAACCCCATGTCGCCGGTGCACATATCGAGGACGCGGTAGGGGAGACCCAGTCGGTCGAGGACCGCTTCGGCTTCCCCCAAGAGGCCATCCAGCCGGTCGTAGGACTCCTCGGGCGGGACGAAATTCACGAGTTCGACCTTGTGGAACTGGTGGACGCGGACGTACCCCCTCGTTTCGGTGCCGTGCTCGCCGGCCTCGCGCCGGAAGTTCGGCGAGAACGCCTGATACTTCAGGGGCAGGTCGTCGTCTAAGAGGATCTCGTCGCGGTGCATGTTCGTCACCGGAACCTCAGCGGTGGGCAGGAGCCAGAGGTCGTCGTCGTCGTAGTCGTCCTCGGGACGGTTGCCCACGCGGTAGGCGTCCTCCTCGAACTTCGGCAGTTGACCGGTGCCGCGCATCGACGCAGAATTGACGGGAATCGGCGGGAGCACGTCCTCGTAGCCCTGTTCTCTGTGGATGTCGAGCATGAACTGCACGAGGGCGTGCTCCAGGCGCGCGCCCTCGCCCTTCACGAACTGGAAGCCACCGCCCGACACCTTGGCGCCGCGCTCGAAGTCTAGCAGTTCGAGGTCCTCGCCGAGGTCGTAGTGGGGGACCACGTTCTCAGGGAGGTCCCGAAGGTCGTCGAACCCGCGGCGGTAGCGCTCGACGTTGTCCGCCTCTCCCTCGCCCTCCGGCACCGACTCGTGGGGGACGTTCGGCACTTCCAACAGCAACTCCTCCAGTTCGGTTTCGAGTTCGTCCGCGCGCTCCTCGACGGCTTGGAGTTCCTCCTTCAACGCCTGGGTTTCCTCGATGGCCGCTTGGGCCTCCTCCTCCTTGCCCTCCTGTTTGAGTTTTCCAATTCGTTCGGAGACCTCGTTTCGCTCGTGGCGCAGGTCGTCGCCGCGCGCCTTCAGTTCGCGCCACTCCTCGTCGACTTCGAGCAAGTACTCGAGGTCGAAGTCGACGCCCTTCGCGTCGATGGCGTCCCGGACGGTGTCGGGGTTCTCCCGGACGAACTGCCTACTCAACATTTGTCCGGCCTTCCCCGGCGCGGGGCAAAACCGTGTCGCTCGGCGGGCGGTCTTTTTGCCGCGCGGCCCCCACGCTCGGGTATGACCGTCGGCGACCCCGAAGCAGTGCCCGAGGGCGAGTGGTACTTCGCGGACACCGGGATGTACGGTACCCCGAACTACGGCGGCGTCTACGTCCATCCGGCGGGCATCGTCGTGGAGTCGGGCATCGGCGCCGACCGCGACGCGGTGTTCGACGCGCTGGACGCCCTCGACTGCGAACCCGAGGCCCTGCTTCTCACGCACGTCCACCTCGACCACGCGGGCGGCGCTGGTTTCCTCGCCGAGCGCTACCCCGACCTGACCGTCTACGCCCACGAGGCGGGTGCGCGCCATCTCGCCGAGCCGGGCCGGCTGGTGGAAGGCACCAAACGAGCGGTCGGCGACATGTGGGAGTTCTACGCCGAGCCCGAGCCCGTTCCTGAAGAACGTATCGTGGAACTCACGGACGGCGACCCGGTAGAACTCGGCGACCGGACCCTCCGCGCGCACCGTTGCCCGGGCCACGCGCCCCATCAGGTGGCGTTCCACGACGAGGACTCGAACGTCGCGTTCGTCGGCGACGCCGCGGGGCTCTGGGTACCGGGCCGCGAAGAGGTGGTGCCGACGTCGCCGCCCCCGCAGTTCAACCTCGACGCCTGTCTGGACGATTTGGACACCCTCCGCGGGCTGGGCGCCGACCGCCTCTGTTACACCCACTTCGGACCTGGCGCGGGCGACCCCGACGCGGCGCTCTCGGCGTACGCCGGCGCGCTCCGGGAGTTCGTCGAGCGGGTCCGCCTGCTCCGCGAGGAAGGCAAGGACCCGGGCGAAACGCTCGCTGAGGAGTACGAACGCCGCTTCGCGGACGTCTGGGGCGCCCGCAAGGCTCGGGAGGAGGCGAAGCTCAACGTTCGGGGCGTTTCGGATTATCTCGGGGAATAAACTAAGCCCCGTCGCCCGGAACCGGTGACAATGGACACTCGTGAGGCCGAACGGGAGTTCGAGCACCCCGTTCTCGGACGCGCGACGCTCCCCGAGACGTTCGAGGCCAGCGCCGAGCGCCACCCGGAGACGCCGGCGCAGTCCTACAAGGGCGGCGTTCACGACCGTTCGCTGACTCCCGCGGCCATCGATGCCGCGCCAGAGGGCGAGTTCCGCTCGCTGACGTACGCCGAGTCCCGGGCCGTCGTCCGCCGTCTCGCCGCGGGCTTTCGCGAACTCGGCGTCGAGGCGGGCGACGCCTTGGGCATCTACGCCGACACGCGCCTGGAGTGGGCGCTGACGGATTTCGCCACGCTCGCGGCCGGCGGCGTCGTCACGACGCTGTACCCGAAGGCCTCCGTCCGGCAAGTCTCCCATCTGCTTTCGGACTCCGACGCCGTCGGCGCCGTCGTCGCGAATCGCGAGCTCCGCGAGCACGCCGTGGAGGCCGACGCCGACCTCGATTTCGTCGTCACCATGGACGACGCCGAGTCGCTCGACGCGCCCGTGGACTGCTACACGCTCGGCGAGGTGTACGAACTCGGCGCCGAGGCGTACGACGAGGCGACGTATCGGGGGTGGCTCGACGCCCGCGACCCCGACGACCTCGCGAGTCTCATCTACACCTCCGGGACGACGGGCCAACCGAAGGGCGTCGAACTCACCCACGCGAACTTCAAGGCGAACGTCGACCAGTGCTTCCGGCGCTTCGGCCCCCGACCGGACCGGGACGGGCCCGGGGTCGACGTCGGGACCCGGACGGTTTCGTTTCTCCCGCTCGCACACGTCTTCGAGCGGCTGGCGGGGCACTTTCTCATGTTCGCGTCGGGCGCGACCGTCGCCTACGCCGAGAGCCCCGACACGCTCCGCGAGGACTTCTCGGCGGTGCGCCCCGAAGTGGGGACCAGCGTCCCTCGGGTGTACGAGAAACTGTACGACGCCGTCGCCGAGAACGCCTCGGGGTCGGCCGTCTCGAAGCGCATCTTCGAGTGGGCGATCGACGTCGGCGGGCGCCACCAGCGCGCCGACGACCCCGGGGTGTTGCTCTCGGCCGCGATGGGCCTCGCCGACCGCCTCGTCTTCACGAAGGTCCGCGAGGCGTTGGGCGGCGAACTCGACTTCATGATAAGCGGCGGCGGGAGCCTCCAACCGGAGCTCTGCCGGCTCTATCACGCGATGGGGATTCCCGTTCTGGAGGGGTACGGCCTCACTGAGACGGCGCCCGTCGTCGCGGCGAACCCGCCGGACGCGTTCGAAATCGGGACCGTCGGTCCCCCGGTCGTTGACTGCGAGGTAAAAATCGACGAGTCAGTTAACCCCGAGAGCCCCCGAACCGCCGGCGACAGCGAAGTGGGCGAACTCCTCGTGCGCGGGCCGAACGTGTTCCGAAGGTATCGCGGCCTCCCCGCGGACACTGAGGCGGCCTTCGAGGGCGAGTGGTTCCGCACGGGCGACGTGGTCGAGCGCCGCGCCGACGGCTACATCTCCTTCGTGGAACGCTCGAAACAGCTGTTGAAGCTCTCCACGGGGAAGATGGTCGCGCCCGGCCCCATCGAGGACGCACTCGCGTCCAGCCCCCTCATCGAACAGGCGCTCGTCTTCGGCGACGCCCGGAAGTTCGTGGGCGCGCTCGTCGTCCCGAACACGGACGCGCTCCGCGAACAGGCGGCCGCCGACGGCGTCACGCTCCCCGAGGAGGACGCCGCGCTCGCCGACCACGACGGCGCCCACGAGCGGGTCGCCCGCGAAGTAGAAGTGGCCAATCGCGGCTTCGAGCCCCACGAGTCGGTGAAGCGCTTCGCGCTCGTCCCCGAGGAGTTCACCGAGGAGAACGGCCTGCTCACCCCCTCGCTGAAGAAGAAGCGCCGGGCGATTCTGGAGCGCTACGCCGAGGAGGTACAATCGGTGTACGAGTAACGCCGGGTTCTTCGGGTTTTATCAGGGGGCGGGCTCTAATCCCGGTCGAACAGTGGCAGCCAGCAGCAACCTCCTCGTGCTCGTTGCGGCCGTGGTCGGCGTGGGTATCATCGCACAGGTGCTCTCCGACCGGTTCCGCGTGCCGAGCGTCGTCTTCCTCATCGCGGCGGGCATCCTGCTCGGGCCCGAGGGCCTGGGCGCGTGGCTCCCCGGTATCGACCCCCTCGTCACGGCGGCGTCCTTCGGCGGCGCGCTGCCCGCCATTGTCGGGCTCTCGGTGGCAATCATCGTCTTCGAGGGCGCCTTCCACATCAACATCGACACGATTCGCGAGGCGCCGAAGGCGACCTTCCGGTTGGTGACCGCCGGCGCGGCCATTGCCTTCCTCGCGACGACGCTCGCGGTGAAGTTCTTCCTCCCGGCCGCGACGTGGTCGATTTCGGCGCTCGTCGGCGCGCTCCTCGTCGCGACGGGCCCGACCGTCATCGCGCCCATTCTCGAAGTCGTCCCCGTCCGCGACCGGGTCGGGACGGCGCTCGACGCCGAGGGCATCATCAACGACGTAACGGCGGCGATTCTGGCGGTCGTCATCTTCGAGTCCATCCGGCTCGGGACGGCGGAGCCGACGGCGCTCGTCCAGCTGTTCGCCGAACGGCTGGGGGTCGGTCTCCTCATCGGCGCGCTCGTCGCGGGCATCATCTACTACCTGCTCGAGCATGTCGACCTCTCGCCGGGGAACGCGCCCCAGAACGCCCGCCTCCTCACGCTGGCTGGCGCGCTCGTCGCCTACGCCGCCGCCGACGCCATCTTTACCGAGGCGGGCATCGCGGCCGTCGCGACGGCGGGGCTCCTCCTCGGGAACGCCGACCTCCCCTACGAGGAGGACATCGCGGAGTTCAAAGGGGACGTGACGCTCATCGTCCTCTCCTTCGTGTTCATCGCGCTGGCGGCGCTTCTGACCTTCGAGGACCTTCTCGCGCTCGGCCTCGGGGGTGTCGCGGTCGTCATCGCGGTGGCGCTGGTCATCCGCCCGGCGCTCGTGTTGCTCTCGACGCTCGGGCTGGGCGACCGTTTCACCCTCTCCGAGCGCCTCTTCATGAGTTTCGTCGGCCCACGGGGCATCATTCCGGCCTCCGTGGCGACGCTCTTCGCGGTCGAGTTGCGCGACCTCGGGATGGAGACGGGCGCGAACATCCTCGTCGGGACGGTCTTCCTCGTCATTCTGGCGACCGTCGTCTTCGAGGCCGGGTTCGCCCGTCACATCGCTGAGTATCTGGACGTGATTCCAATGCGTGTCATCATCGTCGGCGGCGGAAAGGTGGGCCGTGCGCTCGCCACGCGCCTCACGGACCGGGGCGAAAACGTCGTCATCGTCGAGCAGGACGAATCGGTCGTACAAACCGCCCGCAACGCGGGTCACACGGTACACATCGGTGACGGCACCGACACGGACGAACTCCGCTCCGCGGGGGGCGGGAACGCCCGTATCGTCGTCGCCGCGACCGGGGACGACGACGTGAACCTCCTCGTCGCCCAGCTGGCGAAGTCGAAGTTCGACGTGGAGACGGTCATCGCCCGGGCGAACAACCCGGACAACGTCGAGGCCTTCGAGGACCTAGGCGTGCGGACTATCTCCTCCACGCTGGCGACGGCGTGGGCCATCGACAACGCCATCGAGCGCCCCGCGATGTCCTCCTGGATGACCGACGTCGGCCGCCAGGGCGACGTACAGGAAATCGAAGTCCGGAACTCCGAACTCGCGGGGCGCGTGGTTCGCGAGGTCGGCCCCGAACTCCCCGAGGGCTGTCTCATCGCACTGGTTTCCCGCAACGGCGACGTATGGGTGCCCGAGGCGGACACGGTGCTGGAGAAGGGCGACCGCATCACCGTCATCGGCAGCGACGAGGCGGTACGGGAAGCGATGAGCTTCTGCGAGACGGAGAACTGATTTTTGGGGCTTAGCGGCCGTACAGCAGGTAGGAGAGAGCCAGGAACGAAAGGAAGGTCCCACCGAAGAGGCCGACAACGAACCCCGGGAACGGGTCCAGTACGCCCGTTCGGACGACGGCGAAGCCGCCGACTGCCCCGGTGAGAACGCACCCAACGACAATCACCGCGCCGCTCTGCCACGTCTCGACGAGTTCCGGGACGCTTTCGGCGCTCATGTCTGTATTGAACAAATTATATCCTCTGAACAAAAGCGTTCGCCCGCCGTGCGGCGCTATTCGGGCCGCTCAAACTCGATTGCCATCCCTTGCCCGAAGCCGACACAGAGCGTCGCTAATCCTCTCTTTTCGTCGCGGCGCTCCAGTTCGTGGAGCAACGTCACGGGAAGGCGCGCGCCCGACGCGCCCAGCGGGTGGCCGACGGCGATGGCGCCGCCGTTGACGTTGAACTTCCCCTCGTCGATTCCCAACTCCCGGCGGCAGTAGAGGGTTTGGGAGGCGAAGGCCTCGTTGAGCTCCACCAGGTCGTAATCCTCCGTTTCCCGGTTCACCTTCTCCAGCAGTTTCTCCGTCGCCGGAACCGGCCCGATGCCCATCACCGTCGGGTCGACGCCCGCGACGGCGTGGCTGCCGACGTAGGCCATGATGTCCAGGTCGTGCTCCTCCGCGAACGCCTCGCTGGTCACCATCGTCGCCGCGGCGCCGTCGCTTATCTGGGAGGCGTTGCCCGCGGTGACGTTCCCGTCCGAGCGGAAGACGGGCGAGAGCTTTCCGAGCTTCTCCAGGCTCGTGTCGTACCGGATGCCCTCGTCGGTTTCGAGCCCCCCGACGGGAACGAGCTGGTCGTCGAGATACCCCTTCTCGGTGGCCTCGGCCGCACGTTCGTGCGAGCGCAGGGCGTACTCGTCCTGGGCCTCCCGCGAGACGTCGTACTCCCTGCTCACTTTCTCGGCGGTCATCCCCATCGAGAGGTCCGGGACGTTGTACAGGTCCCCGAGGTCGGGGTGGAGGTCCGTCATCGAATCGCCCATCGGTACGCGGGTCATCGACTCGACGCCGCCCGCCAGCAGGCAGTCGTGTTGGCCCGCCCGAACCGCGTCGGCGGCGCGGGCGATGGCCTCCATCGAGGACGCACACCAGCGGTTGATAGTCGCGCCGGGCGTCCCCTCGCCGAGCGGGGAGAGCAGGCTGATGATGCGTGCGAGGTTGTTGTCCTGCTCGCCGCGCTGTTGGGCACAGCCCCACAGCAGGTCCTCCACGGCGTCGGTCTCGACGCCCGTCCGGTCGAGGAGGGCCTCCACGAGCGGGACGGAGAGGTCCTCGGAGCGCATATCCGCGAGCGCGCCGCCCTCCTTCCCTTGGGGCGTTCGCACGGCGTCCACGACGACGGGGGTGGGTCGGTCCATACGCGATGTGTGCTCCCGACGGGCATAAATGCCCGCGCCGCCCCGTCATCAGCGCCGCGTTTCCGGCGACGCGGGGCACCATCCCGCCCGACGATGCGTCGCGTCACCCCGTTGCAGAAAGGGTTTATCGCCCCTCCCGCAATCCGCATCCATGTCGCGGTCCCTTCGTACGCGTCTCGCCCGCCCCGTCCCCGCCGTGGCGGCGGTGACGGCGATGGCCCTCCTCGCCCGCCTGTGGGCGCTCGGCTGGCGGGTCTTCCACCAAGACGAGGGGCGGGTGGGCGGATGGATTCTGCGCTACATGGAGACCGGCGCGTGGGAGTACCGGCCCATCATCCACGGCCCCTTCATTCCGCACGTCAACGGCGTCCTCTTCTCGTGGTTCGGCGCGAGCGACTTCCTCGCGCGCTTTCCGATGGCGCTCGTCGGCGGGCTGCTCCCCCTCACGGCGCTCCTCCTCCGCGAGCGGCTGCGCGACTCGGAGGTCGTCGCGCTCGCGGTCTTCCTCGCGGCCAACCCCTTGCTGCTCTACTACTCGCGGTTCATGCGCAACGACATGTTGATAGCGGCCTTCATGTTCGCCGCCGTCGCCTTCGCCGTGCGGGCCTACGACGCCGAGCGGCCGCTTCTCCTGGTGCCCGCGGCGCTCGCGTTCGCCCTGGCGTTCACTACCAAGGAGAACGCGCTGGCCTACCCGATTTCGTGGGTCGGCGCCGGGGTTCTCGTGTTCGACGCCCGGGTCCTCCTCGCCCGGGAGCGCGGGACGGACGTGCTCGCCGCGGCCCGCGAACGCGTCGGGGAACTCGACGCCGCGCGGCTCAGCGGGTTCGCGGTCGCCGCCGTCGGTGGACTGTTCGTCTTCGCGGGGACGTTTCTCGCCTTCTACGCGCCGCTCCCCGTCACCTCGCCCGTGGACGCGCTCACCGGCGCGACGGTCGGCGTGTGGGACAAACTCGACACGTGGCTCTCCGCGGGGATGCGCGACCACGCTTACATCCCGTATTTCATCTACTACGCCAAGGTGCTCGCTTACACGTCCCTTCCATTGGCCGCGTTCGCCGCCGCGGGCTTCCTCGCGGACCGGTACGGAGGGAGCGACACCCGCGGGTTCGTCGGGTTCTGTTTCTTCTGGGGGCTCTCGGGACTGTTCGGCTACCCGCTCATCACCGATATTACCGCCCCGTGGTCGGCGATTAACGTCGCCGTCCCCCTCGCCGTGCCCGCGGCGGTCGGCCTCGCGGGGCTCTGGCGGCTCACCCGACGGGCCTACGAGCGCCGGGACCGCCCCGGAACCGTGGGATTCGCGCTCGGCGCGGCGACGCTCGTCCTCGCTGCGGCCATCGGGGGCGGGGTCGCCGCCGAAACGTCGTATCTGAACCCCCAATCGCCCGACCTCGGCGAGGACGGGGTGATGGTCCAGTACGCCCAACCCGCCGGCGAGATGCAGCCCGTCCTCCGCAGTATCGAGCGCGAAGCGCCGGCCAACGCGGGGACGGACGTGCTCTACTACGGGGACAAGCTCTCCGACGACGAGGTGTGGGACGAGGACCCGCCGCCGGCGTGGTTCGACCGTCTCCCGCTGCCTTGGTACACCGAGAAGGCGAACGCGACGGTCGACGACACGACGAACGCGAGCGTCGCCTGCGGGACCGACGCGCCCGTCGTTATCGCCCTCAACCCGGGACACGGCGGTCCCGAACTCGTCGCCGACGACGTCGGCGACTGCCTGCGTGAGCGTGGATACACCGAGTCCGTCTACCAGCAGTACCAGTCGAATCGCCCCCTGCACTTCTTCCTCGCGCCCGGCGTCGCCGAGAACGGCGCCTGAGCCGGCCACCGTGTTCCCCTCCGACGGTCTTATACGGGCCGCTCGTCAACGGTAGACGATGAGCGACGGAGCGCTCGCGGTCGTCGAAACGCTGCTGACGGCCCGGGTTTACGAACGGTCGCCGGCACTCGACGAGGGCGACCTTCCCCCGAACGTCAGGCAGGCCCTCTGGGACGGCGACGGCCTCGAACGACCGATACCGGTGGACGCCGAGACAGCGTCGGCCATCACCGGCGTTGAGGAGCCCTGGGAGGCGATTTCGGGGCTGATGTTCACCGACCGGGATAACTTCTCGGGCCGGCTCGAACTGATAGACGAGGACCTCGCCGAGGAGTGGTATCTCGACCGAACGGACGCCGAACGCCTCCGCGAGAACCCCACTCTCGCCTACGAGTTCGGCGAGGAGTTCGGCGTCCCCTACGAGGAGGCTCGCGAGGCCAACACGTCGGTCCACGCCGACCGGGCGTGGATAGACAACCTCCTCGCGGAGTACTTCGACGAGGACGACGAGGAGATGCTCGACCTCGTGGACGTCCACGCCCCCGAGGAGGTCGAGTTGACGCTCGACGACGTGGTCCTCACCCAGGAACAGGAGGCGGAGATCGACAAGATACGCCAGGCCATCGCCCACCGGGACTACCTCGCGGACATCGGCCTGCGGGAGATCGGGAAACTCCTCTTCGTCGGGCCCCCCGGGACCGGGAAGACCTCCACCGCGAGGGGGCTGGCGAGCGAGATGGACCTCCCCTTCGTGGAGGTCAAACTCTCGATGATCACCAGCCAGTACCTGGGCGAGACGGCGAAGAACGTCGAGAAGGTCTTCGAGGTGGCCAAGCGCCTCTCCCCCTGTATCCTGTTCATCGACGAGTTCGACTTCGTCGCCAAGACGCGGGGCTCCGACGAGCACGCGGCCATCAAGCGCGCGGTGAACACCCTGCTGAAGTCCATCGACGACGTCTCGCTGATTCGGGACGAGGTCCTCCTCATCGGGGCGACCAACCACCCCGACCAGCTGGACGCCGCGGCGTGGCGGCGCTTCGACGAGATTCTCCACTTCCCGAAGCCGAACGAACAGATGCGCGCGGCCATCCTCGAACTCATTACGGCGCAGATGGAGCTCGCGGACTTCGATTCGCAGGAGCTGGCCGCCGAGACGGAGGGGCTGACGGGCTCGGACCTCCGACTCGTGCTCCGCGAGGCGGTGCTCGCGGCGCTCGTCGAGGGACGGACCGCGCTCACACAGCAGGACCTCCACGACGCCGTCGAGGCCTTCGAGGAGCGCGACAACCTGAAGAACCTCGACGCTATCGAGGACAGCGACGAGCTCGTGGGTGACACCGGGGACGAACACGACCACGAACACGATCACGACCACGGCGCCCACGCCAGCCACGACTGAATGCGCGTCACCTTGTTGGGGACGGGCGACACGACGGGTACGCCCACCGCGGGCTGTGACTGTGACACCTGCGAACGCGCCCGCTCGGAGGGCGTCGAGCGCACCCGGTTTTCGGTACACGTCGAGAACGAGGACACCGGCGAGAGCCTCCTCATCGACGCCTCGCCCGACTTCCGCCATCAGTTCGTCCGCTCTCGCGCGCCGCTTCCCGACGCGTGCCTGATAACGCACATTCACTTCGACCACCTCGACGGGTTGGGCAACACCTACCGCGTCGTGGATTCGCTGCCCACCTACGCGGCCGACGAGACGGACCCCCGGACCGACGAGAGCGTCGCCGACACGGTCGAGCGGAAGTACGACTACCTCGACGCGGTGCGCGTCCATCCCCAAACGCCGTTCGAGCCGTTCTCAGTCTGTGGCTTCGACGTGACGCTCGTGCCCGTCGAACACCCGCCGCTGGTGTGCTACGGCCTCACAATCGAGAAGGACGGGACGAAACTCGCGCTGACGGGCGATACGAACTACGCGCTCCCCGAAGCGAGCCGCGAGCGCCTCCGGGACGCGGACCTCCTGCTCGCTGACGGCATCGTCCCGGCGCGCCTCTGTGAGCACCACCCCATCGGCGGAAACCACCACGACGACGAGGGGGTCCCCCGGACGTTCGGGACGAAGCACATGACCCGCGAGGGCGCGCTCGACCTCGCGGCCGACCTGTCGGCGTCGGAGACGCGGCTCGTGCACACGGCGCATTTTTCCCCCGCCGAGGAGGCCTTCGAGGAACCGCTGGCGGTCGACGGCGAGCAGTTCCTGTTGTGAACTGGTTGGTGAGTAGGGTGTCAGACGAGCTGGAAAATCGCAACCAGCACTACCTGTACTCGTCTAAATCAACGTCCCACCGGGATGGTATGTCAAGTGCAACGCTTGAGACGGCCGTCCGGAAGTCCGATCTGGAGTGCCACGTCCGGCATCGGTTCGCCGCCTCGAACTGTCGGAATACGGCGAGATGAACCCAGCTATAGGACGGCTCATTTTCCTCCCTGTTGGTGAGTTCTTCATCGAGAAACGAGGTGAGTTCGTGTTCGGTGAGTTCGATACCCTCCTCACGAGCGGTCGCAATCAGCCCCCGGAGTTCCGATTTCTTCTGGCTCTCGTCCAGATCGTCCGCGAACGCGATATGCCGGGCAACCGCCAGAACGTCAGCTTTTCCATCGAAATCAGTGTGTCCGATCCCGTAATAGTCCCGTGGGAGAACGACCGTCTGTTCGAAGCAGTGGTCCTGGCGGAGCAGTCCCAGTTCGACGGCTTCGCCGCCGGATTCCTTTTCGTAAATGGCGACGTTTCGATCGGCGAATTCGGTCAGCAGATGGAACTTGAGTTCGAACTCCAGCGGATCAGTACGTTCCTGATCGAGAGTAAGTCCGATAGGTGGAGTATCACCCAGAACGATGGCCGTTGCGGTCGTGGCCTTGGCGAGTTCGTACTGTGCGATCCGGAGTGACCGATGGTACCCCCGGCGATAACTCCCGAAGACGACGTACGAAGTATAGCCAGCCGCCTGCAACTGTGGTAACTCCTTGTTGACCCACGTCCGGATCGCCGTGTAATCCTCGCTCGGAAGCGTTACTCCTGACAGTGCTCGCTGTAGCGCCGCGTGTACCCGGCGACGCCGTGCAGTATCCCCCAACCCCATCGTTACCAGTTCGATAAACAATATCGACTAATGAACGTTTCGACTATGTCGGTAAATATCGATATTTTCGACATGGTCTACCCGAAACGTTTACCACACGTCCACCAGTAGTATGGCGTACGATGAGCCATCCCCATGTCCCCTCGGAGGGAGCTGCCGGTGGCGGAGGTCCCTCCATCGAAGCGGTGTTCGGGGTGGACGATGGAGCGCCGTACGAGGCACAACGGACCGTTCAGCGGTATCTCTCCCAGGAAACGCGACACAACGTTGTGCAGGTCGTCCTCGGCCATCCAGCCCATCTCGTCTCGATCACCGAGTTCGACTACTACGTCCCGAAGAGTCGCTCGACGATCCGCGAGCAGTTGGACGACCTTGCCGACCACGAGATCCTCGCACAGTACCACCACGAGCCGAACGACGACGTCAGGGATATTCCGGCCGATTTCTGGGGACTTACCTCGTTCGGCGTCGATCTGCTTACGGAGTATAATTTTCTTCGCGGACTCCCGATCATGCGCGCCGCTCACGACGCCACCCACAAGACAGAGACCGTTCGACGCCACGAGAATGCGCCCCGACCGGACCTTTCGGACGCCGTCAACGAGGCGCTCACCTACGACGAACCGCCGGAATCCGGGGTGGCAGTGGACTCGTCTTCGGTCGCTGACCTCCGCGAGGAGACGTTCTACGCGGCGGCCGCACCTGCTGATCCGGCCGTGCTTAATGCGGACGCGGACGGCGATCGGACGCTCGACGAACTGTTCGAGTGAAGGCGATCTATTTTCCATCACCCACGAACGAAATTGACGCCCAACACCTATGTACTGGCGTGCGAAGGGGCGGATATGGACATAGATCTTGACGCAGCCTCGCCGGAGAACGTCCCGGGCGAACGGCCGCTCGTCTCGATCGCGATCAGCGCAGTCATCGCGACGGTTGTCTACCTTGCGATCCAGGTCGCGATGGGCGGCAGGATCGATCTCGTGGAAACGGCGGCGTTCGTCATCGTCTTTGCCGGCGTTTACGCCGCGTTCCTGTACCTGCGACGGGAGATTCAGGGCTGAGGGCAGTGGAAGCCGACTCACCCGAACCGATCGAGGCCGACCTGCCGACGCTGTCGGCCGTCCGGATCGGCCACCCAGGGTGACCGGTCGTCCCGGACCGCATCAAGGTCGACGGCGGGTGGATCGGCGGGTTCGTGACCGGGGCAGGACTCCCCGCAGTCCTCGACGGGGTTGACGATTCGGCCGTGATAGGCGCAGTACGGCACCGCGGCGGCTGTCTCGGCCGGCGAGCAGCGGGCACACGCCGGCAGCGAGAAGGTGCGCCAGCCCTTGCCGTAGGCGCGTTCGGCGAGTCGCCGGCGCGCTCGCGCCTTTGCCTCGGTCGAGACGACCTCGATGTCTGTTTGTCCCGGCTCGAACGCAAGGGGCTCGATCCCCGGCTGATCGACGGGCAGTGTTGTCGGTTCGCGGATCACCTCGAGTTCGAGCGCGTCGCCTTCGTCCTCACGGTGAACTCGCCAGACCCCGACTTCGTCGGGGAGCCGGTTCAGGTGTGCGCGGGTCACGTAACTCTCGGTCGCGAGTACGACCGCGTCGACGACGGCGAGGCTCACGTCCGTTCGCAGTTGCGCCTCGAGATCGCCGGGTCGACCGAGATCCGGTTTGTTCTCGATCCCGACGATACGGTCGTCCCAGTCGGGATAGCGGGTTGTCTGGCGGACGTACTCGCGATTGGCGTCCGCGCTGGCGCGGTGGTCGCGTTCGAAGAAGCCGACCTCGAGCGCTCGGTCGACGGCGCGTCGTGCCCGATCAGGGTGGCAGTCAAACGCATCTTTCCAGTAGCGAGCCCGGCCGGTGCCGACCGCCGAGGCGATGGCCGCGTCGGGGATCGACTCGCTCGTGATCGCGACACGGTCATCGAACGTGGGCCCGGGCTCGACACAGACGATGTCGAGGATTCGCCCACCGGGGGCGGCGACGCCCGCGCCGAGCTGGCGGGCGACGATCCCCTCTCGGCGTGACTCGAGATGGGCACACAACTCGAGTTCGAACGCGAACTCGGACACGGTATCGGAGAGGGACGGCCGCGAGAAAAGTCGTCGGGTTCGATGACGCGAGCGGAGTGCGAGACACAACACGTCGCCGACAGTAATGGGCAGTATAGGAATAACTGAACCAATTGAATAGGCTCGTGCGAGCAGGTGTGCAGTGACGGTGAGTGGCTACGATTGCTGAAAACAGGGCGAAGAGCGATTCGTGAGCGGTCGGGATGATCGGTACTTGGTAGTATAGTTCTCGAAAAACTGCGTACTGTTATTGCGTAGCGATTCCTCTCTTGGGGTATGTGGACGCGACGAGGAATCACGGAGGCAGTTGGTGCTGGCAGTATCGCCCTACTCGCCGGCTGTCTCGGTGGGTCAGACGACGGGAACGGCGGAAACGACGAGGAAGACAACGAGTCGGACTATGGGTACGAGACGCATCTCGACGAACTCGACGAGTACGATCCGGTCGATCTGACAGACCAGTCCTCCGTCGACATTACCGTCGCGCCCGATGGAGCACAGCGGTTCGATCCCGATGCGTTCATGATCGAAAAGATGACCAGAGTCACCTGGCGGTGGGGCGAGTCCGGCTACGAAATCTATCCGATCGAGGCCCCAGATCCGTGCCAGTGGGACGGCAGTGATGGCGGAACCAATCACGCCTGGGAGTTCCCGTTCGTCGGCAAATACGTGATCGGCTGTACCACGCCGGCCGGAGAGGAGTTTACTGGCATCATGTTCGTCGTCGAACCCGATTCGTGACTGTACCGACCCGGCACTGACAGATCGCAGCCCGTTGCAATCGCGACCAGGCGCGGTGACTCGAGGCCGAAACCCGATCCCAGAACGGTAACCCCAGAACAGTAGGTTTATCAAGCGCACGGGGGTAGGGCTATCCAAGATTACTCATCGTCTTATGGCAGGAAATCGACAACCGGAGGTGAACATCGGGCTCGTCGGCCACGTCGACCACGGCAAGACGACGCTGGTGCAAGCGTTGAGCGGTTCGTGGACGGACCAGCACTCGGAGGAGATGAAACGCGGTATCTCCATTCGACTCGGCTACGCTGACGCCACGTTCCGCCACTGTGCAGAACTGGACGAACCCGAATGT
>ENA-ORCO01000412-ORCO01000412.1-marine-metagenome-genome-assembly--contig:-NODE-412-length-22039-cov-7.111875_pt1 | contig 22039 bp, 19 predicted proteins | sample MGYA00248633_ERZ508508 | MGnify/ENA primary metagenome ERZ508508 (study PRJEB26179, sample SAMN06268845) | marine metagenome | isolation source: A23 P1 aerobic enrichment on pine of planktonic cells taken...
GGCGACATCGGGACGCCGCTCATCGAAGTCGCCACGGCTGGCGGCAACGAGGTGGTCGTCGTCGAGCGCAACGAGGCCCGCGCCGAACGCGCCGCGGCGTACGACTGTCTGGTCATCAACGACGACGCGACGGTGAAAGAGACGCTCGTCGACGCGGGTGCCGACCGCGCCGACGCGCTCATCTCGACGACCGACCGCGACGCCGTCAACGTCATGGTCTGCCTACTCAGTCAGGAACTGGAAGTGCCGAACGTCGTCTCCGTGGTCCACGACCCCGACCACATGAGCCTCTTCGAGCGCATCGGCGTCAACACGATGCAGAACCCCCAGCGCCTCATCGCGGAGTACCTCTACCGGGCCGTCGAGCGGCCCTCCATCGTCGACTTCATGCAGGTCGGCGAGCAGGCGGAGGTGTTCGAGATCGACGTGGCGCGAAACGCTCCGATCGCCGGCCGAACGATCGCCACCGCCGCCGAATCGGGGCTCCTCCCGGACGACGTGTTCGTCGTCGCCATCGAACGTGAGGCGTCCGAGACACCCGTCGTCCCCCGTGGCGACACGACGCTCCAGGTCGGCGACCGACTCACCGTCTACGCCGCGGAGGGAGCGACTGAAGACGTACTCGGGGCCTTCGACGGCGACCGCCAGTAATGCCCCGCCGGAAAACCGTTGCGGGCGTCCCCGCCGACCTCGCGACCATCGCTCGGGACGTGGGGTCGCTGCTCGCGATGCAGGCCGGGCTGATGGCGCTGTCCGTCGTGGTGGCGGCCCTCGCCCGCGAACGCTACGCGGCCGTCGGATTCCTGCTCGCGGCCGTCGTCACCTTCGGCGCTGGCATCGGCGCCCGCCGCCGGTTCGCCGCGGCGCCCGAACCCCGGATGAAACACGGAATGGTCGTCGCCGCCGCGGGCTGGTTCGCGACGGCCGTCTTCGGCGCCCTGCCGCTCTTGCTCACCGCACATCTGACACCGGCCGCCGTCGCCGCCGGCTTCGTCCCGGCGGGCGCCGACTACGCGCCCAGTCTGCTCGTCTTCCGTGACCCCCTCCACGCCCTCTTCGAGAGCATGAGTGGGTGGACCGGGAGCGGGCTCACGATGGCGGTCCACGAACCGTCCCTGCCCCGGACCGTGCAGTGGTGGCGGTCGCTCGTCCAGTACGTCGGCGGCGTGGGCGTCATCGTCTTGACCGTCTCCATCCTCTCCCGTCCGGGGAGTGGAAGTTACGCCCTCTACCGGAGCGAGACGCGGGAGGAGCGCATCCACCCGAGCATCGTCTCGACGGTGCGGACGGTCTGGAAGATATTCCTCCTCTACACCGCCCTATCGGTCGTCGTCCTCTTTCTCGCCATCCGGACGAGCGACTACGGATCGGCGCTTCCCCTCTGGGAGGTGGGGTGGCAGGCGCTCAACCACGCCATGACGGCGCTCTCGACCGGCGGATTCAGCGTCACCGACGGCTCTATCGCCACCTACGACTCGCCGCTGATCGAGACGGTCCTCATCCCCGTGATGACTCTCGGCGCCATCGCCTTCCCCGTCCACTACGGCGTGTTGAAGGACCGTGATCTCGGCCGTCTCCGGACCGACCTCCAGACCCGATGGCTGTTCGTCCTCCTCGCCGTCGGCACGGTCGGCCTCTCGGCACAGAACCTCGTCGCACTCACCGACGCGTTCGGCGGTTCGGCCGACTACGCTCGCCTCGGCGTCGTCGGCCTCTCGGCAGCCCAGGCCGACGCCGTCCGCGACTCCGTCTTCCAGTTCGTCAGCGCCCTCTCGTGTACGGGCTTCCAGTCCGCACCCATCGGCGAGTGGGCGGCGGGCGGCAAACTGATCCTCGCCGGAGCGATGACACTCGGGGGTGCCGCCGGATCGACCGTCGGCGGGCTGAAGATCATCCGGGGCTACACCATCGTCCGCGGCATCGAGTGGCAGTTCTCGCGAGTGTTCCTGCCCCCGAACGCCGTCGTCAACGCCCGCATCGACGGCCGACTGCTCGACCGCGAGACGATGGAGCGCGAGTTCAGCGAGGCCGCCATCGTCTCCCTGCTGTGGCTCCTGCTTCTCGTCGCGAGCAGCCTCCTCCTCGTGAACCTCGCCGGTCCCGAGTTCACCTACGCGGACGCGCTGTTCGAGGTAGCGAGCGCACAGGGGAACGTCGGCCTCTCCGCCGGCATCACTGGCCCCACGATGCCGCCGCTGGCCGAGGCGGCGTTCGTCCTCAACATGTGGATCGGACGGCTGGAGATCATTCCCATCCTCGTCTTCGCCCGGTCGGTACTCTACGGGTTGAATCCATGAGCGACAGTTGGTAGGGGGTGAGGGGTCACACGCGCGATAGGCGCACTCGATTCGACCGGCGGCGCGTTCCCCCCGGAACCGCGCCGTCTCTGCGTGCCCGAAACGACGTGTCGTCGTACCGGTGCCGAATCGAGTCGCCCACTACGGCTGGGGGGAGGGAGCGACATAACGTTACGCCCCGAGTTCTCAAGCATGATATTCGAAGACGGCGACGTGATCGTCAGACCACGCCGCGCTCCGTGGCACCCTCGCGGATCTTCGTCGCGCGCTTGCGAACCCGGTTGACGTACCGTTCGGCCCGCTCAGGTTTGATACCGTAGTACGACGCCACCCAGTTGAGATCGCCGTAGGGCTGGGTGAGGAAGTACGCGGCGAGCGTGTCACGGCCCGCCTGGATGATCGCCGGCGGAACGCCCTCCTCGCCGACCTTCGCCTCGTCGAACCCGTTCACGTCGAAGTAGATGTCGGCGTACAGTTCCGCCTTCTCCGGATCGTCGAACTCCATCCCGTCGTGATGCGGCGCCTCGAACCGGTAGACGGTGCCGTCTGGAGTCGGGCACTCGACGATGCGAACGTCGAGGATATAGTCGCGATGGATCGATTCCGTCGAGTCGTGTGTGGATCGGGACATGGATTGGGGTAGATGTGATCGAACGGCTACTCGTACAGCCGACGTTACGTGCGGTGTCGGCCGACGGCTGCCAACACGCCGATGGCAACGAGCACCAGCACCGGTGAGAGGGGACCGGCCCCGGACGTGGATTCGGGCGTCGTGTCGGCACTCGTATCGCTGCGACCGTCACCGCCGCTGGTGTCGGCACTCGTATCGCCGCCGCCGGTCGCGGACGTGTCACCGCCCGTGTCCGACTCCGAGGTGGCGTCGTCGGTCGAAGAGGTGGCGCTCCCCCCCGTCACCGTCACGGTGCCGGGCCGGGTGGCCGGACTGACGGCACTCCCGTCGTCGGCGTCGAACTGCCGAGGTTCGACGGAGAGTTCGACCTCACCCGGTGCGGCGCCGGCGACGGTGACCGTCGCGAGCGTCACGTCGGTCGCTCCAGGTTCGATGGCTCCCTCCATGTCCGCGGCTTCGAGGAGGACGGTCGTGCCGTCGTCTTCGACGACTGGCTGGCTCGTCAGCCCGAATCGGTCGGGGTAGCCGGCGGCGTCGATGCGGGCCACCTCGGGGTTCTCGACCGTGAGTTCGAGGTAGTAGCCCGCCAGTCCGTCCGGGGCGCTCGTGAGAACGACGCCGACGGTCGTGGTGCCGTCCGCGGCCGTCGAGCCGTCCGTCACGACGATGGTCGGTCGGTCGCTCTGTGCCGTGGCCGTCCCTGCCGCCGCCACCGCCCCGAGGAGGGCGAGCGCCGCCAGCGCGACGGCGACGGCCGTGCCGCGACGGCGGGCGTCGGCGAGTATCGAAATCGAACGTGTGTCGTGAATCATGGGTCTCGTATGCTGATAAACGGGTGGTGGGGTGCGGGCGAGATCGGCCGGGAGGCCGACCGAACGCCGTTAGTTGACCTCCTGATAGAGGTCGACGATGTCGTCGAAGTCGAGCTGGCCGTTCTCGTTGAAGTCGTACGCCGACTTGTTCATCGTCACGCTGTCGGCGTCGAAGTTGCTGAACAGGATCTCGATGTCCTCGTAGTCGAGGCGCCCGTTGCCGTTGAGGTCCTCGTAGAGCCCGTCGCCGTCGGGGTCGGTCGGCGCGCTGCCGCCCGTGACTGTCGGCGGGCCGGTGACGAGCACGCCGGAGCGCGCGTTCGCACCGATCGCATTCCCCTCCTCGTTGTCCATCTGGCTCACGTCGACCTGTAGGTCGGTCGTGCCGGTACTGTCACCGCGGACGGTGAGGGTGGCGAGCGGGACGTGTCGGCCGCCGGCATCGACGTTACGGTCCGTGTCTGCGACCCGAATCGTCACCGACGAGCCGTCGTCCCCGATACTGCTCTCCGTGAGGCCGAGGTCGTCGGCGAACTCGACACCGGTGATGCTGGCGACCTCGGGGTTCGAGACCGAAACGGTGACCTCGGCGCCGGAGAACCCGGTCGGGAGCGAGGAGGCCGTGAGCATCGCGGTTCCCGTCTGACCGTAGCCGACGGCCATCGAATCCACGTCGATCTGGACGTTCGGCTGGAAGACGTAGAGGCCGTCGTTGGGGTAGGAGCGGGCGGGACCGCCGAAGCCGTCCTCACAGCAGAGGACGCGGCCGTCGCGCATCGTGTAGACGTTGTCGATGTTGCGGAGCGCGTCGTCGGCGTCCTGCGGGCCATCGGTGAAGTCGGGACCGGTGATGACCGGTTCGAGCGTCGAGACGTTGTAGCTGGGTTCGAGTTCGGCGCGGTAGACGACGCCGCCGTCGACGCGGTCGAGCTGGATGTCGCCTTCGTCGTCCGCGAGGGCGTCGTTGAACTCGGAGATACCGAAGTAGACGAAGTCGCCGGGCTCGGAGTCGTCGACGCTATCGACACCTTCGGCCTTGTTGAACTCGATGGAGGCACCGATCTCCTTGGCGGCTGCGCGGGTCTCCAGGAAGGGCACCTTGCGGAGGTCCTCGTCGACGCCATCGGGGCCGTTCGCCTCGTACTGACGAGCCCACTCGACGATCTCCTCGTTCGTGATGTAGTTCCGATTGCCGTTCTCGATGACTTCGAGGTCGGCCTGCTTGAGAACCTCGTCGGTTACGTCGTCACCGTCTTCCCAGTCGGCGTGGACGCTGAGGTAGTCGCCCTGTGTCACGTCGTCGTACTCGGCGATCCAGGACTCGACTTCGCCGTTGGTGGCGTGACCGAGCTCCAGCCACTCGACGTGGAGAGTGGTCTCGGCCGGAGACGCCCGCCCGTCGGCGTCGGTCGAAATCTTCGGCGCGTAGAGCGTGCCCGCGATGGCGTCCGTGCTCTCGTAGCTGTCGATCGGCTCGTCGGCGACGAATTTGTAGATACCCTTGTTGTCGCCGTCGGAACAGCCGTAGACCGTCTTGCGGTCGCCCTGAATGTCGGGCGCCTCCCAGGCAGCCCGACCCATCACCCAGTATTTGATCGGGGTCGGCGGATCGCCCGCGGGGTCGCGGATATCTACGAAGTAGCCGTAGCGGTAGGGGTTCGGGAAGACGTCCGTGATCGGGTCCGTGTTGTTGCTGGTGCGGTTGCTGTTCTGATCGATCGGTTCGGCGCCGAGGTAGTAGGCCGCCTTCTCGATGCCGCCCTGCGACCAGTAGCCTTGGATAGTGAAGCTCTCGGCGATGTCGCCGTCCTCGACGTACGATTCGAGGGCGGGACCGATCTCCGTCGCGTTCGGCCGGTTCCAGAACTGACAGCCGCCGATCTTGCCGACGCCGGTACCGGATTCGACGATGTCGCCGACCGTGTAGCCGTACGAGACGCGCGGATGGCTGTAGTTCTCCTCGGCGGAGATCATCGTCCCCCACGGACTCAGGTCGCCGTAGCAGTTGACCCACGTACCGCCGATATCACGGAAGGCGTCCGTGTTGACGACGTTCAGCGCCTCGCCGGCATCGGCGCTCCACTCGCCGTTCTCGTCCTGACTGAGCGGGACGCGGGAGATCGCGCCGGGATAGTTCTCCCAGTTCGTAAAGAGGAACCCCTCGGTGCCGTCCTCGTTCGTCGCGACGAACTGATTGCAGTCGGGGTTCCCGCCGTAGCCCCCGCTGGAGCCGGCGAATTCGGTAAGATCGGTTCCATCGGGCGTCTGGGGGACGCCCAGTCGCTCGTCGCCGCCCTGGATGGGCTCGCGCCCCTGGATCAGGATCTCGTAGTCGCCCACGTTGGAGCGAACGCGACGCTGTTTCTTCTCGGTGTCCGGAATCCCCACCTCGTCGAAGTCGTCGTTGTTGCCGTCGAACTCGAAGGTGAAGCCGCTGAAGTAGCCGACCGCTGCGCGCCCGAACGGCTCCGGATTGCTCCCTTCCGGATGCTGGAGGCTGTACAGGAGAGAGCCGTCCTCGAAGACGAACGGCCCAGTCACTTCGGCCCCGAACGCCGTCGTCGAGAGCCGCTTGAGTTCGCCTTTGACGCTCGGTGCGCCGGACGTATCCGATTCCTCAACGTCAGCGCTCACCACGCCCGAACCGGCCACGCTGGCGCCGAGAGCAGCAGCTGTTGACGTTGCCATCAAACTTCGTCGAGTCAAATCGACCATGCGGGTGAACCGATCGAGGGATCGGTAAAATCAGTTTATATTGTTCCTACATTGATGGAAATAAAATCTGGAGCGGCGGGTGTGGGTGTGTCACTCACAGTACGGCACCCCAGGCGTATCACGTCTTCACAGACGGGTACGCTCCTCCCCACCCTTCGCCCCCAGTTCACGACAGGTTCGTCGCCGACGGCGGGGAACGGCGTCCCCCGAGTTGCCGGCCCGTCCGGCAACGGCGTGACCGCCGTTACGACCAGTCGTCGCGTTCGTCGGTACTGCGATCCGATATATAAAATCGCGCACCTAATTTTCAGAGCTGATTCTCACTGCCGCCAGTACTCCGGCGTCAGGCAGACGAGCACCGGCAGAATTTCCAGGCGGCCGAGCCACATCAGCGCGACCATGAACAGCTTCGATGCGGCCGAGAAGTCGAGATAGCTCCCCATCGGACCGACGAGACCGAATCCGGGGCCGACGTTGCCGAGCGTCGCAGCGACGGCGCTCATCGCTTCGAGTACCGACAGCGAGAGGCCGACGCGGCCGGCGTCCAGAAAGACCAGGCCCGTCGCGACGAAGAACAGAACCAGATAGAGAACGGTGAACGTGTAGATGCCGCGGATAGCGCGTTCGTCGACGGTCCGGCCGGCGAGCCGGACCGGCCGTACCGCCTCGGGATGGGCCGTGGTGAACAGCTCTCGACGGATCGACTTCAGGATCACGTACCACCGAACGACCTTGATCCCACCGCCGGTCGACCCGGCCGAGCCACCGACGAACATGCCAAAGAGGAGGAGATACTGCGCCGACGCCCCCCACGCGTTGAAGTCAATACTGGCGTAGCCCGTCGTCGTCACGAGCGAGACGGTCTGGAAGATCGCGTGTCGAAGTGCCGGTTCGGCGTTGCCGATCAGCGTCGCCCGAACGCCGGCGAGATAGCTCGCGTCGTACGTCGTGTTCGGTGGGGCAAACGCCGCGACACCGTTGCCCACGAACAGGAAGAGCGCAACCAGCGCCGAGAGGACCGCCATCGCTCCGACGTAGAAGCGAAACTCCGAGTCGCCAGGCAGTCGCTTCGGATCGCCCGTGAGCGCGTGCCAGAACAGCGCGAAGTTGGTCCCCGCCGCGATCATGAAGGGGATGATGATCCACTGGACGGCCGCCGAGAAGGCCTCGATACTGCGGGCTTCGGGTGAGAAGCCACCGGTCGGCATCGTCGTCAGTCCGTGCGAAACGGCGTTGTACACGTCCATCGCGGGCGCCATGCCGCCGAGATGCAGACCGTAGAGCAGGACGATCTCCAGCACGGTGAAGCCGAGATACGCCCCCCAGAGCGCCCGCGCCGTCTCCGCGATTCGTGGTGTGAGCTTCTCGATCCCCGGGCCGGGCGCCTCCGCGTCCATCAACTGCGCCCCGCCCACGGAGAGTTCCGGCAGGATCGCCACCGCAAGAACGACGATCCCCATCCCCCCGAGCCACTGGGAGAGCTGTCGCCAGAGCATGATCCCGTGGCCGTGTGCGTCGAGGGAGATCCGCCCGAGGACGGTCGCGCCCGTGGTCGTGAACCCGCTCATGCTCTCGAACAGCGCGTTCGAGGGGTGTCGGAGCGTCGACTCCGGGGCCGTCGCTGGGACGATTCCCGGCAGGCCGTACGCCTCGATCAGATACGGGAGTGCGCCGATCAACGACACCGCGAGCCACGTCGCCCCGACCATGAGGAATCCCTCGCGAGCGCCGATGTCCGGATCGGGGCGCAGGCGTTCGAGTCCCCCACCCACTGCGACGGTCACCAGGATAGTGACGAGAAACGGCGCGACCGACTCGCCGTACACGACGGCGACAACCAGCGGCAGTGCCAGCGGGACGGCCAGATACTTGAGCACGCTCCCGACGAGACTCAAACTCGCACGGTAGTCAACACGAATAGCCATCGGGTGCTTCGTCGTCCGGTGATCCACGGAGGGGCTTTAAACTGCTGATACCGAGTCTCGTCCCGGCCGCTTACAGCGCCGGCGACACCTCGTCGACCACGCTCGCGTCGAGGAAGACGACGACGTGGTCGTCGGGTTCGATCACGGTGTCGCCGCGGGGTGTGATGAACTCGTCGCCCCGAGTGATCGCCCCGATGACGACGCCAGTCGGCAGGTCGGCCACCGACTCGTGGATCGGGCGGTTCACGAGGATGCTCTCCGCGTCCACTTCGACTTCCAGCACCTCGGCGCGGTCGCTCTCGATGATGGCGACGTTCTCCGCGCCGCCCTCGCGAGTGAACCGCGTGATCTCCTCGGCCACCACCTCCCGCGGGTTGACGCCCACGTCGACGCCCACGGCCTCGAACAGTTCGACGTACTCGGAGGCGTCGATGATGGCCACCGTCCGGTCGACGCCGAGACGCCGCGCCAAAAGCGAGACGAGCAGGTTCTTCTCGTCCGAATCCAGCGCCGCAACGACGAAGTCGGCGTCACCGACGTGCTCGCGCTCCAGGAAGTCGATATCGGTGGCGTCGTTCTCCATGACGACGGCGTTGGGGAGGTCCTCGGCGAGCTGCCGAGCACGCTCCGTGTCCTGCTCGATCAGCCGCGGTGTGAAGCCCCGGTCGCCGAGCAGCCGGGCGACGTGGTAGCCGATTTCGCTCCCACCGATGATTACCACCTCCTCCGCCGTCCCCGGCGGTTCCTCCGGCGCGATAGTGGTCGCGAACCCTCGAACCGCCTGCGGGTCGCCGATCACGACCACCCGGTCGTGTTCGTGGAGAACCGAATCCCCGCGTGCGATTTCGAGTTCGTCGTCCCGGAGGATGGCGGCGAAGGTGAGCTGTTCGAATCGGTCGGCCTCCGCGACAGTTTGATCCGTCACCGGACTGCCGGTCGGAATCTCGAACTCCGCCATCTGGACCCGTCCGTTCGCGAAGGAGTCCACGTCGCGGGCTGCCGGAATGCCGACCACGCGAACGATCGATTCGGCGGCCAGCAGGTTCGTACACACGATGAAATCGATGCCGAACGCCCGTTCGGAGCGCTCCCACGTCCGGAGATACTCCGTGTTCTTCACGCGGGCGACGGTGAACGCGTCGCTCACCGCGCGGGTGGTCGAACAGATGACGATGTTCGTCTCGTCGTCGTCGGTGCTGGCGATGACCATGTCGGCCTCGTCGATGCCCGCCTCTTCGAGCGTCGACAGCGACGTACCGTCGCCCCGAACGGTCAGTACGTCGAGCGAGTAGGTCAAGTCCTCGACCCGGTCGCCGTCTCGATCCACCACGACGATGTCGTGGGTGCCGGCGAGGTCGGCCGCGATGCTCGAACCGACCTGTCCCGCGCCGACGATGATCACCCGCACGCCGGATCGCTCCCGGTCATACATCGCACTCGGTTCGCCCGTGGTTTCACGATTTCGTTTCACGGCATGTCGAGGTGGTCGACGCGGCGACGCTCAGGACCGGTCGGAGCGTCGTGCCGTCACGCTCCTCCAAGACTCATAGTGATTACTGTAACTGTGTACCGGTGGTTCGCCAAGACAGGTCGGCGAACCACCGGTACTGATAGGCAGTATCGTAACTGTCCAGAGATGCTCGCCGTGACGGTCCGGCGAGCATCTCTGAGGACTTCCGATAATCCCTATGACTTACAGCGATCACGATCACCGAACGCCAGACAGTCCGCCGGGCACCTCGTGGACGACGAGGTCCACCTCCCGCCGACGACCTTCGAGGTCCGCGACGATGCGCTCGACCACCCGCTCGGCCTCCTCGACCAGAATCGGTTTCACCTTGTCGACCACCCAGCCGAGCGAGACGAACCGCGGCAGATCGAGGGTTCCCGCACCGATCGAATCGGCGTCGAACGCGACTTCGAGGTGGACGCGACTGGCGGTGTCCGTGTCGGCGGGGAGCGCCGCCGGCACCGAGTCGAGCGATTCGACCCGCCAGCCGCCCCGGGCGTCGAGATCCCGGCTCACCCGCCAGTCGAGCCGCGTCGGCGGCTCCACGTCCGTCACTTCGGTGTGAGCGGTGTAGGAAAGTTTCCACCACGCGAAGCGCAGACGGTAACGGGTCCCCGGCGAGCCGTCCCCCTCCGCAGTCACCTCGGTCAGATACTCCGAGTAACGGGCGTACCGCGGGAAGTCGACGAGGAAGTCGTACACCTCTTCGGGCGGGAGGCAGACGACCGTGCTGACGTGGATGCGGTCCACGGCGGACCGTTGGCCCGGACCGGTGTAAGCGTTCCGCGCCGACAAGGATCCACAGTATCGGCGGCGCCCGCGCCTTCCGCGCCGACGAGAGCCACTATTTTGCTGCGCCACCACGTTCTGTCCGACCGTGTCCGACCCGTTCGCCCGCGCCCTCCGCGATCACTACCTCGGCAAGCGAGACGCGCCCCTCGTCGTCCACGGCGACGGCGACGCCGACAGCGAGTCCCGCAACCACCCGATCCAGCAGTTCTACTTCGGGGACCCGCCCGATGACGACGCCCTCCGGTGGATCGAGCCGTGGCTCGACGGCCCGCTGGTCGACCTCGGAGCGGGTGTCGGCCGTGACACGCTGTACTTCCAGGAGCGATTCGAGACGGTCGCCGTCGAGGCACACGACGCCCTCGTCGAGACGATGCGTGACCGTGGCGTCGACGACGCCCGCCGCGGCGACCTGTTCGCCCCCAGAGAGACGTTTCCCGCGGATCGGTTCCGCTCCGCCCTGATCCGCGGGACGCAGCTCGGCCTCGCCGGGTCACTACCGGCACTCGGCGAGACGCTCACCGACCTCGGCGCCGTGACGACGGCCGACGCGACGGCGGTCATCGACGGCTACGACCCCGATCGGGCCGGCACGGCGGACCTCGTCGGGTACCGTCCCGACCCGCGGCCAGGGCTCGCCCGACGCACGATGCAGTTCGAGTACGAGGGCGTTCGCGGTTCGCCGCTCGAATTCCTGCTCGTCGGCCCGGAACGACTGCGGACGGCCGCCGCCCCCGCGTGGACGCTCGTCGCCGTCGACTATCCGGCGTCGTCGGACACGGGCTACTACCGGGCGGTGTTGCGGGCGCAGTGAGCGGTGCAGGTCAGAGCGGTTCGCCGCAGTACTCACAGATTTCGCCCGCTGCCGTCCGCGACCCACAGTGCGGGCAGTTCACGCGGTTGGGGCCGTCGCTTTCCCCCTCGTCCTCCCCGAACACCGACACCGCGCCGAGGACGGCGATCCCCAAGAACGCGGCGAGAAACCAACCGATCGGCCCCAACGTCAGGAGGATGAACCCGATCACCACGGCCGGAATCCCGAGCAGGAAATACAGCATGAGTTCGGACTCACGGGTCATGACGGGTCGAACGCCCGCCGCCCGAAAACCCGTTTCGGTGACTGCGACGGACGCTTCACTCTCCCGGATGTCGTAGCTGATACCAGTAGTTCGCCAAGACTTCGGAGAACCACCGGTGAAGATTCACAGTAAACCGTATCGTCCCCCATCCACGACGGCCTGGGTCCTCTCGAACCAGTTACAGCCGATAGTATAATACCCTCGCCCCGGAAGGACGGACGAATGCTGGAGGACACCAACGTCGCCCTCGGCGTCACCGGGAGCATCGCGGCGGTGACAGTGGTGGAACTCGCCCACGAACTCCGACGACAGGGGGCCAACGTCCGCACCGTCACGACGCCGAGCGCACGGGGAATCGTCCACCCTTGGGCGCTCGAGTTCGCGACCGGTCACGACCCGGTGACCGAGATCACTGGTGCCGTCGAGCATGTCGATCTCTGTGGCCGGGAGGGCTGGGCCGACGTACTCCTGATCGCCCCGGCGACGGCGAACACGGTGGGCAAGATCGCCGCCGCCGTCGACGACACGCCAGTCACGACGTGCGCGACGACCGCCCTCGGCGCCGGCGTGCCGGTCGTGATCGCCCCCGCGATGCACGAACCCATGTACGACCACCCCGGCGTCCTCGACGCCATCTCCGCCGTCGAGTCGTGGGGCGTCGACTTCGTCGACCCGCGGATCGAGGAGGGAAAGGCGAAAATCGCGGGCGAGACAGCAATCGTCACCGCGACGGCGCGCGCGACGACGCCCGCGACCCTCGCCGACCGTCACGTGGTCGTGACCAGTGGAGCGACCACGGAGTCCATCGACCCGATCCGTACACTCTCGAACCGCGCGTCGGGGCGAACCGGCCGCGCCGTCGCCCGGGCCTGCTACGTCCGCGGTGCGACCGTGACGCTCGTCCACGACGGACCGGACGTGCCCTACGCCGACGTGCGGCGCGTCGAGAGCGCGGCGGAGATGGTTGACGCCGTCGAGTCGGTGGTCGGGGGGGACGACCGTGTCGCCCCGGCCGATGCCCTCGTCTCCGCCGCGGCTATCGGCGATTTCACCGTCGAAACCGCGCCCGAGAAGATTCGATCGGGCGAGCCGCGGACCCTCGATCTGAAGCCGACGCCGAAACTGCTCGACACCGTTCGCGAGGCCCACCCCGACCTCACCATGGTCGGATTCAAAGCCGAGACGAGCGGCGACGACGACGCGATGGTCGAGCGGGCGCGCGAACTCCGGAACCGGGTGGGGCTTGCCTTCGTCGTCGCCAACGATGCCACGACCGTGATGGGCGAGTCGGAGACCCGGGCTCTCGTCGTCGACGCGGACGGGACCGAGGCGTATACGGGCTCGAAGGCCGGTCTCGGCGCCCGCGTCGCAGCCGATCTCGCGGCGACACTCGACTGAGACTGCCGGCCGGACGCGACGTGGCCGCCACGCCGAGGTGGCAACGGTCCGTATTGACGGACAGCCGATGGTGTGAGCGGCCGGTGACGAGACGCGAGCAACGGCCGGGCGAATCAGTGGGAGGGACCACGACGCTTGGCGTATAGCAATAGTTATCAAACCGGAACCGAAGGCTACAGAGTGACAAGAATGAACGGGGGAGCCACCGCTCGGGTCACCGGAGGTCGACCACCGAATGGTGGCTGACCGCGGAGACGACGTGCTCGTCCCCGTCGGCGACTCGGAGACGATCCGACGGACGGTCACGTACGCGATCGAACGGATACACGAAGCCGCCGTCGAAACCGGCGAACCGGTGACGATCCATTTCGTCTACCCCGCCCGCTGGCGGATCTTCGAGACCGAACGCACCGATGTCGACACCGCGGCGTCGTTGATGGACCGCGTCCGCGCCTGGGCCGAAGAGGACCTCGACGAGTTGGTCGGAGAGGCAGAGCCGGCTCTCGTCACCGTCGAGTCCGCGACCGTCGGAACTGGCGAGTACGTCTTCAGTCCCGGCGACTTCGCGGACGTGATCGGTCGATACGCCGAGTCGAACGGGATCGAGCGGATCGTCGTCGATCCGTCCTTTCGTCCCGGCGGGAGCGTCCCGATCTTGCGCTCCTTCGAGGAGGAACTCGTTCGTCGGGGATTCGACGTACTCGAAGCGCCGGTCACGCGGCAGACCCGGCGGCGCCTGCCCTTCACCGACATCGGCTTCCCGGAGTTTTTCTTCGTGTACGCCGTCTCCTTCTGCTTCTACCTCGCGCTCGGCGGGTGGCACGTTACCGACCTGTACGAGGTGATCACCGGCGCCGCCACGGCCGGCGTGGTCACGCTGACACTCGCCCGGGTGGCGCTCAAGAGCGAGCTGCCGGACCTCCGCCTCATCGGCGTGGTCCTCGTCCGGCTGGCGGCGTACACGCCGATCCTGCTCTGGGAAATCGCGAAGGCGAACGTCGCACTCGCGTACGTGGTGTTGCACCCCAGCCTCCCCATCGACCCGCGGATCGTCGAGTTCGACGCTGCGGTGTGGGGCGACATGCCCGTCACCACGCTCGCCAACTCGATCACGCTGACGCCGGGAACGCTGACCATCGACGTGAGCCGACAGCATTTCCTCGTCCACGCGCTGATCCCCGACGCGGAGGAGGATCTGCTCGAAGGAACGCTCGAACGCCTCGTCCGTTTCGTCTTCTACGGTCGGGAGTCGGCACGCATCGCCTCGCCACGTGAGCGACTGGACGACGGCGAGGGGGGGAACTGAGATGGCCATCGCATCCCTCCTCCTCGCCGCCGGTGGGACGCCCGACGTGACGATTTCGTCGACGCTGTCGACGATCTTTCTCGGCGCTGCCGGCGCGTTCGCGTTCTTTGCGGTCGCCCTCCTCTACCGGGTGGTGCGCGGGCCGACCACCCAGGACCGCATCGTGGCTATCAACGTCGTCGGGACGAACACCGTCATCGTCATCGCGCTCGTGAGCGTCGCCCTCGGCGAGTACGGCTATCTCGACGTGGCGCTCGTCTACGCCCTGCTCAACTTCGTCATGAGCATCGCCGTCTCCAAGTTCACCGTCGAGTGGGGTGGCGTCATATGACGCCGTTCGAGATCGTCGCGGCCCTGCTGGTCGCCGTGGGGACGTTCTTCGGCTTCGTCGCGACCGTGGGGATCATCCGCCTCCCCGGGCTCTACGCCCGCCTGCACGCGGCGTCGAAAAGCGACACGCTCGGCTCCGTGCTGTCGCTCGCCGGGATCGCCGTCGTCCTCGGCGTCAGCACCGAGTCGATGAAACTCGTCTTCCTCCTCGTCTTCCTGTTCGTGACGAGTCCGACCGCGGCACACGCCATCGCCCGCGCGGCGAAAGAGCAGGAAGTCGAACCCGTCGGCGAGAGCGCGTGGATCGGCGACGGTGACGGCGAGAACACGGAGGGCCAGCAGTGAATCACTCGCTTCTCGTCGTCGGAGTCCTCCTGTTTATGCTCGGAAGCGCGCTCGCCGCCGCCGTCCTCCGGGACGTGGTCGGCAGCATCGTCGCCTTCGCCGGCTACAGCTTCGGCGTCGCCATTCTCTGGGCGTTCCTCCGGGCACCGGACGTGGCGCTCACGGAGGCGGCCGTCGGTGCCGGCATCACCACCGTCCTCTTCCTGCTCACCATCGCCCGCACGACCGTCTCGCGGTCCGAACGGTTCGAGGGGATCGGCCTCCGCTCCGGGCTGGCGGTCGTCGCCATCGTCGTCACCGTCGGTGCGACCGTGCCGGCCCTCCCGCCGCTCGGCGCCGCCGGGACGCCCGTCCTCGACGGCGGGGTGAGCCAGCACTACCTGGACAACGCGTACGAACAGACCGGCGTGACGAACGTCGTGACCGCCGTTCTCGTCGGCTACCGTGGCTTCGACACGCTCGGCGAGGCGGCCGTCGTCTTCGCGGCCGGCGTGGCAATGTTGCTCGTCCTCCGGCGGGAGGAGTTCGTATGAGTGGCCGGGACCGCGACGGGGACTCAGCCGACGAACCGACAACGGAACCGGACGAGGAGGGACAGCTCTCCCGCCCCGGCATCGAACGCCCGCCGTACGTCGAGAGTACGATCATCATGACGACCGTCAGGGTGATCGTCCCCTTCGTCCTCACCCTCGGCGCGTTCGTGATGTTCCACGGCGCGAGTTCCGCTGGCGGCGGCTTCCAGGGCGGCGTCATCGCCGCGACGACCGTCGTCATGCTCGGTTTCGCGTTCGGCATCGAACCCATCGCCGCCCGCCTGCGGAACGAACACCTCGCGCTCCTCGTCCTCGGGGGACTGGGTACCTTTCTCCTGATCGGCTTTGGGGGCTACCTCGTCGGTGGCAACTTCCTGCAAGTATCCGGCTACGAGACGCTCTTCCACCATGGCAGCAAGTACAGCATCGAACTCGTCGAAGTCGGTATCGGTGTCGTCGTCTCGGGCGTCATCACCGGGCTCTTTTTCCTGCTCGGGACGGGCTTCGAGACGGTGCGCGACGCGACCGAACCCGGTTCGGAGGAGGACCGCTGAATGATCGAGCTACTCACCACGAAGTATACGTACCTCGTTGTGGTGGCGCTCTTGGCCATCGGCGCGTACGTCATGATCGAGAGCGACAACTTCGTGAAGAAGATCATCGGCCTGAACGTCTTCCAGACGGGCATTTTCGTCTTCTTCATCTCGTCGGCGTTCCGCACGGGCGGCCGATCACCGGTCGTTCAGAGCGGCGGCGGTGGCGGTCCCTTCGTCTCGCCCCTGCCGCACGTGCTGATTCTGACGGCCATCGTCGTCGGCGTGAGCCTGACGGCCGTGGCGCTCGGCCTCGTCGTCCGCATCTACGAGAGCTACGGCACGATCAACGAGGACACGCTGGAGGAGGTGCGAGCGAATGACTGACGCGTTCATCCCACTTCTCGTTGCCGTGCCGCTGCTCGGTGCCTTGCTCGCCGTCGCGTCGGGACTGGTGAGCGAGCGCGGTCCGCCGGCCGTCGCCGGGGGCATCCTCGCCGTCCAGACGGCGCTTGCGGTGTGGATCGGCTCCCGCGCCGTCCTGAACGGCCCGCTGTCGAACGCGGTCGGTGGCTTCGTCGCCCCCTACGGGATCGAACTCGTCGTCGACGGCCTGTCGGCGGTCGTGGTCGTCCTCGTCGCCGTCGTCTCCCTCGCTATCCTCGTCTACACGGTCCGCGACGACCCGGGCGGCACCGCTTTCTACACCGAGTACCTCCTGCTCGTGACGGGACTGTCGGGGATGTCCGTCACCGGGGACGTGTTCAACCTGTACGTCTTCCTCGAAATTTCGGGGCTGGCGACCTACGCCCTCGTGGCGAGCGCCGGCGACGGTCCCTCGGCCGTCGCGGCCCTCAAGTACCTGCTCTTTGGCACCGTCGCCGCCTCGCTCTACCTGCTCGGCGTCGGCTACGCGCTCGTGGCGACGGGCACGCTCAACATGGCCGACCTCTCGGTCGAACTCGCGCGGGCGGGCTACGACTCGCCGCTCGTGCTCGCCTCCTTCGGCTTCATCGTCGTCGGCCTCGCCACCAAGACGGCGCTCTTTCCACTGCATACCTGGCAGCCGGACGCCTACAACGACGCCCCAGACAGCGTGAGCGCGCTCATCGCCGCGCTCGTCTCCACCGTGGCGGCGTACGCCCTCCTGCGTATCGCGTACACCGTCTACACGCCCGCCTTCTTCGAGGCGGTCCCCGTCGCCCGTGACGCGCTCGTCACCTTCGCGTGCGTGAGCATCGTCGTCGGGAGCGTCCTCGCCGTCGCTCAGTCCGAGGTGAAGCGGATGCTCGCGTACTCCTCCGTCTCGCAGTACGGCCTCGTGGTGGTGGGGCTCGCCATCGGCACCCGTGCCGCCATCTTCGGCGCCGTCGTCCACCTCGTCGGTCACGCGATCATGAAGGGTGGGCTGTTCGTCGCCGCGGGTACCGTCGACGATCTGATCGGAGCGACGACGGTCGACGAGTACGCCGGGCTCGCCGACCGCTTCCCCGTCCTCGGGGGAGCAAGCGCCGCGCTCATGCTCGCCATGGTCGGCGTCCCACCCGCCGTCGGCTTCGCGGGCAAGTGGTACATCGCGCTCGGCGCCGTCCGCGCCGGCACGTGGCCCGTCGCCGTCGTCATCTTCGCGTCGACGCTCCTGACGCTCGCGTACTTCGCGATCCTCGTCGAGCGGATGTTCGTCGCACCGGCGTCCGCGAGCGTGCAGGCCGCGACCGACGGTGGGGCCGCTGATCGAGAGCGGGGGCGTCCGACCGCGCCGCCCCGTGGCGTCCTCGCGCTGATCGTCGGTGCCGCCGTCGTCGCTCTCCTCCTCGGCATCGCCGTGACCGACCTCCAGACCGCACTCCAGCCGACTCTCGATACGCTCCTCTCATGACCGACATCGCCTCACTCAGACCGGCTCTGGCCGTCGCCATCGCGGCGGTCGCCGTCGTACCGATCCTCGCCTCCGGCCGCCGGCCGAACGTCCGCGAGGGGTGGACCGTCATCGCCGCGGCGAGCGCGTTCGCCCTCGTGGCCAGCATGCTCCCGGCTGCCATCGACGGGACGACCTACGTCTCCTCGCTCGGCACGCTCGTCGCCGGCGTCGAACTCTCCTTGCAGGCCGATCCCCTCGGCCTCCTCTTTGCCACCGTCGCCAGCCTCCTGTGGCTCATCACGAGCTTCTACAGCATCGGCTACATGCGCGGCCTCTCCGAACACGACCAGACGCGCTACTTCGCGGCCTTCGCCGCGTCCGTCGCCGCCGCCCTCGGCGTCGCCTTCGCGTCCAACCTCGTCACCCTCTTTGTCTTCTACGAACTGCTGACGGTGGCGACGTACCCGCTCGTCACCCACGACGAGACGGCGGAGGCGCGCGCCGCCGGCCGGAAGTATCTGGCCTACACCTTCGGCGGCGGCGTGGCCGTCCTCGCCGGCACCGTCATGGTCGCGACGATGACCGGCACCACCGCGTTCACCGCCGGCGGCATCGCCGGCCTCGCCGGCGCCGACCCCCTCCTCGCCCGGGCGGCCTTCGTCCTCCTGATCGGCGGCTTCGGCGTCAAGGCCGCGCTCATGCCCCTCCACTCGTGGCTCCCCGACGCAATGGTGGCGCCGACGCCCGTCTCCGGCCTGCTCCACGCCGTCGCCGTCGTCAAGAGTGGTGTGTTCGGCATCGCGCGCGTCGTCCTCGACGTGTACGGCGTCGACCTCACTGGATCGCTCGGGATGGGGCTCCCGCTGGCCGTCGTCGCCGCCGCGACGCTCACCATCGCAAGCATCATCGCGCTCAGACAGGACAACCTCAAGCGCCGCCTCGCGTACTCGACGGTTTCGCAGCTCTCGTACATCGTCCTCGGCATCGCCGTCCTCGACCCGCAGTCCATCGTCGGCGGCCTCCTCCACATCCCCGCTCACGCGTTCATGAAGCTCACCCTCTTCTTTACCGCCGGCGCCATCCACGTCGAGACCCACACCGACGACATCAGCGAGATGGCCGGCATCGGCAAACGGATGCCGCTGACGATGCTCGCCTTCGGCGTCGCCGCCGCGGGCATGGCCGGCATCCCGCTGGTGGCGGGATTCGTCAGCAAGTGGTACCTCCTCATCGGGAGCGTGAGCGCGGGCGAGTCGATATTCGCCGTCGTCCTCCTAGTCTCGGGTGTCCTCAACATCGCGTACTTCTGGCCCGTCTTCTACCAGGCCTTCTTCGAGAGCGAAGACGCCGCGGACGCCAAGCCGCTGATCGAGTTCTCGCTCGGTGGTGAGGAGCGGTCGATCCGACCGGCAGCGTCGGCACCGGAACCGGACCCGGTGACCGACGGAAGCGGAACCCCGTCGGATCGGCGATTCGACGGAGGACACGATGTCGAAGACGCGCCTCACGGCGATGACGACGACACGCCCGGCGACGCGCCTCACGGCGGGCACGAGAGCCACCACGGCGGCCCACCGGCCGACGGCTGGGACCGCCGCGGCTGGCGCGGCGGCGAGAGCACGTGGTTCATGCTCGGCCCCATCCTCGCGGCGATGACGGGCGCCGTCGTCCTCGGCGTGATTCCGCGGACCGCCGTCTTCCTGCGCCTCGTCGAGGTTATCGTCGCGGCGGCGACGGGGGTGGGCGTCTGATGGCGTCCGCGCTGACCGCCGTCCCGCCGGTCGTCGTCGTCCTCGCGGCGGCCCTCGCGGCCGGATTGTCGGGGGACCGTCGCCGTCTCGGCCATCTCGTCGGCGGCGGCGTGACGGCGCTCGTCACCGTCTGGATCTGGGTGCTCCCGGCCGGCACGCACCTCACGGGACAGCTGTTCGGATTCGACGCCGTCTTCTTCGCCGTCGACCCCTTCTCCCGGATCGTCGGCCTCGTGTTCGCCTTCATCGCCACCGTCGCCGTCACCTACTCCTGGGCGACGGGCGCCGAGTGCAAACAGACCGCCTACGCGCTCACGTACGTCGGGTCCAGCCTCGGCGCCGTCTTCGCCGGCGACTGGCTGACGATGGTCGTCTGGTGGGAGCTGATGGCCGTCACCAGCACGATTCTCGTCTGGGACTACGGCGGAAAAGCCGTCAGGGCGGGCTTCCGGTACGCCGTCCTGCACGGCATCGGCGGTAGTCTCGTCCTCGCGGCCATCGCGTGGCACTACGCCGAAGTCGGCTCCTTCCTCTTCACTGCCGCCAACGGCATGGTCGGGACGGTGCCGCAGGCCCTCGCCGCGCTGGGGATCGGCGTCAACGTCGGCTTCATCGGCCTGCACGCGTGGCTCCCCGACACCTACCCGCGCCCCCACATCGCCGCCAGCGTCTTCCTCTGTGTCTACACCACGAAGACCGGTGTCTACGCCATGTACCGCGCGTTTCCCGAGGGGCACCTCCTGATCGCGTACATGGGCGGGGCGATGGCCGTCTTCGGCGCCGCCGCCGCCCTCCTCCAGAACGACATGCGCCGCCTGCTCTCCTATCACATCCAGTCGCAGGTGGGCTACATGGTCGCCGGCGTCGGCATCGGCAGCGCACTGGCGCAGGCGGGCGCGTTCGGCCACGTCTTCAACCACATCCTCTACAAGAGCCTCCTCTTTATGACCGCCGGCGCCGTCGTCTACCGGACGGGCGAGGAGAACCTGAAGTACCTCGGCGGCCTCGCGCGGCAGATGCCCGTCACCGCCGCGGCCTTCACCATCGCCGCGCTCTCCATCGCCGGCTTCCCCGGCTTCAACGGCTTCGTCAGCAAGGGCATCGTCATCTCCGCCAGCCACTACACGTTCGTCAAAGGGCCGCTCGTCGTCGGCGACTTCTACACCCTCGAACTCCTGCTCCTCGTCGGCGGTGTCGGCACCTTCCTCTCTTTCATCAAGTTCGGCTACTACGCCTTCCTCCACGGGCCGTACGAGGGCGATCCCGTGACGCCGGCGCCCCGGACACAGCAGGTCGCGATGGTGCTCGTCGCGGGGCTGTGCGTGTTCTACGGCGTCTTCGACGGTGCGCTGTTCAGTCTGCTCCCGTTCGACGTGACCGACGAAACCGTCGTCGCCCACGTCTACCACACCTACACCGTGGTCCACGTGCTAGAGGGCCTCGCCCTCGCCGCCGCGGGCGTCGTCGGCTTCGCGGTGCTGAAGAAGCCGCTGTCGAAGGTGGGGCGGGTGCCCGACGTGGACGCCGGGTACAACCCGCTGGTGTTCTACGGGACGCGCGCCGTCGTCCACGGCGTGACGGAGACGTACGCGGCGGTGGACCGGGTCGCCGTCGCGGCGGCGGACCGCGCGGCCGACGTGCGCGCCGATCCGACGGTGCTCTCACGATACCGCGCCAACATCGGCGGGAGCATCTTCATCCTGATGATCGTCCTCGGCGCCGTACTGGCGTGGCTGGGTGTCGTGTGAGCCCTCACCGCCGGTCGACGAAGACGCTCGCGGCCCGTCGAACCAGCGCGTCGTGCGGATCGACCGCGTCCCGGCGCGCCGAGACCCGTCGAAACGCGTCGTCGAGGTCGATCCCCTCGTGGAGTGCGAGCGCCGTCGCGGCGACCGCAGGGCTCCGGGACGCGCCGGCCGAGCAGTGGACGAGGACGCCGCCGCCGTCGAGTCGTGACGACACCGCGGTCACCGCCCGTTCGAACGCCGCCGGGTCGCTCTGCGGTCCGTCTACCACCGGCACGTCGACGACGGTCGTCCCGTCGGGGTAGCCCCCCTCCGGATCACCGTGGGTGAGCGAGACGATAGCCGTGACCCCGTGGGAGCGGAGGAGCGGGCCGTCCCCGGCGTCGACGGTCGTCCCGACGAACAGTCCGCTGGCGACTTCGTCCACGGTAGTGTTTATCGTAACTGTGTACCGGTGGTTCGCCGAGACAGGCCGGCGA
>ENA-ORCO01000413-ORCO01000413.1-marine-metagenome-genome-assembly--contig:-NODE-413-length-21879-cov-3.746216_pt1 | contig 21879 bp, 19 predicted proteins | sample MGYA00248633_ERZ508508 | MGnify/ENA primary metagenome ERZ508508 (study PRJEB26179, sample SAMN06268845) | marine metagenome | isolation source: A23 P1 aerobic enrichment on pine of planktonic cells taken...
CGTCGGGGACCCGGACCTCCTCATCCTCGATGAACCCTCCAGCGGCCTCGACCCGAAGGGGGCGAAACTCCTCCGGAACCTCGTTCGCGAGGAGGCGGCGGACGGCACGACCGTCTTCTTCTCCAGTCACGTCCTCGGACAGGTCGAGCAGGTCTGTGACCGGGTCGGCATCATGAACGAGGGGCGGATGACTGCCGTCGACACCATCGATAACCTCCGGACGCGCATCGACGCCGAGTCCGTCGTCGAGGCGGACGTCGAGACGGTCCCCGACACCGAGTCTATCGCCGCCGTCGAGGGCGTCCGCGAGGTGACGACGCTCCCGGGGCGGGTCCGCATCGCGTGTACGCCCCCCGCCGCGAAGATGCCCGCACTGCGGGCCCTCGACAGCGCCGCGACGGTGACCGACATCGCCATCGAGGACGCCTCGCTGGAGGCGCTGTTCGAGGAGTACACGGGGGATTCGGACGCCGACGCGCCGGAAACCGCCGCGGCGGAAACTGCCGCGCCGGCTTCGGGGGGTGACGCCGCGTGAGCCTGTACACTGTTGCTCGCGACGACTTCACCAACGCGCGCCGGTCCTTCGTCGTCCTCGGCGTCATCGGCGTGTTCACGCTGATGGTCGCGCTCATCGTCGGCCTGGACAGCGGCCACCACCCGGACCTCTACCGGGCGCTGTTCGACGTGTCCTTCTTCCTCTTCTTGGTCTTCCCCATCATCATCGCCCCGCTGGCGTACCTCTCCATCACCGGCGACCGCTCCAGCGGCGCCATCACGTTCTCGATGGGGCTCCCGAACTCCCGCGCGGAGTACGTGTTCGGAAAGCTGCTCTCCCGGCTCGGCGTCGCCCTCGCCGCGGTGCTCGTCGGGATGGCTGTCGCGCTCGCCATCGCCTTCGCGACGTACACGAACGCGCCGGACCTCGTGCGCTTCGGCAAGTTCACGCTCATCACGCTCCTGTTTTCGTTCTCCTTCATCGGCATCTTCGTCGGCATCTCCGCGACGACGGCGAACCGCTCCCGGGCGATGCTGGGTGTGTTCGGCGCGTACTTCCTCCTGGTGCCGTTCTGGTTCGGCTTCCTCCCGGTGGTCGGACTGCCGGCGCTTCTGAACACCGCCTCGGACCTGCTCGGCGTCACAATCTCGGAGTCCACGACGGGGCTGATTCGCTCGCTCTCCCCCGCCACCTCGTATCTGTTCGGCACGGAGATGGTGTACTCGGGCGTCGTCGACTCCTACCCGATGATTCAGCAGAACTTCGGAGAAACGCCGGACAAATTCTACATGCGCTTCTGGTTCAACTCGCTCGTGATGTTCGTGTGGGGCGCCGGGTCGATGCTCGTCGGCTATCTCTCCTTCCGTCGCTCCGAGTTGGGGTAGCCGAGTTGTTCACAGGCGCCGCTGAATCGTCGCCGCCGTCTGCTCCCCGACGCCCGGCACGTCGGTAAGATCTTCCACGGAGGCCTCGCGGACGCCCGCGACGCTCCCGAAACGACCCAGCAGGCGCGCCCGCAGTTCCGGCCCGACGCCGTCGATTCGGTCGAGCGCCGTCGACACGTCGTCCCGGAGCGTCCGGTGGTAGGAAACGGCGAAGCGGTGGGCCTCGTCGCGGACGCGCTGGAGGAGGTGGAGATGCGGCGCGTCGGCGTCCCAAGCATAGGTCCGTTCGGTGGTGAGCACCCGCTCCTCCTCCTTGGCGAGCGCGACGGCCGGCACGTCCCATCCCGCGTCATCGAGCGCCGACCGGGCCGCGTTCAACTGCCCCTCGCCGCCGTCGATGAGGAGGAGGTCTGGGTCGGGCCTGTCGTCGCGCCCCTCGACCGCCCTGTCGGCGCGCCAGCGGAGGAGCCGGTACATGTTCGCGTAGTCGTCGTTCTCCGCTTCGAGTTCCTTCCGGCGGTAGTCGGACTTCGCCGGGTCGCCGTCGACGAAACAGACGTTCGAGCCGACGGCGGCCGTCCCGCCCGCGTGGCTCACGTCGAACCCCTCGATGCGCTCCGGGCGCTCGATGCCCAGCGCGTCCGCGAGACTCGACGCGCCGTCCGTCTCGACGCCGCGCTTTCGCGCGTTCTTCAGCGCCAATTCCACGAGCTTCGCGTTGCGCCCGGCGCCCGGCACCTCCATCTCGACGCCGCGCGCGTCGAGCCACGCCGCCAAGTCCTCGTCGCCGGGGTCCGTCTGGACGAGCAGTTCGTCCGGGAGCTCGCGTTCGGCGTAGAACTGCGGGACGAAGGCGGCGAGGACGGCGGCGGCGCGGTCCGGTCCTCCCGACCCCTCGGGCACCGAGACGGGGTGGCGTTCCCTGTCCACCAACTGCCCACGCTCGGCGTGGAGGCGCGCGACCGTCGCGCCGTCGCCCTCGACGGCGACGCCGAGCACGTCCGTCGTTTTTCCGTCCTGTCCGGACACCGCCTCGCCGCCCCCGCCGTGGAACGACTCGACGGCCTCTAGCCTGTCTCGGAGGTTCGCCGCGCGCTCGAAGTTCTCCGCTTGGGCGGCGCGCTCCATGCGCTCCCGGAGCGGCTCCGCGAGCGCGCCCGTCTCGCCCTCGAAGAAGCGTTTCACCGCACGCACGTCCTCGGCGTACGACTCTGGCCCTATCTCGCCGGTACACGGCGCCGAGCAGAGCCCCATCTCGTAGTCCAGACAGGGGCGCTCGCGGTTCCGGAACTTGTGGTCCGAACAGCCACGGAGCAGGTACGTCTCGCGGGCGGCTTTCACGACCGTCTCGACGGCCGTCTTCTCGGTGTAGGGGCCGAACGCCGTCGCGCCCGGGTCCGGGTCGCGGGTGATTTCGATGCGTGGGAACTCGTCGTCGGTGAGCTGGACTAAGGGGTAGGACTTGTCGTCCTTCAGGCGGACGTTGTACCGCGGGCCGTAGCGTTTGATGAGGTTCGCTTCGAGGAGAAGCGCCTGCGTCTCCGTGTCCGTCACCGCGAAATCGAGCGCGTCGGCGCGCGCCACCATCCGGGCGATGCGCTCGCTTCTCGGATTCGTGTACGAGCGCACCCGCTCCCTGAGGTCGACGGCCTTCCCGACGTAGAGGACGGTACCCTCGGCTTCGAACTGGTAGACGCCCGGCTCGCGGGGGAGGTCGGCCGCCGCCGCGCGCACCGCCGCTGCGTCCATCATCTCATACTATCGCTCGGCGGACTTGAGCGGACCGGCTTTGGAGAGTTGCGCGGACCGGCTTCGGAAACGCCTAACCGGCGGACGGTTCACAGACGGGTATGGACGACGCCGAGGACGCCGTGCGCGTCTGGCTGGTCGAACGGGAGATAGACGACCGCGATTTGGTGTCGCTCACGTACGCGACGCCGGACGGCGAACGGGTGTTCGAACGGACGCTCGCGCTCGCGGTGCTCGACGACGGCGCGAAGGCAGCACGTGACGTCGAGGCCGACGAACTCGACGCCACGCCCGCGGACAAAACCGACCGCTACGCCGCCGAGGCCGAGCGGGTGGCGGCAGAACACGACCCCGAAGACCGCCTCTGAGGCGTCCCCTGCGCGCGCCGACCACGACCCGAAACCAGCGCGGATAGTCTGTATAAAAATAATGTCGGCTACTAATGTGTTCTGGGTGATGTTTTAACTGTCGTCGGACCAAACGGCTCCCCCATGCGCAGGTCCCTGATACCAACCATCGCCGTCATCGCCCTCCTCGTCTTAGCCGGTTGTACCGGCGCCCCGCCCACCGGTGAGAACGAGACCAGGGCACCGCCCGACGTGTCGCCCGACGAGTTCCCGGACGCCGCGGAAATCAACCCGTCCGTGTTCGAGCAACACGCAACCGTGATGGGGAACACGAGTTTTACGCTCGCAATCCAGCAGAACCGAACGGACCGCAATCCCGACGTGATGGATTCGAACTTCACGTACTACAACAGAACGACCACGACACTGTTCGATACGAACGATTCGCAGTTCCTCCAACACACTCCGGGCGGGGAAGTCTACTCGAACGGGGCACAGAAGTACAGGCACTCAGAGGTGAACAACTGGACGAAAAATCAAAGTCCAACCTTCTCCACATCCGTGTTCAACACGTCGGGTGAACGCTACCTCTGGGAGGGGTTGCTCGCCGCAAACGAACCCGTAATGAGCACCATCGCAATCAACGCCACCTACGAACGCAACGGTGCGGAGTGGTTCAACGGCACCGCTGTTATGCGCTACGAAGCCACCGGCGTCGATGCGCTCCCCGAACGAGTGCGCGAAAGCGGGATGTACGCGAACTTCTCCGCGACGCTCCTCCTCGACGAGGACGGCGTCATCCGCCGCTACCACTACACGTTCCAAAAGTCCTCGGTAGACCACTCTCAATCTCGGCTACGGGCCGAACGCTCGTACACCATCACCGATATCGGCACGACCGACGTCGAAAAGCCCGACTGGGTAACGGAGTTCCAAGAGAGCGAGTAACTCCCCGACGGGGAATCACTCACGGCGCTCGTCGGACCGCAACGAACATGGAGCGCGACGCCGAACGCCGACACAGCATGGAAAAGCGGGAGTACACCGACGACTACCCCGAGAAGCGACTGTATCTGCCCGGCCCCACCGAGGTTCGCGAGGACGTCATTGAGGAAATGTCCCAGCCGATGTTCGGCCACCGGATGGACCGGATGACCGACCTCTACACGACCATCGTCGAGGACACCCGCGAGTTCCTCGATACGGACCAGCGTCTCATCGTGCTCACGGCCTCCGGCACGGAGTTCTGGGAGGCCTCGACGCTGAACCTCGTCGACGAGAAGATGCTCGTCCCCACGAGCGGCGCGTTCAGCGAGCGCCAGGCGAACGTCGCGGAGCGACTGGGCAAGGACGTGGACAGAATCGAGTACGACTGGGGCGACGCCGTCAAGCCAGCGGACGTCTCCGCGGCGCTCGACGCGGGCGACTACGACGCCGTCGGCATGGTGATGAACGAGACTTCGACTGGTGTGCGCAATCCGGTCGAGGCGGTCGGTGACATCGTCTCCGAGCACCCGGACACGTACTTCATCGTGGACGCGATATCCTGCCTGGGCGGCGACTTCGTGGACATCGACGGCCACGGCATCGACGCCATCTTCACCTCGACGCAGAAGGCGTTCGCGATGCCCCCCGGCCTCGCCGTCTGTACGGTGTCCGACGACGCCTACGAGCGCGAACTCGCGAAGGATTCGGCCTCCTGGTACGGCGGCTTCCAGCGCTGTCTCGACTACTACGAGCGGAAGGGCCAGACCCACTCGACGCCCGCCATTCCCCTCATGCTCGCCTACCGCAAGCAGATGAAACACATGCTCGACGAGGGCCACGAGGCCCGCGACGAACGTCACAGAGAGATGGCGGAGTACACCCGCGAGTGGGCCGAAGAGCAGTTTGGCCTCTTCCCGGAGTCCGGCTACGAGTCCCAAACTGTAACCTGTATTGAGAACACCCGCGACATCGACGTGGCGGCGACCGTCGAAGCCGTGAGCGAGGAGTACGACTTCGTGTTCTCCAGCGGCTACGGCGACCTCTCGGAGGAGTCGTTCCGCATCGGCCACATGGGCGAACACACCGTCGAGAGCATCCGCGAACTCACGGACGCCATCGAGGACGTCGCGGACCTGTAACGGGATTTTCTCTCTCCGTTTCGTCTTGCTGTTCTCCGTCTCTGTCGCGTCACACCCAGCACCGCTTCCCCCCACGTTCACGCTCCCGAGCGGTTCGCTCTCGCCTCGTAACTGAAGGTTATATTAGTCTGGAGCGTTATGCGTACTACACATGAGCGACGGAGAACGCGGCTTCGAGACGCGCAGCCTCCACGCGGGCCAGGACGGCGAGCCGGGGCCGCGAGCGCCGCCCATCTATCAGACGACTTCCTATCTCTTCGAGAGCGCCGACCACGCCGCCGACCTGTACGCGCTCGACGCCGAGGGCGACGTGTACTCCCGTGTGAGCAACCCGACCGTCGCGACCTTAGAGGAGCGCCTCGCCTCGCTGGAGGGTGGCACCGGCGCGCTCGCCACCGCCTCCGGGTTGGGGGCGCTCGACTCGCTTACGACCACGCTGGCGAGCGCCGGCGACAACGTCGTCGCCGCCAGCGACACCTACGGGGGGACGCGCTCCTATCTCACTCACACCGCGAGCGACCGGGGCATCGAGGCCCGCTTCGTGGACACGCTCGACTACGAGTCGTACGAGGCGGAAGTGGACGAGGGCACCGCCTACGTCCACGTCGAGACGGTCGGCAACCCCTCGCTGGTCACGCCGGATTTCGAGCGCGTCGCGGACATCGCCCACGACGCGGGCGCGCCGCTGGTCGTGGACAACACCTTCGCGACGCCGGTTCTCTGTCGCCCCTTCGAGCATGGGGCCGACATCGTCTGGGAGTCGACGACGAAGTGGATTCACGGCTCCGGGACGACGGTGGGTGGCATTCTCGTCGACGGCGGCTCCTTCCCGTGGGAAGAACACGAGGCGAAGTACCCCGAAATCGCCGCGCCGAACCCCGCGTTCAACGGCATCAGATTCACCGAGCGCTTCGGGGACGCCGCGTTCGTCAACGCCGCCCGCCAGCGCGCGACGCGGGCCATCGGCAACCAGCAGTCGCCCTTCGACGCCTGGCAGACGCTCCAGGGCTTGGAGACGCTCCCCCTGCGAATGCGACAGCACTGCGAGAACGCCGCAATCGTCGCTGAATACTTACAGGACCACGACGACGTGGCGTGGGTCACCTACCCCGGCCTCGAAACCCACGACACCCACGACAACGCGACGCGGTATCTCGACGGCGGCTACGGTGGGATGATAGCGTTCGGCCTTGAGGGTGGTTTCGAGGCCGGCAAGCGATTCTGCGAGGACGTGGAACTGACGAGCTTCCTCGCGAACATCGGTGACGCGAAGACGCTCGTCATCCACCCGGCGAGCACCACGCACGCCCAACTCACCGAGGACGAACAGCGCGCGAGCGGCGTGCGCCCCGACATGCTCAGGCTGTCCATCGGCATCGAGGACCCGGCGGACATCCTCTCCGATATCGACGGGGCGATACCATGAACACGGAGTCCGGCGTCGTCTCGCTGGGTGCGTTCGAGTTCGAGTGCGGGGAGTCCATCCCCGAACTGGAGATGGCCTACGAGGCGTACGGCGAGTTCGAGGGCGAATCCGGCGGCGAGTCGAACGTCGTGCTCGTCTGTCACGCGCTCACCGGGAGCGCCCACGTCGCGGGCGAGGGAGACAGCAACACTGCCGGGCAGGCCCGCGCGTGGTGGGACGACATCGTCGGACCGGGCAAGGCCATCGACACCACCGAGTACTACGTCGTCTGCGCGAACGTGCCCGGCTCCTGCTACGGCTCGACGGGCCCCGCGAGCGAGAACCCCGAGACCGGCGAGCCGTACGGCACCGAGTTCCCGCCCGTCACGGTGGGCGACTGGACACGGGCCCAGCGCGCCCTGCTGGACGAACTCGGCGTCGGCCGTCTGCGCGCCGTCGTCGGCGGCAGCGTCGGCGGCATGAACGCCTTGGAGTGGGCGACCCGGTTCCCCGACGACGCGGACCTCGTGGTGCCCATCGCCGCGGCCGCGCGCCTCGACGCGCAGGTGTTGGGCCTCGACGCCATCGCGCGCCGCGCCATCACCAGCGACCCGGCGTGGAACGGCGGCGACTACTACGACGGCCCCGGCCCGGAGCGCGGCCTGGCCGTCGCGCGCCAAATCGGCCACGTCACCTACCTCTCGAAGGACTCGATGGCGCGGAAGTTCGGCCGCCGGAGCGCCGGCCGCACGGCCCGCCCCGCCGAGAGCCCCTTCCCCAGCGACCCGACGACGGGCTACTTCCCCTACCGGGAGGTGGAGTCGTATCTCGATTACAACGCCGGGCGGTTCACCGACCGCTTCGACGCGAACTCCTTCCTCTATCTCTCGCGGGCGATGGACAACTACGACTTGGCCGCCGGATACGACTCCGACGCCGACGCGCTCGCCGCCTTCGACGGCGAGGCGATGTTGATGAGTTTCACCGGCGACTGGCATTTCACCGTCGAGCAGTCCGAACACCTCGCGAACGCCTTCGAGCGCGCGGGCGCGCCCGCCGTCCACCACGTCGTCGAGTCCGACCACGGCCACGACGCCTTCCTCGTGGAGCCCGGGAAGGTCGGGCCGCCGCTCCGGGACTTCCTCGCGGCGGGCGTCGCCGGGTCGGCCGTCACCGACACCGGCGAGGACGACTCGGACGGTCGGGTCGGTCGGTTGGGGCCGCGCCATCGGCCCTGAATCGGCGCAGAATAGGATTTTCGGCGCGCGCTTCTCGGTCCGCGTTTGCGCTTCGAGCGGTCAGAGCACGCTGCGCTCTTCGAGCACCCGCCCGAGGCGCGCCATCGTCGCCACCACCACGTCGCAGTGCGGCCGGACCGCCGACTTCGGCTCGAAGCCGATGGCGAGGCCCGCCGCCTGGAGCATCGGTAAGTCGTTCGCCCCGTCCCCGACGGCGATGGTGTCCGCGATGTCGACGTTCCGCTCCGTACACAGCGAGCGCAGCGCCTCGTCCTTCGTCCCCTCGATGAGCGGGCCCGTCGCGTCGCCGGTGAGGTGGCCGTCCTCGACCGGTAACTCGTTCGCGATGACCGTGTCGACGGCGGCGTTCTCCCGGTCGAGCGCCGCCTCGACGCCCGGCGTGAACCCGCCCGTCAGGATGGCGGTGGTGTGGCCCGCGTCGTTGAGCGATTCGATGAGGTCCGCCGCGCCCGGCCGGAGACGAACCTGCTCGTAGGCGGCCTGTGCCTCCGCCTCGGGGAGGCCCGCCAGCAGTTCGGCGCGCTCGTAGAGGCTCTCCGCGTAGGAGAGCTCCCCGTTCATCGCGCGGGTGGTGATGTCCTCGATCTCGTCGGCAACGCCGTACTGCTCACCGAGCAGTACCATCATCTCGGAGTCCGAAAGCGTCCCATCGAAGTCGAAGGCGACCAGCATACCCACATCTCGGTGGGGATGGCTTTCAACCTTCCCGATTGGAATATACATGTTTGTGTATATCGAACCCGCGAGACGGTAGCGACAATTCATGTGTTTACGAAAAGGGTTAGTGGCCGCGCCCGGTTCGGTTCGCGTATGAAGGTACTCGTCACGGACCCCATCGCGGACGCCGGCATCGAACTGATTCGGGATGCGGGCCACACCGTGGAGACGGCCTACGACGTCGAGGGCGACGCGCTGCTCGACGCGGTTTCGGACGCCAACGCGCTCATCGTGCGCTCGGGCACCGAGGTCACCGAGGAGGTGTTCGCGGCGGCGTCGGAGCTCGTCATCGTCGGCCGCGCCGGCATCGGCGTGGACAACATCGACCAGGAGGCCGCGACGGAGCACGGCGTCATCGTCGCCAACGCCCCCGAGGGCAACGTGCGCGCCGCCGCCGAGCACACCGTCGCGATGCTGTTCGCAACCGCCCGCTCCATCCCGCAGGCCCACGCCCGCCTCAAGGACGGCGAGTGGGCCAAGGGCGACTATCTCGGCACCGAAGTGAACAACAAGACGCTCGGCATCATCGGCCTCGGCCGGGTCGGCCAGGAAGTCGCCAAGCGCCTGGGCTCGCTGGGTATGGACCTCGCCGTCTACGACCCGTACATCAGCGAGGAGCGCGCCGAGCAGATGGGCGCGGAGCTCATCGACGACTTACACGACTGCCTCGCCGCGGCGGACGTGGCGACCATCCACACGCCGCTGCTCCCGGAGACGGAGGGGATGATAGGCGAGGAGGAACTCGCCCAACTTGAGGGCGGATACCTCGTCAACTGCGCCCGCGGGGGCATCATCCAGGAGGACGCGCTCGCGGAGGCCGTCTCGGACGGCGTGATGGAGGGCGCGGCGCTCGACGTGTTCGCGGCGGAGCCCCTCCCCGAGGACTCGCCGCTGCTCGACGCCGACGACATCGTTCTCACGCCGCATCTGGGCGCGTCCACGAAGGCCGCACAGGAGAACGTCGCCACGGACACCGCCGAGCAGGTCCTCGCGGCGTTCAACGACGAACCCGTCGCGAACGCGCTCAACGCGCCGTCGGTGGACCGCGCGGACTTCCCCCGCGTGCGCCCCTACATCGACCTCGCGGAGACGGCGGGCCGCGTCGCGACCGCCCTGCTCGACGACCGCCTCGAATCCGTCGAGGTGCGCTACGAGGGCGACATCGCTGAACTCGACGTCGACCTCGTCACCGCGAGCGCGCTGAAGGGCGCGTTCGCGGGTCTCGAACGCATCAACGCCGTCAACGCTCCCCGCGTCGCTGAGGAGCGCGGCGTGGACGTGACCGAGACGACCAGCCGGCAATCCGAGGACTTCCAGAGCCTCGTCACCGTCGTCGTGAAGGGCGCCGGCCGGGAGGTCTCCGTCGCCGGCACCCTGTTCACCGGCGAGGAGCCCCGTCTGGTCTCCATCGACGGCTACCGCGTGGACGCCGTCCCCGCGGGCCACATGATGGTCGCGCGCAACCGCGACGAACCGGGCGTCATCGGCTTCATCGGCTCCGTGCTCGGTGACCACGGCGTGAACATCGCCGGGATGTTCAACGCCCGCAACGCCGACGGCGGCGAGGCGCTTACGGTGTACAACCTCGACAGCGAGCCCTCCGAGGACGTCGTCGCCGCGCTGCTGGAGGACGACCGGGTGACCGAGGTCACCACTATCGAGTTGAACGGCGACTGAGCGCAGGGAAGACTGATTTTCGGCGGTTTCGTGGGCGTGGAGTCACTGGATTAGCCGCTGTTCGGTAGGTATGCGAGTGTACCATAGCATTCGCGCGAGCGAGGAAACCCGAGACGAAAAGAGGTCGTGGTTATGACCCCGAGACGATCCGGAGCAGCGAGCCGCTACCGTCGACGACGTACATCTCGCCGTCGCCGTCGCGGCCGAACGCCGAGATACGGCTGAGTTTCGACGCTCCGTCGTCGGTCAGTTCGACGTGGTTCATCCCCCAGCCGTCCCCGCCGTCGCCGGGTGGGGTTCCGACGAACAGCTTTCCGCCCGGCGCCAGGTCACCGAAGACGTACCGTTCCTGGAGCTCGGGGACGGCCGAGCCGCGGTAGACGTACCCGCCCACGACCGCCACGCCGGTCAGGTGGTTGTTGGTATTGAGTTGCTCGTTCCGGGCGTTGAGATACTCCAGTATGGGGTCGCTGATTGCCTCGCCGTGACGGACGTCGTCGGGCACCTTTCTCGGACACGAGTCCGGCGTGTTGAAGTCGTCGCTGGCGTCGAAACAGTGACTGCCCTCGCGGACGTTCCAGCCGCAGTTGGTCCCCTTCTCGACGAGGAAGACCGACTCCCACTGGTGTTCACCGACCTGCCCGAGGAACAGTCGGTCCCCGTCGAAGGACATCCGGAAGGGGTTGCGCAGTCCCCAGGCGTACAGTTCGTCGTAGTGTCCCGCCAGGTCGACGAGCGGATTGTCCGCGGGCACCGCGTACCCGTCGCCGTTTCCGGGCGGGTTCGCGGGCGCGTCGGCGTCGGTCCGGGGGTGTCTGGCCGGGTCCGAATCGACGTCGATGCGTACCAGCCCGCCCAGGAGGTTCTCCTCCGTGTTCTGGGCGTTCCCGCCCTCGTTGAACTCGTACCAGTCCTCGACGTGGCCCGGCCCGATGTCGAACTGGTTGCCGCCGTCGGCCACGGGGACGTACAGGTAGCCGTCCGGCCCGAACGCCAGGTCGCCCGCGTTGTGGTTGTCCTGCGGTTCGGGAATCTCCATGACCGTCCGCTCGGAGTCCGGGTCGGCCGACAACCCGCTGTCGTCGACCTGGAACTCGGTGAGGAGGAACGTGTGGCTGTAGTCGGTAGGCGTCCCCTCGCGACGTTCGCCGCTGTACCGGACGAACAGCCGGCCGTTGTCCGCGAACTCCGGGTGGGGTTCGACCCCGAGCAGGCCTCGCTCGCCGCCGGTGAGGGTCTGGTCGCTGATATCGAGCAGTGGTTCGTCGCGGACGCTGTCCCCATCGTAGACCATAATCTTCCCCGGCCGGGTCACCACGTACGTCAGGTCCGACCCCGGCGGAAACACGACGGCGACCGGCCGATTCAGTCCCGAGGCCACCGTCTCCAATCCGACCGGCGACCCGATGGGGTCCTCGGGCGTACCGTACCTGCCGTCGATATCCCCGGAATCCGGTTCCTCGGTCGGCGTGGGCTCTTCGCCCTCGGTCGGCGTTCGTGTGTCCGTTTCCGTCGGGCCGTCCGTCGCCGTCGTGGCGGGCGTCTCCTCGGTATCCGTCGCGTTTCCGCCGGGGGCAGTACAGCCCGCAAGGGGGAACGACAGAGTGGCCGCGAGCGCGGTGAATCGTCTACGATTCATATCCACACGGTCCGTGAAGGCCTCGCTGAGCGACTGCGCTTCGTTGTCCTCGGAGTCCATTGCGCAAGGACTGTTCGCCTCCCGTATATACCCCGCTGCCCCACTTTTTACTCCCTCGGGTGCGCTCGCAACGCTCGCACACCGCTCAGTCGCAAAAACATGGTGAAAAACCACTGCCGGCTCACGGCTCCGCCGCTCGCCGGCAGCGAACCGCACTCGCTTCGCTCGCGCGGATGCGTGCTGGTACGCACATCACCTGTCTGTCCTGCCTCCAGTACGAATTCCGACGACGCCCGAAGTTACTCCGCGAGGTGCTGGAGCACGGCCTCGGTGCCGTTGTCGACCGGTTCGGGGTCGTTGCCCGCCGCGGCGGCGGCGTCGGGGTCCTTCAGCAGGTGGCCGGTGGTGAGACACACCACGTCCTCGTCGTCGTCGACGACGCCCCGCTCGCGGAGCTTTCTCAGCCCCGCAATCGAGGCGGCGGAGGCGGGTTCGACGCCGACGCCTTCCCCGGCGAGGGCGCGCTGAGCGTCCGTGATTTCCGCGTCGGAGACGGCGACGGCGGTGCCGTTCGTCTCGCGGATGCCCGGGAGCGCCTTGGGAGCGTTCACGGGGTTGCCGATGCGGATGGCCGTCGCGCGCGTCTCCACCTCCGGCCAGCGCCGGACCTCGTCGTTGCCCTCCTCGATGGCCTCGACCATCGGCGCGGCGCCCTCGGCCTGGACGCCGGTGAGTTTGGGCACGTCCTCCTCGTCGAGCGCGCCGCTCTGTACGAGTTCGCGCATACATTTGAACAGCGCCGCCGTGTTGCCCGCGTTCCCGACGGGGAGCACGATGCGGTCCGGGTAGCGCTCGTAGTCGGCGTAAAACTGTTCGAGAATTTCGAGGCCGATGGTCTTCTGGCCCTCCAGTCGGAACGGGTTCAGCGAGTTCAGCAGGTACGCCTCGCCGCGGTTCGCGAGGTCCTGGACGATGTCGAGACAGTCGTCGAAGTTCCCGGCCACCTCCAGAATTCGGGCGCCGTGGAGGCTCGCCTGCGCTATCTTCCCGGCGGCGACCTTCCCCGCGGGGAGGAGCACGAGCGTCTCCATGTCCGCGCGGGCGCCGTACGCCGCGAGCGCCGCGCTGGTGTTGCCCGTCGAGGCGCACGCCAACCGACCGACGCCGAGTTCCTGGGCCACCCGCACGCCGACGGTCATCCCGCGGTCCTTGAAACTCCCTGTCGGGTTCATCCCCTCGTGTTTCACGCGCAGGGACTGGACGCCCACCTCGGATTCGAGGCCCGGCACTTCGTGGAGCGGCGTCCCGCCCTCGGGGAGCGTCACGCCCTCCTCGAAGGGGAGCGCGGCCGAGTAGCGCCAGACGGAGCGCTCGCCCTCGAAGTCCTCGAACGTCGGCGCGTCGGCGTAGCGCACTTCGAGGAGGCTATCGCACTCATCGCAGGTGTAGCGAACAGTCTCGAACGGCGGGAACGTCTCGCCGCAGTCGATGCACGTCAGCCACGTCCCGTCGACGGCGTTGTCGGGCACCGTCTCCGGCGGCGACCCGAGTTCCAGACTCATACGCGGGGGTTGTGCGGGTCCGGTGAAAAGGGCGCCGATGGGTTCGGACCCGGGTTGGATAACGAGTCCAGTCAGGCCAGCAGATACGCCAGCAGTCCCTTCTGGGCGTGGAGGCGGTTCTCCGCCTGTTTCCACGCGAGCGAGCGCTCGCTCTCCAGCACGTCGTTCGTCACTTCCTCGCCGCGGTTCGCGGGCAGGCAGTGCATCACCTTCGTCTCCGGGTTGAGCAACTCGGAGTTGAGTTGGAACCCCTCGAACGCGTCGAGGTCCTTCCCCGACTCGCCCATGCTCACCCACACGTCCGTGTACGCCACGTCGGCGTCGCGGAGCGCCTCCGCGGGGTCGGTCGTCGTCTCGATGTCCCCGCCGAGTTCGGCGGCGCGTTCGAGCACCTCGTCGTCGATGCCGTACTGCGCGGGCGTCGCGACGGTCAACTCGACGCCGGCGAGCGCACAGCCGACGACGAAGGACTGGGCGACGTTGTTGCCGTCACCGACCCACGCGGCTTTCACGCCTTCGAGGCCGTCGAATGCCTCCCTGATGGTGAGGAGGTCCGCGAGCGTCTGGCAGGGGTGGGCGTCGTTCGTGAGGCCGTTGATGACGGGCACCGTGGCGTGGGCCGCCAGTTCTCGCATGTCGTCGTGGTCGAACAGGCGGGCCATCACGGCGTCGCCGTACCCCGAGAGCACCCGCGCGGTGTCCCGGAGCGGCTCCCGGTTTCCGAGGCCGATGTCGTCCGGGCCGAGGAAGACGGCGTGACCGCCCAGGTCGGTCATCCCCGTCTCGAAGGAGACGCGGGTCCGTGTCGAGGGCTTCTCGAACACCATCGTCAGCGAGTAGTCCGGGAGCGTCCCGGCGACTTCGGCCCGGGGCGCGGCCTTCAGTTCCGCCGCCCTGTCGAGCACCTGTGCCAGCTCCGTCTCGGAGAGGTCGTCGACGCGAAGCACGTGTCGGGTCATGTGAGTTCGTTTGCCACCTCCGTCAGCACCGCGACTGCGTTGTCGACGTTCGCGAGGTCGGTGTGTTCGTTCGGTGCGTGGTCCAGCGCGGAGTCGCCCGGCCCGTACGTCGCCATCGGGCAGTCCCACGCGCCCCGGTAGATGTTCATGTCGCTCGTCCCCGTCTTCCGCAGCAGCGACACGTCGCCGCCCTGCCCGCGGATGGCGACGCGGAACGCCCGCGCCACCTCGTTGCGGGGGCTCTCCATGACGGGCGGTATCGGCTCCTTCCAGTTGACCGTGCCCGCGTCGAGCGCGCCGTCGGCCACCTCGCGTATCTCCTCGGTGGAGAGTTCGGGCGGGACGCGGAACTGTACGTCCATCGTCGCCTCCACGGAGAGGCCGTCGTCACCGAGGCCGCCCTCGACGGCGACGGGTTTCGTCGTCACCTGCTCGAAGACGGGCGTCCACTCGTCGGGGTCGAACTCCGCCTGTATCCGCGACCACCACGCCATCGCGTCCTCGATGGCGTTCGGCTCCGGCCGGGAGGTGTGCCCGGACTCGGAGGTGGCGAGATAGGTGCCCGCGAGGAACCCGCGATACCCCAGCGTGAGCGCGTCCCAGCCGCTGGGCTCGCCGTTCACGACGGCGCCGGGCGCCTTCCGATCCGAAACGAGGTGGCGCGCCCCTTCGGAGTTCGTCTCCTCACCGACGACGCCGACGAAGGAGACGCCCGCCGCGACGGCGGCGACGGCCATCGTGGCCAGCGGCCCCTTCGCGTCCACGCTGCCGCGGCCCCAGAGCTCCTGGACGGTCCCCGACTCGGTGTCGCGCTCCTCGACGCGCACGGGGATGTCGCCCGGCACGGTGTCGATGTGGGAGGTCAGGAGCACCGAATCGTCGGCTGGCGCGCGGACGTTGCCGACGTCGTCCAGCCACGCGTCCCGGCCGTGGGACTCGAAAAAGGAGACCAGACGCTCGGCGCAGGCCGCCTCCTCGCCGGACGGCGAGGGCGTGGCGACGAGGTCGTACAGTAGCTCCCGGGCCTCGGTGTCGAGAGCGTCGGAGCGCTCGGCGGCGCTCACGACACCACCTCCGCCAGCGCCGCCACGATGTCGTCGGCGTGGGACTTTTCGAGGGTCAGCGGCGGCAGGAAGCGCACGACGGTGCGCCCCGCCGGGAGCGCGAGGATCTGATGCTCAAGCGCCAGCTCCTTCGTTATCCGGTTCGCCCCCCGCTTCACCTCGACGCCGACGAGCAGCCCCTCGCCGCGGACCTCCCGCACGTCGTCACCGAGCTCGTTCCGTAGCTCCTCGCGCAGATACGACCCCACCTCGCCGGCGTGCTCGTCCCAGCCCTCCTCGACGACCGTCGAGACGGTGGCGTCGAGCGCGGCCGAGATGACGGGCCCGCCGGAGAACGTGGCGTTGTGCGAGGCCGCGCCCTCAGCGACCCAGTCCGCACACAGCGTCGCGCCGACGGGGAGGCCGTTCGCGAGCCCTTTCGCCGTCGTGAGCATGTCGGGCACGACGCCCTTCTTCTCGCAGTTCCACAGCGACCCCGTCCGGCCGACGCCGGTCTGGACCTCGTCGAAAATCAGGGCCGCGCCCGCCTCCTCAGTGGCCTCGCGGGCCGCTTCGAGATACTCCTGGGTGGGCGTGTGAACGCCGCCCTCGCCCTGAATCGGCTCCATGATGACGCCAGCCGTTTCGTCGTCGACGGCTTCTCTCAACTCCTCGGTATCGCCGTAGGTGACGAACTCCACGTCACCGATGAGCGGTTCGTAGGGCTCCTTGTACTCGTCCTTCCACGTCGTCGTCAGCGCCCCCATCGTCCGGCCGTGGAAGCCCCGCGTGGTGGCGATGAGCTTCGAGTTCCCGGTGGCCGAGCGCGCGAACTTCAGGGCGGCCTCGTTCGCCTCCGTACCGGAGTTACAGAGCCACACTTTGTCTATGTCCCCGGGTGCGGCCGCCGCGAGCGTCGCGTACGCCCGGTCCCGCGCGTCGACGGGGTAGGACGCCTGCGCGAACGTGAGCGACTCCAGTTGTTCGCGGGCCGCCTCGGTCACGGCGGGGTGGCCGTGGCCCAGCGGCGTACAGGCGTAACTCGCGCCGCAGTCGAGGTATTCGGTGCCGCGCTCGGACGTGACGTACACGCCGTCGCCGGATTCGAGACGAATCGGCTTCTCGGATGTGACAAAGTTCGCGTCGCTCATTGTACTGCCTCGGGTGTGAAACGGGTGCCCGACCCCTGAAGGGCCGAGCGAATCGGGTTCTCCGCGTTCGCGTTCGCGACGACGACGCTCGTTGCGCCGCCTTCTAGCGCTTCGACTGCGGCCATGACCTTCTTCGTCATGAACCCCTCCGCCGCGTCCTCCGCGCGGGAGAGCGCGTCGGGGGAGTCCACGTCCTCGATGAGCGTGTCGGGGTCGTCCGGGTCCGCGAACACCCCTGAAACGTCCGTGAGGACGACGAGTCGCGCGCCGAGCGCGCCCGCCACCGCCGCCGCCGCGCGGTCCGCGTCGGCGTTAACGGGGATGTTTTCCTCGGCCGCGAGCATCGGCGGCCCCGCGACGGGCACGTAGTCGCCGTCGAAGAGGGTTTCGAGCAGGTCGGCGTTCACCGATTTGATTTTTCCAGAATGGTCGCCGCGCTTTATCTTCTTCTTGCCGTCTTCGAGGACTCTGACGGCGGATTTCCGGGGGCCCGAAAGCAGGCGGCCATCGACGCCGGAGAGGCCGACGGCGTTCACGCCCTGCCCCTGGAGGCCGGCGACGAGGTCCGTGTTCACCTGTCCGGCCATCGCCATCGTGAACGCGTCCATCGTCTCCTCGTCGGTGAATCTGCCGGCGACGCCGCTCGGCGTCTCGACGTACTCGGGTTCGATGCCCAACCGTTCGAGAAGGGTGTCGACTGCGGTCGAACCGCCGTGGACGACGGCGATGCGCTCGCCGTCCTCGTGGAGCGTCGCGATGTCGGCAAGCGCGCCCTCGGGTTCGACCGCGCGTGCGCCGCCGATTTTGACGACGACCGGCGCTGTCTCGCCCGTTCGCGTGTTCATACTCCGCTTAGGGTGCCCCGACGGGATGTAACCCACGGAATTCGAGTCCGGCCGTCTCCTCGAATCCGAGGGCGACGTTGGCCGCGTGGACGGCCTGTCCCGCGGAGCCTTTCATCATGTTGTCGATGGCCGAGAACACGACGAGGCGGCCGTCGTCGTCGATTTCGAAGCCGACCTCCGCCGTGTTCGTCCCGGCGACCGCCTTCGGTTCGGGGTAGCGGTACACGCCGCTCCCGCCGGTGACGAGGCGCACGAACGGTTCGTCCTCGTAGTGTTCCCGGTAGGCGGTGTAGATGTCCGCCTTCGAGGGCGTCTCCTCGGGGAGGAGATGACAGGTCGCGGACGCGCCGCGAATCATGTCGACGGCGTGGACCGTGAAGTGGACGCCCGTGTTCAGATACTCCTCGATTTCGGCCTCGTGGCGGTGGCCCGTCGGCGCGTACGGGCGGACGACGCCCGAGCGCTCCGGGTGCGAGGAGGCCGCGCCACCGCCGGCGCCGCCCTCCGAGGAGCCGACTTTCACGTCGATGACCGCCTCGGCGGTATCGTCGAGCACCCCCGCCTCGTAGAGGGGGTAGAGTCCGAGCAGGGTGGCCGTGGCGTTACACCCACCGGACGCGATGATGTCCGCGCTCGCCAGGTTCTCCCGGTTCACTTCGGGGAGCGCGTATTCGGCCTCATCGAGGAGTTCGGGGCGCTCGTGGCCGTCGTAGTACTCCTCGTACGCTGCCGGGTCGCTCAGCCGGAAGTCGGCCGAGAGGTCGACCACCGTGTCGGCAACGTCTCGAAACTCGTCGATGCGGCCCATCGAGACGCCGTGGGGCGTCGCGGTGAACAGCACGTCCACGTCACCGAGGTCCTCGGGGTCCGAGAAGCGCACGTCGAGGTCCCGGAGGTTCGGGTGAACCGTCCCGACGGAGCGCTTCGTGTACGAGCGCGAGGTGGCGTACTCCACCTCGAACTCGGGGTGGTCAGCGAGCAGTCGGAGGAGCTCACCACCAGTAAAACCGGAGCCGCCGACGACGCCGGCCGTCGTCACGCTGGCACCTCCGCTCTCGCCTTCTCCTCCAGCCAGTCGACGACGGTCGCGGGCACGTCGATGTCGACGCAGTCGTTGAGCGCCTTGAACTCGACGGTGTGGTTGACCTCGTGGACGGTGTACCCGTCGGGGTTGCCGTCCTCGTCCACGCCCGTCTCCATCAGGTCGACGCCCAGGAGTCCGTCACCGACGGCCTCGCTCGCCTCCGCGACGAGTCTCCGGGCCTCGTCGTCCAACTCGAACGCCTCCGTCGTCGCGCCTTTCGCGGCGTTCGTGAGCCAGTGCTCCGAGGAGCGGACCATCGCGGCGACGGGGTCGCCGTCGGTGGCGAGCACGCGGATGTCCCGCCCCGGCTTCTCCACGAACTCCTGGATGTAGAACACCTTGTGCTCGTAGTGGCCCAGCGTCTCCTTGTGTTCGAGAATCGCCTCCGCGGCGTCGCGGCTGTCGATTTTCGCCATCAGGCGACCCCACGAGCCGATGACGGGCTTGAGGACACAGGGGTAGCCGAACTCCTCGATGGTTTCGAGGGCGGCCTCCTTCGTGAACGTGACCTCAGTGGTGGGGGTGGGGACGCCGGCGTTCGCCAGCGCGAGGCTGTTCTTCGCCTTGTCAGCACACACCGCCGCCACGTCCGGATGGTTCACGACGCGCACGTCGTAGGAGTCGACGAACTCGGTGATGTACTTCGAGCGACTCGTCGCCAGACAGCGGTCAATCACTAAATCGCAGTCCGCGATGCCCTCGGGCGCGTCGTTCATCCCGAAGCGCTGCTTCCGGACGTCTATCTTGGTGACCTCGTGACCCCGCTCGCGAATCTCGTTCAGCAGGAGCTTCTCGTCCCGGCGGATGCGGGAGTACAGCAGGCCGAAGTGCAATTTACTCCCCCCAGTCCTCCTCGAGCTCGGGCGCTCGGTCGAGGACGGGCGGGTTGGCTTCGAGCACTTCGAGCTCGGTGCCACAGGTCGAACAATCGACTATCTCTCCGACTTCGAGGTCGTCGTGCAGGTCCAGTTCGGCCCCGCACTCGACACATTCTGCCATGCGTACCCGAATTACGAGTGGGTGTTACTTAACGGTGTCGAACCTATCGGATTCCAAACAATAGTCGCAGCCCGCGCTATAGACCCCGAAACGTGCGTCCGGCCGGGTCGCCCGAACGATGTATCAGATTTCTTATTGTGTTCTCATTCGTCCGGCGACGAGCGCTCGGACACCGCGTCAGCGAGCGCCGTCCGCGCGGCGTCGAGCGACTCGCGGCGCGTTTCGATTTCTTGACGATGGGCGACGCGTTGCTTCTCGCTTCCCGCCGCCGCGTCCCGCACCTGTTCCGGGGCCGGACCGCCCCGGGAGTCGCGGGCCGCCACGCTCTCGGTGGGGTCGAGCGCCGCCGCGACCGCCTCGCGGGTCACGAACTCCGCGAGCGGGTCCCCGGTTATCTCCCGTGTCGCCTCGTCGATGGTGTCGACGCTCGCCGCCTCGCCCGTCATCCGTTCGGCGGCGAGCGCGACGATTTCGTGGGCGGTCCGGAACGGCAGGCCGTGGGCGGCCAGCAGGTCCGCCACGCCGGTGGCCGTCGAGAACCCCTCGCCGGCCGCGTCCTTCAATTTCGCCTCGGGCCACGACGCGGTGGCGACGGCCCCCGCCGCCACGTCCGTCGCTTCCGGGACGGCGTCGAGGGCGTCCCAGGCGTGCGGCGTCGCGTTCTGTAGGTCCCGGTTGTACGCGCGGGGGAGGCCCTTCAGAATAGTTAATAAACCGTTCAGCCCCGCCGCGGTTTCGCCCGCCGTCGCGCGCACGAGTTCGAGCGTGTCCGGGTTCTTCTTCTGGGGCATAATCGAGGACGTCGAGGCGTAGTCGTCGTCGAGTTCGACCAGCCCCTTGTTCGCGAACACGACCACGTCCTCCGCCAGCCCCGAGAGATGCGTCGCGTGCGTCGCGAGCGCCGAGACTGATTCGAGCAGGAAGTCCCGCGCGGAGACGGCGTCCATCGAGTTCTCGACGACACCATCGAACCCCAACAGGTCGGCCGTGCGCTCGCGGTCCACGTCGAACGTCGTGCCCCCGAACGCCGCCGCGCCGAGCGGCGAGCGGTTCGTCCGGTCGTAGGCGTCGAGCAGGCGCGCCGTGTCGCGGGCGACCGCGCCCTCGTAGGACAGCAGGTAGTGCGCGAGCGTCGTCGGCTGTGCCGGCTGCAGGTGCGTGTAGCCCGGCAGCAGCGTCTCGGTGTGCTCGGCCGCGACGCCCGCCAGCGTCTCGCGGAGCGCGATCGTCGCGTCCGCCGCGTCGAGCAGATCCTCGCGCAGGCGATAGCGGATGCACGCCGCGACCTCGTCGTTGCGTGAGCGGGCGGTGTGCATCTTCCCGCCGACCGTTCCGATGCGGTCGATGACAGCCGTCTCGATGGCGGCGTGCACGTCCTCTCCTTCCGGGAGCGCTTCGTGGCCGTCCTCGGCGACCGCGTCGAGGATCCCCTCGTAATAGACCGTGTAGGCTCCGAGATAGATCTTCGGGCCCAGGTCGAGCATGTCGTGTATCTTCCCGATACGGGCTCGCCGGTGGAAGTACTCGATTCCGTACTGCCCCTGGCCGAGGTCTCTGAGATACTCTGCCTGACTCCGCTTGAGCGCGTCGACGGACTTCGTCGAGGAGTCGAGTATCGCGACGGCCTTGGAATTCGACTGGAGATGACCGTAGAAATCGTCGACCAGGCCGTCGGCAATTCTGTCGAACGTGTCCGACATCGATTCGAGACGGCGTCGGTCTGTCTCGTCGAACTGGGTGAAACTCTTTCGCCAATTGATCTCAGCAGCATCGATACCGATCCCAGCCGAGAGTTTCTGACCGTCGACCTGATGGCGGTCTTCGTCGGTGATCTTGATTTCGGTGTCCGAGGGCATCTCTGTCGTCACTTGCTATCCGATTTCCTCTGACAAAGATGGGGGTTGAAAAATGAAACAATAGTACAGCCCCCATGTTGA
>ENA-ORCO01000419-ORCO01000419.1-marine-metagenome-genome-assembly--contig:-NODE-419-length-21275-cov-4.717709_pt1 | contig 21275 bp, 18 predicted proteins | sample MGYA00248633_ERZ508508 | MGnify/ENA primary metagenome ERZ508508 (study PRJEB26179, sample SAMN06268845) | marine metagenome | isolation source: A23 P1 aerobic enrichment on pine of planktonic cells taken...
GGCCCATCCCCTCGGAGTTCATCCGGAAGTACGCCTGCACCGGCATCTCGACGGTGACGCCCTCGGGGACGTACACGAACGAGCCGCCGGACCAGATGGCGCCGTGCAGCGCGGCGAACTTGTTGTCGGAGGGCGGGACGCACTTCGTCATGAAGTACTCCTTGACGATGTCTTCGTGCTCCTGGACGGCCTTGTCCATGTCACAGAAGATGACGCCCTTCTCCTCCCACTGCTCCTGCATGTTCTGGTAGACGATCTCGGACTCGTACTGGGCGCCGACGCCCGAGAGGGCGTTCTTCTCGGCCTCGGGGATGCCCAGTTTGTCGAAGGTGTCTTGGATCTCCTCGGGGAGGTCCTCCCACTCTTCGGCGCCGCCGCGCGTCTCGATGTCCGGCCGGATGTACGGAACGATCTCCTCGATCTCGACCTCGGAGAGGTCCGGCTGGCCGGGCCAGTCGGTCGGCATCGGCATCTCCTGGAACTGCCGCAGGGCGCGGAGACGGCGCTCGAGCATCCACTCGGGCTCGTCCTTGTCCTCGGAGATGAGCCGCACCGTCTCCTCGGTGAGGCCTTTCTCAGTCTCGAAGGCCGACGACTCCTCCTTTTTGAACTCGAAGCGTGCTTCGGTGTCGGTGTCCTGAAGGTGGTCTTGGTCTGAACTCATTGTCTTGTGTGTCCTTTGGTGTGTGGTCGGAAGAGTCTGTGCACGTCAGGCCGCCTCGTAGACTTCCTCGCGGACCCAGTCGTACCCGTCGTCCTCGAGGGTCTCGGCAAGCTCCGCGCCGCCGGACTTGGCTATCTTCCCGTCGAGCATCACGTGGACGTGGTCGGGTTCGACGTAGTCGAGGATGCGCTGGTAGTGGGTGATCTGGAGGATGCCCGCGCCCTGCTCGTCACGGAGCGCGTTGATGCCCTTCGAGACGTCCTGCAGGCGGTCGATGTCCAGTCCGGAGTCGATCTCGTCGAGCACGGCGATGCTCGGCTCGAGGATCGCGGCCTGGAGGACCTCGTTCTGCTTTTTCTCGCCGCCCGAGAAGCCCGCGTTGAGATAGCGGTTCGCGAACTTCTCGTCCATATCGAGTTGCTCCATTTTCTCCTGGAGGAGTTCCTGGAACTCCGCGACGCCGACCTCGCCCTCGTCGGCGGGGCCTTCCATCGGTGAGGTGTCGTACCCCTCCTCGTCTTCGGCCTCGGCTTCTTCCTCTTCGTCGTCCTCGAACAGTTCCTCGCGCTCCTCGAGTTTGGCGTTCAGCGCCGTCCGGAGGAAGTTCACCATCGTCACGCCCTCGATCTCGGCGGGGTACTGGAAGCCCAGGAAGATGCCGAGCGCGGCGCGCTCGTTGGGTTCCAGGTCGAGGAGGTTCCACGTCTGGAGGTCCTCGGGCACGTCGATACCGTCGAACTCGTCTTCCTCGATGTGGAGGTAGACGTTCCCGCCTGTCACCTCGTAGGCCGGGTGGCCGGCGATGACCTTCGCCAGCGTCGACTTCCCGCTCCCGTTGGGTCCCATCAGCGCGTGGATCTCGCCGGATGCGACCTCGAGATTTACGCCCTCGAGGATCTGCTCGCCGCCCTCCTCTGCTACCTTCGCCTGAAGATCATCTATTTCGAGTACTGCCATATGTTTCGGTCATCCGAAAACAGGGGTGTGACGCTGATAATAGTTTCGGGTTTTCCCGACAACGTTTCGTGTCTCGGAAAATATTTTTCCGTTCCCTCTATGTCACTCGGGGGACGGATCCGCCGGCATCTCCGACCGACTCACATGAAACTACCGAGTCCAGTCTGTTCCTGGCCGCTCTTGACCTCCTCCCAGGAGACATCGAGGGCTTCGAGGATGCGCGCGATGGGACCTTTGAGTGTCTTGTCGAGCATCTTGTCCCAGTCCACCTCGAACTCCTCGGGGATCTGGTCCTCGTACTCGAAGCAGATGACATCGGGATCGCGCTTGAACTCGCCGTAGAGGACGTCCTCCGCGGGGTCGAGGTCCATCTCCGCCTCGACCTGCCGGAAAAAGGAGGGGTGGACCTTCTTCAGGTAGACGCGCTTGGGTTTCGACCCGTTGCCGAAGTTCGTCCCGAGCAGGAGGTTGGCGTATTTGGCCCCGCGGACCTGTGCGGTGTCGGTGTCGTAGTTGTCCAGTTTCTTCCCGATGCCGCCGGGAATTCCCACCTCGTCGAGGCTGACCTCGCCGTTCTGGAACTCCTGGATGACCTCGTGGACGTAGTCTTTGACGTCCTCGATGTCCTCCCCGTGAACGATCATCTCGATGACCTGCAACTGGACCTCCTTCGTGATCGGCGCGATGTCCGAGCGCTGGTACTCGAAGCCCGTGATGTCGATGTCGTCGACGTCCTTGCCCTCGCTCCAGACGATGTGGCCGGCGTAGCGTTTCTTCTTGCCCGCCTGGAAGAAGCGCCGGTAGAGCTTCTCGAACTCGATCTGGAAGCGGTGGGAATCGGCGTTCAGCTCCTCGATCGCGAACTCGTCGTAGCGGTCGTTGATGTGCTCCTCGATCTCGAACGACCGCTCGATGGCCTCGTCTTTCGGCGTCTCGCCGCCGAGTTCGAGCATCACCGAGTCGGTGTCACCGTAGATGACCTCCTTGTCCAGTTCGTTCGCGGCCTGCTCGGTGAAGCTGATGACCTCCCGGTTCGTGGAGGTGACGCCGGCACTCATTTCGCGGTCGTAGAGCCTGAAACGGTCCCAGCCGAACACCCCGTAGAGCGAGTTCATTATCACCTTGACAGCTGCCTGCTGCCGGTCGTAGCGCTCGTAGGCCTCGGTTCCGGGGTCGTTGTCGTTTCGGAGTGCCTTCTTCTCCTCACGTTCTGACAGTAGCTCGTCGACCATCTCCCGGATGATGCCGTCCGGTTCCTTCTGGAAGTGAACGCCGCTGGGCGTGCGGTAGGTCTCGCCGTCGTAGCCTTCGGGATCGACCTTCGTCTCCGGCGAGGCGTTGATGGTCGTCATCGACATGGGGTAGAGCGACTTCAGGTCCAGTACCGAGACGTTCTCGCGAACCCCGGTGATCGGGTCGAAGACGGCGCCGCCCTCGAACTCGTCGGTGGCGTCCTGCTGTCCTTTCGAGGGGAGCGCGAACTCGCCGTACGCCTTGTGGAGGACGTACATGTCGACGGCGTCGCCGGCGGTGGGGGCGTCCTCGATCTTGCACCCGACGAGCTTGCGGGCCTCGTCCCAGAAGGCGATGATGTCCTGCTTGCGGTCGAGTTCGACGCACAGCTCCACGTCGCGGAGGTTGTACTCCAGCAGGCGCTCGGGGTCGTCTTCCCAGAGGTCGCCGATGTCGCCGGTGTAGCGCTCCTTGCCGACGCCCATCTCGACCTCGCCGACGGCGTCGAGCCGGTAGGACTCCAGTTCGCTGAACTGCGTCGCCTTGTACGCGCGCAGCAGGTCGAAGACGACACGACCCTTGATGTCCGGACCGTTCCAGTCAGAGCGCCACACCTCGTTCACGCGCGAGAGCCGGTCGATGTCCAGATCGCAGTCGTGGTCCGGTCCCGCCAGTTGTTCGACGCGGTCGAGGAAGTACGGCGCGTCGAAGTCGGCGAAGTTCCACCCGGTGAGCAGATCCGGGTCGGTCTCCCCGATGTACTCGATGAACGCGTCGAGCATCTCGGGCTCTGAGTCGAACACGCGCACCTCGGCGTCGATATCGGCCTCGATGGGCTCGTAGGCTTCCAGGGCGGCGGGACCGTCGACGCCGTCGGGGGAGTTGTAGAGCCAGTTGATGTACTGGTCGTCGTAGGAGTCGTGGGAGGTGAGACAGACGATGGTCTGCTCGCCGTCTTCGGGGAACCCGTTGCGGTCGTCGACCTCGATGTCGAAGGTGTTCACCCGGGGCGTGGCGTTGTCGTCGACGGCCTCGATCTCCTGATGTGGGATACGGATCGTCCCGTCCTCGGTACGCCGCGCGGGCACGCGGACGCCGCTCTCGATGTCCTTGTCGATGAGCAGGCGGTTCGGGAAGAGGATGTCGGCCTCGTAGTGCTCGAAGTCGTCGCGGATCTGCCCCACGTCCCGCGGCGTGCGACCGACGATCTTCGCGAGGCGCTCGCCGCGGATAGACTCGAAGGGCTCGCCCTCGGCGTCGGTCTCGCGGTAGTCGACGAGGCCGTCGTAGCTCGCGATGCGCTGGTCGTCGACGTTCTCGATGGGGGCGTAGAAGTACGGCTCGAAGTCGTAGACTTCGACGTGTTCGAGTGCCGGGTCCTCGTCGTCGGCGTCGGTCTCGCGGCGACCGAAGACGTGGACGACGGGGAACTCGTCGTCGCCGCTGTACTCGACGGTGTAGTCCACCTGTGTGACCGTCAGCGTGACCGTGCCCTGTGCGTCGGGGAAGCGGACCGAGTCGGCGTCGACGACCGTGGCGGCCTCGACGCCGGTCCCGTCGCCGGCGACGGCCTCGGCCTCGTCGGCGGGCCGCTCCTCGTCGGCCCCGAAGTCCCCGAACTCCGTTTGCTCCATGGTACTCGGGGTTGGCGGGGCCCGACTAAAATAGTCGCGGTCTCCGGGATCGACCCCGACGTGACGGGCGTGCCCACACTCGACGGGGAGCGATGAGAGGCCTCGACACGCTCGCCAGCGCGCGCCACCCTACCCATCATCTGCCCGTCGTCTGCACTGAACGACACGGAGCGAGGGTGGCTACGCTCGACGGAAACGCGGCGGTATCCGACGTGTCGGTCGCACACCCCGCTGTGTCGGCGGCGTCGATGTTCTCCAGCGCGATGCCGGTACCGACGGCCATCCCGAGCATGCCGACCCCGACCATCGCGAGGTACATCACGACGGGCGTTTCCACGGGTCGACGCGCGACCGGAGACCGAAGTGCGCCTCGCAGAGCAGGTCGAGGACGGCGGCGTAGCAGACGCCGAACGCGACGGCGCCGAAGCAGAGGTCCGCGAACGCCCACGCGAGGGCGACCACGGCGGCGCCGCCGGTGATACTCGGCGGCCAGTAGCGGCGGACACGCATAGCCCGGATCTGTGTCCCTCTGCCGGAAAGTATGCCCGCGAGAACTGTTCGCCGACCGGGGCTAGCCGATCAGTCCCCGTCGGCGCCGACGGGGAGCGTGACGCCGTCGCCGCCGAGCCCGTCCGCCTCGGCGTCGACCTCGACCCGACCGCCCTCGCGGTCGGCGCGGACGACGGCGATGCAGGTGCCGTGATAGGCCGACCGGTACTCGCCCACCCACGGCTCGTCGCTGTCGAGGTTCCCGTTGTCGACGCCGGCGAGCTCGCCCGCGCCGGAGACGGAGAAGTCGACCTCGTGGTCGGCACGGGGGACCCGTACGCCCTCGTCGTCGACGACGGTCGCCTCGACGTAGACCAGGTCGCGGCCGTCGGCGGCGAGCGTCTCTCGATCCGCCGTCAGTTCGAGCGCCGCGGGTTCGCCCGCCGTCGCCAGTTCGTGTTCGGCGACGACTTCGCCGTCCTCTTTCGCCACGGCCCGGAGCGTACCCGACTCGTAGGGGACGTACCACTCGATCGGTCGCGCCCCGTAGTCGTCGGCGTGCTGGGCCCCCAGGCACTCGTCGTTCTGGTAGAGCTCGACGGTCTCGGCGTTGGTGTACGTGTAGACGTTGACGAAGCCCTGCGAGTCCGCCCGGTCCGGGAAGTTCCAGTGTTCGGAGAGCGGCGGGCCGCTCCAGGCCGGGCGGCAGGCCGGACGCTCGCGGTCGTGGTCGACGGCGGCGGCGAAGACGACCGGCTCCTCGGACCAGGCGGCCTGGTGGAACCGCCCCGAGGGCTTGATGGCGCCGGTCGTGTCGATCAGTCCCGTGGGCCACCCCTTGCTCGGCCAGTCGCGGGCCTCGCCGAGGTAGTCGATACCCGGCCAGAGGAACTGTCCGCAGACGTCGTCGCGTTCCGCCACGTCGTACCACGGGTTGCGCGGGACGAACGCCAGCGGGTCGTCGCCGGACCCGCGGAAGAACCGTCGGTTCTCCGAGCCGAGGAGGGGCAGGTCGATGCCGGCCTCGCGGTAGTCGTCGTACCAGTGCTCCTGGTAGTTGCCGACGAGCACGTCGACGTGTTCGGCGACGCGCTCGATGTTCTCGACGACGCCCTCGGTGCCCTCGCCCCACGGCGGGTTACCGTAGGTGACCGGACGGGTGGGGTCCATCTCGCTGGCGGCCTCGGTGAGCATCGCCAGGTCCTCGATCATCTCGTCGGAGCCCTGGTCGAAGTTCTCGTTGCCGACGCTCCAGAGGACGACCGACGGGTGGTTGCGGTCGCGGTCGATCATCGCCGCCAGGTCGCGGTCCCACCACTCGTCGAACCACTCGTCGGCGCCGACGTGGCGCCACTTGTCGTACACCTCGTCGACGACGAGGAATCCCATCCGGTCACAGAGGTCGAGCAGCTCGGGCTGGGGCGGATTGTGCGCGGTGCGGATGGCGTTACAGCCCAGTTCTTTCAGCGTCTCTAGGCGGCGCTCCAGCGCGCGCTCGGTGACCGCCGCGCCGAGACAGCCCGCGTCGTGGTGGAGGTTGACTCCCTTCATGTCGACGGGCTCGCCGTTGAGGAAAAAGCCCTCGTCGGCGGTCCACTCGAAGGTGCGGACGCCGAAGGGGGTGACGTAGTCGTCGACTGCGATGGCGGCTCCGCCGCCATCGTTCCGCGACGGCTGCGCCGTCGCGCCGCCACCATCCTCACCCTCGCGGTAGACGACGCTGCGGGCGAAGTAGCGGGTCGGGTCGTCCAGCGTCCAGCGGTCGGGGTCGGCGACGGAGAGCCGCTGCTCGAACTCGTGGAACTCGCCGGGCTCGACGGTCGCCTCGTCGCCGGCGGTGGCGACCACCTCGCCGTCGGCGTCGAGGATGTCGGTCTCCAGCGCGACGGTGACCGCCTCCTCGTCGTCGTTGGTCACTTCGGTGAGCACCTGCACCTCGGCGCGCTGGCGGTTGACGGCGTTCGTGCGCACGTCGGTTCCGAAGGGCGCCACGGCGACGGGGTCGGTCTCGGTCAGGTGGACGTCGCGGTAGATGCCCGAACCAGTGTACCAGCGACTGTGTGGGTGTTCGTCGTTGGCGACGCGGACGGCGAGCGTCTCGCCGCCGGTCACGCCGAACTCGCTCAGGTCGTAGTTCACCGTCGAGTAGCCGTAGGGACGGTTGCCGACGTGTTCGCCGTCGACGTACACGTCGAAGTTGCGGTAGACACCGTCGAAGCGGAGCGTGGGTTCGCCCTCGATATCCTCGGGCAACTCGCGGCGGTACCAGCCGACGCCCTCGGGGGCGAAGCCACCCGCCGCCTCGCTGGGGTTGTCGGGGTCGAACGGGCCCTCGATGCTCCAGTCGTGGGGGACTTCGACGGCTTCCCAGTCGGCGTCGTCGAGCGCGGGGTCGGCGCCGTCGTCGACGTCGCCGCGCGTGAACCGCCAGCCCGTCTCCAGGCGGCGTGTCCGTCGGTGCTCCTCGTCGGGACCGTCCTGCGTTGACATACGCGCACGTCGCCCACCCGAGTCAACTAGCTTGCGGCATCGGCGGAGGGATCCGGGGCCGAAACCGGACGGAACGACCGGTGGCACGCCGGTCGCCGTCACGCAAAGCTTTAGCCCGGGCTCACCCCTACGCCGGGGTATGGTGACGTTTCTGTCCGGCGGGACGGGCACGCCGAAGCTCCTGTCGGGCGCCGACGCCGTCTTCGAGCCGGCCGAGACGACCGTCGTCGGCAACACCGGCGACGACGTGGAACTGGGCGGCCACCTCGTCTGCCCGGACGTGGACACCGTCCTCTACCTGCGTGGCGACCGTCTGGACCGCGACACCTGGTGGGGCATCGCCGACGACTCTGCGACCACCCACGGGGAACTCGTCGACATCGCCGAATCCACCGGGCTGGGTACCGAACCGCGCTACCTCGACGACGAACGCCAGACCGCCGGCCGCGAGATCGCCCGCTGGCGCCGCTTCTCCGGCGTCGGCGAGTTCATGCTGATCGGTGACGCCGACCGCGCCGTTCACCTGACGCGGACGAGCCTGATCGACGAGGGCCACACGCTCACCGAAGCGACCCGGACGCTCGCCGACGCGTTCGATCTGACCGTCGACCTGCTGCCGATGAGCGACGACCCCGTCGCGACCGTCGTCCACACGGAGGAGGGGGCGATGCACTTCCAGGAGTTCTGGGTGGCTCGGGGCGGCGAGCCCGCCATCGAGTCCGTCGAGTTCCGCGGCAGCGAGGCGGCGACCGCGACCGAACCCGTGCGCGACGCGCTGACCGACCCGGTCGTGATCGGTCCCTCGAACCCGATCACGAGCCTCGGACCGATGCTCGCGCTCGACGGCGTCGCAGAGGCGCTCGCGGCGACGCCGGTCGTGGCCGTCTCGCCGTTCGTCGAGGACACCGTCTTCTCCGGCCCGGCCGACGACCTCATGGAAGCGGAAGGCTACGAGGCCAGCACCGCCGGGGTCGCCGACGCCTACCCCTTCGCCGACGCGTTCGTCCTCGACGAGGCCGACGGCACCGATCTGGACCGCCCGGTCGTCCGCACCGACGCCCGGATGGACGACGAGCGCGACGCCGAGCGAGTGGCGCGCGCCACGCGCGAAGCACTGGAGGCGATCTCGTGACCGACGCCCGCGCCGCGCCGTTCGAACCGCGCCTGGCGCTGGCGAGTCTGAGCGGCCGGTCCGACGCCGAATGGGCACGCGCCGCGGGCGGGTTCGCCGACGCGGCCTTCCTGGGCGGGATTGCGCTCGACGAGTCCACCCGCGAGGCCGCCCGCCGGATGGTCGACCGCGACCGCGAGGAGTTCCTCCCCGAGGACCCGCTGGCGTTCGTCGACGGCCAACTGGCCGCGCTCGCGGACGCGCCGCTCCGAGCGGGGTTCAACGTCCGCGCGAGCGGGCCCGAACCGATCCGCGCGGCCGCCGCCGTCTGCGCCGAACGGGACGCAGTCGTCGAGATCAACGCCCACTGCCGCCAGGACGAGATGTGCGCCGCGGGCGCCGGCGAGTCGCTCCTGCGCGAGCCCGACCGGCTCGTCGAGTCCGTCTCGGCCGCCGCCGAGACGGGCGCGACCGTGAGCGTGAAGGTCCGGACGGAACTGGCGGGCGTCGACCTCCCCGCGGTCGCCGCACGAGTAGACGGTGCTGGCACCGACTTCCTCCACGTCGACGCGATGGACTCGGAGGAGGTGGTCGCCGACGTGGTCGACGCGACCGACGCCGTCGTCGTCGCGAACAACGGTGTCCGCGACCGCGAGACGGTCCGCGAGTACCTCGCTCACGGCGCCGACGCCGTGAGCGTCGGCCGCCCGAGCGACGACCCGCGCGTCCTCCGGCGGGTCCGCGCCGCCGTCGACGAGTGGTTCGGCGGCGACGATGACGAAACGGTCGCCCGGGCGCAGGGGCCCACGACCGCTCGGCCGGGAGGGCGCGACCAGTGAGATCCACGGCGCAGAACGCGGAGCTCGCGCTGCTGCTCGAAGTCGCCGGGACGCCGAAACCCGGTAACGTCGACCGCCACCGCGACCACGACGACCTGCGCTTCGAACACTTCCTCGCCGGCGCGGTCGGGGCGCGACCGGGCCTGGAGCGGGCCGCCGCGGGCGAGCCGCTGGGCGAATCGTTTCGCCACGCCGTCGAGGGGATGAGCGAGCAACGCGGCGGCAACACCCAGTTCGGCGCGATCCTGCTCCAGTTGCCCCTGGTCGCCGCCGCAGGTGTCGAGGACCGACAGCTCTCGCCCGAGAGCGCGTCGGCGGTCGTCGACGCGACCACCGTCGCCGACGCCGCGAACTTCTACCGGGCGTTCGAGGCGGTCGACGTGGCCGTCGACGACCCGCCCGAGGACATGGCCGCGCTGGACGTGCGTCGCGGGAGCGACGCAGTCCCCGTCCTGGAGGAGCGCGGGCTGACCCTCGCCGACATCACGGAGCGGTCGGCGGACCGCGACGGCGTCGCCCGCGAGTGGACGGAAGGATTCCGGCGCACCTTCGCCGCCGCCGAGTCGATCGCGTCGGGCGAGGGACCGGTCGCCGACCGCGCCGCCGACGCGTTCCTCGAACTGCTCGCCGCCGAGGTCGACACCTTCGTGATCACTCAACACGACCGCGCGACGGCCGAGCGAGCGAGCGAGCGCGCGCGGGCGGCGCTGGACGGCGACATCGACCCCGATGACCTGGCCGCGGAGTTCGTCGCCGAGGGCATCAACCCCGGGACGACCGCCGACACGGTCGCCGCCGCACTCTTCGTCGCGCTCGAACGAGGGGTAGAGGTATGAGTTCGCAGACGGACTGGCCCGTCGAACTCTCCGGCGTCGTCGAGTCGGTCGTCACCACGCTCGGGCCGAACGACCGCTGGAACGTCGCCGCGCTCGGCCTCCACGCCGGCGACCCGGTCACTGCCCGGACCTACGGCCGCACCCGCACCTGGCGCAACTTTCGCGAACGCGGCGGCGGCGTGGTCCAGTTCACCCGCGACCCCGTCGACTTCGTCGACGCCGCGCTCTCGGTCCGCGAGCTCGACGGACCGGTCCTCGACAGCGCCGACGCCTGGGTCGAAGTGTCCACCGAGCGCGTCGGCATCGACCGCGAAGGCGATACGGAGGTCGTCACCTGGGAGCTCCGACCGGTCGACAGCGGCGTCGAACGCCGAGTGGTCCCGACCACGAGCCGCGGCTTCTCCGCCGTCGTCGAGGCGACCGTCGCCGCCTCGCGACTGGACGTGCCCGATTACGACCGCGAGACGCTGCTCGACCGACTCGCCTACTTCGAGGGCGTCGTCGAGACCGCCGGCGGCGAGCACGAGCGGTCCGCGTTCGAACGCATCGACGACCTCGTCGACGCCGAGTGGTGACGCATCGAGCCGCGGCCGGTCGCGTTCGGACAGCCACATTTCCAACCAGGTAATCCAGTACTACGAACATTTATGTACAGGAGGGGCAGAATATCGTGGCAACGGCATGATGCGTTGGGGGCAGGGGGTTCCGATAGTCGCGATCGGCGTCGTGGTAGCGATGAGTGCGGTGCTCGCCGGCGTGCCGGTTGCGAGCGCTGGCGGGTCGGGTTCGGCGGACGCGTCCGCCAACGAGGCGCCGCTGGCCGACGCGGGGCTCGACCGGTCGGTCACCGAGAACGCGACCGTCTACCTCGATGCGACGGGCTCGCGGGACCCCGACGGAGAGATCGAGAGGTACCGGTGGCGGATCGAACAGCCCGACGGCGACTACACGACGCCGGTCTGTGAGACCTGCGGGCGGACCGATTTCGTCCCGCGCGAACCCGGACTGTACAACGCGACGGTCGTTGTCACCGACGACGACGGCGCGACGAGCAGCGACACGCTCCGGGTCCGGGTGAGCGAGCCGAACGGGCCGTCGGTCACCGTCGCCGGACCGGACGAGGTCGTCGCGGGACGGCTCGCCGGGGTTTCGGCGTCGGTGTCGGCCGGGGGTATGGATCTGGCCGCCGTCGTCTGGCGACTTGACGACCGTCGGTTGAACCGGACGACGCTTGCGGGCGAGAGCGCCGTCCTCGATCACGGCCACGTGTTCGGGTCGCCCGGCGAGTACACGCTACGCGCGGAGGTCGTCGACCGGCTCGGCCGCAAGCGGACCGCGACGAAGAAAATCACCGTCGTCGCGCCGTCGCCCCCGTCCGACGGTGGGAGTTCGGACGGTGGGGGCAGTGGCGGTGGTGGTGGGTCGGGGAGTAGCACCGAGGACTGTTACTACCCGCCCGACAGCGTGTTCTCCTGTGAAGCCGACTCGGTAGTCGGGATCAACGGCGGGAACGAGTCGGTGATCGTCACCGACAGCGACAGGGACGGCGAGGTAACTGTAAATGGTGAAACGTTCGAAACTCGTGAGGGGGACTCGGTCAGTATCAATCGGTCGACGTGGGAAGACCATTATCAGCCAGACATGAATGATAGTTCACCTAGCAATGGAAATGGTGAAGAGGTCCATTATCAACCAGGTATCGAGCAAGGGCCAAACGACGAGGCACAACAGATTGTGAATGACTGGGATCTAAGTCCAGTCTTTAATTTCCCATCCCAAAGCGGTGAATCAGATGAGGAAGGTGGGTCGAATCCCTGGGAAGGTAATGAAGATGGGTCAACCGAACGCCAAGGCTTAGAAATCGAGTTCCCCGAAAGAGCCCCAGAGAGAGTTAGAGAAGACATCAGAGATAGAATAAATAACGAACAATGACCAAATAAATTTGATTAATATGTACGATCATGGCCAAAGATTGAAAATAGCTGCCGTGATTACAGCTTTAGTACTCGCTGGATGTCCATCTCCAGGGGGGGCAGTAGCAACTGAAGACCAAACGTCGGATAGCGTTACCAAGACTTACCAAAATACTCAATCGACCCTTACAGAGACGATCATCGACCGGACACCGACTCAAACCTCTACAGAGACGGAGGCCCCTCCAACCCCTACCCAAACTCCGACTCCGGTACCAACCCAACCGAATACGGAAACTCCCACAGAGATCCATCCATATAGAGGATTTGCGGATGTCTTCGACAGATCACTTCAAGCAAATGCGAAAGTCCCGCTTCAGATCCTTGGGTACGGTAACCGTAGCGAAACATGGTACGTTGTGATCAACGCAACAGCACCCTCGAAGAATCAAGTGGAACATTCTCTCCAATGGACATTCCTTTCGAACGCATACGCGGCAGCAGTAGTTAATTGGGAAAAAGAGGACTGGTCGGGGAAGGTACCAGATCGGATGATTGCTCTCGACTGGAACAGCGCGAATTACAGTGAACCTCCAAAGGCGTATTCGGTTCAAACTAAGTGGGCCCGGAAAATCGGGAACGGGAGTATAAGCTCGGAAGAATATCACAGCCGATGGGGAGAAACGGTCCGCAACCAAACCCAGCGGGAACGGCAGATCGCGAAGACACTGAACAGAGATGGCGGAACCAAGTCCTACCACAACGCGACCGCCCGTTGACTGACAGCCGAAAGCATTTGGTCGGACGGTCCCGGACGGCGTGTATGGACTACGACGAGGCGGGGCGGACCTGTCGGCGGATCCTGGACGCGGTCGGCGAGGCGGTCATCGCCGACGACCGGTTTCTGGAGCAGGTGCTGACGGGCGTCCTCGCACAGGGACACGTCCTGCTGGAGGACGTGCCCGGGACCGGCAAGACGCTGACGGCGCAGTCGTTCGCCAGCGCGCTCGGGCTCTCGTTCTCGCGCATCCAGTTCACGCCGGATCTTCTGCCGTCGGACATCACCGGCTCGAACGTCTACAACGAGGGGACCGGGGAGTTCGAGTTCGTCCCGGGGCCGGTGTTCGCGAACGTCGTGCTGGCCGACGAGATCAACCGCGCACCGCCCAAGACCCAGGCGGCGCTGCTGGAGGCGATGGGCGAGGGGCAGGTGACCGTCGACGGCGAGACGACCGGTCTGCCGGACCCGTTTTTCGTCATCGCGACGCAGAACCCGATCGAACAGGAAGGAACCTTCGGGCTGCCCGAAGCCCAGCGCGACCGCTTCGTGTTCAAGCTCGCGATGGGATATCCCGGGTTCGACGACGAGCGGACGCTGATCGACCGCCGGGCGGACCGGACCAGTCAGTCGCCGAGCGTCGACCCCGTCGTCGGTCCCGAGACAGTCGCGGACCTGCAGGCGGTTCCCGAGACGGTCTCGGTCGACGGGAAACTGCGCGACTACGTCGTCGAGCTGGGGCGAGCGACCCGGGGGGACGACCGCGTCGACGTGGGCGTCTCGCCTCGCGGCGTGCAGCGACTGTTCGAGGCGGCGCGGGCGGCGGCGGTCATCGAGGGGCGCAGCTACGTCGTCCCGGAGGACGTGCGGCGGGTCGTCCACGCGACGTTCGCTCACCGGCTCGTGCTGACGACGGAAGCGAGCGTGCGCGACGCCGATCCCGTCCAGGTGGTCGACGACGTGCTGGAGCGGATCGCCGTCCCGGCCGTCGACGAACAGCGGTAGCGCCCTCGAGTCGGGCGGTTGTGCGCTATCGTAGCGCGGCGACGAGCAGCAGGAGGCCCGCGACGACGACGGCGAGAGCGAAGGGAACGGTCGTCACGTCGGAGAGCGTGGCGGTCGCGGCGACGCGGTGGACCGCGGCGGCGAAGACAGCGGCGGCGGCGCCGACGGCGAGCGTGGCGCCGACGTGGACCGACTCGGTGGCGAGGGTGTCGGCGGCGGTTCCGACCTCGCCGGCGAGTGTCGCGCCGAACTCGCCGGCGTCCCAGACGACGAAGCTGGCGACGATGCCACCGAGGACGAGCGGCGGGGCGACTCCGGCACCGGTGGCGAACGCGGCGGCGACGAAGACGCCGACGGCCGCGAGCGCCGGGCCCGGCGCCGACTCGGGGAGCGCGCCGGTGCTCGTGACCAGCGCGAGCGCGACCGAGAGCGCGGCAGTCATGCCGACGAGGACGGACGCGAGCGTGGTGACGACCGGGAGCGAGCCGTAGAACTCGACGACCGCGCCGGACTGACGGGCGAAGACCGTCTCGAACTGGCCGGGGAGCGCGTCGGCGACGAACGACAGCGTCGGCGGCAGGACGACGCCGTGGAACGCGACGGCGAGCGCGACGACCGCACCGCCCCCGAGGAACGGCGTGAGCGCGACGGCGGCGTCCGCCGCTTCGGTCCGAACCAGACGGCCGAGTAGCCAGACCGCCGCGGCGGTGCCGCCGGCGGCGAGGGCGGTCACGAGGAGGAGCGCGCGAAGCGCGTGGCTCGCGGTGACTGCCGCGAGGACGTCGTAGACACCCGGCGTGACCAGCGAGCGGAGGTCGGCCGGCGCGAGGACGACCTCGACCAGCGTCACCGGGAGCGCGAACGCGGTGACGACGAGCGTCCGGCGAGCACCGCGAACGACCGCGGCGGCGGCCGCCTCGACGCGGTCGTCGGTTCGCGGCGTCGACAGCTCGGCGATGGGGAGCGCGTCGACCGCTCGGGCGACCGCGAGCGACGCCGCCGCGAGGACGAACGCGAACGTCAGTAGATGCGTTCGACCCGGGATCGGTGCGACGACGGCACCGACGGCGCCGTCGACGCGTTCGGCGAACGGAGCGAACACCGGCGCCTCGCTCGCGCCGCCGAAGCGCGCGAGAAGCGCGGTCAGGAGCATGAGCGCGGCGACCGTCAGCGGGACGACGAACGTCTCGACGGCGAGTTTCGCGTACGCCCAGACCGTCTCCGAGCGGAGCCGTCCGGAGACCGTCGCGAACCCGCCGACCAGCGCGAGCGTCCCCCCGAGGACGACGGCCGTGGCGCTGACGATCCGGAGCCCGCGGGTGCGGATCTGTGAGACCTCCGGGACCGGGTAGGCGGCGGCGAGCAGGTCGAGGAAGGTGTAGCCGACGGCGACGGCGAAACTCGCCCCGACACCGAGGGCGAGCACGCCCGCGGCCGCCGTCGCCGGGCCGCGCCACCGGTCGCGGTCGACCAGCCACAGACTCGCGGCGAAGACAGTCGCGTGCGCCACCGCGACGGCAACGGAGACCGTCGGTCCGGCCCCTGCGATCAACCCGACTGCTGCCGCTAGCGACACGACGAGGACGACCGCGGCGCTGGCCCTCGTCGGCGCACCGGTTCCACCGGACTCCCCGCTCCGTTCGACCGCTCCGCCCGCTCTCGCTTGCGATTCCCCGGACGGGTCGGCAGTGGCGGTGGTAGGTATCGCACCCCCCTCGCCGGTCGCCTCGTCGCGAGCGTGCTCGTCAGCCATGGGAGCCTCCCGGCAGCCGCGACAGCGCGGTCGCCAGCGCGCCCTCGATGGGGTCGTCGCGGTCCCAGTCGACGGCGGTCGCGCCGGTCGCCGCCACGTCCGTCAGCCGAACGTCGCGCTCGTGGCCGGCGACGCGCGCGCCCAGCGACGCCTCGCCCGTCGCACCCGGGCTGAGGACCACCACCGGGTACCCGCGGCGGCGGAGTCGGCGGACGAACGAGACCGGCCAATCGTCGACCACCGGCGTCGCGAGGACGACCTACGCGGTCGCCGGGAACTGTGAGAGCAGGATATCGACGGCGTCCGCTCCCCCGTCCGGCGTCGCCTGGTCGGGCCGGGTCGCCGGTTCCTCCCGGTCACCGGCCGTCCCGCGGCCCGGAGTCGCCCCGGTCCCGCCGGCCGTCGGCGTCCCGTCGGCGGTCGGCGGACCAGCGGGCTCGCGGTCCGCCGAGGGAGGAGCCGCCCCCTCGGTGCCGGCCTCCGGGTCGTCGGCGACGCGCTGGACGACGTCGAACAGCGTCCGCGCGACCGCGGTCGCGTCGTCGCGCTCGCCGTCGACCCAGGGGATCGGTCCCGCCCCGGTCGGCACCGACGAAACGGACCCGTCGACCCCGAACGCGGCGACGCTCGTCGTCACGTCACCGTCCACCAGCGTCTCGTATAGCCGCTCGGCGGCGTAGCCGCTCAGCGAGGCGGCCGTGGGCGCACCGGCGTGGGGTCGGACCCGGCCGACCGGCCGCGCGTCGACGGCGACGACGACCCGGACCGCCCGCTCCTCGCGGTAGGAGACCGTCGACAGCTCCTTGCTCTTCGCGAATCGGCGCCAGTCGATGCGGCTGATCGAGTCACCCGGTCGGTACTCTCGCGTCGAGTGGAACTCCAGGCCCTCGCCACCGCTGTCGGTCGGGTGCGTCCCGGCCCTGACCGGCGTCGTCGACCCGAGCGGCGCCGCCGACACCGGGTCGAGCGAGGACAGCTCCCGCTCGCCCGCCGTCGGCACGGTCTCGGTGACGAGGCGACTCGCGCCGAACGACCGCAGGCGAACGACCGGGTCGGCGAACGCGAAGTCACCCCGCTTGGCCACCACGTCGTAGGCGACCGTCGCCGACTCGCCCGGCCGGAGGGCGAACGAACCCCGGGCCGAGCCGCCGACGACCGCCAGGTCGTCGGGCACGCCGTCGACGACCCGCAGGTCCGACAGCGTCGCCCCGGAGACGTTCTCGACGGTGAGCCGGACCGTCACCGCTTCGCCCGGCGGCGGCGTCGCCTCGTCGAACGACCGCTCGACGGCGACCGCCGCGTCCACCGGGACCGACGAGAGCGCGCCGTAGGCGACGTAGCCGAGCGGTATCGTCGTCGCGGCCAGCAGCAGCGGTGACGCGTACAGGAGGCCGAGCGCGACGAGCGCTCCGACCGCGACCGCGCCGACCCGCCAGCGGTAGACGCGCTCGTGGCTCACGGCTCGCTACCTCCGGTCCCGTCGTCGGTGGCCGCCGGGGCCTCCTCGGCCGACTCGTGCGACGCGGTCGCCACCCCGTCCGACTCGGTGTTCGTCGCCGACCCGGCGACTTCGTCCAGCGCGGCGACCGTCCGCCTGACTCGCCGCTCGCGCTCGCGGTCGGGGTCGAGCCAGAGTCGGAGTCGCGAGCCGAGCGTCGCGACGGGGCCGCCTTCCTCGGAGAGGAACGCCGCGGCGGTGCGGTCGTCGGTCCACGTCCCGGCCGCGACGGCCCGGTCCGCGGACTCGCGGTCCCGCCCCTCGCTCTCGCGGGTGAGCCGTGCGACTGCGAGTCGCCGGAGTCGCTCGCGCACTTCCTCGCCGGCCCGCTCGTCGCCGCCGACCGCCCGATCGACCGTCTCGTCGAACTCGGTCGCCGCCAGCGTCCCGCCGGGGGCGGTCGCCGTCTCCGGGTCGTCGGCGACGACGGCCGCGAACCGCCGGCTCGCCGCCGGCGAGCCGGAGACCAGTCGCGACTCCCGGGAGGTGACGGCCGCACGGAGCAGCGAGAGGCCGAGCGCGGCGCTCCCGGCGACGAATAGATCCCGCGGCCCGACGGCCGCGGCCGCGCTCACCAGCGTCGACAGCGGGGCGGTCTCGGCGACCGCCGCCGGCGCCGCGACCGCCAGCGCGCCCAGCAGCGTCGCGAGGACGCCGAGCCCGCCCAGCGCCGCTCGAAACACACCTCCCATCAGTTGCCTCCACTCCCCCCGTCTCCGGCCCGGTCGCCCTCGGCGTCGTGGTCCGGGTCGGTAGTGTCGACCGCGTCGCCGGTCGCGCTACCGTCGCCGTCTCCGGTTTCGCCGGTCGCGTCGGCGGGCCCCTCGTCGGTGTCGAGCGTCGATTCGATGCGCTCGATGGCGCCCTCGACGGCCGGGACGGACTCGTCGGGCGAGCGGGGGCCGTACTCGACGGCCCGGAACTCGTCGCGTAGCGTCGCGACCGCCTCGGGGGGAAGGCCGTCGGCCGTCACCGCGTGGTCGGCCAGCTGTCCCGGCGTCTTCGTCCACGGCCGCCGAACGGAGACGTGCCCGAGGAACCGACCCCACGCCTCCCGGATCGTCAGATGGGCGGCGTCGGCGTCGTCCCCGGTACCGGCCGTCGAGCCGCCAGCCGATCCGGACTCCGCGGACGCGCCGGGGCGGAGCCGGCGTGACCAGCCACCGAGCCACGCGCCCAGCGCCGCCAGCAGTTCGGCCGGTGAGCGCTCGCCCGTGACCAGCCCGCGGAGATGCCCGAGCGTCGCCCGGACGCGCGCTCCCGCGACGACCGCGCCGCCGACGAATCCGCGGACGGCCAAGCGAGCGAGCGTCCGGGCGCCGGCCGCGATCCGCCGCGGGACCGCTCGCGGATCGAACGACCGGCGTGCGGCCCCGACCGCCGCGAGCGCGACCAGCGCGACCGCCACGAGCGCGACCGCCGCCGCGTTCCCCAGCGGGTTCGCGACCGTCGTCCGCGCGATCTGCCCGCCCGCGGCGACGGCGACCGACGCCGACGACGCGAACGGGAGCGTCACCGCCAGCGTCCCGTCGACGCCGGTCGTCCCGACGAGTTCGCCGTCGACGCGGACCGGCGCCCCGGCGACCGACTCGTTGCCGAGTCGTGCCGTCACTTCGACGGGCGTGCCCGCGAGCGGGAGCGGCCAGAGCGGGTCGGCCCCGACGGTCAACCCGTCGAGTGCGAGCGTCCGCTCCCCGACGACCGGCTCGCGGACGACCCGCATGGTGGCGTTCCCCGGCGACCCGGGGAGCGCCACGTTCGCTCGACCCCGGTCGTTCGTCCGCGCGACCGCCTCGCCGTCGACCGTCACGGTCGCGTTCGGGACCGCCACGCCGTCGACCGTCGCCGTGACGAGCACCGTCGCCCCGGTCCGCACGTCTCCCGAGACCGACAGAGTCGCGTTCGTCGCCACGTCGAACGACCGGGACGTGTTGGCCGCCTGCCGGTCGAACGCGGTACTCGGCTCCTGGCGCGACGCGTCGGCCCGCCGCCGGTCGGCCAGCCACCCGCCGGAGCCGGCGGGGAGCGACTGGGGCGCGTCCCGATCCAGCGACCCGCCGGCCGCCACGCCCGACCCCACCGTCGTCCCGCCCGACACCGTCACCGTCAGGTTCTCCACGAACGGAACGCGGCCCGTGACCGTCCCGTCCCGCCCGGTCCGACCGATCGGCTCGCCGTCGAACGCGACCGTCGCGCCCGCGACCGGCTGGGCGCCCGCCTCGACCGTCACCTCGACGGTCGCCCCGGGCGCGGCCGTGCGGTTGAGCGACACGTCGTACCCGCTCGTCGGCTCGTCCGCCTCGCTCTCCGACGGCGTCTCGACCGGACCGCTCGGCGTCACCGGCGGCGGCGTCGTGTCCGCCCCCGGCCGGGTCCCCGGGTCGGTCACCGTTCCCGTCCCCGGACCCGTCCCGTTCTCGCCGGACTCCGCCGAGAACGTCTCGCCGGGGCTCCCTTCTTCCTGTGGGGCGTACCGACCCGGCGCACCGCTCTCCTCGTAGGCCGACTGTTCGACTCGCAGGCGCTCGGCGCCCGGCGTCGGGTCGAACCGGACCCACCCCACGTCGGCGAAGTACACTTCGACCCACGCGTGGGCGTTCATCGCCCGCACCTGAAACGTGTTCGCGCCGACCTGCCGACCCGTCGAGTAACCGACGACGTAGCGGGCCGGGATCTCCTGGCTGCGCAGCATCGTCACCATCGCCGTCGCGAAGTGCTCGCAGTAGCCCGCGTCCATCCGCGTGACGAACTCCCGCGCGACGTTGCCGCCCGACGGTCGCGAGGCGTTCAGCGAGTACTCCTTGTTCGTCTCCAGCCACCGCTCGATCCGCACCGCCGTCTCGTAGGGGTTCTCGGCGTCCCCCGTCACGTTGTTCGTGAACGGCCGCAGCGACACCGCCGTGCTCGGCGGCAGCCGCGTGTACCGCCCCTCGACGTCGTCCGGATAGTCCCGCCCGCTCGCCCGGAGGACCGCCGGGTCCCGCGGCGGCGTCCGGCTCACTCCCACGTAACTGGCACCCGCCGACAACCGGTCGTCGGCCCGGGCCAGCCCGCCCTCGGTCAGCGAGACGCCCTCCGCCCGTTCGAGGGCGGTCGGCCGCCACACCGTCGGCGCCGCGCTCGCCGACTGGACGAGTTCGACGCGGTACCGGGTCTCCTCCCCCTGGACCGGCGCCGTCGCGTCGCTCGGCCCCGAGCGCGACCAGGCGCTCCCCGTGTAGGTGTCGTACGCCCCCGTTCGCCAGTAGTTCGACTCCTGACTCCGCACCCGGAAGTGGACCGCCGTGTCCTGCGAGCGGAACGGACTCCCTCCACCCTCCCCCATCGACTCGCCGACGGTCGTGCTGTTGCCGACGTTCAGCGCGCCGAATCCGCCGCCGCCCTGCGAGCCGGCGCCGCCGTCTCCCGACCGGTTCTCCGCGCCGGCCGGCAGCGGGATCAGCGACTCGGCCGGCGCGTCCCCGAGCCCGACCGACGCGGCCGCCGGGATCAGCGCCGTCGCCAGGACCGCCGCGACGACGCAGGCGACCGCGAGCGCCGCGATCCCGTACTCGCGGGTCGGCCCCGCCTCGTCGAACTCGAAGCGGTCGTCGGCGTCGCTCATCGGTCAGTCCCGGCGGAGAGGGCGGGCAGAAACGGTCCACTCCGGGCGATGCATTCACCGTCAGATCGGGTGCCGGAGACAAATACTTCGTGGTCACACGTTCGAATCAGGGGGTACCGGTCCGGGTTCGCGCCACGTCCCCAAGACGCGCAAGGGCTATGTGTCCCGCCGAGAGAGGGGTGGCCATGATCGACGGCTCCACCTGTCCGAAGTGCAGCGGGCACGTCAGCACCACCGACGGCACGACCTACGTCTGCGACGACTGCGGCACCGAGTTCGACTCCGCGGACCTGTTTCTGCCCTGATCGCGTCCCGTCAACGAGCCGACCGGTCGGTCCGGCTTTCGAAATCCTTTTTTCTCCCCTCCCCGCACTCGCAGATACGCCCGACGGCGAGCCGCCTTAGCTCAGACTGGGAGAGCACTCGACTGAAGATCGAGCTGTCCCCGGTTCAAATCCGGGAGGCGGCATT
>ENA-ORCO01000420-ORCO01000420.1-marine-metagenome-genome-assembly--contig:-NODE-420-length-21075-cov-3.021573_pt1 | contig 21075 bp, 16 predicted proteins | sample MGYA00248633_ERZ508508 | MGnify/ENA primary metagenome ERZ508508 (study PRJEB26179, sample SAMN06268845) | marine metagenome | isolation source: A23 P1 aerobic enrichment on pine of planktonic cells taken...
TGACATTCTCCGTGAAGTGCTCGCTGCACAGCTCTGCAAGCCTTGTCCCTGACGCTACGACCTGTGCATTCCTCAAATTGGCCTAAGTGGACAGTACCTTCAGACTTAAAAATGACAGGCTGAAAAAGTACATAGCAGTCTTATGCAAAGATATTAAATCCATAAATATAGATCTGAAACGTTTTAGAACGAGATTTTTGGATATCAACTATAACTGATTATTTGCATTTTATATCACTCTCCACGGACGAAAGTGACAGGGCAGGGAGCCGAAAGCATCACTTCTTGCGCCGTTGATCCGAAGACGGCCTTCCCTGTGGGTGATCGTTTCCGTCCCCCGACGATGACGAGGTCTGAATTGGCCTCGGTCGCAAGGCGGATGATCTCGTCACCGTGTGATCCGATAGCACCTTTGATCTCGTACGTGAGACCCTCGTCGTCGAGTCTCTCTGCGATCGTCTTTATCGTCGCGTGTTGACGTGCGACAGTATCGGCTGGGACGTCCCTACTGTCCTCGATACTCATTCGTTCAAGCGTCGAGTCGAATTCGTCTTGCGTAAAGACGTGTGCGAGAAGAACAGTTGCATCAGAAGACCCGGCGATATCGACGAGCGTCTGTGCCATCTGTTCGATACGGTCTTTGTCTCCGGGGCCGACTGCGAGTAAGATGTTATTCAACGACATACAAATACTCTCTGAGCCAACTATTATAAATGTGCAGACTACTGCGCGACAGCGTTTGAAGCTCGCTCCGCAGCGACAGCGCTGCCCCAGCGCGGCTCTCATCCCTCCAGCGCTCGAAGGTTCGAGGGACAATCATTTATCACACTAGAAAGAGTTGGGCCACTATGGACCTCGACAGCCTTCTCGTGAACAGCTGCAGGCGTGACTGGCAGACAGTCGACCCAGGAGATATCGAACCAGTCCGGTTCGCCGTCGTCGGTCTCGGGTGGTTCACTAAGGGTCGGGCTCTCCCTGCGCTCGAACAATCCAACGTGTGTGAGCCCTCTGTACTGGTCAGTAGTTCGTCGGCAAAGGCCGAACGTATCGCGGCCGAAACCGACGGCGCGACGCTCGGAATCACCTACGACGAGTTCCACGAGGGGGCAGCACGCGATGCATACGACGCCGTCTATATCGTCACCCCGAATGCCCTACACCTAGAGTACGTCGAAACGGCCGCCGAGTTTGGCAAGGACGTCTTGTGTGAGAAGCCGATGGAACGGGACAGTGAACGGGCTGTCGAACTCAGAGAAACCGCTACCGAAGCCGACATCGAGTTGATGATCGGGTACCGGATGCATACTGAGCCCACGGTTCGACGCGCTCGTGAACTCATCGCGAACGGTTATATCGGCGAGCCGATGTCGGTGACGGGAAATATGTCTCAACGGCTGCTCGATCGGATCGATCCCAACCCCGATCAGTGGCGTCTCAACGAAGCGCTGGCTGGCGGTGGCGCACTGTTCGACATCGGGATCTATCCGCTGAACACGGCCCGGTTCCTGCTCGATGCAGAGCCTGTTTCCGTCACGGGCAACACCTCGAGCACGCACGACGCCTTCGACCAGGTCGACGAGACGGTCGCGTTTTCAGTCGAGTTCCCACACGAGGTGTACGCGCAGTGTTATGCCAGTCACAACGCGCGTCAGTCGTCGGGAATCACAGTCACTGGCACTGAAGGACAGGTCCGCGTCGAACCGGCGTTCTTCCAGGATCAGACGCGGCAGCTGCACGTGTCACGCGGTGACGGCCGGGCGACGATTGGAGTGGAGAAAGTGGATCAAATGCTGGAGGAATTCGACTACTTTGCCGACCGTATCCGGGGGCCGAAATCGATCTACCCAGACGGCAATCACGGCCTCGTCGATATGCGCGCGATGGAGGCCGTGTACGAGGCCGCCGAGTCAGATTGTTGGGTCTCCCTGGAGTAACAGCGACCGCGAGAACTACCCGTTGAACCCCTGATGGAATCCGACGAGTTTCTCCCGAGAGAAGTGCTCGACGGCGTATTTGATTCCCTCTTTTCCGACACCGGAGTCATTGAAACCACCGTACGGCATATGATCGGTGCGGAAGCCACTGACGGTGTTGATGTTGACCCCGCCCGCGTCGATCTCGTCAGCCGCCCGCTTGGCCCGGTCGATGTCCTGGGTGAAGAGGCCGGCTTCGAGTCCGTAATTCGTATTGTTGGCCTCCTCGATAGCGGCGTCGAAATCCTCGACGACGACGACGGGGACGAGCGGACCGAACGTCTCCTCCTTTACCGCGGGCATATCGGGAGTCACGTCTGAGAGCACAGTGGGCTCGAAGGTCCGCGGGCCAAGTTCGCCGCCGTAGTTCCCGCCGCACTCGACGGTCGCACCGGCCTCGACGCTCTCTTCGAACAGATCGACAAGATTCTCGAACTGCTCGTCGTCGACCATCGATGCAACATCGGTACCAGGCTCGAGAGGGTCGCCGACCGAGAGTGCCTCTGCCGCTTCGACGATAGCCTCGATGGCCTCTGCTTCGATCTCCTCGGGGACGATGACGCGCTCGACGCTGTTGCAGACCTGGCCGGCGTTCGAGCACGCACCACCGACGACTTGCGCGGCCGCCGCTTCGATGTCCGTATCGCTCCAGATGATCGTGGGATCGTTGCCGCCGAGTTCCAGCGTCACTTCCTTCATTCCGCTGTTGTTCGCGAGGTACTTTCCGACCGGTGTCGAGCCGGTGAACGAGATGGCTTCGATTGCGTCGTGGTCGAGGATCACGTCACCGATGGTCGAACCCGACCCGGTTACGATGTTGAACAGTCCATCGGGGACAGTAGCGTCGATGGCGTCGGCGGCGTCGTCGAGGCACTCGAACAGTGCGATGGCGGACAACGGCGTGTTCGTCGCGGGTTTCCCGACGACGCTGTTGCCGGCCGCGAGTGCGGGGCCGATCTTGTGTACCATCAGGTTCAGCGGGAAATTGAACGGCGTGATGGCTGCGACGACGCCCATCGGTTCACGCTGCGTGAAACAATGATCTCGTGCGAAGCCTTTCTGGGCGTCCATCGGGACAAACTCACCGAAGAGACGCTTGGCCTGCTCGGCCGAGAGATCGAGCGTCTGGACGGCGCGGTCGACCTCACCACGGGCCTCCGTCAGCGGTTTCCCTTGCTCGCTGGTGAGGATGTGAGCGATTTCGTCGGCGCGCTCTTCGACGAGTCTGGCAGTTTCAGAGAGCAGTTCGTATCGTTGGTACGCAGAGAGGTCTGTGGCGTGGAAGGCCTCCGCTGCCGTATCGATCGCTTCGACGACTGTCTCCCCGCTCGCCATCGGTACTGAGCCGACGAGTTGGCCGTCGTATGGGTGTATGACGTCGGTTCGCTCCTGAGAATCGATCCAGTCGCCGCCGACGAGCATCTGTCTATCCAGACTTGTAGCTACTTGCTGGCTCATATCGGATTCGTTGCAGATTAGAATTATAAGTGTTACGCAGGCTTCGGAGGCAACTCCGCGATGGTGGCACTACAGTCGCATTTGCAAGCCTTCACTCATCGGACCGTACGCTGTCGTGCGATCGGATGCGCGATCAGTTGCAAATGCTACTATCGCAAGCGTTCTGGGTGCCGTCGTTCGGATTCTCGCAACCAGCGGTTGTACCCGTTCCTCTCGGTCAGTCTTGGAGACATAGCGCTGCTCGCGTTGCGAAGACGACCGAATGAACCCGGTGAAAAATATGAGCTAATCACCAAAGTCGATACGGCTGTGTGTGACCTCATCCCAAGTTATAACTGAGTGGTGCTCGGTACGGTAATTATGAATCTTGCAGGAACAGTGGTTCCTATGGCGACGCCTACTCGCCGGTCACGGCGGGAGGTCGACGATACAGCCCTCAGGAAGTTTACCCGGGGCCTCGTGGAGGCGGGCGTGCACGGGCTCTTCCGGGGAAGTTCGATCGGTGAATTTCCGAGTCTGACGGCGGCGCAGAACCGACAAGTCATCGAGACGGTAGCCGAAGTGGCCGACGGAAGAACGAACGTCCTCGCCGGCTGCTGTGACACGAGTGTGGATGCGGTACTCGACAAGATCTCGTCTGCAGAGGAAGCGGGTGCGGATGCCGCAGTCGTGGTCTCACCGTACTATCTGACGACGACCCAACCCGGCCTCGAACGGTTTTTCACGACGATCGCCGATCAGTCCGCACTTCCGCTGCTCCTGTACAACATTCCGCCGCTGACAGGCAACGAGATCGGAATCGATCTGGTAGGAGATCTCGCCGAACACGACAATATCGTCGGTCTCAAGGATACGTCTGGTGACCTGAACTACCACTACCGCGCCGTCAGCGAAACGCCGGAGGACTTCCTCGTGTTCCAGGGAGCGACCCAGTTGGCGACGGCTTCCCTGGGCGTTGGAACGGACGGCCTCATCGCCGGTCCGGCGAACGTCTTTCCGCGAGTGATGACTGATCTCTACGAGGCCTACGACCGCGGCAATCTCGTGGAAGCCCAACGACTGATGCAGACCGTGGTCACACCGTTCGTGGGGGCTACGAGCGATGTCCCCACAGCAGCGGCGTTGAAGTACCTCGTGAAACTCGACGGACTCGACATCGGCTCGCCGTTGCCGCCGCTCCCCCAACTCACTGACGAGGAGCAGACGGCGCTGACGGCGGCATATCGGCGAATTACGGATCAGTTCGATAAACAGACGCTATAGGCTGCGGCTCTCTTTTCTTCGCACTCGTACGGACCGCTACGGCGATGGCCCCTCAGCTAGACGCCGAGCCGAGCGACGGCTGTGGTAGTGTTTGCAACTGGTTGTGCACCAGACCATATGCTGTCGGGCAATCGGGCACGTGAAGAACTGCAAATGCTACTATCGGAGAGCCAGTATCGACAAAAATCCGGATACAGATAGCTCGGGACTCGTCGTGGTGGCTGGAATGCGTCGCAGTCAGGCGTTGTTGACTTCGCTGTCGATTTCTTCTTGAGCGTCGTTGAGTGCTTCCTCGGGCGTCTTCTCTTGGACGAGAGCGGCATTGCAGTTGGTGTAGACGATCTCCGAGAACGTCGAATACTGTGGCGTCGCCGGTCGAGCGCTGGTCTGATCGACGATCTTGGCGAACGTCTCCAGTTGGGAGGCCTGCTCGTAGTACTCGTCAGAGTACAGTTCCTGGCGGACGGGGAGACGACTGTGTTCCAGCGCCATTTTCTCTTGGGCTTCCATCGACGCCATATAGCTCGCGAACCGCTGTGCGGCCTCTTTGTTCTCCGTGTTGGCGTTGATGAACAGATTCCACCCGCCGAGACAGGAGTTGTTCGCGTCAGGGTTACCCTCGGCTTTGGGCATCGGTGCGACGTCGAACTTGTCTTTGACAGGTGACCCGTCCTCGTTCATCAGTGCAACCGCGTAAGGCCAGTTACGCATAAAGATCGTATTGCCCTGTTGGAACGTCTGGCGGTTCTGGTCCGTCGAGGACGCAGGAATAGACTCAGGGGTGACGCCGTATTCGTGGATGAGATCGACGGCGTGCGCGAGGGCATCGATACCCTCCTGGGAGTTGACCACGAGGTTCCCGTCCTGACGGAGTTCACCGCCCATCCCCCAGAACCAGTTGAGCCACATAATCGTCAGTCCCTCGTTGGAACCGCCTTGCCAGATGTAGCCGTTGAGGTTCTCATCGGACTGGTCCATAATGTCCTGCGCCATATTGACCAGTTCCATATACGTCGTGGGCGGGCTGTCGTAGCCGTACTCCTCGAGGAGGTCCGTCCGGTAGTACAGCGCGTTCGCGTCCGTGTGGATCGGCATTCCGTACATCGTCCCGCCGACGGTCACCGAGTCAATCGGCGTCTGGAGCATATTCTCGGTGTGACCTTCGGGATCGTTGACTTCGGCTGCCCAGCCGTTCTGGGCGAACTCCGCGGGCCAGATGACGTCCATATTGCCGACGTCGAACGACGACGAACCGGAGACGAACTGATTGACGTAGTACTCACGCGTCGAGGACGCGTCAGACGGCGTCTGCTGGGATTCGACGGAGATGGCCGAGGCCTCCTCCTCGAACATCGGAACGAGGCTCTGGGCGTCGTTGCTGAAGTACCCGGGGTAGACGTAGGTCATCTCCAGTGACTCGTCACTCTCGGTACTCCCGCCGCTCTCGGTACTTCCGCCGGATTGATCGGTCGACCCCGAGTCGGTGTTGCTGTCAGTGTCGTCGCCACCAGAGTCGCTGGTACCGCTACAGCCTGCGAGCAGCGCGATACTGCCTCCAGCCATCGTCTTGAGAACCGTTCGCCTACGCTGGTTCGTGACCTTCCGTGTCATACACCCAACGATTGGGACATCCCCTATTAATAATTATTGTTATATAGTAGAGGTGTTGTGGGAGTAGGGGAGTTACTCGTCGGCTACGAGTTCGCGTACTTCAGTCCAGAGTTCCTCGTCGACTTCGACCGCCGTCGCCGAGCGGTCGCGCTCGACGGAGCGTTGACCGGGCAGTCGGACCTCGTCTACGTGAGCGGCTGGCTCTCTCTCGGTCAGATCTGCCAGGAAGTCGCTTGCCCGCTCACTGAAATCCGACGCGCCCATCGCATCGGGATCGATCGCGAGGAACAGATCGCCCTTCGTACAGGGATCTGTCGTGTGATACGTTCCCGTGACGTCGGAGCCCATCGCCGCACCGACGAGCCCACCGGCCAAGACCTCAACGGCGATGGCGAGTCCCGAACCCTTCGCGCCGCCGAACGGGAGGATGGTTCCTTCGAGGGCTGCGGCGGGATCGGTGGTCGGCTGGCCGTCAGCGTCGAGAGCGACTCCGCTGGGAAGTTCCTCGCTAATCTCTTTCTTGTGGAGGACGGTGCCGCGAGCGATCGCCGACGTCGACATATCCAGATTGAAGACCGGCTCGGTTGGGAGGCCGATAGCGATGGGGTTGGTTCCTAATACGGGCTCGGAACCGCCGTGTGGCGGCATCGCCGGTTCCGTGTTCGTGATCGCGATGCCGACGTATCCCTCTCGCTGGAGCTGATCGGTGTAATACCCGAGCATCCCCAGGTGGTTCGAGTCGTGGACGCCGACGACGCCAACCCCGAACTCGTCGGCACGGTCCATCGCTTCGGCAGCCGCTGCGCTTGCGACGACGGGGCCGAGTCGGGACCCACCACTGATCGTAGCTGCGCCGCCCGTCTCGGAAACGACGTCGATCGATCCCGTCGGGTCGACGTTCCCCGACTCGATGCCTCGAACGAACCGCGGGAGCCGTAACAGCCCGTGAGAGTGCTTTCCACGTGCATCGGCACTCACGAGGACTTCGGCCGTCTGCGTTGCGTCCGCGTCAGTGATTCCGTGCGCGCGGAAGGCGTCGGCGGCAACCGCGACCGCGCGTTGCCTGTCGACCTCCATTATGTGGAGGGGCCGATCCGGTGGATGGCGAACTGGCTTTCGCCCATCGCCTCGCTCATCGTCAGTTTCCCGTTGACGACGTCTTCGATTTCGTCCCAGAGTTGGTCGCTGGCCCAGTCGAAGCTCTGGTCGCCGACGAGCGCCTCACTGACGTCGACGTCGGTTTGCTCGGGAACGCGCTCGGCGCTCCCGGGGTTTCCGGTGATCTTGATCGTCGGCATAATCGCGTTCGAGAGCGTGTGACCCTGCCCGGTCGAGATCACCATAAAGTGCGCACCGCCCGCGCCGATACCCGTGACCGACTCGGCACCGTGCCCCGGCGTGTCCATAATGTACATCCCGGAGTCGTCAGGGATCTGTGCACCGTAGTCCACGATGTCTTGGATGGGACCGTCACCGGACTTCACGAGGGCACCGAGAGATTTCTCCTCGATCGTGGTCAGGCCGCCGTCCATATTATCCGGCGTCGGCTGGGCGCCTCGGACGTCGTAGCCGGTCGCCTGCAGACGCTGGTCCCAGTGCTCGACCCGGTCGAGGATCTCCTGTTTCGTCTCCTCGTCGACCGCGCGTTCCGCGAGTTCGTGCTCGCCGCCGAAGAACTCGGGCGTTTCGGCGAAGCAAGCCCGACCGTCGTAGTCATCGATGAGCCGCCACGCAGCCCGTGCTGTCGCTTTGTGCTGACAGAGACCACTCGTCGTGTCCGACGTCGCACAGTTGATCCCGAACGTCAGATTCGACATATCGGCTGGCACGCGACGCTGGTCACTGGCTTCCTGCACCATCTCACGAGCAGAGTTCACCGTCCGCTGGAGCGCGTTCATCACGCCTTTCTCGCCGTGAATGTTGACGGAATCGCTCGGACGGCCGGTTTCGGCGACGTCAGAAGCGAGTTCGTCGCCGTCGACGATCTCGCCGGCGTGGGCGACGACGACTGTCCCGTAGACGTTCGGATGGGTGCCGTATCCGAGCAGCGTCCGATAGGTCTGGAAGACGTCGGGCTTGGTCTGACAGCGGCCAAGCGGATGGGTTATCGGAACCGTGTTCTCGACAATCTCCGCTGCGCGCTCGACCGTGTCGTTGGCGTAGGGTGCCGTCGAGATGATCGCGACGTGATTTCGAATGCCGACGCTCCCGTCGTCTCGTTCGTAACCGAGGAATTCGCTCATTTCAATCACTCACTCACTGCCGCAGTTTGTTCGCCGTCCGCGAGGTCGCCGCGACCGTAGTTGCTCTCGACGTTGTGGACGTGGACCCACGTTCCAGCGGGGATGTCCTCCGTCGCGTTGCCGATGCTCTTGCCGTACTTCGTGATCGTCTCGCCATCGGCGATGTCCTCGATGGCGATTTTGTGTCCGAACACAACGTCTTCGGACACCTCGACGGTGCGCTCCTCGTCGCCGACGGCGACCGCGACCGTCTCACCGGCTTCGAGTTCACGGAGGGCCGTCGCGACGTTGTCGTCAGGTTCGACTACCTCTAGGTATCTGTCTGCCATGCGTTTCGGTCAACGGATGTCACAGTTTATAATGTTTTCTCCTAATCAAGCGTCGTTCGAGGATCGACAACTCACTGCCAGAGTGTCCCCATAGGTAGGGCGACCGACTGCGTTGAGAAGCCTCACTGTCGACTACGGTGTTCGTCCGTGCACGCGTCCCTGTAGTTTTATAGTGAAAGACTCTCGTTAGAGCATACGAATGGCAGATACAGTTGAAAGCTCGTCCGGGGCTACCTACGGAGAGAGCCCGGAACGGCAAAACAGACTGCAGCGGTATCGTGACCTCAGGTTCACCGAGGAGGAACTGGCAGTGATCCTGCTGACGCCAGTGGTCTCCTTTCTGCTCGCGGTGTCGTTTTACCCGATTTTCGATACCGTGGTAGGGAGCCTGCATACGGGATACGTGCTGGAAATCAATCCGCAGGAGTTCGTCGGTCTCGAGAATTACCGTGAACTGTACGGCAGCGGCCCGCTGCTGGATCAGTTCCTCAACGGAGACGGCTTCTGGAACGCGCTCCGGGTGTCACTCATCTACACGTTCGTCAGCGTCCCCATCGAACTGGTGCTCGGGTTGGGGCTCGCACTCTTGCTCAACCGCGAGTTCAAGGGCAAATACTTCGCACAGGCAGCGATCCTGTTTCCGTGGGCGATTCCGACCGTGATCAACGCACGCATCTGGGCGTGGATGTTCAACGGGCAGTACGGGGTCATCAACGACCTACTGATTCGTGTCGGGATTCTTCAGCAGCCGTTCCCCTTCCTGGCGAAGCCGGACTCGGCGCTGTATGCGATGCTCTTTATCACGATCTGGAAGACGAGTTCGTTTATGGCGCTGATCCTCCTCGCCGGCCTCCAGTCGATTCCGGACCACCTCTACGAGGCCGCCCGGATGGACGGAGCCTCTCGGATCCGGCAGTTTTGGGACATCACGCTGCCGCTCCTGAAGCCGACGCTCCTCGTGGCGCTCATCTTCCGGACGCTGCCGGCGTTCCAGGCGTTCGGTCTGCCCTTCGGACTGACCGGCGGCGGGCCGGCCTCGGCGACGACCACGCTCGTGCTGTTCGACCACCAGTTGACGTTCAACCGCCTCAACTTCGGCGAGGGTGCGGCGACGGCGACCATCATCACTCTCATCGCCCTCGCAATCGCGATGGTGTACGTCGGGACCCTCTACGAACCGGAGGTGCGCTGAGATGAGTTACGACTCGAACACCCTCGAAATCGAACGGTTCCAGTGGGTCGGTAAGAAGGTCGGCTTCTATGGGAGTATCTTCATCATCGCTCTCGTCTCTGTGTTCCCCATCCTCTGGATGTTTATCACGTCACTCAAACAACCGGGGAACGTCGTCACGTTCCCCGTCGAGTATATTCCGCGGAATCCGACGCTCGCGAACTACCGCGCGGCCATCGAGGGCGCACCGTTCTTCCGGTACCTCCTCAACAGTGCGATCGTCGCGACCGGCACCGCCGTCTTGGACGTGCTGCTCGGCTCGCTCGCGGGCTACGCGCTTTCGCGGCTCCGCTTCCGGTTCAAGCTTCCCGTCCTTCTTTTGATCCTCGGGACGGCGATGCTTCCCTTCATCGCACGACTGATTCCGCTGTTCAGCCTCGCGCGCTCGTGGGGGCTGCTCAACAACTATCTCGGTCTCATCATCCCCTACGCCGCATTCCAGTTGCCCTTCGCCGTCTGGATCTTCCAGGCGTACTTCAAGGAGTTGCCTGACTCGCTCGAAGAAGCCGGACTGATGGACGGTCTGTCACGGATCGGCGTGCTGTTCCGAATCATCCTGCCGGTGTCCGCGCCAGCGATGGCGACCGCGGCGATTATCGTGTTCATCTACGCGTGGAACGAGTTCCTCTTCGCGCTGACGTTTATGACTGAGGATTCGATGCGGACGATCACCGTCGGCATCGCGCTCTATCAGGGTGAGTTCCAGTACCCTTGGGGTACGATCTCGGCGGCCGTGTTTATGTCCGTGATACCGCTCATCCTGTTTATGCTGTTCTTCCAGCGGAAGGTCGTGGAAGGCCTGACTGCGACCGGGAAAGCCTGAGCCCCCGAGTACCGCGGTTTTCGATATTCCGCATCGCAAAATCTGTGTCAGAAGCGTCGCGACCAATTACGCAAGAGCGACGGACCGACAAAGAGCGCCGACGTCGAAGTAGGAAACGGCTGAGTTAGTCGTTGACGACGTTCTCGGGCTCGCCGCCCTCCAAGACGGTCCGGACGATGCCGGTTACCGTGCGGCGACGCTGCTCGTTGGCTTCCTCGCTGTACCACGCGACGTGAGGCGTCGTTATCACGTCGGGGTGATCGCGGAGCGGGTGGTCGGCTGTGGGTGGTTCCTCGGGGAACACATCGAGTCCGGCACCGGCGATTTGGTCGTCATACAACGCATCGAGGAGGGCATCATCGTCTACGATCGGCCCTCGGGCGACGTTGACGAAGTACGCCGAATCGACCATCTGGGCGAAGGCGTCGGCGTCGAAGAGACCTCGTGTCTCAGGCGTCAGCGGAGAGTGGACGGTGACGAAATCCGACTGTGCCAGCACTTCCTCGAATTCCAGTAGGGTCGCGGGGTCGTCTGCGACGTCTTCCTCGGTGAGGAACGGGTCGCTGGCGACGACATCGGCACCCAGTGCGGCCGCGCGCTCGCCGACGGCGCGGCCGATTGCTCCATAGCCGACGACGCCGACGGTCTGCGTCGAGAACCGGTGGATCGGAACCGCGGCGTCGCGGTCCCAGCCCCCGACCGCAACATTGGCGTCGTAGCTTGTGAGTCCCCGCGAGAGGGCGAGGAACATCGAAAGCGCGTGCATCGAGACTTCCTCCAGACAGTAGTCCGGGACGTTCGTGACGGGGATGTCACGCTCGGCGGCGGCCTCGGTGTCGATGTTATCGACGCCGATCCCGTAGCGCGAGATGACCTGGCAGTTGTCGAGCGCATCGATCGCGGCCGCATCGAGGTCGTAGCGGAGGTTGATCACGGCGTCCGCCTCAGCGAGCGTCGCGTGTGCGTCTGCGACCTCCTCGCCGACGTCTTCGGTCAATTCGACTACGTCGGCGACATTCGACAATCCGTCCCGCTCGATCGAGAGGTCTGCGAAGTCGTGGTCCGTAACGACGACAGTGTGCTTCGACATCTGTGGACTCAGACGATGAGGTCGTAGCCGTCGACGAGGTACTGCTCACAGAGGTCACGGTTCAACTCGACACCGAGGCCGGGACCCTCGGGCACGTCGATGTAGCCGTCTTCGAGGATCGGGCCGGAGCCCTCGACTCGAGTGCACATCTCGTTCCACCACGGAACGTCGCGAGAGTGCCACTCCATACACAGGAAGTTGGGGATCGCCGCCGAGACGTGCGCGCCGGCGATCGTCCCGAGCGGGCTCGAAATGTTGTGTGAGGCGATGGGAACGCCGTACAGATCACAGACCGTCGCGATGTTGACGTACTCGCCGAGGCCACCGCATTTGTTCACGTCGGGGGCAGCGATGTCCATCATCCCTTCGCGCGCAGCATCGTTGAACTGGCTGGTCGTGACGAGATTCTCGCCGGTCAAAACCGGCGTGTCGAGCGCCTGGGTGACGCGCTTTTGAGATTCGGTCTTCTCCGGTGGGACGGGGTCTTCGATCCACGCGAGATCGAACCGTTCCAGTTTCTTCCCCAGTCGAATGGCCGTCTCGGTAGTGAAGTTCCAGTGGAGGTCCATCCCGAGGTCGATGTCGTAGCCAATCTCGTCGCGGACGGCCTCGACGAGGCTGACCTTGTGTTCGAGCGCCGCGTTGTCCATCCGCCGGTTGGCTTCGTCGTATTCGGCGTGCGTCGGGACGTCCAAGTCGAACTTCAGTGCCTCGAACCCCTCGTCGACGACCTCCCGGGCCGCGCGGGCGTACGACTCCGGCGTATAGACGTCGGTCGGATCGTGTTCGCTCGCTTCGCCGAGGGATTCGCCGCCGTGCGTATCGCAGTAGATCTTGATCTCGTCGCGGTACTTCCCGCCCAGCAGTTCGTACACCGGGACGTCGAACAGTTTTCCCTTGATGTCGTAACAGGCCGTCTCGATCGCAGTGAAGGCGGCTTGTCCGATGCGGCCGGTGCCCGTGTAGCGCTGTTCGAGGAGTTCGCGAATCCGGTCGGTGTCGAGCGGATTCTCCCCTTCGAGATCGACCTCCATCCGCCCGGCCATATCGAGTGCGGCCTCCGCGCGGAACGTCTCCCCGAGCCCGTAGACGTCGGCGTCGGTCTCGACCTTGACGATACCCCACGTGAAGTTGCCCGCGATGGCCATCGTCTCGATCGCCGTAATCTCGATATCGCGTTCGGGCGGCCGGTGCGTCTCTTCCTTCCCCATGTCTCGCCAGGGCACACCGCCACCCTGTGGAATGCGGTAATCTGGTTGGTCGTCCTGCGTCATCGCCTTGGCAATCGTAGATTGCCCGATTAAAGATTGTGGTGAACTACGGGAACGCGACACTGGCGTCTGCGAGTGGCGATCGACGGTGCAACACAGTCGTCTCACCAGTCACGTCGATCGACGCGCGTGTCCGCAGATCTGCGGCAGAGCGTCCGACAGCGAGTTCGACACCCCCCGGTTCGAGGACGAGCCGTCCGTCAGCGTCGTGTGAGCCGAGCGTCGCGGCCGACAGGTCGAAGGAGACGGTCGCACGTTCGTCTGCGTCGAGATCGACACGGGCGAATCCGATCAGCTCACGGGTCGGTCGGACGGTGTGCCCGCCTCGATGGCGCGCGTACAGTTGTACCACCTCCGTCCCCGTTCGGGCGGCGATGTTCTGCACGCCAACTGATGCGGTGACCGACGAATCGGGTGCCAGCGTGGACTCGGAAACGGTGAGTGACTCGTACTCGAAGTCGGCGTAGCTCTGGCCGTGACCGAACGGGAACAGCGGATTGCCAGGTGTGAAGACGTACTCGCCACGAGAGACACGGTCCTGTCGATACTCCACCGGAAGTTGCCCTACAGTGCGAGGCACCGACACCGGGAGTCGGCCGCCTGGATCTGTCCCGAGGATCACGTCAGCGATGGCGGCGCCTCCCTCCTGGCCCGGCAGCCACGCAGCGACCGTCGCCGCCGCGCAGTCGACGACCTTTGGGATCGCCAGTGGCCGGCCGCTGATGAGGACAGCGACGACGGGCGTCCCCGTCGCTGCGACCCGACGCACCAACTCCGTCTGCCGGCCCGGGAGACCGAGTTCGGCGCGGTCCAGCGCTTCGCCCGCCGTCCCCGGCGAGTCGCGTTCGACGTCGATCCCCGACTGCCCACCGATACAGGCGACGACGACGTCTGCTTCGCGAGCTACTGTGACGGCCGCGTCGATGTCGTCCTCAGCGGTCGCTCGGACCCCACAACCCGGAGCGTGTCTGACGGCCGCGACGCGGTCCCGCAGTGCTGCGCGTGGCGTCACGATGTCGACGCCTCCGTCGGCGTTCTCCGCGCCCGCGTACGAGTAGTTCCCCAGGAGATTCCGCGGGGCGTCGGCGTTCGGCCCGACGACTGCCACGGTTGCATCGGCCGACACCGGGAGCGTGCCGTCGTTATCGAGGAGGACCTGCGAGCGTCTTGCAGCACGCCGAGTCAGCTGTCGGACCGCGTCTGTCTCGAATGCGTCGGTGGCACTTGCAGGGTCCAGCGAGTCGTCAGTGAACAGTCCGGCTTCGACTTTCTGTCGGAGGTGCCGCCGAAGCGCTCTGTCGACGAGCGATCCGTCGACGTCGCCGTCTCGAACGGCAGCGACGAGGCGATCGCCGAAGCACTCCGTCTCGGGGAGTTCGACGTCGACGCCCGCCGTCAAGGCGCGGACGCCAGCCTCCCGTCGAGTCGAAGCGACTTCGTAGTCGTCGGCGAGCATCTCGATTCCCCGACCATCAGAGACGACAGTACCTCGGAATCCCCACTGCTCGCGCAACAGATCGGTGAGCAGCCGCTCGTTAGCGTGACACGGAACTCCGTCGACGGTGTTGTACGCGGCCATTACGGATGCCGCACCGGCGTCGACGCCCGCACGAAACGGGACGAGGTCCGCATCGCGCATCTCGTGGAGCGACGCGGTCGGCCGTGCGCGATTCCGCCCGCCCGCCGGTCGGCCGTGACCGACAAAGTGCTTGAGCGTCGCCTCGACGTTCGCGTCTGCCAGACCGTCGACCACGTGCTGGGTCATCGTGGCCGCCAGCGCGGGGTCTTCCCCGAACGTTTCTTCGATTCGGCCCCAGCGCGGCTCGACACCTAAGTCCGCCACCGGCGAGAGCGTGAGTTGACACCCGACGGCCCGCAGTTGGTCACCGACGGCCGACGCGACCTCGCGTGCGAGCGTCGGGTCCCAACTGCTCGCGATGCCGATCGCCTGCGGAACAGTCGCGCCCTTGCGGCCGGCGTACCCGCAGAGACTCTCTTCGCGCACGAACGCGGGAATACCGTGTGGCGTCTCAGTGCGCAGGAACGATTGGAGGTCCGCGACGGCTGCGGCGAGTGCACGCGGTGGGAGTCCGCTCTCGCGACCGATCCGAGTGACTCGGCCGACACCGTGAGGAATCACCTCGCGTGCCAGCGCTGGGGAGAATGCACCATCCTCCAGCAGCGATCCGATCCGAACGGTCCCGAGCTGTGCTACTTTCGATTCCAGCGCCATCTCGCCGACGAGCGTGTCGAGATCAGGTGGAGCAGTCATCGATGAATAGCCACTCGTTGTCCCGGAGACGGCAAAAACCCCCACTCCGGACGGGGTAGTTTTAATAACCAGAGAGACACCCTCCAGGGTAGGATGACAAGCGAGCGCATTACCGTCGACTCGGTGGCAGCGTACACCGTCGGCGACCAAACCGTCCGTTTCGACTGTGAGATAGCGGCCCCCCAAACCGTCACGCAGCGGACTGTCCCGGTGGAATTGACGATCTATGGCCCGCGGACCTTCCGATTCGAGTTGCAGGCGAACCCGGAGGTCGCGACCGACAGCGACTACCCGCGGCTGAACGCCGATGCGCTCTCGGAGTCGCCCGACTTCGAGGTGACCGAGGTCGAGGAGACGCTCACGATCGAGACGGGAGCACTGCGAATCGTAGTCGGACTCGATACGTGGTCGTTCGTCGTCTCGGACGCGGACACCGACGAGACCATCTTCGAGGAACAACGATCTGACCCGGACGTGTTTGGGCGGCAACGCGTCGATCCCCTCGGGTTCACCCAAGCGGAGATCAACCACAACCCCCGCAAGGTGACGCAGACGGGCACTGCGTTCCGCCTCTCACCCGACGAGAAAATATACGGCGCGGGCGAGCAGTTCGTCGAGTTCGACCGTCGCGGGCGCGAACTAGAGCTCTGGCACGAGGAGCCGCTCGGAACCGAAACCGAGCGGGCGTACAAGAATATCCCGTTTCACCTTTCGACAAACGGATACGGGCTCTTGGTCGACACGACGGCGCGCGTCCACTACGACTTCGGCAAAAGCTCTGTGGCGTCGGGAACGATGTCGGTCTCGGACGACGAATTCGCCTTCGTGTTCTTCTATGGCCCGGACTTCCGCGACATCATCCAGCGGTACACCGCAGTCACGGGGCGGCCAGCCCGTCCGCCGAAATGGTCGTTCGGCACCTGGATGTCACGGCTGGGCTACGAGTCTCGAGAGGAACTCGAATCCGTCGCCGAGCGACTGCGTGCGGAGTCGATCCCCAGCGACGTCCTCCACTTAGATCCGTTCTGGATGCGTGAGAACAAGTCGACAGACCTCGAGTGGGACACCGACCAGTTCCCCGAGCCCGAAGAGATGATTTCGCAACTCCGCGAGAGCGACTTTCGCCTCTCGCTGTGGGAGCATCCGCACGTACCTGTCGGGACCGACGCATTCGAGGCGGGCGTCCAGGAAGGGTACTTCGTCACCGACGGCTCCGGGAAACCCTACGTGATGGACCACACATGTCAGGGCGACTACCGCGGGGCGCTGGTGGACTTCACAGATCCCGAGGCAGTGGAGTGGTGGAAAGACAAACACCGGCGACTGCTGGAGCAAGGCGTGTCTGTGTTTAAGACCGACTACGGCGAGTACGTGCCCGAGGACGCTGTCTTCGAGAACGGGAAGACCGGGACGACGATGCACAATCTCTACCCGTACCTCTACAACGAGGCCGTATATGATGTCGTCGGCGAGGTCAATGGGCCTGAGGAAGCCCTCGTCTGGGGTCGTTCTGCCTGGACAGGGAGCCAAGCGTTCCCGATGCACTGGGGCGGCGATCCGCAGACGAGTTGGAACGGGATGGGTGCCGCCCTCCGTGGCGGGCTCTCGGCGTCGCTCTCGGGAATCGGGTTTTGGAGTCACGACATCGGCGGCTTCCGCGGAACGCCGAGTACGGCAGTTTACACGCGCTGGGCGCAGTTCGGGTTGCTCTCCTCGAACGCCCGCTGCCACGGAACGACCCCACGGGAGCCGTGGGAGTTCGGCGACGATGCTCTCGACGTCTTCCGGGAGTATGCGCGGCTGCGCTACCGGCTGATTCCGTATCTCTATACGTACGCTGAGATCACCGCACGCACTGGTTTGCCCGTTGTTCGACCCCTCGTGTTGGAATACCAGGACGATCCGGCAGTCCACCGGATGGACACACAGTATCTGCTCGGCGAGGACATACTCGTGGCCCCAGTCTTCACGGACGCCGGCACTCGCTCGGTGTATCTACCGGACGGTGAGTGGCGAGAGTACTGGACCGAGGCGCGCTACGCCGGCGGACAGACTGTCGAGATAGACGTCGCACTCGACGAGATGCCGATCTTCGTGCGTGCCGGCAGCGTCGTGCCGCAGCGTGAACCCACACAGTCCATTCAGCCTGGGACGCCTGAGGCGCTCGAACTGGAGGCGACGCTCGCGGAGGGGAAAGCGAGCGGGCGGTTCTACGACGTCGACGCCGACGAGCTACTGGAGATCACAGTCGAGGAAGCAGCGGGAACGCTGTCCATCGACACCGGCGGAGTCACCGCAGCCCAGACGACGATCACGGTGCAGGATGCCGATCCAGACGAGGTCGTTGTCGACGGTTCTCAGCACACTGCAGTCGGTTCAGAGCCAGAGCCGGGCGAGTGGGCAGGTGACGGGACGCAGCTCACGATCGTCGTGTGAGGCCGTCGCTGAGGGGTGAATTTATTAGGGGAGGTCCTAAATTGTGCCACAACGAACCACGGTGACACAATGGGACACTTACAACTCAACGAACTGACGAAGGTCTTCGAATCGGGCGGTAACGAGATCGTCGCGGTCAACGATCTCGACCTCGATATCCAAGACGGCGAGTTCCTCGTACTGGTCGGACCATCCGGCTGTGGGAAGTCGACGACGCTGCGGTGTATCGCCGGTCTCGAACAGACGACCTCCGGTCAGATACTACTCGACGACCGCGACATCACCCACCGCAAGCCCAAAGAGCGGGATATGGCGATGGTGTTCCAGAACTACGCACTGTATCCGCATATGTCCGTGCGAAAGAACATCGGCTACGGGCTGAAGATTACGACTGATCTATCGAAAGGCGAAATCAACGAGCGTGTCGAAGAGACCGCGGAACTGCTCGAAATTGGGGAACTGTTGGAGAAGGAGCCAGGAGACCTCTCCGGCGGACAGCAACAGCGAGTTGCGCTCGGCCGCGCGATCATCCGGGAGCCGGAAGTGTTCCTGATGGACGAGCCGCTCTCGAACCTTGACGCGAAGCTTCGGACGACGATGCGCACCGAGATCCAGCAACTCCAGCAGGATATGGGTATCACGACGATCTACGTCACCCACGACCAGACCGAGGCGATGACGATGGGCGACCGCATCGCCATCCTCAACCACGGCGAACTCCAGCAGATCGGCACGCCCTCGGAGTGCTACCAGGAACCGAACAACCAGTTCGTCGCCGGCTTCATCGGCTCGCCGCCGATGAACTTCCTCTCGGTGAAACACGACAGTGAGACGCTCGAACACGACGAGTTCAGCTACCAGATATCAGCGACGACGTCAGACGAACTGGAAACCGCCAGTCCAGACCTCACGCTCGGAATTCGTCCCGAACACATCCAGATCGCCGATGCCGACGCTGAGAACGCCATTCAGACGACAATCGAGGTTGTCGAGCCGATGGGAGAGGTCACTTACGCCTACTTCGAGATTGGCGAGCAGACGTACACGGCCAGCATCGACGGCGAGATAAGAATCTCCGCAGGCGAGGACGTGCACGTCGTCTTCCCCGAAGAGAAGATTCACATCTTCGACGGCCGGACCGGAGCCGCTGTCAAGAACAGCGAACTCGACGAAAAAGCAGACACGATCACAGCCTGAGCGTCCGTTTGTCACCGCTGGACGAACCGTTTGCTTCTCGCGAACAATTAAGTGAAACCTCTTCATAGCACACTATATGAGCAAGATCCCAACCGAGGCCGGGTCGGGCCGGCACGTACAGGCGGTACAGATATCCTGTGATATTCTCGAAGCGCTGCGTGAATTGGACGGGGCGGGTGTCTCCGAGTTGGCTGAAACGTTAGACCGCTCGAAAGCCACCATCCACAGCCACCTGTCGACGCTCGCCGCCAACGAGTTCGTCGTCAAGAACGACGACGTCTACGAAGTGAGTCTTCGGTTTGTCGATATTGGAGAGTACGCGAAAGGCCAAGTCGACATCTACGAAGTCGCAAAAGAAGAGGTCGAGCGGTTGGCCGAGGAGACGGGTGAAGTAGCGCAGTTTATGGTCGAAGAACACGGTCGCGGTGTCTATCTCCACAAGGCACGCGGAGAGAACGCGATCCAGACGGCCTCCTACACGGGGAACCGGAAGCTTCTCCACTGCACTGCACTCGGGAAATCAATCCTCTCGCAGCTCTCGACCGACGAAATTGACGCTATCATCGACCGACACGGGCTCCCCCAACGGACGAACAAGACCATCTCCTCACGCGAAGAACTGTTCGACGAGTTAGAGACGGTCCGTGAGGAAGGAGTCGCTTTCGACGACGAGGAGATTCTCCAGGGGCTCCGATGCATCGCAGCACCGATCAAACATCCGAACGGTGGCGTCTGTGGCGCGATCAGCATATCAGGCCCAACGAGCCGATTTAAGGGAGATCGGTTTCACGAGGAACTGCCAGAGATCGTAGAGGGGGCAGCGAACGTTATCGAAGTTAACGCGACGCAAGTCTGACCGTTCGTCCCTGCCGAATGGTCGGTGCACCCCGCTTCTTTCCCCGGTTTTCGTGGTCTATTTCGATTCAGGAGCGGATTATCAGAGTAGTCAGACGTTCGCGAGGACCAAATACCACGCATAAGTCTCAAAACCAACTGGTATGGTAGTCGTTTACGTGAATCTGAAACTCAGGCGTTCTAGCGCGCTATTTTGAAGTGGTACGGTATCTCTAGGAGGAACAACGGGCACGTCGTGTCGTCTTCGGACGCGAGATTCGTTTGGCCTTTGTGAACAGACCGGTTCGTCGCCGAACAGTCGTCGTCGAGTGCTGATCGTCTCTCTCGTATCCCAATCCGAGGTGACGCCCAATGGCTTCCAGTCTCCCCCTACTACACTGTACGAGCGAATCGTTAACATCTGTACACTTGTTATATTTTCCGGGGGAGCACTTTCTATAGGCCACGTATAGATAACATACGTACGAGTGTTATTTGGAATAGATGGGAGTAAGCAGCGATCCAGCAAGTCCGAGGTCGAACGGTTCGGCGGTTGCGAGAGACAAACGGGCACTAGCAGTGCCAGCACCAAACTTCTATTAACTTAGTCATATTATGAAGAGTATATTTTATATTATATTTATATCCTTTTCTAAACAACTCTAAAGACGTCTTATACAGCGTTTATCGAAAAATATGTATTTTTTGTATATATAAAATACTGATTATCATTTGGTATCTCGTTTGATCTTGGTGGGGCCGTAGTGTGAGCACGAGAGTGCCGATGACGGCTTGGAACGCCTGTCACCTGCTGTGACGTTTATCCTTCCCAACAGTCGGTCGTAGAAAACGATCAGGACTCTATTGGTCGGGAGTTGCGAGTTCCATCGTGACCACACTCCCTTGCGGTTCGTTCTCCGCGAATTGCAGGTCACCGTCGGACTGTTCGACGAGTACCTCCACCAACCGGAGGCCGAGACCCAGTCCGTGCGAGAGCTGCGTGATGTCTGCTTCGCCCGCGTACACTTGTTTTTCGAGATCGGA
>ENA-ORCO01000422-ORCO01000422.1-marine-metagenome-genome-assembly--contig:-NODE-422-length-21006-cov-3.827369_pt1 | contig 21006 bp, 24 predicted proteins | sample MGYA00248633_ERZ508508 | MGnify/ENA primary metagenome ERZ508508 (study PRJEB26179, sample SAMN06268845) | marine metagenome | isolation source: A23 P1 aerobic enrichment on pine of planktonic cells taken...
GGCGAGGACGACGAGTTTGCAGTCGGCGACACGCTCGCCTGGATAGCACCATGACGGGGGCGACCCGACCATGAGCGAGGACGGACCCGCTGAGCGGACCGTCCGCGAAAAGCGGTCGCTCACGCCGATGCGCAAAACCATCGCCAACCGGCTACAAGAGAGTTATCAGGAAGCCGTCCACGTAACTGTCAACCGGACTATCGATGCTGAGGAGCTGCTGTCCGCTGCCGACGACGCCGAGAAGACAGTCGAGAATGTCGATCCGACAGTGACCGACATCATCCTGTGTGCACTCTCAGACACGCTAGTGGCCCACCCGGCGTTCAACGCCACCTTTGAGGAAGGGGCCCATCGCCTCTATGAGGAACAGAACGTTGGTGTCGCCATCACAATCGAGGGCGGCCTCGTCACTCCGGTCATGGCAGACATCGGATCGCTGTCTCTGAGCGAAATGGCAACCGAGCGCCAGCGTCTAACAGAGAGGGTGCAGGCGGGTGACTACACGATGAGTACGTTCAAGGGCGGAACGTTCACGATATCGAACCTTGGTCCGCTCGGCGTTGACTCGTTCGATCCAGTCATCAACCCGCCCGAAATTGCGCTCCTGGGACTTGGCCGTATCAATGAACCTGCAATTGCTGTCGATGAGGGCGTGACCTTTCGCCGGCAGATGACGGCCAGTCTGAGTTTCGATCATCGAGTGGTCGACGGCGCTGACGCCGCGCGATTCCTTGAGACACTGGCGGAGCACCTCGGTGACGCGTCGCAGTACGTCTGATCGACTATACCGAACGATCGAACCGCAAAGTTGAGGCCCTACGTCTTGGCCGCACCACCCGGGAAAGACCGCTATCAGGAATTCAAAACGGTCGATACTTTCGACATCCTTGGCCGACCGCTGGAGTAGGCCAGCAATAAAGCTAACCAACAAAACGAAAGTAATCGCAACAACTGTTGGTTAGCACTCTGTTCATTCACCCCGTCGCCACCACAGGCTCATACCCCGCCTGCGACGGCGTCGGCTGCAACCTCAACCTGCTACGCCGTGACGCGGTCCTGATAGGCATGTCAGATGAGATGCTCTATGGACTCGCCGTCCTGGGCTAACTCGGACTGTTCGGGCGAGGCGTCCATATCACGTGTAGAGAACGACTCTGGAGAGACGGCCTCTTGCATCGCTGTGAGCTTCGACCGGAGCTGACCGCTCGTCGAGCGGACCAACTCATCGTCTGGCAAGGAATGGACTTCGAGCCCGTCGAAGCGTGTTGCGACCTGCTGGACTGTATTTAGTTGTTCGAGGGCGTCTCGACCCAGTACTGGTGGCTGTCTTGCATCCGCTGGAGTTCGGTGACAACGTCATCGTAGCCGGCTTCTTTGGCGGCGTGAGACACTGCTGGAAATTTGCGCCACGGGGATTGATTGGTTCGTGGAAGACGACGACCTCACCGAGCGCTCTAAAGTAGCTGAGGAGCTCGTGAAAGTCGTCTTCGTCCATCGTTGGATATGTCGGTGACATCGAGACGAACACCGACACACCGGCCTGCTGGGGCTTATCTAACGCCTGCCAGCGAGTCATCGGTGGCGGGGCGTTCGGTTCCATCGCCCTGACGAGTGTCGCATCGAATGAGGGAATCGACGAGCCGACGGTAATGCGATCACCGGCGGCCTAGAAAAGATCGATGTCCCGAGTCACGGCCGGACTTCGCGTGAGAATTCGGATGGGAATGTCGTGTGTGATGAGCTCGGCACGCGAGTAATCTGGGCTGTCCGTCGGTCCTGATAACAGTGTGCCACTGGACAGCATCACGACGCCGCGACCGCGGTCAGTCTGCTTGCGCTCGCTGGGATCACGCTCGTCGAAGATATTGCCTAGTCGCTCCGGGAGGTCATCCCGGTATCATCGGTCAGTACAGCCTGCAAATGGATCAGTCAGGCGAATTGCTGATACGCCGCCAACTCGCCAAACCGATGCCCATGCAAAGCACAGTATAGACCCCGAGGAAGACAAACCAACGCGGCCCAGTGGGGGGCACGAAACACAGCGCTAACCCGAGACCGATTGTGGCGAGGCCGCCGAGAATCGTCTCACTCCCACCGATCCGTGCAATGTCTTCCGGTGACCCACTGGGGTTTGGTGAAAAAATAAGATCAGCCCGGTCATTTACCCGTATTCGATACCCAAAATAAACTGTTCCGAGACCCGTCACAATCAAAAGAATCCCGCCAATCACATTCCCGGACGCCATCCTGTATCAGATGTTCAATCTTCTTTTAATAAATCCATCTCCTGTATGCAGCACGGGCATACCGCAAACTGGGGGTGTCTGATTCGGCCAGTACAGTCAGCATGACAGTTGCCTCACCCACCGAGCATGGGTTGAATGGCACGTGAGGATAGAGGGCGCACGGTCCTTCAGAGGGCGTTTCTGTGTGCGGGACGCGTTTCATATAGTGGATAATTAAATCTAAGGTCAGTATCGTTCCATGGTCTGCCACTTATCTAGTCAATTGTTTAACAGTCTAGCAATAACGGAAAGGTATAAGAAATCGGCATTCGTGTCCCGGTGCAAACAATACGATGGCCGGTATTGAAACACTCACAGAGTGGGTCACGCTGGCTGCTCGGGAATTCGGGTTCTGGGGGGGGTGTAGTACTCCTTATTGTAGGTGCGATTGCCACGTATCAGGGCTGGCAGCAACGGAAGCTGCACCAGCTTGCTATGGACACGCCGCGCAGTGACATTGGAGACATTACGGACTCAGGCCGCGTGCGGGTTCGCGGTGAGATTACGACGCAAGCACCGCGCGATCCATTCACCGCGCCGGTCACCGGCGATGACGACACCGTCCTCGAAGCCTGGGAAATCAAAGCAACGTACGATACACCGAAGCGCGAACGAACGGAGAAAGCGGCGTGGGGTGTCACTGCCGTCCCGTTCTTCGTCACGGACGGGACGGGACAACTCCTCGTTGACATCGACGATGTCGCCATGGGAGAATACGGCTCGAGCGACCGTGAGCTCGTCTCCCCAGAAGCGCTGCATGCGGTGAACGGCGTCGCGTGCAACGGTGTCCACTGCGAATTCGAAACATTTGACACCCAGGTCGAAACCGGCTACGACGATCCCCCGCCGGCCCGCATCGCAGACTTCATCAGGCGGACTAGTGGTTTGTCCAGCGACCCGATGGTGACTGACATCGGAGAGTCCGTTATCGAGGATAGCAAACGCGCGTACCGTGGGCAAACGCTACAGGTAGGTGATGAAGTCAGTCTCATTGGACACGTCGAACTGCAGCACGGTACCACTGCGGGACACGAATTCGCACTGCGCCACGACGGGACTGCGGACAACTGGTTATATGTATCCGAGCAGGAGTTCCGTAACCGGGTAACTGGCACCGGACTGTTCGTATTCGCTGGCCTGACGGTCTGTTTCGCAGTCGCATTGATCGCAGCCAGCCTCATCCTGTAGCAGGGTTCTGTGACATCGCCGCCGGTACCGAAGTAAAAAGATAGTCTCTCGTCACCGCGGAGCTGGGGATGAAGTCCGGCACTCGGCTTGGCTCTCGGGGTTCTCGTCGTTGTCGGATTGATTGTGCTCGCTGAAATCCTCTCTTACTACGGATACGAACAGTAACAGTACTGAATTGACCGGTTCACATTCTCGCTTTTCAGCGGACGACCTCTGACCGATATGCGCCCTCTATTCAGCAACGCCCGATCGAACCACCGGGATGCTGTCAAGAGTCGCTTGCTGAATATAGTCGAAGCATATATCATACCTGACGAGTCGGCGAACTCATGAAATAGTAAAGGGTTGTAATATCACTCCCAACAGCCTTATCAGAAAGAACGAGGTGATGCTAACATGAAAAATTCCGAGGTGGGTGACTCGGCTCATCTCTCTCGCGCCACGACTCCAACGGTAGATGATTTCCGAGCAGCCCTCAACGAGACGGACCTAGCGCGGCATCTCGCGTATTTTTACGAAAGCCCGACGACACAGCTCACTCTCGCGGCCGAATTTATCGACTACGGCCTCCAGTCTAATTATAAATGTCTGTATCTGGCTGACCAGAACAGTCCTGCAGCGGTCGAACGCGCGCTCAGCGCCACGGGAATTGACGTGGCCCAACGGCGCGCGGATTCGGACTTGCGCATCGATGATGCCTCAAATGTGTACCTGGAATCCGGGTTCGATCCCGGTCGAATGATCTCGCAACTCGAATCGGCCTGTACCGAAAGCGTTGAGACGGGTTATGAAGGCCTGTTCGTAGCGGGTGAAAACACGTGGTGTTTTCACACCGAGTCGTCGTTTGATCACATCGTCGGATTCGAATCAGACTTTGACGACATATGTCCGACGCTTCCGGTCCACGCACTCTGTCAGTACGACCTAACACGGTTCAGTGAGGAGTCAACCGCCAAAGCCATCTGGACCCACAAACAGGTCGTCTATCAAAACATAATCTGCGAGAACCCATACTACATCTCGCCAAGCGAGTATACTGGAACAGAGCGGCCAGAGCTGAATGCACGGCTGATGCTTGAGCAGATGTATGATCTGACACAGGCCAGGAGAGATATCGAGCAGCGTGATCAGCGATTGACCGTACTCAATCGCGTGTTGCGGCACAATATCAGCAACGACCTTACTGTGATTTCCGGAACGTTAGAAGCTCTAGCCAAGAAGGTTGACTTGGATGCAGCGATGCAGGAGCGGGTCCACGCTGCAATCCAGCATTGTGACAAAGTCGCTGGTATGTCGGACAAAGCTCGGTATATTCGACAGACAATCGGTCAGAGTCGGACCGAACAAACCGAACTCGGGCCGGTCATTGATCGAGCCATCGACCAACTGCAAATCGACTATCCGGACGTGAATGTCACCATCTCGGGTCCTTGCGACATGGATGTATTCATTGACGAAAACTTCGATATCGCTGTGCATGAAATACTCATGGCACTCATCCTGTTGCAGGAGAACAATCCTGAAACAGTATCGCTCACCATTTCAACACCCCGGTCAGACACCGCGACGCTGGTTTTCCACGCGCCGGGGGTCGTAATTCCAGAGCAGACCCAGAAAGCGATTCAGCAGGGATACGAGACACAGTTGGAACACGGATACGATATCGGTCTATGGCTAGTCAAATGGATTGTCGAGAACGCCTACGGGAGTCTGAGCTTCCCAACTGGTCAGCCTGAAAAGCCCCAGTTCCGACTGCAGATACGGCGGCTCAATGAATGATACGCAGACTTACCGATCACCTGATTCACCCGTAAATCAGTGATGCAAACATTGTGAGGATGTTTCTATGACACGCTCTACCTGGAAAATGACTATTAGCAATCATTCATATTATCTCACATATGACGGGTGGTGACACCGACTCAGGTCCGGATGATGAGACCGACAAGCTTCCGCCGGGCCCGGGTGGGCTCCCGGTGCTGGGCAACACCCATCAGTACGTCAAGCAGCCAATGGGGTTTTTTGACGAGCTTGCTGAGTACGGTGATGTCGACCACTGTGAATTTCCCCGTATCGACGCCGTCGCTGTCTTCCATCCCGATTATGTCGGCGAGGTATTACTGGGACAAGATACCTACGAACGGTGGAATTTCGCCGAACTGAAAGAACTCCTCGACTACGAAATCGCACCGCGAGGTCTCACATTCACACGTGGCGAGAAATGGAAACAACAGCGCCACTTCCTCCAGCCGATGTTCGGGCTGAACCGGTTGCGAGGGTTCAGTTCGGCTATGGTTGCTGCCACGGAACAACTGATCGGGGAGTGGGACGACGGCGAAGAAATCGTCATCAACGAGGAATTTTCGGAGCTGACGCTGTCGATACTCACGAATTCGCTGTTCGATTTCGACCTCGGCGAGCATCGGCAAGTGATCACCAAGGCCGCCGACGAGCTACAGACCGTGGCCGATATGAGTGGACTCAGTGCCGTAGAAATGCTCTTGCCGTCGTGGGTACCGACCCACAGGAACCGACGGTATAAGCAGGCTATGGATGCGTTCGATGAAACGGTCGATACGCTTATTGAACAGCGGAGAGCGAATCCCGGCCAGTACGATGACCTCCTGACGATGATGCTGGAAAAAGAGGACGACCACGAGTATACGATGACTGATGCGGAAATTCACGACCACTTGATTACGTTCCTCATCGCTGGTCACGAGACGACAGCGATGGCGCTGACGTTCACTTGGTTGTTGCTGGCGACTCATCCCGATGAATGGGACCGATTATCGCGGGAAGCCACGACTGTGCTAGACGGCCCACCTACGGCGGAAGACCTTGCTGACCTCACCGTTACTGAGCACGTCGCCAAGGAAGCGATGCGGCTCTATCCGCCAGCGGGGATGCTGTTCCGCGAAGCTGTCGAGGAGACAATGCTTGGAGGGTACCATATTCCTGACGGAACAAAAATTCTACTGCCACAGTTCACTGTCCATAAGGACAACCGATGGTTCGACGCGCCCGAACAGTTCCGGCCCGCGCGTTTTACCGATGCTCGGAGTGACCGACGGCCGGACTTTGCGTACTTCCCCTTTGGCGCTGGTCCCCACCAGTGTATCGGGATGCACTTTGCAATGATGGAGTTGAAGCATATCATCCCGATGCTTGCCCGAAATGCGGAATTCGAGCTGTTGAGTTCACCTCAGCCTGAAATCAACATGGAGTTGACGTTACAGCCTTCCGAGGATGTTCGGATGCGTGTTCACAAACAGTGATTCACCGTAGCAAGTTAGCGACGAAAAATCTATGTTCTGTCCCATCAGCAGGGGCTGCTGTATAGGTGAACATGCAAAGCTGCGTATGAAAATACGCGCCTCTATGCAGCACCGGCGTTTCGAATTCCTCATCATCTGTCAGTACTGGTGTGACCGATATAGAGCGTCTATGCATCAGTAGAATTAGTCTCGACTCCAGTAATTTCGAATCGTGCTCCACCCACGTCGCTCTCGGTCACCGTAATCTCCCAGTCGTGTGCCGCCACGATTTCCGACACGATATTCAGGCCATAGCCGGTCCCACTCTCAGCCGTCGAATATCCGGTCTCGAACACTTGATCGCGCGTCTCCGGAGGGATCCCCGGGCCATCATCAGCCACGAAAAACCCAGTTTCCTCCCATCCGACGCACACTGATACCGCCTCTCCTCCATGGTCAACGGCGTTCCGAAAGAGATTCTCGAATAATTGCCGCACTCGACTCCGGTCTGCACGCAGTTTCTGGCTCCGCTCAATTGCCAGCGTTGCCTCTGTCGTTTCGATGGTCTCCCAGGCCTCTTGGGCTATGACCTCTAACTCAATGGGTTCGACTTCTCCAACGGCATCCCCTTCTCTGGCAAGCGTACGCAGATCTTCTATCAAATCCATCGCTCGGTCGACACTCTGTCTGGCCTTGGCAAGATGCGGGCTGTCACACCCTTCACTGGCTAACTTCATGCGCCCGGTTGCTACGCTCAGCGGGCCGCGAAGGTCGTGAGAAACAATGCTCGTAAACTCTTCAAGCCGGTCGTTTTGACGAGCTAATTGCCGTTCACGCTCCTTGCGCTCGCTGATATCCCGGACCACACAGATCGCCTGGCCGTCGGTAGTCCTACTCAGCGACAACTCTTGGGGGAATGTAGTACCATCCTTGCGAGTGCCGATCGCTTCACCCCGCCACTGTCCCTCCGCATCCAGGGTCGGCATCACTTCACTCTCGAATCTCTCGTGCTCATCTTTCCCATAACACATCTGCCAAGAGTTGCCCACAAATGCGTCAGGACTGTCGTAGCCGTAGATGTCTGCATGTGCTTGATTAGCAAACCTGTACGATTCGTCGACGTCTAAAATCGCAATCCCGTCAGTTGAGGCCTCCATCGCGGCCGACCGTGCTTCTAGCTTCCGCTGACGCTTGCGTTGGTCAGTTATATCCTGCGTGATAAAAAATCCGCCAGTCACCTTGCCAGTCTCGCCCCGTAGCGGTACAGAATGTCCCTCAAAGATACGCCCTTCGTACGGAAGTTCAACGGTCTCCTGATTGCCATCTAATGTCGATTCCATCAGCGGTTCCAGCAGTTCAATGTCCTCCTCGGTATACGGATCGACCTCGTAGATTGTTTTGCCAATGAGGTCTTCTGGGGACGTGTCGATCGGATCGAATCCACTCCCGGAAACGTACTGATAGCGGAGATCCGCATCAAAATAGTGGACGCCGCCGTTGGGGAACGATTCGGCGAGCGTTCGAAAGCGTTGCTCTGACTCACGGAGTTGACGCTCTTGCTCTTTCCGGTCGGTGACATCTCGGAAGTACACGGACAGGCCCGTCTCAGAGGGGTAGGCCCGCACCTCGAACCAGGCGTTTAGCGGCTCAGGATAATACTCCTCAAACGAGACTGTCTCCTGGTCGTACATCGCCTGTTCGTACTTCGGCTTGAATTTCCGCTCGGTTGCTGCCGGGAACTCTCCCCAGACGTTCTCGCCTTCAAGTTCCCGGCCGTCTGGATTGATTACGTCATGGGCCTGGTCATTGATATAGGTGAACTGCCAGTCCTTGTCAAGGGCAAAGAACGCATCTGAGATCCGCCCGTATATCTCCTCTAGTTCGTGTCGTTCCTGGCTCGTATCGATAGCGGAGGCGAGAATCGTGGCGATGCTCTGGACGAAGGCGGCGTCCTGGTCAGTAAAATCACGGTGGTCCGTCGTATGTGTCTCAAGTAGCCCCCACGGGTTCTCAGTGGAAGCAATAACGACGCTTATGCTGCTGGTGGTATCGTGGTTGGTAAGCAGGTTTTGCTCGGTGAAGCGGGCTTCAGTCTGTAAATTATCGACAATAACTGGGTCCTCAGACTGAAGCGAATACCCCACGTATGAAGAGGGGTCGGTTGTCACAGCTGTCATTCCCATTAGTTCCTCGCGCCAGCCAACACCCTCTCTCAGCACGGCGTCTTCACGGGATGAGACGAGTTCTAAGACGGTCACGTAGTCGGTGCCGAGTCCCTCCGCGACAGCCATGGATGCGTTGTCCAACAATTGATCGATATCGACGGTGTCAAGCGCCGCCTGACCGAACCTGGCAATGATTTTCTGCTGGCGTATCCCTGACGGTGTATTAGGATCCGTTCCCGAGGGAAACCCCATATTATGATTACAGGTATACTCTTTGAATAGGCTTTGGCTTCTATATCGAGCGCTGCAATGAACGCAATCTGACCCATCTATCAGTGCAAGATACGCGCCCTGTATCTTGCACGACCAATTTGATGTTTCCGGACGCTGTCAGGACCAGGGTGCTGAATATAGAGTGTAATCACCCTCTTCGATAGCTATCGGAAAGATTGCAGAGAGTTGGAAGAAAGTTTGGACTAACTCTGGGGAAATCTCGAAAAATCGTCTTATTACCCCTCTGTGTGGTGAATTCTGGAGGCCGAGAACGCCTTCAAACCACAATGACCGAACGCAAAAAACCGACACGGCGACAAGTTCTTCGAACAGGAGCAGCCATCGGCGTTGCAGGTGTTGGGCTGTCTATAGCCGGATCAACGGCGGCGAACCCGGGGAAGGGAGATGAAAACGGTGGGGGGAAAGAGTTTGGACGCGTCTACGCGAACGACGACCTCTGGCGGACTAACGTTGTGAAAGTCCTAGACGATCGTCCCGATCCCGAAGACAAAATCTACTTTTTGCATGATGGGAGCGGGCCAATTGTGGCTAACGACGATGCGAGTGAAGACCAACTCTCACCGTTCGTCTCCGAGTCAGCACCCGGTGACCGAGACTGGAACGGTGGTCAATGGACGCACTTTTCGGCAGAAGTGACCGATATTGACGCGTTCAACGCCGACGCACCGTTGCGGAATGACGGCGATATCTTAGATAAGGACTACATTGATGTCAGTCCCGGTCGCCCTGGCTTCGGCCCACCCAACTACTTCATCTGCCCGCTGAACGGTCGGGCATAGCGACACTCCGCGTAGTAGCTATCTCTGACTACGCGCCCTCTATGCAGCACCGACGTTTTGAATTACTCATGATCTTTCAGTACTAGTGTGACCGATATTGAGGGTGAATTCAGCAATTTCTTTAGGCATCGGCAGTCGGTGTTGCGATGTGTCCCAGCCCTCCAACCTTCCCCGTCGAACAGTACTCAAACTTTGTGGCAGTTTGGGACTCGCGAGCGTGGCCGGTTGCAGTCAATTGGAGTCACAACCACCCCAGCTCACTATATCGATATTCAACCAAACTGACCGGAGCTACAATGTCCCTATAACGCTATACGAATGGGAGTCCTCCCGAGAACGGGACGACGCGCGAGGTTATGAGACCACTTTTGAACTCGCCGCGAACGGAGACGCACAGCGTGAAGGCGTAGTGAACGCCGACGCCTACATCGTCCGGTACAGCGTGTACCAAGACGGGGGCCAGCTTGTCGATCAAGGACATACACACTACTACCCCCGAGAGGAAAACAGCGAGCTTGCCTTCGATATTAGGGACGGTGAACTGACCCGACGGTTCTACCACTCGTGACAGAGACGCGCTATGTATTCAGCAGAGTTGTGAAAAGCTATCACCGGTGCAGGATTTTAATAGGAATATTTTTCGCTTAATTGTAGTGGACCCATCTACGCCGCTTGCTCAGTCTACAGCCCGAGTTCTGCGAACGCGTCGTCGATAACCTCCTCGCTCGGCGCGTTTAGGTAGGGCTCAATAGCGGCGAAGGAGTCCCAGCCGCCGACGGCCATCACGACACGCGGGTTCACCTGCTCGTCGACCAGGAGGCGCTGGGCGAAGCGGCGGCGGAGGTCGTGCGTACTCACCTTCTCGAAGTCGTCGTCGCCAGTCGTCTCGGCAGCTCGGGCAGCGGTGCGGCGGACGACCGCGCGGATGCCGGGTTGCTTCAGGTCAATGAACGGGTCTTTCGGGGCGATATTGTGTTCGTTCTGATAGCGCTGGAGGTCACGCTCGACGCTGTCGGGGAGATAGGCGTCCCGGGGCTTCCCGCCATTGCCCGATGTGTCTTTCCCAGCGCGGACACGGAGGTGGTACTGTCCGCTGTCGGTTGCCTTCACGTCGACCGGGCGGACCTGTGGAATCTCGAAAGCGCGCAGACCGACGAACGCGCCCAGTTGGATGATGAGGTCATCGCGCTGGCTGTTCGTGGCTCGGCGGAGATCCTCGATCTCGCTGTCGGTGAGCCAGACTTTGTGTTCGTTTCCGTCGGTGGCTTCGATTCGCATTACGATTAGTTTAGTTTCCGTTAGGGTAGTGGTTGCGGCCGGCGTGATCGACGCGGATACACACCGGTTTCAAGTGAAAATCGGGCAGTATGTTACGACTTTTCGAATAAGTCGTTACTACCACCACTGTTAGCTTAGACCCTAACGTTCTTACTGTTAGGATACAAACTAACAATTATCGATGGGCGATGACGTTGTGGTGCTGGAAGATGAGATTCAAGCCTACGATGACGGGACTGTCGCTCGAGTACGCGTCCTTGAGGTGCCCGAGTCTGACCAGTACCCAGACGGCGTCAAGTACGCGTTCCACTACGGAGAGGCTGGTGCTGCGGACCCCATCATCCGGTTCGACAACCACCACGGGCCACATGAACTGCACATCGCGGGACAAGTCTTCGAGTTCGAATTCGACGGACTCCAGCCACTGTATCGAACGTGGCGTGCTGCACTCCCGCCCAAGAAACGCAGCGACTGGTAGTACCCCACACTCACACACGAACCCATGACCCGAACACTCCACATCACGATTGGTACGCGACCCGACCGTAGCGGCCTCGAAGATACCCTTGCAGCAATCGATGAAGGGGAAGACGTTGAAGCAAACCCGTCTCGACTGAGTATCGAAAGTCTCGCGACGTTCGGCCGTCTCTTTCGACCGACGAATCTGACACTCTTAGCGGCGATTGTCGACCACGAACCGGATAGCATCCGCGAACTCGCACGCATCGTGGACCGCCACCCGCCTGAAGTGACTGAGAACGTCCACGAACTTGCTGACTATGGGCTGATTGAACTCAAGGATGAGGGACGGGCGAAACGGCCGACCGTCTGGTACGACGAATTCGAGTTCTCTGGTGATGTCCCACTGCAGGGACTCGATACTGGCAATGATACGCCGATTGCGCCGTAAGATCACCCCTGCACCGTAGCATCTTATTTTCAAAGTCGTTACTCCCAATTCCAATCTCAGATACTGCTATCTTGAGTGCCGTTACACCCATTACAGCTATTACACTCGATTACAAACTACGGTGTATGCCCATTGACATCGATCGCTTCGAACAAGGATCCAATGACGATCTCCGCTCGGGCGGCCGGACGAACGCTGAGGACATCCTCTCGTTTCTCGCGACCCACCCAGAGCAAGCGTACACACCCAAGGAAATACACGACGCAACAGACGTTGCCCGTGGGAGCGTTGGCGTCGTTCTGTCACGGCTTGAAGACCGTGACCTCGTGCGCCATCGTGGTGAGTATTGGGCCATCAGCGACGCCGAGGACATCGAGAAGACACTCAGTGCGATGGCCACGGCCCGCGCAGCGACTGATCGCCTCGGCTCCGAAGACCCTGCTGAGTGGGGGTCTGGTATCGACGAATCCGGAGATCAGGAGTGATGTCCTACGAGCAGGGTGATGTCTGGTGGGGGCCTGCGCCACACAAATCGGGGCCATCGTACCGACCGTGGGTCATCGTCAGCGCCAGCTCGCATCCGTTCGCACACACGGAATGTATCGCCCTCGCGATGACAACCCAGCAGCACTCCGGCGCAATCGCCGTCCCAGACGACGCGTGGCTCGAGGGCGGTTCAGACGCAGATGCCTACATCTCACCGTGGTACACGACGACGATCAAGCATCGCGACTTTGACCGCCAGCAAGGGACGCTAGAACCGTCGCTTGTTGCTGAAGCAGTGGCGGAATTACATCGATATACACCGGCACCTGACACCTGACTCGTACTGCTGGTTGCTGACGTGGAGTTGAACCTGCCACAGTACTGTCCGATGCTTGCGCAATATTCTCAGGATTCGAATATATGGTCGGTCTCAGAATCGGTCGGTAGCGCCTTCGAACTGCTAACTCCCAACCCGCCCCCTGCACGCGTGGGTATTAATTGAACTGGAGGGGAGAGGGGATGGATGTCGCCATTTCTTCCCGCCATTTCGCTGGTGCTCACTCACACCATTTCCCCGAAACACTCTAGGAACAGTAGCTAGTCACCTTGACATATACGGCTATGACTAACCCCGATTCGCAGGCCACGATGCTCGAGTGCCAGGCCGACCTCGTCGCTGCACTCGACTTGGACGAATTCTCGCCGGACGCCTACACGTCGGCATCGTATCTCGAAGCGGCCCTCGAGGCTGGCTTCACCGTTGTCGACCTCGCCACCGCACACAACGTCTCGAAGCGCTCCATCTACCGGGTGCTGGACCGCCACGATATCGACTACGAAACGCCACCCAAAAACGGGCCCGCCCGCCGGCTCTGGAACGCCCATCCCGATTCGGTGCCCGGTGATGACTGATGGGTGCGACCGATACAACTGCGACCGTGGACGCGGGCGTGGATCCGGCGCTTGTCGAGACAATCCAGAACATCGAGGACGGTGATGTCCTCGTCGTCAACGGCGACTCCCGAACCTGGGATGTCACCGATGTCGTCGACCGGTCCATTGAGGACCGAGCGACGCTCGCGAGTCCAAGCGCGTGTGCCGACTGTCCTGTGGCGCGTCGGTGTTCGGCCTGGAACTCGTCGCGTATCCAGACCGCTACACAGCATCGTTGCATGTGCTTGCGACCGAGGACTGGACCGAGGACGGCCAAGTGTTCGAGGTTCACGATGTCGAGATACTCACCCAGGATGTTCCGTGGGTGGTCGTGACCGGCGGCGCAGACCGATATCATTTCCCGGACCCACAGGCAGCTGCCTTCGGTGAAGCGCGACCAGCCTGTGGCGGTGGGAACCCTGGGGCTTCGTATCGGATTGTCCGCTCCAATACCGTTCGGCCCACATACTCGGGCTGCAAGGACTGTCTGCGCCACGAGAAACCCGTCGCGCTCGAGTCGGTCACGTGCTCGTCGTGTTCAAAAGCGATCTGCCATGGGATTCTCCAGGGCGGTGCGGTGGGTGCCGTCGACGGGCTGTCGATCACATGTCCACACTGAGACTTCGGAGGCGTTGTGGAAGCCACTCTCGAACGCTGACCCTGGGGGTGAGGTAGCTGCTGTGGCGTTCCGTTGGATAAACCATATCTGGATATTTGAAATTCCTCGAGGGTCTACAGCAATCGCTATAGGGTATCATACAGCAAATGCTACAGTAATTCCTATAGGAAACGCTATAGGCCCTTCGTCGCTTGCTTTCGCACCGCGTCGCGGACGGCTTCGAACTGCTCTGGGGCCGCCTCCTGAAAGCCCACCCGCAGCGCAAACCGAAGCACTGAGCTTCGATCCGTTTCAGTCTCCTCGATATCGAGTTGTTCCTGGAGCCCGTTGCCGACCGCATCCAGATGTTCGGGGTTGGCCTCGAGCGCTCGAATGAACGCGGCGAGCTGGCCATCCCACACACTGACAGTCTTCTGCTGCTCACCGGCATCGATGGCCTCGAGTTCGTCGACGATATCCTCGACGAGGTCCTGTCGGTCCATCTCCTTCGCTGCGGAGTCCAGCCGGTCGCCCTGTGAGGTCTGTGCTTTGAGGTCCTCGAGGTCGGGATCGTCACTCATCGGTCTCACTCTCCAGTTGTTCGACGAGGGCACTTGCGGCTTCGAGATAGGCGTCACGAGCCCGCCCGGCTGTGGTCGAGGGTTCAGCTATCGCGAAGGCCGTCTCGCCACTCTCGGCGGCATTGCGGATGTCCTGTGAGTACGGGACGTAGGCCGGCGCAATTGCATCGGGATACGCTTCCTGGAACGATTCGAGATACTCCTCGGCGAGATTCGTTCTCGTGTCGACCTTGTTCGGGAGAACCAGCGAGAGGTCGATGTCGACCGCAAAATTCTCCGCGATTTTCTCGAGGTCTTCACGAAGAGCGTTTGCCTGCTCGGCTTCAAACGGCCCCATCTCGACCGGCGTGATGACGTGCCGTGCCGCCCAGAGGCCGTTGTAGGAGACGTTGTTGGTCATACCCGGCAGGTCGATAAGGACGACATCGTACGAGAGCGGGTCGACGTACTCGTCCAGGAACTGCTCAAGCCGACTGTAGCGCTCACGAGCATCGTCGATGTTCCCGAGTTCAGCATCCAGCGTGTCCAGCCCAGGGTGGGCAGGGATGAGGTCCGGTCCCTCATCGGTTGCGATGACCAAATCAGCGACGGCGTCGTCACCGAGCTTCCCGGCGATGGTGTCCCAGGCATCGTCGAAGACTGTGCTGATGTTCGGCCACGCCTCATCAGCGTCGATCTGGTCTCGGTACTGCCCCCAGACCCCGAAGTGTTTCGCGAGGTCTCCTTGCTTCCCGGCGAGATCGATGAGGAGCACCTCGTGACCCTGTTCGCTGAGCGCGACGCCGAGGTGGGCCGTTGTGGTTGTCTTCCCAGTGCCGCCTTTGTCGAGGAATGCGGCGGCGCGTAGTGTCTCTGTCATGAGGCTATAGTAGTTCCTATAGGATACTCTGTAGGCATAAATCTACGTCAGACACCTGTTGAAAATGGGATATAGCAAACCCTATAGGATTCCCTATAGGGAAAGTTTTCGTATGACTGGCGGTCAGAGTTCACCGCCACAGACATAGCTGACATCTTCGATGAATTCCTATCGGGGGGCTCGCCGAACCGGCGACCTGGACCAGTATCACTACTCTGGTGCAACGACGTCTTCACACGTCGGACATTCCGCCCAGATGCCTTCTGTCCCATCGTCTCGCTCGTATTCAACCAGAATCCATGCAGTCGTGATGCGCTCGTCGCAGTTCGGGCAGCGACCGAGACGTTGCGTGTCATCAGGCATGGAACGGGGATGGAAGGAGCGTGTGACAGTGTTTCTTCCATCTAAGACTCAACTGGCGCCGAGGATAAGTGTTTGCCAGATTTCAGAATGAATGTATATACTGGAACTCTACGTCACACTGCATCTCTCGGGTGCTGGCGCTGCTGTCACCAGTGAGGAACAGTGCCTCTCAGGACCGGTATCGTTAGTTGTCTAAACAATCAGCACAACGGCCAGCGCCAGGGAACGATGGTTCCCCACACTCTAAACACGCATCAACTGCGGCGTGGTTCTCCGAACCCGAGTCAAGGTACTGTTTGACCGTTTCCCATACCCGCTGAATCATATCTAGAATACCGTTCTCAAGGCGTATAAACCCACTAATCGAAGAATTAGTGTATAGCGCTATGGAATACTATGTACCACACCTGCTCCTGTGAGCCCAGCTGTGGGATAGTCGGTTGCTGGTCAGTCTGTGTGTCGCTGTCGTGGCTCTTACAACAGTTCTCAGAGGCGGTGGCCGTTCTGGGAGGGGCAGTTCGGTGACTGGAGCGCGACGGCGACAGTCGCGAAAGCGCGAATCGGAAGCAGGGACTGCTGGAACGGAGCAACCGGTATGAGAATCGTCGCTCGGAGTCTCCAACGAGATCGCTGGACCAGCGTAGACACAGACCATAGACTCAAATGCTGCTGGATACGTACACTGCGTACGATACTTCCAATGAATATTCCATCTCAACTACGGTGTTTGTTTGCTGGCACTGTCGAAGAACGCAACGACTCCTATGTGATTGAAGTGCCCAAACAGGAACTACAGACTGGGTTTCTGCAGGCCGGTGCAATGTATCGCGTCGCACTACTTTCACTTCCGACTGACACTGAATCTCAACAGAACGAGACAGAGCCCCAGGAAGACCGCGGGCCACAGGGGCCGCCGGTTACGGAAGGCGAACAACGTACCGTCGATATCGAGGATCTCGGCGACCAGGGCGACGGACTCGCGCGTGTTGAGCGAGGGTTTGTAGTGATTGTTCCCGATACCGAGGTCGGGGAGCGTGTTACTGTGGAGATTACCGACGTTAGAGCAAACGTTGCTTTCGCTGAGGTTGTTGAATGGGTAAGCGACTACGAATAGGCTTCCTTCTCTCCTGTAGTCTCCGCCTGTCATAGAGAATCTGGGAATTCTCTGCCCTCTTCCAGTAGCTATTCCCGTTGAAGCAAGCTGAGACTATAGTATGGAGATTCCACAGTCGCCGCGCGCTGTCTCTCCAGTCGTTTCAACCATTTTGCTGGTAGCAATTGTTGTGATCCTTGGAGCGACGATATCCGTCTTTGCTCTAGGAGTAACTGATGATCTAAACGATGCTGGCCCGGTGGTCGGACAATCTAATGCAGAATTTATCGGCGATAGGAGCGGTGCAGATGATCAAATCGTCCGATTTACACATATCGCTGGTGATTCCGTTGCAGTGTCTGAAATGGAAATCGTTGTCAGGGCATGTGAGAAAACAACTAGACTCATCAATTTGCCTGCTCCAACGACGCGGACCGCGTCGACGCCGACGTATTTCCCGTTCGATGAGGGGAATTTCCAAGGTAACCAAGACCTGCTTAGTGAGGGAACAGTCGGTCAATCTTGGGATGCAGGTGTTCTCCACGAAGACACGACAAACACGTTTGCTGCCGGGTCATCCTTCGAGTTTCGAATAACTAACGGCGCGTGTTCAGTGGATACTGGCGAGACTGTCGATATCATGGTCGTCCATTCACCCACAAATACGGTGATGATCGATACAGAACTGACTGCTCAATAGACTTAGCCTCGATTGCCTGCTATGACTGCTTGAGGCACATGACCAGTCGCTTTTCGTTGCCCGATCTATCGGGATTAACTCAACAGCCAGAGCACGACGACTACGACAATCGCGAAAGCGAGAATCGGAAGCAGGTAGTGGCGGACCAGGGCAACCGGTGCAAGGACTGTCGCCCGAAATGTATGATAGACACGCCGAGCCGTCGCCGTGAATCCGTATTGACTCTCCTCGGTGTGGGCTGGCAGTGTATCATGCTGTCTGGCCTTGACCGAGCTATCGACGGCCACGTCGGGGCTGGACTCGAACTCGGGATCAGGCGTTGTTCCGAAGGTCTGGGTTTCTGTGCCGTCCAGTGCATCCCAGTCTGTCGGTGAACTAGGCTGGCGATCTGACTCAACGACCAGGTCGAAGGTGGTTGGAGTCTACTCGCGGTAGTCGTCGAGGTTCTGCGTATGAACTGTTCCGGTAATGGCCCTCCGTGATTACCGATCGTCATTTGGATGCCGCATCGTTATTTGACCCACTGCAGCGCATCAATCGGTTATCTAAAATCTGCGTACTAATTCCAATCGAACATCATGAACTGTAATGCTGCTTTTCATAACTTTTTACTTCAGAGAATCCTCTGTTTCCGGCATGCCAGACATCGATACTGAACGAAAGCATGCGATTCCCGATTCAGTCCTCAATCACTTGACCGCTGCCTATGACCATGCCGAGGACGATGAGACACTGTATCACATCCGGGAAGCGCTTCAAATATCCAAAAGTGAAATTGAGGCAACTGGTAATGTCAATGAGACATTGCTTGAGTAGGCTTTGCGGGGACACTCACATCGGGCAGTCCATTGATGACTACAGAAATTACTGACTGCCCTGCCCAGTAGAGCAACCGAATAATTCTGTCATATGGCTCGTGACTTTGGTCTCTGGGGCGACCGGAGCTGGCCGCTGTGTCTCTGGCTATATTCGCACCCGAGTAGCAACGAATGTGGGACCAATTGAAGCCATACAGCCTGTTGAACCGGATAGAACTCATATCAGGGAAGGGATTTATGATGATGTGAGTGACAACCCTTCATGAGTCGATAGTATGATTGGAAGTCAGGTTTCAGACGACAATCCACCAGAGCAGGGATGGGCCTCCGATGAGCAAGAAATTGCCACTCTCGTTGAGGATCTTATTATTTCGGATGGAATCCCTGCTGAGGTAACAGACAAAGCGAAGAAGCTACACGATTCTGGTCATTCCCATGATGCACTCAAAACGATCCTCGAATCACTGGATTGATTGGGTTATTTAGGCGTGTAATAAACTCATACTTCCGGTGCGGTTCTCGATGACTGGCCAATACAGTCTGTGAAGGGCAAGGAACCGGCCCAATTGGGGGGACTACACTTCTATTGGGTTGTCAGAGGCTACCTTACCCATGTACCGCTACTCGCGCTACTGAATGAACCCCTACTGTCACCCAGATAGTAACAGCGACGCCATTCAAATGATGAGACGAGAATCAGTATGCACTTGGACCAGCCACAGCACTCAGCTGCCCACACGATCAACTGACCACCCGTATACTGAAGCGGTTGGTACAGAAGACTCACCAACTGGCCCAGATTTCAGCGTCGGGAAACTCTTATCGAGGCTGCGTACGATCTATATAAAACTCTCTCCTCATTCTCAATGCTGATTTTGTTGTTTCCGGTAGCTGGGTGTCCGTTAGTTCTCTCTAATTCGGTATCACAAGGACCGCTCCGGGCATTCCACTTAGTCAGAGGCTGAACAAAATAGACACCCAAAAGCGGCCCAAACGTCCATATAGGTTGGTATTCGATATTACGAGATACAAGCATGTGTGGATTTAGTGGGGCCACAACAGGAGATCACCATCAGTATCGCGAGGCCCTTCTCGAACTCACGACAGATGAAGATATCATCTCTGGAAATATAGACACTAGTATTCAGACTATCACTGAGATCGCCGCCGCCGTCCTGAATGTTCCCCGGGTTAATATTTGGCTCTTCAACGAGGATAGGACCCACCTCCGCTGTATTGACCAGCTTGACACTCAGACAGAGACCCATTCAAATGGCCAGGAGTTATCCGTCTCCGTATGTCCAGCGTACATCAACGCGCTTCAATCATCCCGAATCATTGACGCTACCGATGTGTCTTCTGATTCTCGTACTGCAGAACTCTACGAACAGTATTTCGAGTCACATGATATCGGCGCCCTCCTTGACGCCACGATTCGATCGGAAGGGAATGTCATTGGCGTCATCTGTCACGAACACATTGGCGGGCCACGACAGTGGACTGACCAGGAAATCCAGTTTGCTGGCGACATTGCCGACGTAATTCATCGGGCCTTCCGAAACTGGGAGAGCCGTCACCAACGACAGCAGCTCCAATTCAGACAATCGCTACTTAATTCCCAACACGAAACCGTTCCGTATGGCGTTGTAGTAATTAGCAACAACGGCGAAGTCCTGTCGTACAATGACCGGTTTCGAAACTTCTGGGGGTTGTCTGACAACGCACTTGAGCGAGAAATCACCGAATCCCTTTTCGAGCAGATACTGCCTCAGCTGGCGTCACCGGAGGCGTTAGTTGACCGCATTGACCAGTTCCAGACCCGTCCACACGAGGTTGACGATGGGGAACTGACTCTGTCAGATGGGAGGGTTGTAGAGTGGTATTCTGCGCCGGTTGTTGGTGACGATGACGAGTACTTTGGCCGCCTCTGGATGACTCGCGACATCACAGAGCGAAAAGAACGCCAACGGGAACTCGAACGCAAAAACCGGGCTATCGAAACGGCCCCGATTGGCATAACTCTCTCTGATCCTGCACAACCAGACAATCCAGTTACCTACGTTAACAAGCGGTTCACAGACCTCACTGGGTATGCTGAAACAGACGTACTGGGACGGAACTGTCGGTTTCTACAAGGGGAGCAGACAGCGCCGGAACCCGTTGCAGAAATACGAGCAGCCATTGACGCGGAGCGACCAGTAACGGCTGAGTTACAAAATTATCGCAAGGATGGGACACAGTTCTGGAACCGCGTCACGATTGCACCTGTGTATGACGATAATGGAGAGCTGTCGAATTACGTTGGTTTTCAGCAGGACGTCACTGATCGGAAAGAAGCGACGCGGCAGCTTCGCGTGTTGCATCGTGTGTTACGGCATAATCTCTCGAATCGGCTGACAGTGATTCGAGGCTATGTCGA
>ENA-ORCO01000425-ORCO01000425.1-marine-metagenome-genome-assembly--contig:-NODE-425-length-20884-cov-4.765992_pt1 | contig 20884 bp, 15 predicted proteins | sample MGYA00248633_ERZ508508 | MGnify/ENA primary metagenome ERZ508508 (study PRJEB26179, sample SAMN06268845) | marine metagenome | isolation source: A23 P1 aerobic enrichment on pine of planktonic cells taken...
GACCTCGCCGACGTCGACGCCGACCTCCTCCTCGATCTCCCGTCGGACCGTGGCCTCGACCGCGCGGTCGATGCCGGGTTCGGGTTCGATCTTCCCGCCCGGCAGTCCCAGGAGACCCGCCGCGTGGTCCTCCTCGGCGCTCCGCTCGACGAGCAGGTACTCGTCCGTGTCGTCGTCGGGTCCCTCGTCGCGCGCTCTCGCGACCACCCCGTCGACGTTGACGACGTGCGCGTACTCGTCCATGGTGTGTCCCGTGGTGGATCGCGGCTTTCGTTCTTTCGGGTCGGCGTGATCGGATGGGTCCGGTCCGCTCGGGCGCGTCGCCTCCGAGACCGACCGATCGTCACAGGCTCGCGAGGTTCTGCCGGAGTTTGATGGTGGCGGTCATGAGGGCGGTGGCGGTCATGATGACGAAGACGATCTGGACGTGCATGACGACGACGCGGTCGAGGCCAGCGACGGTGGCGAGATCGACCGCGGGAACGAGCGTGGCGAAGGCGAGGACGGGCAGCAGGTGGCGGAGCAGCGAGTCGATCATCGTGCCCTGGACCATCGCGGCGGCGGTCTGGCGGCGGCCGAACCAGAAGCCGTAGCCGGCGAAGGCGAGGGCGCCGGCACCCTGGAGCGCCAGGAGGGGCCGCCGGAGACCGAAGAGAGCGACGCCGAAGACGACGACGGCGACGACGACGACGAAGGCGACCTCGACGAGGCGGCGACCGGGGAAGGTGTCGTCGGCGCCGGTCGTCGAGAGCGCGGCGTTGAAGTAGATCTCCCGGACGGACAGCGCGAGCAGGAGGACGACGGCGAGCATGAGCCCGGTCCTGAAGGGAGTGCGGATCGAGGAGACGATCTCGATGACGCCGACGACGCCGTAGCACGCGGCGACGAGGCCGACGTACAGCAGGTACTCCCAGAGGACGCGCTGGGCGTCGACGCCGGTGGCGCGCATGTTGAGATAGGCGTAGGCGCCGAAACGGGCGGCGATGGCCGTCAGGAGGACGAGCCCGATGAAGACGATGAACGTCAGGTTGGGGTTGTCGGCGACCAGGTAGAGGCCGAACTCCACCTCACCGGCCATCGGCGTCGACCCCCCGGAGTTCTCGCCGGAACTGCCGCACCGTCTCGTATCTCGTGAGCTTCCCCGTCGCAGTCGCCTTGCGGACGACCTGGTCCAGCCCCGGCGGGAGCTCCGGGTCGACCTCGCTCGGGACGGGCGTCCGGTCGGAACACACCCCGGCCCTGACCTCCTCGACGGTGCCGCCATACGGCGGTTCGCCGGTCGCGAGTCGGTAGAGCAGGGCGCCGAGCCCGTACACGTCGGTGGTGTGGTCGACGCTGCCGAACCGTCCCGAGTAGTGTTCGGGGGCGGCGAACCTGGGGTCGACCACGTTCGCGAGGCCCAGGTGGTCGGCGTAGACGCGCGCGAGGCCGAAGTCGGTCACTCGCGGGCGCTGTCGCTCGCGGTCGGTGAGCGTGTCGCCGGGGTAGGAAACGGTCGCGGGGTCGACCGCGCCGTGGACGACGCCGTGCTGGTGGGCGTGGGCGACGGCGTCGGCGACCTCGACGGCGTTCGCGACGGCATCGCGAGCGTCGAGCGCTTCCCCCTCCCGGTCGGCCAGCGTGGTCCCGGCGTGTTCGAGTGCGGCCCACGGCCGCGGGCGCAGTCCCCAGTCGTGGACCGATACCACCGACCCGTGGTCGTCGACGCCGGCCCAGGCGTCGAGAGCGTCCCTGAGCGCGCCGGCGAACGCCGCCCGGTCGTCGTCGGGCACCCGAAAGACGGTCAGCGAGAGTGGCACCACCTCGTCGTCGACGGTTCCGTCGGCGCGGTAGCGGTCGCCGAACCGCCCCCGCGTGCGGTCCGAGCGGACGGTCAGGTCGTCGAAGCGACTCCTGTCGATCACAGCCGAGAGCCGGCGCGTGACCAGCGCCAGCCGCCCGCGCGTCAGCGCCCGCCCGCCGTCGTCGCTCTCGCCCTCGTCGGGGTCGTCCTCGCCGGTGTCGCCGCCGCTCTCGTCGGTCTCCCCGCCGCCCTCGGCCAGTGTCGACGGATCGAAGTCGGCGCCGGGCGAGCGGTCGGTGTAGACGCGCTGGCTGCCGCCGCCCTCGCCGCCAGCCGCGCGGGATCGGCCGACGCCGCGGTCGCCGGGCGACGCCGAGAGATACTCGCTGCGGGCGAACCCCCCGCCGGACTGGTAGAGGTGCTCGCGGGCGCGCAGTTCCCGCCCGTCGTCGAGGGCGGTGACCGCCTCGTCGACCGCCCGCGGCCGCCGGGCCGCGAGGTAGTCCAGCGCGTGGGGCACCTCGACGGGCGAGTCGTCGTCCAGCCGGTCGACCAGCCGCCGGACCACCGGGTCGAGCAGGTCCGGGTCGGCCTCGACGGCGAGACAGAGCGCGAGCGCGGCGCGCAGCCGCTCGGTGCGGTCGTCGCCGTCGAGCGCCCCGAGCAGTTGGGGCATGCGTTCGCCGCCCCGCTCGGGGGCGGCGAGGACGGCCAGAATCGGGTCGCCGTCGCCGTCGCGACCGTTCTCGGCGGTCGCCATCCCGTCGCGGTCGCTGTCGTCGGTCTCCCCGTCCCGGTTCGCCCCGTGGTTGTCTTCGGCCATCGTGCTCGGTCGCCGCGCCGGAGCGCGGTTCGTACTCCGCATATTTCTCCGGTCATCTACCAAGACTGTTTGGGTCGCGGAGGGATCCGGACCGCACCGCTTCGCTCGCCGGGAAGCTTAACCCCGAGCCGGGTCACCTCGCTGGTATGCCAGTTCAGATAGGTGTCCGCCGAGCGGTCGGCGGCGTCGCGGCGCCGTCCCGTCAGGTTCGGCGGTGGTCCCCGTGCTGACGAAAGCCATCGAGTCCGTGAAGGTCTTCGCCGAGAACAACCCCTCACTGGCCGACCTCGCGCGCGGCCGCCGTCGGCGCTTCGACGACGTGGAGTGCGTCCTCCCCTCCCGCGTCGGCACGACGGAGTCGCTGTCGGCCACCGTCTCGGTCTGGGACGAGTACCTCCGTCTCCTCCCCGACTACGACGGCACGTTCACCGTCGACAGCACCGACCCCGAGGCGATCCACCCCGAGGAGATCGACTTCGAACTGACCGACGAGGCCGTGACGGAGCTGGCCGGCGTCGCCTTCGAGACGCCCGGCGTCCAGTACCTGACGCTCACCGACGAGTCGGGACGGCGGTTCACCAGCAACCCCGTCCAGGTGTTCGGATCCGAGCCGGACGAGCGGCTGTTCTGGGGCGACATCCACCTCCACTCGCAGTTCTCCGACGGCGCGGGGTCGATGAGCAAGGGGTTCCGGTTCGGCCGCGACGTGATGGACCTGGACGTGGTGGCCTACACCGACCACGACACGATGGGATTTTTCATCCCGCCCAAGCTCCAGCGCCGCCGGATGCACAACGGCTACTTCGAGGACATGAAGACCGTCACGAGCCACTTCCACGACCCCGGGGAGTTCGTGACGCTGTTCGGCTACGAGTGGACGAAACAGCCCAACATGGGCGGCCACATCAACGTCTACTTCGAGGGGGTCGAGGAGGCCGAGCTGTTCGACTCGCTCGACACCGACACCAACCGCTACGAGAAGCTGTTCCGCCGACTGCAGGCGTGGCGCGAGGAGACCGGCAACGAGGTGCTGGCGATCCCGCACCACCCGGCCGAGGCGATGTACCCCCTCGACTTCTCGGCGATGGAGTACGACGACGACATCGCGCCGCTGGTCGAGGTGTACTCCCAGTGGGGCTCCAGCGAGCTGCCCGGGGCGGCGGGCAACCCCAAACCCGTCCGGATGGGCCAGGGCGAGATGGGCGACCCCGGTCACTACGTCCAGGACGCCCACGAACTGGGCTACCGCGTCGGCATGATGGGGTCGTCCGACTTCCACGCGCCGCGACCGGGCCGGTCGCACATCCACCTGCCGCCGCATCTCCCCTCCCTCTCGGACATCTGGGAGGACGGGATCGGCTGGGGCCACATCTGGCGGGTCTGGGACGAGGGGTCGTATCCGGGCGGGCTGACCGGCTTCTACGCCGAGGACCTCTCGCGGGAGTCGATCTTCGAGAGCCTGCGCTCGCGGCGGGTGTACGCGACCAGCCAGCCCCACCGGATCCTCGCGGAGTTCGCCGTCGACGGGACGGCGGTCGGCGAGGACGACAGCACGGTGGTCGCCGACGGCGAGCGGACCGTCGAGTGGCTCGTCGCCGGGACCGCACCCGTCGAACGGGTGACCGTCGTCAAGAACAACGCCGACTGGCACGTCGTCGGCGGGACGACAGACGAGTCGGCCGGGCTGGACGCCTACACCGAGGCCGGTGAAGTCACCGACGACGAACCGGTGACCGGGATGTCGTGGGACGCCGACCGGGCGAGCGCCACCGGGGCGTCGACGGCCGGCGCTCCCGGCGACGAGCCGCGCGGCAGCGACGCCGACGCGTACTACCTCCGCGTCGAGCAGGCCGACGACGGGATGGCCTGGGCCGGGCCGGTCTGGGTCGAGCCCGCGAACTGAGCGCGATCGCCCGGCGATACTCGCCGGAACTGGTCGGTTCGGCTATCACCACTGAGAATCGCGCACGAACGCTTTACAGGGAGTGCTCCTCTGTATCGCACGATGACATCGGATGCACCTTCTCTCTTGCCCGGGGTGATACAGCGGTCGTACGCCGCTCGCCTCGGTGCGGCGCTGGCGGTCGCGGTGGTGGTGATGATCGGCTTCGGCGCCGTCATCAGCACGCAGGCCTCGGCGACGCTCCAGGACGACGTCGAAGGGGACCTGCGGACGCTCTCGGAGACGCGGACCGCCGAACTGGACTCCTGGCTCGGCAGCGTCCAGCGGGAGGCCGCGCTCACGTCGCAGCTCTCGGCCGTCCGCTCGGGCGACGGCGAGGCGGTCGACGAGGCGCTGACCGCCCAGTTCGAGTCCGGGGCCGTCCCGCCGGACGTGGTGGCGATCCACTACCTCGACACGGAGTCGATGGTGTTCACCCAGAGCACGAACGACGAGTTCGAGGGACTGAGTCCGGCCGAACAGGGCGCGCCGTTCGCGACGGACCCGCCGCAGTTCGACGGGCCCGACGACACCTACGTGACGGAACCGTTCGCGGTGCCGGCGGTCGACCACCCGGTCGTCGCCGTCGTCACGCCCGTTCCGGGCGTCGAGAACCGCGCGATCGTGTACATGACCGACCTGGAAGCGCGGTCGCAGGCCCTGGCGGACTCGCGAAACGACACCTCGACGGTCGTCGTCAACGCCGCCGGGCGGTACGTCGCTCACCCCAACGCGAGCAAGATCCTCACGGCTCACGAGGGCCGCGATGCGAACGTCTCGGCGGGGGCGACGACGTTCATGCAGATGGGCGACACGCTCATGGCGAGCACGAAGATGGAGACCAAAGAGTGGACCGTCATGATCCACTCGCCGACGGACGCGGCCTACGCGCTGGGCTCGCAGATCAACTCCGACCTGGTGGGGCTGGTCCTGCTCGCGATCATCAACCTCGGCCTCGTCGGGGTCACTATCGGGAGCAACACCATCGTCTCGCTGCGTCGGGTGTCCGAGCGGGCGGAGTCGATAGCCGACGGCGACCTCGACGTCGACCTCGCGACGACCCGGGAGGACGAGATCGGGGCGCTCTACCGGTCGTTCCAGGACATGCGCGACTCGATACGCGAGCAGATCGCCGAGACCGACGAGGCTCGCGCCGAGGCGGAGGACGCCCGCGCCGAGGCCGAGGAGGCGCGCCAGCGCGCCGAGCGGGAGGCCGCGGAGATGGAGTCGATGACGACGCACCTCGAGACGAAGGCCGCCGAGTACGGTGACGTGCTCTCCGACGCGGCCGACGGCGACCTGACCCGGCGGGTCGACCCCGACAGCGACAACGCGTCGATGGCGTCGGTCGGCGAGAGCATCAACGAGACGCTCGACGCCCTGGAGGAGACCATCTCGCGGATGAAGTCGTTCGCCGACGACGTGTCGGCGGCGGGCGACCAGGTCGGGACCAGCGCCGAACGGGTCGACCAGGCGAGCGAACAGGTGCGGTCGTCGATCTCGGAGATCTTCGACGGGACGACCGAGCAGTCCGAGCGCCTCTCGGCGGCCGCCGGCGAGATGGAGAACCTCTCGGCGACGGCCCAGCAGGTCGCCTCCTCGGCCCAGGAGGTCGCGACCACCTCCCAGCGGGCCGCCGACGTCGGCGAGGAGGGCCGCGAGGCCGCGAAGCGCGCCATCGAGGAGATGGGCGCCATCGAGGGCGAGACCGAGGAGACCGTCGCGGCGATCACCGACCTGGACGACGAGCTCGACGAGATCGGCCAGATCGTGAGCGTCATCACGGAGATCGTCGAGCAGACGAACATGCTGGCGCTGAACGCCTCGATCGAGGCGGCTCACGCCGACGGCGACGGCGCCGGCTTCGCGGTCGTCGCCGACGAGATCAAGGGACTGGCCGAGGAGACCAAGGAGGCCGCCGGCGACATCGAGTCCCGGATCGACGGCATCCAGGCGCAGGCGGGCGAGACGGTCGAGCGGATGGAGTCGACCAGCGAGCGGGTCACCGACGGCGTCGGGACGGTCGAGGAGGCCGTCGACGCCCTGGAGACGATCGTCGAACACACCGAGGAGGTCGACACCGGCATCCAGGAGATCGACGACGCGACCGAGGAGCAGGCCCGGACCGCTCAGGAGGTGATGGGCACCATCGACGAGCTGACGGCGATCAGCCAGCAGACGGCGACGGAGGCCGACACGGTTGCCGGGGCGGCCGACGACCAGTCACAGTCGATCGACCGGGTCGCCACCTCGGCCCGCGATCTCCGCCAGCGGGCGGACGAACTGACGACGGCGCTGTCGCGCTTCGAGACGCGGTCCGGCGTCGGGAGCGCGGAATCGGCCGCGACCGCGGCCACGGACGATTAGACCATGCTCGGACTCACAACCTGGTTCACTATCGGCACGCTCGGAATGGTCGTCGGGACCGTCATGCTCGCATACGGGCTGACGCTCGTCCCCGACGAACGGCGGCGGACGCTGGGCCTCGCGGCGGTCGTCCCCGCGATCGCGGCGGTCGCCTACGGCCTCATGGCGCTGGGCTTCGGCGGCCTGACGACCGGCGACGGCGCGACGGTGTTCGTCCCGCGCTACATCGACTGGCTGCTCACGACGCCGATCCACGTCGCCATCATCGCGCTGCTGGTCGGCGCGTCGACCGGCCTGCTCGCCCGCCTCGCGACGCTGCAGGCGCTGACGATCGTCTTCGGCTTCGTCGGCGCGACCCTCGCGGCGCCGCTGAACTGGCTGCTGTACCTGGTCGGCGGCGCCTGCTTCGGCGGCGTCGTCTACCTGCTGTACAGCGACTGCGAGGCGCTGACGGCCGACCAGCCGGACGACCTGGCGGCCCTGTTCCGCAAGCTCCGGTCGTTCGTCGTCGTCCTCTGGCTGGTGTACCCGGTCATCTGGCTGCTGGCCCCCGCGGGAGTCGGACTGATGGACACCGAGACGGCCGCGCTGGTCGTCACCTACATCGACGTGGTCGCGAAGGTCGGCTTCGGCCTCATCGCGATCAACGACTTCGTCAGCATGGCCGCCGCCAGCGACGAGACCGCCGGGGTCGACGCCGGTGTCGGCGACGCGCAGGTCGCGGACTGAGAGCGACTGAAGGGTTTTCGGTTCCAGAGACGACGAGCGGCGGCGCCGCTGTTCACCGGTCGAGCGCGCGGAGAACGGCGGACGGCGCGACGCCGTCAGTGCCGGACGAACTGGGCCGTCACCGGATCGACCGGGCGCCGATCAGTGGATGCCCATCGCTTCGATCTGTTCCTGGTAGCGATTTCGGATGGTGACCTCTGTCACCTGCGCCACGTCGGCGACCTCGCGCTGTGTCTTCTTCTCGTTACAGAGCAGGGAGGCGGCGTAGATCGCGGCGGCGGCGTAGCCGGTCGGGGACTTGCCCGACAGCAGGCCCTTCTCGGCGGTCACGTCGATGATCTCGTTGGCCTTGGCCTGGACCTCCTCGGAGAGCTCCAGTTCGGAGACGAAACGGGGGACGTACTGCTTGGGGTCGACCGGCTCCATCTTGAGGCTGAGCTCCTGGGCGACGTAGCGATAGGTGCGGCCGATCTCCTTCTGCTCGACGCGGGAGACCTCGGAGACCTCCTCGAGCGAGCGGGGGATGTCCTCCTGTCGGCAGGCGGCGTACAGGCAGGCGGTGGCGACGCCTTCGATGGAGCGGCCGCGGATGAGGTCCTCGTCGAGCGCGCGCCGATAGATGACCGAGGCGACCTCCCGGACCGAGCGCGGGACGCCCAGCGCGGAGGCCATCCGGTCGATCTCCGACAGCGCGAACTGGAGGTTGCGCTCGCCGGCGTCTTTCGTCCGGATGCGCTCCTGCCACTTCCGGAGTCGGTGCATCTGCGAGCGCTTCTCCGACGACAGCGACCGACCGTAGGCGTCCTTGTCCTTCCAGTCGATCTGGGTGGTCAGCCCCTTGTCGTGCATCGTTTGGGTCGTCGGCGCCCCGACCCGCGATTTCTCCTGTCGCTCGCTGTGATTGAACGCCCGCCACTCCGGCCCGCGGTCGATGTTGCCCTCGTCGATGATCAGTCCGCAGTCCTCGCAGACGATCTCCCCGCCGTCGGCGCTCGTGACGAGCGCGGACGACTCGCATTCCGGACACTGCTGCTGTTCGGCCTGCTCGTCCGTTTGTTCCTCCTGTTTTTCCTCGGACTCCACGCGCTCGCGCTGGCGGCTCGGCCGTTCCATTGTTCTTATATAGACAAATTTTGGAGACTTATAAACCCTTCGGCAAACTTCCGTCGTGTGTACGACGACAGAAACCGCGATGTCGCACGTATTCGGGGATTCGGTGGTCAAACGCGGCGATATCCGGAACTCTGTCGGGGGTGAGACACGCGTCTGACATGTGGCTGACGACGACGTTCGCGGAGTTCGGATCCGGGGGTCCTGTTGGGTGTGCGAGGGGACGAACGGCCGGTGTCGGCCCCCTGTGCGGTCGGCTCGCGGTCTCCCGGGACGCTCGACGAGGCGGTAGCGGTTGTCGCCCCGTCTGCCCGACCGCCGAGGGGCGAGCGGGGAACAACGCTTAATCGGGTCGGCGCTCGCATGGGGAGTATGGACGTAGCCGTACTGGGCGCGGGCGCGACGGGGCGCGGGATCGCGCAGTGTTGCGCGGCGGCGGGCCACGCCGTGACCCTCCACGACGACGACGCCAACGTCGTCATGGACGGCATCGACGCCGTCGAAGCGGGCCTCGACGACGCCGTCGCCGCGGGCGATCTCGACGTCGAGACCCGCGAGTCGGCCGTCGACAGCATCGAGGCGACCACCGGACTGGAGGGCGCGGTCGCCGACGCCGACGTCGTGATCGAGACGACCGACGCCGACCGTGAGACGCGGCGGGCGCTGTTCGCCGACGTGGAGGAGGCGGTCGACGAGGGGACGCTCGTCGCCACCAGCGGCGCCGCGGTGTCGGTGACGGCCGTCGCCGCGGGACTGCGCAACCCGGGCCGCGCCGTCGGGTTGCACTTCGTCGACCCGCCGGCGGCCCCGCTGGTCGAGGTCGTCGTCGCCGAGCAGACGACCGAACCGACCCGCGAGGCGGCCGTCTCGTTCGTCGACGGATTGGACCGGGAGTCGATCGTCGTCCGGGACGCGCCGGGGTTCGCGGCGACTCGGCTCGGCATGGCGCTGGCGGTCGAGGCCATGACGATGGTCGACGAGCGCGCCGCCGGCGTCGCGGCCATCGACCGGGCGACGACCGCCGGCCACGACCACCCCGTCGGCCCCCTCGCCGCCGCGGACGAGCGCGGGCTCGACGCCACGCTCGACGCCCTCGAACACCTCCAGGGGGCGCTCGGCGAGCGGTTCGCGCCGCCACCGGTCCTCCGGGCGAAGGTCGAGGCCGGCGACCTCGGCCGCAAGACCGGCGAGGGGTTCTACGTCTGGGAGGGCGGCGAGCCCGTCGAGCCGAGCGAGCCCGACCCGACGCCGGAGCTGCGCGCCGAGAGTCCGGTCGACCCGGGCGACCAGTCCCCACCGGACGCGGGTGCCGAAGGCGAGTCTGACGACGACGGCCCGGACGGGAGCGGGCCGAGCGGCGACTTCGACGACTTCGGCGGCCCGGTCGGCCCCGGTGACGGATGAGCGGCCGCCGGGGTCGACGCGGCGGCGACGGCGACGACCGCACCCCCGACTCCGAGGCCGACGAGGGCGACCCGGACATGGGCGACCTGTTCGACGAACTCGCCGAACTGGAGGAGACCGTCGACTCCGACGAGGAGCGCGAGCGGGTCCGCGAGACGATGCGGACGGCCATGGAGGTCCAGGAGACGCCCGTGTTCGGCCGCGTCGTCTTCGGGTTCGACCGCTCCGACGCCGCCGAGGCCCTGCTCGGCTCGCTGCTGTTCGGCATCCCCATGTTCGTCGAGGGGGGGACGAACGAGGTCGGCGAGTTCATCGCCCAGCGCCCGCTCTACTTCGCCGCGACGAACGCGCTGACGCTCGCGCTCGTGGCCGGCATCCTCTACGTCGCGGACTTCCAGGACGTGCGCGTCTACCGACCGATCTTCGGGTTCCTCCCGCGGAAGTTCCTCGGCGTCCTCGCCATCCCGCTGGTGACCGCCGTCGTCGTCATGACCGTCTGGGGCCGGGTCGACTGGGCCGACCCGTGGCTCGCGGTCTGTCAGGTCGCCGTCGCGCTCGTCCCGATGGCTATCGGCGCCGCGCTCGGCGACCTCCTGCCTGGGTGACGGCGACGGCCCGTCAAGGGTTCGATCCGCGACTGCTCGTCAGTGCTCGACGAACTCGATCAGGACGCCCCCCGTCGACTCGGGGTGGAGGAAGGCGACCTCGTGACCCCACGCCCCGGGCCGCGGCTCCTCGTCGATGAGGTCGACATCGGCCGCGCGGGCGCGGTCGAGCGCGTCGCCGATGTCGTCGGTCCGCAGCGCGAGGTGGTGGATCCCCGCGCCGCGGCCGTCGAGGAAGTTCGGGATCGGCCCCTCGGCGTCGGCGGTCGGCTCGAGCAGTTCGAAGTAGCCGTTACTCAGGTCGAGAAAGGCGACCCGCAACTCGCCGAACGTCTCCTCGTGAGCGACCGAGGCGTCGAAGATCGCTCCGTACTGATCGATGAGCGCGTCGCGGTCGTCGGTCGCGATGCCCGCGTGGTCGAACTCCATATCGGCGGTTCGGCCGTGGGTGGCTTAATCCCCGGCGTCGCTCGTCTCGCTGGTGTCCGGTTCGAGTCGCGAGTCGAGCGGTGGGTTCGAGGCGGCCCGCGTCCGTCTACATCGCGGCGCCGGGCTGATGCTCGCCGAACTCATCGCGCAGCGTGTTACAGATCTCGCCGGTCGTCGCGTAGGTCTTCACGGCGTCGACGATGTACGGCATGAGGTTCTCCTCGCCCGCGGCGGCGTCGGAGAGCGCCGAAAGCGCGGCCTCGACGGCCTCGTCGTCGCGCTCCTCGCGGACGGACTCAAGCCGTTCGATCTGCGAGCGCTCCTGCTCCTCGGAGACTTCTTCGACGTCGGGGTCCTGAGCGTCCTCCTCGACGGTGTACTCGTTGACGCCGACGATGACCCGCTCCCCGCTCTCGATCTCCTCCTGGCGCTCGTAGGCCACGTCCTGGATCTGGCGCTGGACCCACCCGCTCTCGATGGCCTGGCGCATGCCGCCCCGAGCGTCGACCTCGTCGATGATCTCGCGGGCCTCGGCCTCGACCTCGTCGGTGAGCGACTCGACGTAGTAGCTCCCGCCGAGCGGGTCGATGGTGTCGGCGGCGCCCGACTCGTGAGCGAGGATCTGCTGGGTCCGCAGGGCGGTCCGCACCGACTGCTCGGTGGGGAGGGAGAGGGCCTCGTCCTTGCCGTTGGTGTGGAGGCTCTGAGTTCCGCCGAGGACGGCCGCGAGCGCTTGGTAGGCCACCCGGACGACGTTGTTCTCGATCTGCTGGGCGGTCAGCGTCGACCCGGCGGTCTGGGTGTGGAACTTCAACTGCTTGGAGGCGTCGGCCTCGGCGTCGAAGCGCTCCTCCATGATGCGCTTCCACATCCGGCGGGCCGCGCGGAACTTCGCGACCTCCTCGAGGATGTTGTTGTAGGAGGCGAAGAAGAAGGAGAGCTGCGGGGCGAACTCGTCGACGGCGAGGCCGGCGTCCTGGGCCGCCTCGACGTACTCGATGCCGTCGGCGAGCGTGAAGGCGATCTCCTGGGCGGCGGTCGAGCCGGCCTCGCGGATGTGATAGCCCGAGATGGAGATAGTGTTGAAACTGGGCACTTCCGCGGCGCAGTACTCGAAGATGTCCGTGATGATGCGCATCGACGGCTCCGGCGGGAAGATATAGGTGTTGCGGGCGATGTACTCCTTGAGCACGTCGTTCTGGATGGTCCCCCTGAGTTCCTCGCGGGGGACGCCCTGCTGGTCGCCGATGGCGATGTACATGGCGAGCAGCACGCTCGCGGGGGCGTTGATCGTCATCGACGTGGACACCTCGTCGAGCGGGATCCCGTCGAAGACCGTCTCCATGTCCCGCAGCGAGTCGATGGCGACGCCCGCTTTCCCCACTTCCCCGGCGGCCATGCCCGCGTCGGAGTCGTAGCCCATCTGCGTGGGCAGGTCGAACGCCATCGACAGGCCCGTCTGGCCCTCGTCCATGAGGTAGTGGAACCGTTCGTTGGTCTCGCTCGCGGTGCCCATGCCCGCGTACTGACGCATCGTCCACAGCCGGCCGCGGTACATCGTCGAGTAGACGCCGCGGGTGTAGGGCTCCTCGCCGGGGAAGCCCAGGTCCGCCTCGTAGTCCAGGTCGGCCACGTCGGCGGGCGTGTAGAGCGGGTCGACCGTCTGTCCCTCGGTGTCGGTCTCGAAGGTCTCCTTGCGCTCGCCGAAGCGGTCGACCGTCGGCCCTCGGGTCTCGTCCTCCCACTCCTCCGTTCCCTCGCGGATGGCCGCGAGGTCGTCGGCGTCGAACATACCCCCGTGTTCGTCCGGCGGCCCCTTAGCCGTTGGCGAGGATCGGATCGGTGTTCGGGCTGGCGGTCGGAGTTGCAGTGTGGCCGCGAACGACCGCGAACGCTCCCGGATGCGGCGGCGCCGGTCCCGTCGTGGGCTCAGAACTGCGCGGCTCGGAGCGCGGTTTCGATGTGGTCGTAGGGGTCGTCGGTGACGCTGGGCCCGTGGCCGGTGTGCATCTCGGCGAGTTCCGGCGAGACGCTGTCGCGGAGGTACTCGATGCTGTCGACCAGCGTGTCGCGGTCGCCCTCGTCGAGGTCGGTCCGGCCGAAGCTCCCGTTGGCGAACACCAGGTCGCCCGCGAAGAGGCTCTCGGCGCCGGCGGCGTAGAGACAGAGGTGGTCGTCCTTGTGGCCGGGGGTGTGCAGCGCCTCGTAGCTGTGGTCGCCCAGCCGCACCGAGTCGCCGTCCGCGACGGCGTGGTCGACGAGTTCGTGGTCTGGGTCGAAGCCCCACACGTCGCAGTCGAAGGCGTCGACGAGGGCGGCGGTGTTGCCGACGTGGTCGGGGTGCGTGTGCGTGAGGACGACGGCGTCGAGGGCGGCGTCGCGGTCGCGGAGTTCGCCGACGGCGTCGAACTCGTTGCCGGCGTCGACGAGGACGGTGCGCTCGCCGGTGACGAGGAAGGCGTTGCTGGTGAAGACCTGCTGGCCACGGGCGACGTTTTCGATCACGGCCGTCGATAGTCGCGCCGGGGCGGTGAGGGTATCGGTTCGCGGCCGGCCTGGTCGGATGGGTGGGACCGTGTCGCGACCGTCGCGACCGACCCGGCCGAGCGGGCGGTCTCGGGAGTCGGCGAGACGGGGAAAACCCGTCGCTTGCTGCTATCACGCGACCGACTCGGACCCACAGGGCTATGTGTGATGAACGATAACGACGCCGTAGAGAGCAGATGTCAGGATCGGAAACGCCAGTCGTACTCATCGTCGAGGACGAGCCCGACGTCGCCGAGACGTACAACCTCTGGCTCGCCGACGACTACGAGGTCCGGAAGGCCGGGAGCGGCGACGAGGGGCTGGCCGAACTCGACGACGAGGTCGACGTGGTCCTCCTCGACCGGATGATGCCCGGTCTCTCCGGCGACGAGGTGTTAGAGCGGATCCGCGAGCGGGGACTGGACTGCCGGGTGGCCATGGTGACGGCGGTCGAGCCGGACTTCGATATCCTCGAGATGGGGTTCGACGCGTATCTCTGCAAGCCGATTCGGAGCCAGCAGCTCCACGAGACGGTGGAGAACCTGCTGGAGCGGTCGGCCTACGACGACATGCTACAGGAGTACTACTCGCTGGTCGAGAAACAGGCGACGCTCGAGGCGACCAAGGGCAGTGCCGAACTCGCCGACAACGAGGAGTACCTCGAACTCCGCGAACGGGTGGTCGAACTGAAGGAGGACCTGTCGGACACGCTGGGTGGTATCGACGACGACGAGGATTTCATCGCGACCTTGCGAGGGCTCAGCGATGTCGAGGAGTAGTGATTCCGAGACGATGTACGACCTGACCGACGTCCTCGACTTCGAGGCGCTGGAGTCCGTCCGCCCGGGGTCGAACATCCTCGTCTCCGGGCCCGCGATGAGCGGCAAGGAGGACCTGGCGCTGTCGGTGCTGGCCGACGGCGCCGAGCGCGACCAGGGCTCGCTCGTCGTCACGACCGGCGACCGCGCCGAGAACGTCCTCGAGGACTTCCTCGACCGCGCCCCCGAGGCCGACGAGTCGCGTGTCAGCGTCGTCGACTGTCGCGGCGACGGCAGCCGCCGCGGCGAGGCCACCGCCTCCGGTAGCTACGTCTACCACGTCTCCTCGCCCGGCGACCTGACCGGTATCGGCATCGGGATCACCGAGTGCCTGGAGTACCTCCACAACAACGGCGCCGAGAGCGGTCGCTTCGCGCTCACCTCGCTGTCGACGATGCTCACCTACACGGACCGCAAGACCGTCTTCAAGTTCTGCCACGTCCTCTCCTCGCGGTTCGACTCCGCCGGCTACCTCGGACTGTTCACCATCGACTCCTCGGCCCACGACGACCAGACGCTGCAGGTCATCAAACAGGCCTTCGACGGCATGATCGAGATCCGCGAGGAAGACGGCCGCCGCGAGGCCCGCGTCCTCGGTCTCGCCGGCCAGCCCACCGACTGGCAGGAGTTCTGAGCGCCCCTTCCGGGCCGCCGCTTCTCCGCCGTCCGCCCTCCCTGAACCGCTCGCGCGACGAGCGGGACCGATCGCCGACGATCGGGGTCGCGACCGACCTCCTCGCGATCAATCGTACCGAGAAATTGTGTACGAATAATCGATATTAGGTCCCTCTGATCCCATTGTGGGTAAGACTTATGCCCGGAAACGACAGATATGCAAGTGCAACGGTCGGAGTGAACGAGCGTCCGGCCGAGCAAGTTCGAGCCACCGGGGGACGCCCCCGAACCAGCGAGCATCGCGCGCAAACCAGCCACTGCCAGCCACTGCAGCCACCAACACCACTGGCCCACCACCGTGGTGCTGTCATCGGAACGGCTACTCGGCCCCGAGTAGCGTTTTCGGCATCGTGACGGGACGGCGGCTCCGCCGCACGTCCCGTCTTCTGTCCTTCGTCGCCCGTCAGCAATGGCGGGGCTTTAATCTCGCAGGTCGCGTAGCCGTCGAGCATGGGAACGAGCGACCGGCCGGAGTCCGACCCAGCGGGTGACCCGCGGGCGGGCTACGACTACGCGGCCGACGCGGTGGCGCGACCGGGACTGGTCGCGGACCTGGACGAGCGGGTCGCGGGCGAGGTGCGGTTCGACGACTACTCGCGGCAGCTGTACGCGACCGACGCGAGCATCTACGAGGTGACGCCCGTCGGCGTCGTCTACCCCGAATCGACCGCCGACGTGGCGGCCGTCGTCTCCTACTGCGCCGAGCGGTCCATCCCGGTGCTCCCCCGGGGCGGCGGCACCTCCCTCGCGGGGCAGACCGTCAACGAGGCCGTCGTCCTCGACTTCACCCGGCACATGGACGCCGTCCTCTCGGTCGACGCCGACGAGCGGCTCGCTCGCGCCGAGCCCGGGGCGATCCTCGGCGAGTTGAACGCCGAGCTGGCCGCCCACGACCTGAAGTTCGCGCCCGACCCCGCGTGGGGCGACAAATCGGCGCTGGGCGGCGCGATCGGCAACAACTCGACGGGCGCTCACTCGCTGCAGTACGGCAAAACCGACGCCTACGTCGAGGAGTGCGAGGTCGTCCTCGCCGACGGGACCGTCACCCGCTTCGGCGAGGTGGCGCTGGACGACCTCCGAGAGCGTGCTGACCCCGAGGGCGATCTGGAAGGCCGGATCTACGCCGTCCTCGCCAGGGTCGTCGACGAGGAGATCGACGCCGTCGAGGCGGCGTTCCCCGAACTCAAGCGCAACGTCTCGGGGTACAACCTCGACGCGTTCGTCGCCGAGGCTCGGGCGGCGCTGGACGGCGAACGGGAGACCGTCAACGTCGCCCGGCTGCTGGCGGGGAGCGAGGGGACGCTGGCGATCGTCACCGAGGCGACCGTCTCGCTGGAGCCGGTGCCGGAGACGAAGGGACTGGCGCTGCTCACCTACGAGTCCCTGCTCGACGCGCTGGAGGACGTGCAGCCGATCCTCGACCACGACCCCGCCGCCGTCGAGGTACTGGACGACGTGCTCCTCGATCTCGCCGAGGAGACAGAGGAGTTCGGCGACCTGGTCGACTCGGTGCTCCCCGAGGGGACGGGGTCGGTCCTGCTCGTCGAGTTTTACGCCGAGACCGACGACGAGGGCCGCCAGCGGGTCGCCGACCTGATCGCCGACAGGGTCGGCGGCGATCAGGGCGCGAACGTCGTCGGCGCGGCGACGACCGAGGCCGACCCAGCCGACGGTGCCGCCGACGTGACCGACGCGCCGATCCGCGCGTTCGCCGCCCGCGAGGCCCACGACGACGCCGAACGCGCTCGCTTCTGGAAACTGCGCAAGAGCGGCCTCCCGATCCTGTTGTCGCGGACGACCGACGCGAAACACGGCAGTTTCATCGAGGACACCGCCGTCCCGCCGGCGAACCTCGCGGACTTCGTCGCCGACTTCGAGGCGGTCCTCGACGAACACGACACCTACGCGAGCTTCTACGCCCACGCGGGGCCGGGCTGTCTCCACATCCGCCCGCTGATCGACACGAAGACCGTCGACGGCGTGGCGACGATGGAGTCCATCGCCGACGCGGTGACCGACCTGGTCGTCGAGTACGGCGGCTCCGTCTCGGGCGAACACGGCGACGGCCGCGCGCGGACCCAGTGGAACCGGAAGCTGTACGGCGAGGACGTGTGGGACCTGTTCCGCGACGTCAAGGCCACGTTCGACCCCGACTGGCTGCTCAATCCGGGCCAGGTCGTCGGCGTCGACGACGCGACCGTCGAGGCCGGACAGGCCCCCGACCGCGCCCGGACCGTCGACATGACCGAAAACCTGCGGTTCGACCCCGAGTACGCCTTCGACGCGGGGTTCGAGCCGGATCTGAACTGGGACAACGACAACGGAATGGCCGGGATGGTCGAGCTCTGTCACGGCTGCGGCGGCTGTCGCGGCGGCCAGGACACCACCGGCGGCGTGATGTGTCCCACCTACCGCGCCGCCGACGAGGAGGTCACCGCGACGCGCGGCCGGGCGAACATGCTCCGCCAGGCGATGAGCGGCGACCTGCCGGCCGAGGCCACCGACGAGGAGTTCGTCGAGGAGGTGATGGATCTCTGCATCGGGTGCAAGGGCTGTGCCCGCGACTGTCCGAGCGAAGTCGACATGGCCAAACTCAAAGCCGAGGTCGAACACGCCCACCACGAGACGAACGGAACGTCCCTGCGCGAGCGCCTGTTCGCCAACGTCGACCGGGTGAGCGCCCTCGGGTCGGCGACGGCACCGGTTTCGAACTGGCTTCAGCGCCTCCCCGGCGCCGGCGTCGTCACCGAGCGCCTGTTCGGCGTCGCCCGCGAGCGCACCCTCCCGACCTTCGAGCGGGAGTCGTTCGTCGACTGGTTCGCCGGCCGCGAGTCCGCCGTCTCGGCGGCCGAAGCCGACCGGAAGGCCCTGGTCTTCCCCGACACCTACACCAACTACAGCGACCCGGCGGTCGGCAAGGCGGCCGTCGAAGTGCTTGAAGCGGCGGGCGTCCACGTTCAGGTGCCCGACGACGTGACCGCGAGCGGGCGTGCGGCCCACTCGAAGGGCTTTCTCGACACCGCCCGCGAGCGTGCCGCGCACAACGTCGCCGCGCTCGCCCCGCGCCTGGCCGAGGGGTGGGATCTGGTCGTCGTCGAACCCTCCGACGCCGTGATGTTCCAGTCGGACTACCGTGACCTCCTCCCGAACCCCGCGGCGGACGTGCCGGCCGAGGCGGTCGAGACGGTCGCCGCCAACGCCTACGGCGTCTGCGAGTATCTCGACCGCTTCCGGCTGGACGACGGTATCGACTTCGACGCGCCGGCGGCGTCGCTGACCTACCATGGACACTGCCACCAGAAGGCGACGAAGAAAGACCACCACGCCGTCGGCGTCCTCCGGCGGGCGGGCTACGACGTGGACGCGCTCGATTCGGGCTGTTGTGGCATGGCCGGCAGTTTCGGCTACGAGGCCGAACACTACTCGATGAGTCAGGCCATCGGCAACGTGCTGTTCGGGCAAGTGGACGCGAGCGACGGCGACCGGGTGGTCGCCCCCGGTGCGTCCTGTCGCACCCAACTTGACGACCACTGCGACGAGAAGCCGCCGACGCCCGTCGAGGCACTCGCCGACGCGCTGAATAGTAGCGATTGAAACAGTTCGCACGGCTGGCCGGGCGCAGTACTGCGCTCAGCTGTGCAATGACTGTCAATCGCGACGATAGTCCAGCGGCGTCGCCGCGTCCCACAGCCGTTCGTAGCGGGTGCGCGCCCACCGGGTCGCCGCGGGGTCGTCGGTGCCAACGAACCCCCGTGGCGTCTCGTCACGGTAAACGACCAGCCCCACCACCGGGCCATCGGGCGTCTCCGCCAACACGAGCGTCACGGGGTCGTCGCAGTCAGTGCGGCGAAAGCTGACCCGGCCGAGGTCGATCCCCTCCGGTTGGTCGTCCGGGCGCGCGACCCGCTGTCGTTCGAGGACGCTCTCGGTGGCGACGAACGACCCCGTCATGCCGTCGCAGACCCGGTCGTGATAGACGCGAGCGTGACGCGGGAGAAATCGGGTCGAGAACACAGAGACGTGCGTAGCGTCGGAAACGAGCGAGACAACACACTCCGCGGGCCGATTGGGGGCGTGGGGTCGAGCCTCGACGACGCGGGCGCCGTCGAAGACGGCAGGGTCGACGTCGAACCCGACGTTGACGCCGTCGAACAGAGTGGCGGCGTCGGCGACGCCGTCGATTCGACGGGCACGCTGGTCGTGCGACGTGAGGGCGACTCGACCCGCGAGCGTCGGTCGATAGCCGTCGGCGCCCGGCGCCACGAATCCGTGAGTCGCCAGTTCGCGGAGCGCGCGGTCGGCTGTCGACCGCGAGACATCGAGTCGGTCGGCCAGCCCCGTCGTCGTCGCTGGCGACGAGACGAGTGCCCGGAGCGTATCGTCGCGGCGGTCGACGACCGCCGCAGGTGACGTGTCGGTCATGGGGCCATATCACCGGGAACCCAATGCATATATGGTAGTTTTCACGTCCTGACGGTTTCAACGGTAGATAACATGAAGGTATCGACGAATCTCTTTGCTGACGCCGGGGTGCCTCTGACACACGGGGTCGTGGCGGGTTGCCCGGCCCGCCGCCTGATCCGGCACCCGACGGTCGCGAGTTCGCCCGGACTCGCGACCGTCGGCTCTCCCCGGTGCGATGATATTACGCTTCTTCGACCGTTCGGTGTGCCGCCTCGACCCGTTCGCGGAGCGCCTCGACTGCTGGTCCCGCCGCCAGGTGCGAGCGACAGTCGCAGTCGGAGGCACCGAACCCCGCGACTGGCCCGTCGGGGAGGCGCCTGGCGATGGCGCACTCGGCGTCGACACCGGACGACGTGTACACGTCGACCAGTTCGGTCGCCGGGTGGCCGGTGAGGTAGTCGACGTGCCAGTGGCGCACGGCGGGGTCACCCGAGGCCACCCGCCGGTGGCGGTCGACGCGAGCGAACCCGCCGCTCCCGAGCGCACTCCCCGTGTAGGCGTAGGCGCCCGCCGGAAACTCGTGACAACCGAGTGCCCCGACCTCGATGTCGGTTGTGGGAGCGAGAGCAGGAGCGTGTAGCTGCCGCCCGTCGAATCGCTCATGGGCTCGCGTGCGCGCTCGGCGTGCAAAACGGTGTCGTGACGACCGCAATCGGTATGCCGCCCGCGCCCGGAGCGGGGTCGTGGACGACGTCGTCGACCGACTCCGGGCACGGGCCGAGGACGGACAGCTCGCCGACTACCGGCTCCTGCCGGGTCGGGAGCCGAGTTACGCCGGCGTCGAACTCGAATCCCGACTGGCGAGTGCGCTGTCGGAGCGAGGAATCGACCGCTGCTACGCCCACCAAGCGGCGGCCATCGACGCCGTCCGCGACGGCAAGGACGTCGTACTCGCGACGCCGACGGCGAGCGGTAAGAGCCTGGCGTACACCGTCCCCGCGTTCGAGCGGGCGATGGACCACGGCGGGCGGACGCTGTATCTCGGGCCACAGAACGCCCTCGTCGCCGACCAGGCAGAGAGTCTGACGTCACTTGCCCACGACCTTGGCTTCGGAAGCCGCGTTTCGGTCGACACCTACACCGGTCGGCTCTCGCAGACCGAAAAGCGCGACGTGCGGGACCGCCGCCCGACGGTTCTGCTGTCGAACCCCGACATGCTCCACTACGGCCTGCTCCCCCACGGCCACCGCCTGTGGGAGTGGCTGTTCT
>ENA-ORCO01000428-ORCO01000428.1-marine-metagenome-genome-assembly--contig:-NODE-428-length-20814-cov-3.498143_pt1 | contig 20814 bp, 19 predicted proteins | sample MGYA00248633_ERZ508508 | MGnify/ENA primary metagenome ERZ508508 (study PRJEB26179, sample SAMN06268845) | marine metagenome | isolation source: A23 P1 aerobic enrichment on pine of planktonic cells taken...
GCCGCGAGGACACCCGCCGACGAAAAAAGGTGGTCTCTAGTAGAGCGAGAGATCCCCGGTGACCCTGTCGACGAGGTCGTCACGAGCGGGGCCGACCGCGAGGGCGGAGGCGGTACCGGGTTCGAGTTGCGTGTGGCCGGCGTCGCGGACGACGGCGTGGGGGAGGCCCTCGCGTTCGGCCTTGTCGGCGAGTTCGAACAGCGCCGACTCGCCGTTCACCTTGAGGACGACCTTCTTCTGGCCGCTGCCTTTCCACTCGCTCTGAACCGTGCGGTCGGCGTCCTCGAAGGCCATCAGGGAGGCGTGGGCGACCTGGGCGGCGAGTTTCCCCTCGCCCATCCCGAGGTCGGCGCGCGCGACGATCGCCTGTTTCATGTCTCGCGAGTCGGGTGGCGCGCCCATATGGATTCGCATCCGCCGTCGCGGGACGGCGAGCGGCGAGTTCGGCGAAACTGAACGCGGCGTCACCTTCCGGCAGGCCAATACATAAGCGACGGCTGATCGAGGTGCGGGTATGACAGCTACCAATCCCGTGGTGCCGGGCTTTCACCCCGATCCGACGGTGTGTCGCGTCGGCGAGACGTTCTACCTGGCGGCGAGTTCCTTCGAGTTCGTCCCCGGTCTCCCGCTGTTTCGCAGTGAGAACCTCGTCGACTGGGAGCCGATCGGGCACGCGCTCACCCGCGAGTCGCAACTGGACACCCGCGACGCCAGGGCCTCGGGTGCGATCTTCGCGCCGACGCTGCGCCACCACGAGGGGACCTACTACCTGACGACGACGGACACGAGCGGCATCGGGAACTTCGTGATCAGCGCCGACGACCCCGCGGGCGAGTGGTCCGACCCAGTCCCCGTCGACGTGCCCGGTATCGACCCGGACCTGTTCTGGGACGGCGACACCTGCTACTACACGTACTTCACGGGCGACACCGAGCGGTGTATCGAACAGACGACGCTCGACCTCGGGACCGGCGAGATCGGCGACCAGCGGACGATCTGGACCGGGCTGGACGACCCGCACGCCGAGGCGCCCCACCTCTACGAGCGCGAGGGGACCTACTACCTCGTCGTCGCCGAGGGCGGGACCCACACCGGCCACAGCGTCGTCGTCGCGCGCGCCGACGACCCGACGGGGCCGTTCGAACCCGCGCCCGAGAATCCGATGCTCACCCATCGCACGATGTTCCAGTACGACGTCCACGCGACGGGCCACGCAGACTTCGTGACCGACGGCGAGGGGAACTGGTGGCTGGTCTGTCTCGGCAATCGCCCGCGCGGCGGGTTCCCGGGCTGGCACCACCTCGGTCGCGAGACGTTTCTCGCGCCGGTCGCGTGGGAGGAGGGGTGGCCCGTCGTCGCCGGCGGCGACATTCCCCGCGACCTGCCCGGTGACCTGCCGGACAGTCACGACCTGCCCGGGAGCGGGTTCAGCGACGACGCCACCGCGATCCGGCACACGGATACGGACTTCGCAGACGGTCGCGGCGTCGAGTGGATCTGGCGGCGGACGCCCGACCGCGACCGGTACGAGTTCACCGACGACGGCCTCGTCCTCCGAGGCGGCCCGGAGACGCTGAGCGAGGCGGGGGCGACGGGGCTCTACCGCCGCCAGACTGACTTCGACTGCCGCGTGCGGGCCGACCTCGAGTTCGACCCGGCGCCGGGCGGCGAGGCCGGCGTCGCGCTCGTGATGGACGAGGAGCACCACTACGCGCTGGGGGTCGTCGGCGGCGACGAGCGCGAGGCGGTGGTACGTCTTCGGATCGGCGACGCGACAGAAGTCGTAGCCCGGCGGCCGGTCGGCGAGCGCGCTACCCTCGAGATCGACGCCGAGGCCGAGCGGTACCGGTTCCTGGTCGACGGCGAGGAACTGGCCGACGCGCGGCCGAAATATCTCTCGACGGAGGTCGCCGGCGGCTTTACCGGCGTCGTGGTCGGGCCCTACGCCACCGGGAACGGTGGGGCGGCCGACGCGCCGGCCAGGGTCGAACGGTTCGTCTACGAACCGCGCGACGGCGGTGCGTGACCGGCCGGGTCGGTGCGTGACCGTCCGGAGTCGAGTGGGGTCGCCTGGGGGCGGCGCGTGACCGGCGATCGGAGTTGCGGGGACCGACAGGTAATTTTGGAGTTAGTCGTAATGGAATAACGACTGAACGGAATGGCGACTCACATCGCGACGCTTCACGTCGGCGCGCTGCTGGTCTCGGCAGTGACGACGGCGGCGCTGGCGGGGGCGGGCTGGCGCCACCGGGAGAAGCCGGGCGCCACTGCGTTCGCCGGGCTGATGGTGGCGGTGACGGTCTGGACGACGGGCTATCTGGTCGGGCTGACGGTCGCGCCCGGCGGGCGATATCTCTGGGAGCCGATCCAGTGGTTCGGAATCGCGTTCGTCCCCGTGTTCTTCATCGCGTTCGCGCTGGACTATCTGGGCTACGAGGAGTCGCTGCGACGCGTGGTCGGACTCGCGTCGATTCCGGCGGTGGCGACGCTCGCGCTCGTCTGGACCAACCATATCCACGAGCAGTTCTGGCGCGACCAGGAGATCGTCACCACCGAGGGGCTGGAGATCGTCGGACAGGTGGCCGGCCCCGGCTACTACGCGTTCATCGTCTACGCCTACGTGCTCATCCTCGCCGGGTCGGTGCTGCTCGGACGGCTTGCGGTGCGCTCGGACTACCTCTATCTCGACCAGTCGGTGCTGTTGCTCGTCGGCATCGTCGTCCCCCTGCTCGGAAACGCCTTCTCCGTGTTCGGCCGGACGCCGATCCCCGGACTCGACCTGACGCCCTACGCCTTCACGATCACGGGGCTGGCGTTCGGGAACGCGCTCTTTCGGTACAGCCTCTTCGAGCGCGTGCCGGCGGCCCGCCAGCTCGGCCGCGAGACGGTGGTCGGGTCACTGGACGACGCGGTCGTGATCGTCGACGAGATGGACGACGAGCGGACGGTGCTGTACTGCAACGAGGAGGCGACGGACCTGTTCGACGTCGACGCCGAGGCGGCCATCGGCGACCACGTCTCGGCCGTCGTCGACGTCGAGGGCGTCGACTTCGAGGCGCCCGACGCGCTGGGCGAACTCGCCGTCGACAGCCGGACCTTCGAGGTCCGCACCTCCGAGATCACCGACCGCCACGACCACCTCCTTGGGCACACGCTCGTGTTCAACGACATCACCGAGCGCAAGCGCCGCGAGCGGACGCTCGAACGCCAGCGCGACGAACTCAGGCTGCTGGACACGCTCAACGCCGTGGTCCGCGACATCAACGGCGCGCTCATCGACGCGAACACGCGGGCGGCGGTCTCGGAGACGGTCCGCGAACGACTCGCGGCGTCGGACCTCTACGACGCAGTGTGGTTTCTCGACGAGCAGGCCCTCGACGCCGCCGAACTCCCCGCCGCACCCGAAACTGACGGCGGCACCACCGTCGAGGGCGACCTGGCGACCGGCGAGTCCGGACTGGCCGTCTACACCGACGAGGCTACCATCCCCGTCGCTGGCGAGGAGACGCCGGACGACAAAGGGGTGTGGACGACGGTTCCGCTGGTGTACGGACGGACGGTCTACGGTGCGCTCGTCCTGTTCACCGAGCGCGACGAGGCCTTCGGCGAGCGCGAACTCGCGGTGCTGGACGAACTCGGCGAGAGCGTGGGTCGCGCGATCAACGCCGTCGAAACCGAACAGCTCCTGCTGTCGGGCGCCGTCGTCGAACTCGAGCTCGAGAGCCCGGACGGGCCGTTGGCGGGCGCGACCGCCGGGACCGACCGCGAACTCTCGCTCGACGGCCTCGCGCCCGCCGACGACGGTCTGGTCGCCTACTGTCGCGTCGACGCGGGGGACCCCGACGTCGTCGCGACGGCGCTGCGGGACCAGTCGGGCGTCGCCGAGGCTGAACCGTCGACCGAGGACCCGGACCTCGTCGAGTGTCGCCTCGCGGACGAGTCGGTCGTGTTCCCGCTCCGTGAGTGTGGCGCGAGCTTCGAGCGGGTCGAGGCGGCCGGCGGTCGGGTCGAGGTCGCAGTCGAGATGGCCCCCGAGACAGACGTCCGAACGGTCGTCGAGCGCGTCAAGCAGGACCTCCCGGAAGCCACGCTGCACGCCAAACGCCGCCGCGAGGGGCCGGTCGACGAGGCCGGGGCGCTCCCGGCCGACGTCATGGACGGCCTCACCGACCGCCAGCAGGAGGCGCTGGAGACGGCCTTTCGGGACGGCTACTTCGAGTGGCCCCGCGAGAGCAACGCCGAGGAAGTCGCCGAGTCGATGGACATCTCCTCGCCTACCCTCCACAACCACCTCCGCAAGGCCGAGAACAAGGTCCTCGCCGAAATCCTCGACCAGGAGTGAACGGGCTGGCAGTCCCGCGACTGGGCTATCCCGCGACCCGCCAACCGCGCCGCTGGGCTGTTCCGCGACCGACAGGGCCCGCCGGCCGCGTGACGCAAAGCTTATGTGCAACTCTGTCCGTTAGTGAACAGTAATGGACACTGGTGACGAGATAGCGCCAGAAGTACGGTCGATACTCGACGCGGCTCGCGAGCGGGGCGCGGCTGACCGGGCCGACGGCGGCGACGGCGATTCCCCGGACAGCGGCGCGGGCGAGCGCGTCGCGGTGGACGCGCGGTCGCTGCCGGCGGCGTTCGAGCGCGCCGCGGCCGACGGGCGCGTGCCGCTTATCGCCGAGGTGAAGCCGACGAGTCCGACGACCGACGGCGAGCGCACGGACGACCCCGTGGCGCTGGCCGAGGAGATGGTCGCGGGCGGCGCGGCGGCGCTGTCGGTGTTGACCGAACCCGAGCACTTCGGCGGGTCGACCGACGCGCTCGAACGGATCCGCGGGGCCGTCGACGTGCCGGTCCTGCGCAAGGACTTCGTGGTCAGCGAGGCCCAGCTCGACGCCGTCGAGGCCGACGTCGTCCTCCTGATCGTCCGCTTCCTGGACGAACCGGGCACCGACGACCTCGACGACCTGCTCGCGGCGGCTCGCGAGCGGGGGTTCCAGGTGCTCGTCGAGACCCACACCGCGGCGGAGGTCGAGCGGGCGCTGACGGCGGGGGCGGAGATCGTCGGCGTCAACAACCGCGACCTGGCCGAACTCGAGGTGGACCTCGGGACCTTCGAGTCGGTGGGGCCGGCGGTTCCGGATCTCGCCCGCGAGCACGGGCGTGACCCGGAGAGCGTCACCCTCATTGCGGAGAGCGGCATAGGGACGACGACTGACGTGCAGCGGATGCGCGCGGCGGGCGCCGACGCCCTCCTGGTGGGGTCGGCGATCATGGACGGCGAGGTGCGGGCGAACACGCGCCGTCTCACCGCGGTCGAGAGCGGTCGCGAGACGGAGCCAGCGAACACGGAGACACAGTCATGAGTACGGACGAGACGTTCGGCGAGTACGGAGGACAGTTCGTGCCGGAGTCGCTGATGCCGGCCATCGAGGAACTCACAGACGCCTACGAGCGCTACGTCCTCGACAACGAGGGCGGGTTCATGGACGAGTTCCGCGAGCGCCTGCGCGATTTCGGCGGGCGCCCGCTGCCCCTGCAGCACGCGGAGTCGCTGTCGGCGCGATACGACACCGACGTCTACCTCAAGCGCGAGGACCTGCTCCACGGCGGCGCCCACAAACTCAACAACGCCCTCGGGCAGGTCCTGCTCGCGAAGTACATGGGCAAAGAGCGCATCATCGCCGAGACCGGCGCCGGCCAGCACGGCACGGCCACCGCGATGGCCGCCGCTCACCTCGACATGCCCTGTGAGGTCTACATGGGCGAGACCGACATCCGCCGCCAGCGACCCAACGTCTTCCGGATGAAGATCAACGGTGCGGAGGTCAACCCCGTCACGACCGGACGCGGCACGCTCAAGGAGGCCATCTCGGAGACGATGCGCGACTGGGCGACCACCGTCGAGAACACCCACTACGTCATCGGGTCGGTCGTCGGCCCCGCGCCCTTCCCCGCGATGGTCCGGGACTTCCAGGCGGTCATCAGCGAGGAGGCCCGCGAGCAGGTCCAGGAGAAGGCGGGGCGCCTGCCCGACAGCGTCCTCGCCTGCGCGGGCGGCGGGTCGAACACGATGGGCACCTTCCACCACTTCGTCCCCGACGACGAGGTCGACCTCTACGCCGTCGAGGCCGGCGGCTCCTCGCTCTCGGTCGACGAGGAGGAGGGAGTCGCACCCAACTCGGCGTCGCTGTCGACCGGCGAGGCGGGCGTTCTCCACGGCGCGCGCACCAGACTCCTGCAGGACTCCCACGGCCAGATCATGGAGTCCCATTCCGTGTCGGCCGGCCTCGACTACGCCGGCGTCGGCCCGGAACTCGCTCACCTCGTCGACGAGGGCCGCGTCGACGCGGTCAACGTCGACGACGACAGCGCGCTCGAAGCGTTCCATCGGCTCTCGCAGGACGAAGGCGTCATCCCGGCGCTGGAGACCGCCCACGCCTTCGGCTATCTCGAACAGCACCACGACGAACTCGGTGACCTCGTGGTCGTCAACGTCTCCGGGCGCGGCGACAAAGACCTCGAGACCGTCCTCGAAGAGACCGAGAAACGCGACCTGGACATCGCGCCCGATATGTCCGTGCTTCGGCAGACCAATGCCGCCGGAGGTGGGATGTGATGGCGCTCGAACGCGTCTTCGCGGACGGCCCCGCCTTCGTCCCCTACGTCGCCGCTGGTGACCCCAGCTACGAGGAGAGCCTGGAGTACGTCGAAGCGCTCGAACGCGGCGGCGCCGACGCCATCGAACTCGGCCTGCCCTTCTCCGAACCCATCGCCGAGGGGCCCACGATCCAGGAGGCGGTCGTGCGCTCGCTCGAAGCGGGGATGACCCCCGAGCGCTACTTCGAGTTCGTCGCGGACCTGGACGTCGATATCCCCGTCGTCTGCATGACCTACTACAACCTGATCGCGCAGTTCACCCATCCCGACACCGACGAGCGGGGCCCACGCGCGTTCGCCCAGCGCGCGGCCGAGGTTGGCATCGAGGGGTTCGTGGTCGTCGACCTGCCCGCCGAGGAGGCGGGACCGCTGCGGGCGGCCTGTGACGAGTTCGACCAGGATCTGGTCTTCATCGTCGCGCCGACCACCGAGGGCGAGCGCCTGGACCGGATGCGCGAGCACGTCTCGGGGTACGTGTACGTGCAGGCGCGCCTGGGCGTCACGGGCGCGCGGGAGGACGTCTCCGACCAGACCGAGTCGTCGCTGGCCAGGATCGCCGACTGGGACGTTCCGAAGGCCGTCGGATTCGGGATCAAGACCGGCGAGCACGCCGAGCGCATCGTCGCCGCGGGCGCCGACGGGATCATCGTCGGCTCCGCCATCATCGACATCATCGCCGAGGGCCACGAGGACGGCGACCCACTGGCCGAGACGGTCCAGCGCGTCGAGTCGAAGGCGCGCGAACTCAAACGCGGCGCCGTCGACGGGGCGACTTCCCGGGTAGACGCCGAGAACTGATCAGCCGAGCGGTCGCTTTTCGCGGACGGAGGACGCTCGATCGCGGCGGTCCAGTCTCCTGAGCGCGGCGTACAGCGGTCCCGACGCCAGGAGGCTGAGTCCGAGCGCGACGACGAAAAAGGCCGCGCCGGACGTGGCGCCCAGCCGGTCGAGCGCGGGCAGTCCGGCCGCGAGAGCCGACCGCCGGTAGTCGTCGGTCACGGTGGCGTCGCCGGCGACGTAGCGGTCGAGCCAGCCGTCCATCGACTGGCCGGCGACCGCGGCGACGCTCCGGGCGAACACGGCGTAGGTCACCGCGCCGTCGTGCGCGTTGAGTCGACGGAAGACGTCCTCCAGGGAGCGATGGCCCAGCGAGGCGTCGCGGATCTTCCGGTCGAGGACCGCGAGTGCGCGCGCGCCTTTCTCCAGCGGCGTCTGGCGGTCGGGCCAGGTGGCGGGATCGGTGAGCACCGCTCCGGAGGCCGACCCGCCGAACGAGTCGCGCATCGCCGACCGCGAGACCCGGCCCTGTTCGTAGCTCAGGCGGGCGGCGTAGTACTCGGCGCTGGCCTCGCGGAACCACCGCATCTCCGGCGCGAGCGAGAACGACTGGCGCGTGTGGACGTACTCGTGGATCCAGACGTTCTCGGGGCTGTCGAGGGAGGTGTCGGCGGCGACCCAGAACTCGTCGCGGGCCGGCACCGACTCGCCGCCGTCGCGAACGGGGTCCGGCGCCGCGAACGCGAGCACGCGCTCGTCGCGGTCGCCCACGTCGAACTCGCGGGCGGCCTCGGCGAGCGTGTCGAGGACGGCGCGCGCGTCGACGGTCGACTCGACGCCCGCGGGCACCACGAGTCGGACCTGCTGGCCCGGCACGGTCGCCGTCCGCACGCCGTGGGCGCCGACCAGCGCGTAGCGGTCGCCCATCGCGTGTCGGTCGCCGTCGAAGCGCCGGTCGCCGGCGACGGAGTCACCGGTCAGCGGCCACGACCGCGCGACCGAACCGTCGACCTCGCGCTGGACCTCGACGAACGGCACGGGGCCGAACGCCCACGCGTCGCTCGCTGCCCGCTCGGGATGTCGCGACTCGCCGGCGTCGACCGACACCGCGAGCGTGAACGAGGCGTCGTCGGCGCCCGTCCAGCGCAGGCGCGTCCGGTCGCCGCCGCCCGTCCGTTCGAGTCCGGTCGCGTCCCTGACTTCGGCGCCACCGACCACCACCCACAGCCGGTCGGTCCCAGAGAGGTTCGCCAGCGCGACGTCGTAGCGCACCGTCTTCGGCCCGCCCCGCGTCACCGTGACCGACGCCGACGCCGCGGCCACGCTGTCGGTCGTCGCTCGACCCTCGTCCGTCGCGGCGTCTCCGCCGGCCGACGGCGCCCCTGCGACGGCCGTCGCGGGCGCTATCGGTGCCGATAGTAGCACCAGAGAGAGAATCACGACCGATAGCGCGCGTTTCACGCCCGATACTATCGACTAACTCCCCATACTATTGCCGCCCCGAATATCGTCGTTGAAAACAAAGTCGCGTGCGGTGACCGAAGCGACTGCTCGGGCGAGGGGGATCTGCGGGTCAGGCGCCGCGCCAGCGCAACACGCCGAAGGTCAGGCCGCCCAGCGCCACGATACCGCCGAGGCCGAGGAGGATCATCGGGAGTCCGAGCCCGGATTCGTCCGCGGAGTCGTCACCGGGGTCGCCAGCCGTCGGCGCCTGCGTCGTGACCGCCGGCGTGGGTCCGTCCGCGGGCGTCGCCGTATCGGTCGGCTGTGCGTCGGTCGGCGTCGGGACCGACGTCGGCGTGCCGGTCGGCGTATCCGCGGGGGCGACGGTCACGTCGGTCGACGTCGAGAGCGGGTCGACGCCGCCCCGGTGTGTTATCGAGGTCGACGCATCGACGCCCGAGGGAGTACTCGCCGAACACGGCGCCCGCTTCGAGCGGACGGTCGTCGAGGGCGGCGTCGCCACGCTGTCGGTGTCGGTCCCCGACGACGGCACGGTGGCCGGGGTCCGGGAGTCGCTGGCCGCCGCGTACGCTGACGTGACGGTCTCGACTATCTGGACCGGGCGGGACGACCCCGGCGCGACCGGCGGTGACCCGCTGGCCGACCTGACCGACCGCCAGCGCGAGGTGTTGCGCCACGCGTTCGACGTCGGCTACTTCGAACGCCCGCGCGGGGCGAGCGCGACCGAACTCGCCGAGCACTTCGGCGTCGCGCGGGCGACGGTGACCCAGCACCTCCGGACCGCCGAGCGCAAACTCCTCGGCGAAGTGCTCGCGCGCCACGGGGAGTGACCCGGCCCGCGCCAGGCGCGCAAGGTCCACCGAGACCGGAAGGCAAATAACCGTACTTGCCACACTCTCACACAACATGACAGCAGGGAAATCCGCACGTCTCGACCGCATCGGGACAGACGGGCGCTACCTCGTCGTCCCGATGGACCACGGGATCACGATGGGCGCCGTCACGGGGCTCGTGGACCTCGAATCGACCGTCGACGCGATCACCCGCGGCGGCGCCGACGCCGTCCTCACCCAGCGCGGCGTCGCCCCCCGCGTCCACCCGCACAAGAACGGCGCCGGCTACATCGCCCACCTCAACGGCTCCACGACGGTCGGTCCCGACGAGGACGACAAACGTCCCACCGGCACCGTCGAAGACGCCGTCCGCGCCGGCGCCGACGCAGTCTCCTTCCACATCAACGTCGGTTCCGAGCACGAACCCGAGCAGATCACCCAGCTCGCCGAGGTCACCAGCGAGGCCGACGAGTACGCCTACCCCGTCCTCGCGATGGCCTACCCGCGCGGCCCCGACATCGACCCGAGCGACGACGACTTCCACGAGTCGGCCGGTCACGCCGTCCGCCTCGCCGAGGAACTCGGTGCGGACGTCGTCAAGACCGCCTACACCGGCGACGCCGAGACGTTCGCCCGCGTCGTCGAGTCGACGCGGCTCCCCGTGGTCATCGCCGGCGGCGCGAAAGGCACCGACCGCGAGACGCTCGCGATGGTCCGTGGCGCGATGGACGCCGGCGCCGACGGCGTCTCGATGGGCCGCTCTATCTTCCAGCACGACGACCCCGAAGCCATCACCCGCGCCGTCGCCGCCGTCGTCCACGACGACGCCGAGGCCGACGAGGCCGCCGAGCGCGCCGGCCTCCCAGTCGAAGCCTGAAACCCGGTCTTTTCGCCGCTCACTCGTCGTTCCGTCTCCGGACCAGCGCGGCCCCACCGAGCGCGACCAGCGCAGCGCCGAGCACCAGCACGGTCGCCGGACCAGCACCGAGCCCGCCCGCCAGGTCCAGCGCCGGGGTGGCGACCGCGTCGCCGACGGCCGTCGCGGTGTCGAGCGCGTCCGGCGCCGTATCGGTCGCGGTTCCGTTCGGCGTCGGCGTTTCCGTGGGCGTCTCGATGGGCGCGTCGGTCGACGGGTCCGTGTGCGTCTCGGTCAGCCCGGTCCCGCCGTCGCCCCCGTCCACGCCGCCGCTGTCGGTCCCCGACGCCGGGTCGGTGTCCGGTCGTGACCCGTCCCCGCCGTCGCCGACCCCGCTCTCGCCGTCGCCGCCGTCACCGATCGGAGCGCCGCCGCTCCCGCCCGACGGCTCCGATTCCGGGACGCCGCTGTCGTCGAGCCACAGCCACAGCGCCGTCGCGCCCACCGCCAGCGGGGCGAGCACGCCGACCAGTCGCTTCAGTAGTTTCCGGAGCGAGCGCTCGGGTTCGGTCCCGGCAAAGAGCACGAGCGCCTCGTCGGTCGGCGCGTAGACGTCCATCTCCGCGCCGTTTTCGGCGTACCACGTGTCCGCGACTACCACCAGGTCCGCCGCCTCCAGTTTCGTCAGGTGGTACTGGACGTTCTGGATCGAGGTGTCGACCGCCGCCGCGAGGTCCGAGGCCGGCTGTGGTCCTTCGTGGAGTTCCAGCAGGATCTGGCGGGCCGTCTCCGAGCCAAGCGCGTCGAACACCTCGTCGGTCCGGTCGTCGTCGAGTTCGAGGAGTTCGGGCTCGCGCTCCTCGTGCTCGCCCGACGACGACCGGATCGGAAACAGTTTGCTCACCGTTCTCCCCCGTACACGCCTCGAAGTTCGACCCCCCGTCCTTACTAAACTACCTCCCACTCAAACGGTCGTTTGAGTGGCCCGCGTGGGAGCGCCGCTCAGACTACTTCGGGCAGGTCGGCGAGCGAGTCCAGTCGGTGGGAGGGGGAAACCTCCGGGTCGGTCGGTTCGTCCCCGAGCGGGACCCACACTGACTGCATCCCGGCGTTGTGCGCGCCGGTCACGTCCCCGTGGAGGCGGTCACCGACGTAAACAGCCCGCTCGGCCCGGACGCCCAGGTCGTCGAGTACCAGTTCGAACGGCTCCGGGTGAGGCTTGGTCTCGACGTCGTCCGCCGGCCCGCAATAGACCGTGGCGTCGAACGCGTCCCGGATGCCCAGCGCCGCCAGTTTCTCGCGCTGGGTCGCCTCCGACCCCGCGGTGAGCAGGCCGACCGCGTAGTGTTCGCGGGCGTACGCGAGCGCTTCCTCCGCGCCGGGTCTGAAGGTGACCGCGTCGTTGTCCATCACTTCGAGGGTCGCCTCGGCCAGGTCCCGGAGGACGACATCGTCGGGATCGGCGCCGGCCACGTCGGCCGCCGCTTCGTACATCTGCCGGTAGTGCTCCGTCTCCGAGTCGGGCTCGGGGAGCGCGTCGAACTCGACCGCGTGGAAGTCAGCGGGCTCGAAAAAGGGGTCGACACTGACGCGCTCGAAGATCGCGTCGTGGATCGCCTCGTCGTCCTGTGTCGGGACACAGAGGGTGCTGTCCAGGTCGAACACGACCGCCTCGGTCGGTTGCACCTGTGGACCGTCGTAGCGCTCGGCAATCCCGCTTTCCGTCGGTGCGACACTTTCCGCGTGCCGAGAGTGAGCGGTGCGTCGAGAACGCGACCGCGAGTCAGACGTGGAACTCTTCCAGGATCTCGAAGTCACGCGCCGTCTTCGTGAACTCGGAGAGTCGCGCTGTCTCCGAGCAGTCTTTACAGGTGAACTCGGTATCTGGCTCGTCCAGATCCGCCGGGTTCGCTTCCCACTGTTCGCCACAGTCCGGACACTGGAGCTGGATCCAGGCCTCCTGCATACTCCGAGATGGGTCCCCGCCCCGAATCAACCTTGTGGCGATTCTCGATCCGCGAGGGCGGCGAGGTGCAGTGGCCGTTTTCGAAGTGAGCCGGACGACCACCGCAAACGGCGTGAACGCTCCGCAACGTGCTGGTGAAACCGCGACCGCGAACAGCGTGAAAGCTCCCGCAGCAACGACTGGAACCGCGACCGCGAACAGCGTGAAAGCCCCGACGTGTTCGACCGTCCGGGCCTCGCTGCGCTCCTCGGTCGTTCCACTCCCTGCGGTGCTTTCGTCGTCCGGGACGGGTCGAACGCGCCGCCCCTTTCATTCCCGCCCGTGTCGGCTGATTCGACAGTCTGTGTGGGTGGGAATGAAAGGGGCCGGCCGCTCCGGGAAGCCCGACGATGCAAGCACTGCAGCGACCGGAGGGAGCGAAGCGCGCAGCGAGGCGCGCGACCGGAGCGGCCGGGGGCTTTCACGCTGTCTGCGGTGGCGGTTCAAGCGGGGGCTTTCACGCTGTCTGCGGTGGCGGTTCAAGCGGTTCTTGCGGGGGCTTTCACGCTGTCTGCGGTGGCGGTCACGGGCACTCCAGCGGGAGCGGTCACACCGTTTCGCCTCACTCCGTCACAGCGACTCGCGACCCGAAATCGGCGATGCTGTTTTGCCGCGGTCGCCCGACTGACAATCCATGGGAACCGCGAACTTCGACTTCGACGAGGAGGTCGTGATCGTCACCGGCGGCAGTTCCGGCATCGGCCGCGCGACGGCACTCGAATTCGGCCGCGCCGGCGCGACCGTGATCGTCGCGGACGTGCGCCGCGACCCGAAGGACCTGGGCGAAGACCTGCCGACCGACGAGGCCATCGCTGACCTCGGCGCCACCGCAGAGTACGTCGAGACGGACGTCTCCGACCCCGACGAAGTGGCGAGCGTCGTCGAAGCGGCCCGCGAGTACGGCGGCGTCGATGTGATGGTCAACAACGCCGGTCTCTACCGCGGCGGGTCGGTCACCGATCTCTCGGTCGACGACCTCAACGCCATGCTCGGGGTCAACGTCCGCGGGGTCTTCCTCGGCACCAAACTCGCCGCGAACGACATGCTGGAGCGCGACGACCCCGGCGCCGTCGTCAACACCGCATCCATCTCCTCGTCGTTCGCCCAGCACGCGCAGATCGGCTACGACGCGACCAAGGGCGCGGTCAGGATGCTCACCCGCACCGCCGCGCTCGAACTCGGCGACACGGGTGTCCGCGTCAACGCCGTCGCGCCCGGCCAGATCGCCACCGAGTTCTCAGACGGGTGGACCGAGGAGGCCCAGGAGGCCGCCGCCGGCGAGGCCGACCCCGGCGAGGCGTTCCTCAAGTCGATCCCGATGGGTCGGGCGGGCTTCCCCGAAGACGTCGCGCCCGCGGTCTGTTATCTCGCCAGCGACGCCGCCGGCTACACCACCGGAGAACTGCTCCACGTCGACGGCGGGTGGAGCGTCTGCTGAAGAACACTTTTTATTGCGGGGGTTTTCCTCGGTCGCTTCGCTCGATCGCGTCCGGTGTCTTGCGGCGTGCCGCGCCACGAGGGTCGTCAGAGCAAACTCTGACGGCGAACCGCCTCGCTCCAGACAGTCGCTCGGGGAGTGCTCGCGCGATTTCTGTGGGCGGAGCATCCGCGCGCCGCAGGCGCGCGGTTCACCGGACGCGAGGGAACGCAGTAACCGCGCCGTCCGGCCTTTTTCCCCACGTTTTTGCGGCGGAGGATCCCCGCAGCGCGCCCCCGGCGCGCGAGGAGCTCTCCGCCGGAAAAAGTGGGAGTGAAATCTCCGGCGAAAAAAGTGGGCACCAAAAAGTGGCGACGCTTCCGCCACGTTCAAATCCGCCGGGGGCGAGCGTGGGGATATGACACGGCAAGTGTGGCTGAAAGCCGACGACGACGTCGGCGACTGGGAGGCGCGCAAGCGCCGCATCACCGCCGGCCTCGAAGCCGGCGTCGACTGGGTCCTCGTCGACGAGGCCGACGTCGAACGGGTGCGAGACCTGGGCGCCGTCAACATCGCGGCGTTCTCCAACGGCGACGTCCACGTCATGGACGCCGAAGCCGACGACAGCGCCGAACCCGACGTCTCCGTGGTCGGCAAGGACGGCGAGGGCGACGGCTCGATGGACATGCCCGGTGACCTCTCCGGGTCGGCCGATCTCTCGGTGCTCCGCCAGGACGGCAAGGCGTCGGCGGGCTACGTCCGCATCTTCGACCAGCGCTACGAGGAGTTCGCCGAAGAGGTCGCGACGGCCGCCGACTACACCATCATCGTCGCCGAGAACTGGCAGATCATCCCCCTCGAGAACCTCATCGCGCGCATCGGCGACGAGACGACCCTGGTGGCGGGCGTCCAGACCGCCGAGGAGGCCCGTACCGCCTACGAAACCCTGGAGATCGGCGCCGAGGCCGTCCTGCTCGACTCCGATAGCCCCGACGAGATCCGCGAGACCTGCGAGGTCCGCGATGAGATGGGCCGCGAGCAACTCGACCTGCGCACCGCCGAGGTCACCGAGATCGAACAGACCGGCTCCGCCGACCGGGTCTGTATCGACACCGGGAGCCTGATGGAACACGACGAGGGGATGCTCGTCGGGTCGATGAGCCGGGGGCTCTTTTTCGTCCACGCCGAGACGGCCGAGTCGCCATACGTCGCCTCGCGCCCGTTCCGCGTGAACGCGGGCGCCGTCCACGCCTACGTCCGCACGCCCGACGGCGGGACGAAGTACCTCTCCGAACTCCAGAGCGGCGACGAGGTACAGATCGTCGACACCGAGGGCCACACCCGCGAGGCCATCGTCGGCCGCGTCAAGATCGAGAAGCGGCCGATGTTCCGCGTCAGCGCCGAGGTCGAGACCGACGACGGCGTCGACCGTATCGAGACGCTGCTGCAGAACGCCGAGACGATCAAGGTCGCAACCAGCGAGGGCCGAACGGCCGTCACCGATCTGGAACCCGGCGACGAGATGCTGCTGTACTACGAGGACACCGCCCGCCACTTCGGCGAGAAAGTCGAAGAATCGATCATCGAGAAGTGACGCCCCGCGACCGTCACTCGTGACTCCCCCAATCGCCACCGCGCCGTCCGACGGGAGCTCCTGAGGATGCTCGTCAGCCACTACTTCGAGTGGGAGGATGCCATCACGGGCGGGTTCGCCCAGTCGGTCAACAACCAGCGCAAGATCCTGGACCGGCGCGGCATCGAGTACACGACCGAGCCGATCCTCGACGCCGACCTCCTTCACCTGAACAACATGGGCCCGCGCTCGGTCTACTACGCCAAGCGCGCCCAGCGAGCGGGAACGCCGGTCGTCGCCCACACGCACAACACCGCCGCGGACTTCCGCGACAGTTTCGTCTTCTCGAATCAGATCGCCAGGCCGCTACGGCCCTACCTCGAGTACGCCTACGGGCAGGCCGACCACCTGATCTGCCCGTCCGAGCACAACCAGCACGTGATCGCGGGCTACACGGACACCCCTTCGACCGTAATCTCGAACGGCTTCGACGCCGACCGATTCGACGGGTACGAGGACCCCGACCTCCGACGGGAGTACCTCGACCGGTACGACCTGGAGCCGCCGGTCGTGTTCATGTTCGGCCACGTCATCCGGCGGAAGGGGCTGGACACCTTCGTCGAGACCGCCCGCGCGCTCCCGGAGTACGACTTCGCGTGGTTCGGCTACCTGAATCCGACGGGCGGCACGCTCGATAAGTTCCTCCAGCCTCGCGAGACGCGTCGTCTCGTCGAGAACTCGCCCGACAACTGCACCTTCACGGGCTACATCGATGACCCGCGCGGTGCCCCCGCGGCGGGCGACGTGTTCTTCTGGCCGTCGCGCAACGAGAACGAGGGGATGGCGCTGCTGGAGGCGATGCACTGCGGGAAGCCGCCGGTCATCCGCTCTATCCCCACCTACGAGTGGCTCTCGGACGGCGAGGACTGTCTCAAGGCCAGCGAGGAGTTCGTCGAGCCGATCCGGCGGCTCTGCGAGGACCCCGAACTCAGAGCGGAGATCGGTTCAGCGGCCGCCGAGACGACCGAGCAGTTCACGCTCGACACGGTGGGCGAACAGCTGGTCGCGCTCTACGAAGAACTGGTCTGAGTCGCGCGGCGCGGCCGGTCGGCGCGCCGGTCGCGTGCAGTCGCCGAGTCACGACGCGCCGGGGTCGTCTTCGACCTCGGCCTCGAACTCCTCGGAACCCGGCAGCGGGTTCGTACACCAGTGACAGAACGCCAGGTCCTCGTCGACGTCTTTCCCGCAGTGGGGGCAGGTCTCGCCGGCCTCGACCTCCGCTTCGCGATGAGTGCGCTTGGCCAGCCAGTAGGCGTCGAGCATCCCGAAGATGACGATCGAAGACAGCGCGAGCGCGGCGTCGAGCGGCAGTGCCTGCGCCATCTCCTGATAGGCGGCGATCGTCGGTTCCGCGGGCATGACCTCGTCGGGGACCAGGACTTCGAAACTCACGAGATAGAGCGAGAACCAGACGAGCGAGCGGAGCCACTCCCGGAGGTAGACGTGCCCCAGGCCCGACACCAGAAGGGCGAGCAGCGCCGCCAGCCACGGCCGCTTTTTCGTGGTCTCGCTCACGCTTTCGTCGGGAAACTGCGTCGGCCGTCGTTGTTAACCTTCCGACTGGGACGTCCCCGCTGGCTTCCACACCGGCCAGATATCGCCGTTTCGTGTCCGCTATGGTCCGCGCAGGCGCTCGATCAGCCCGGCCAGCGTCGCGAGGTCGTACTAACCGGGCGCGGTCGCGTCGCCGGGGTCGACCGGCGCGTAGCCGATCCGCGAGCCGTAGAGGGGCGCGACCGCCCGCGAGTGGCGACCGGCCTCGCCCATCGCCATCGTCGCCACCGTCTCGCCGGCGGTCGTCGCGTCCCAGGTCGCCGCGAGGAGGTCCAGCACGTCGCCCGGTCCCTCGGCGGTCACCGCCAGTTTCGCGACGTCGCCCGCGCTTGCGGCGTCGGCCAGCAGCTCCCGCAACTGGTCGCGGTGGGGCGTCCGTTCGAAGTCGTGCGTTGAGACGATCACCGCGGTGTCGTTCGCGCGTGCGTGCGAGAGGACGTCCTCGCCGTCCAGATCCTCGTCCGCTCCCCCAGGATCCGCGGCCCCGCGCTCGACCGTCGCGAGTTCGACGTCGATGGCGCCGACCGCGTCGTGTTCGGCGGCCGCGCGGAGGGCGTCCAGCCGTTCGGGTCCCTCGGCCGCCTCGCCGCCCTCCCAGGTCGGCCGATTCGTCGCGATCAGCGAGAGGTCGCCGTCGTAGGCCGCGAGCGCGTCGAGCGGGTCGCTGGCGAGGTCCATGCGGAACTCCACGGCGTCGGCGTCCTCGCGGGCCGCGGGCTCGGCCCCCAGGTCCGCAGTCGCCGCCGCGAGGACGAACGACTCGAAACTCAGCGTCATGGGCGGCGCTACGACCAGCGACGTGAAAAAGCGTCCGAGATACGCCCAGAGAGTGCAGTCCTCGTCGGGCTCATACGGTCGTGTATGTCTTACAACTGACCGTATCAGCGGTCGATGTCGTCGACGAGCGAGCGGATCTCGTGGATCTGGGAGGTCTGTTCCTCGTTCGCGGCGGCGATGCGTTCGATCTCGCTGGCGACTTCCTCGGCGCTCTCGGCGGTGACGTCGATCATCGAGGCGACCTCCTCGGTGGAGGCGGCCTGTTCGTCGGTGGCGCTGGCGACCTCCTGGGCGCCCTGGGCGGCCTCCTCGACGGCGTCGTCGATCCGCCGGAGGATATCGACCGTCTCGCCGACCTGCTCGATACCCGACTCGACTTCCTCGTTGGCGTGCTCGATGCTCTCGACGGTCTCCTCGGTGTCGGCCTTGATGTTGGAGACGAGCGATTCGATCTCCGTGGCGTTTTGCTGGGACTCCTCGGCGAGACTCTTGACCTCGTCGGCGACGACGGCGAACCCCTCGCCCGCCTCGCCGGCGCGGGCCGCCTCGATGGAGGCGTTGAGCGCCAGCATGTTCGTCTGGTCCGCGATGTCGTTGATGACCTCGACGATCTCGTCGATCTCGTCGATGCGATTCCGGAGCGTCCGGACGTCCTCGGAGACGTCGGTGTTGGCCTCGTCGACGGCCTCCATCGCGTTGATAGCGTCGTCGGCCACGTCCCGCCCTTCGTCGGCCAGGTCGCGGGCCTCCGTGCTGACCTGGCGGACCTGACTCGCGCTCGAGGCGACCTCCTCGACCGTCGCCGAGAGGTTCGACACCTCGCCGGCGACCTCGCGCATGTTCTCCGACTGCTCGTCCGCGAGGTCGCTTATCTGCTGTGTGCTGTCGGCGACGCTCTCGGACGTCCGAAGCAACTCGTCGATGGCCGTCCCCAACTGCTCGACCGTTTCGTCCTCGGTCCCGTCCGCGACCTCGAGCGCGTCGCCGGCGGGACTACCGGACTCTGAAGCCATACCCCTACTCCGGCGAGCCTCCGAATTAAGCGTATGGTCGCAGTTATCAGGGTTGAATATCGCGTCGACCGCGTCCGCCGCTCGCGGCGCTGAAAACGGGGGATCCGCTCGAACCGGGTGACAGCCTCAGGCTGCCGGGAGGCCCTGCTCGGCCTCCAGCAGTTCGTGATAGCGATTTCGGATGGTCACTTCGGAGATGTCGGCGACCTCCGAGACGGCGGCCTGGGTCGTCTTCTCGTTGGTGAGCAGCGCGGCGGCGTAGACGGCGGCGGCGGCGAGGCCGACGGGCGACTTGCCCGAGTGGACGCCCTGTTCCTTGGCGTTCTGGAGGAGCTTTCGCGCGCGGTGTTCGGCCTCGTCGGAGAGTTCGAGCGAGGAGGCAAACCGCGGGACGTAGCTCTCGGGGTCGGCGGGCTGGACCTCCAGGCCGAGTTCCCGGATGACGTAGCGGTAGGTGCGGGCGATCTCGTTTTTCTCGACGCGGGAGACCTCGGTGATCTCGTCGAGGCTGCGCGGGACGCCGGCCTGGCGCGCGGCGGCGTAGACGGCGGCCGTCGAGACGCCCTCGATGGAGCGGCCGGGCAGCAGGTTCTCGTCGAGCGCGCGGCGGTAGATGACCGAGGCCGTCTCGCGGACGTTCTCGGGCAGGCCGAGCGCGGAGGCCATGCGGTCGATCTCACCGAGGGCCTGCTTGAGGTTGCGCTCCTTGGAGTCCCGGGTCCGGAATCGCTCGTTCCACTTGCGAAGCCGTTGCATCTTCTGGCGCTGGTTCGACGACAGCGAGTTACCGTAGGCGTCCTGGTCGCGCCAGTCGATGTTCGTCGAGAGGCCCTTGTCGTGCATCATGTTCGTCGTCGGCGCGCCGACGCGCGATTTCTCGTCTTTCTCGGCGGAGTCGAACGCGCGCCACTCCGGCCCGCGGTCGATCTCGTCGGTCTCGACGACGAGGCCACAGTCGGCACAGACCGTCTCGCCGCGCTCGTCGTCGACGACGAGCTGGCCGGTACACTCCGGACACTGCTCGTCCGCCGTCTCTGTTTCCGTCTCCTGTACGTCCGTCTGCCGTGATCTGAGTCGTGAGTCGCTCATGGCTGCTGGGGGCGTGTGCTATCCGGGCAGGGTAGTCCCCGAAAATTCCCGGACAGATGATCGGTGGACGTACCATACGGAGAGTGTGGTATAATTCTTTTGGTGCAGGATCCAGTTCCGATACTCACCGGGCGGTAGCGGCCGTCTGCGAGGTGTGTGAACGTGTTCCACGCTCGGTGAAACTGGCAGTTAAATACCCTATCTCCGGGATGTCGGTGACACCATGGCGGGCCTAAACGCGGATGGCCGCACCGTTTTTCCCTCAGGCCCGTTACGTGTCAGCATGGCACGTGAATCCGATAGGCGACCCAGCATCTCGGCGGAGGCCCAACGGGGGACAGACCGCAAGCCGCGGTGTGACTACTGTCGGCTGCCGATCCCTGGCGATCCCTTCCTCCTCGACCACGACGGCGACGAGTACGTCTACTGCTCGGCGTGTTGTCGGGACACAGTCCAGGGGAGCGACCGCGTGTTCACCCAGTATCACGGTTTCCGGCGGACGCCGACCGGCGTCGCGCCGATCGACGAGAGCCTGCCCCAGGGGATCCCGCGCAACTCGCTGGTGATGTTGACGGATCTGGCGGGCACCCGGACCGAGGCCATCCGGGCCGAACTGGTCTGGCGGACGCTCCAGCGGGGTGAACCCGCGGTCGTCGTCTCCTTTCTCGAACCCCCGATGTCCGTCGTCCAGGAGTTCGTCACGCTGGACTGGAACGTCCTGCCGTACCTGGAGTCGGGA